>Ga0193752_1000657_pt1 | contig 31793 bp, 19 predicted proteins | sample H1c1metaG_FD_144924 | JGI IMG/M metagenome (GOLD analysis project Ga0193752, IMG submission 144924) | Soil microbial communities from a riparian zone of the East river system, Colorado, United States - H1c1 | ecosystem: Environmental > Terrestrial > Soil > Riparian zone | place: USA: East River... | reverse complement strand
ATAGGCGCCGCGCCCGCAGTGCACGACCGGCTTCCAACCCTCGTGAGCGCGCGCCATCGCTTCGACGTCTACCAAACACTGTTTGGCGCGAACCAAATCGCCGATCGCCGCATAGCCAAACGTCGTCTGCATCGCGTGCGTTCCCTCAAACAGCTGCGGAGGGCAATTCTGAATCTGAAGTAGCTCCGTCTGGGCGCGGTGGTGCTCCGCTCCGATTCGATCACCGCGTGCGAGCGAGTACAGCTGCCGCAGTCGAAGTGCGCTCACTGCAAACAACGGATTGTCTGCGATCGCAGTTGCGCGCTCGAGCGCGCTCGGTCGGCCGAGAACTGCCTCCGCCATCCCTGCAGCCCAGAGCGACGCCGCGTGCACATGGAAGCGATGCGATCCTTCCAGCCCTGCACCGTCGGGCTCTGCGACTCGACGCGCGATCTCGAGGTAGGCGCGACGGGCCGACTCGCTGTGTCCAGACAACATCGCCAGCGCACTCTCATGATTTTTTTGGACGACCGCGAGCGCCGGCGACAGAATCGCGAGCGGTGCAAGCGACGGCATCGAGCGCAACAGCGCCGCGTCGAAGACTCGGCCGGCCATCCCGATCGCTTGGATGATGAGCTGACCCAGCGCCGTCAATGCAGCGACCAGCGCCAAGCCGCGCTCTTGCTCGGGTGTTGCGTCGTACCGCTGCTGTGCCGCGCCGAGCGCTCGCGTGAGTAATTCGCTATCCGGGACCTGACCGGCAAGCTCGTCGATCAGGTCGAGCCCCGTATCACATCGCAGCTGGGTCGCGACGTCCCGGAGGCAATCCCCCTCGAAACGCGCGCTCAGAGTTGCATATGCAACGAGCTCGAGTTGGAGCCCGAGCCGATCACGCAACGGTCGCTGTAGGCTCCGGCACGCTGCGATCAGAGTGTGGTACGTGTCAGGCCAAGTCTTTGGAAGCCCCTGCAGGTATTCGAAAGCAGTTTCGGGATCGCGCACACGTCCATCGCGTCCGTCTTGGATCTCAGCCACCAACATGTCGAGTGACTCTTCCACTCTGCCCGCGAGCAGTAGCTGCTGAACCCGTCGAAAAGCAGTTCCGGGGCGCTGCTCGAGGACTTTCGCGATACGTAGATGCAACTCGCACCGCTGATCCGATTCCAGCTCGGCCAAGAGCACGGGCTCCCAACCGGGGCGACTGAGTCCGACCTCGTCTTCGTCGATGCTCACGATCCCGGCTGTCGTCAATGCTTGAAGATCTGCCTGCAATTGTTTCAGGTTCCGATGCGAGCTCAACTGCAAACACTCGTCGACGGAGACCCACGTGAGCTCACCGAGTGCCAACATCTGAGCGAGCTCGACTGCACTGTGCGGCAAGTTGGGATCGAGCGTCTCATCGACCGCGCTCGCAAGGAACTCGACATCGAGGCTCGACGGTAGAGTCCAGGTTCCAGCGGCGTACTTGCAGAAGCCCCGTTGGACCAAGTGATGCGCGACCCGCATGATTTGCGCAGGGTTGCCGTGCGTCACGGTGAAGATCCGATTCGCGAGCCAACGCACGTTGGTTACGTCGCCGAACAACGAGACGATGAGCTCCTCGCAGTGAACTGCTTCGAGATTTCGTAGCCGAGTCGAGTCTGCGGCTGACGCCAATAGCTGCACAGCACGCTGGTCGTCACGATGCCCCGCCTCGCTTGTGGCGGAGCTGAGGAGGAGGATCCGGTGTTCGGTCGCGCTGTGACCCAGCAGGGCAAAAAATGCCGCCGAAGGTTCATCCAGGCGATCGAGGTCGTCGACCACCAGCACAAGTGGACGCTGGAGTCCTACCGATCGCAGGACGTCGCGGAGAGCAGTTTGCAATTCTGCGCGCGGGGCCTGCCCGTGGCTCGGCGCTGTGGTTTGCTGCGGAACGAGCGTCATCGCCTTACCGAGTGGGTGCGCGTTCGTCGCCGGCATGACCGGAGCCAGAACCGCCGCGTGCGCGGCCAACACCTTCGCACTCTGCTCCGGCAGCAGTTGAATGATTTGTTCGAGCAGACGGCTGACTCCACCCCAGCGCCGTAGGCCCACTGCTCCAGCATCGACGCGCAGGACCGGCCTGCCTCCGAGCTTGGCTTGGAGCGCACAGGCGTCCAGCAGGCGTGAACGCCCGCTGCCGGGCTGTCCGTGGACGTGCATCGCTGCGCCGCGACCTTCGGAAAGCTTGTGCAAGCGCCGAGTGAACGCGGCGACCTGTTCATTGCGGCCGACCAAACTCGGGGTCGACAGATACGAGTCACTCACCAACAGCGCTTCTTGGATCTCGAAACCACCGATGGCGCTGAGCCGCTCCATCACTTCCGCTGCTAGTGCGGGCCGCGCGCTCGGCACCTGGTGCAGGAGCGCCATGATCAAAGCATCGAGCGCGGCAGGAATATCCGCTACGAGTTTCGAGGGTGCGGGCGGCACCCGGCTCCAGAGGTCCGGCAACTCTGCGAGCGTGCGTGCCGGATAGGCGTGACGCTTCGTGAGCGCGTAGTACGCGGTCGCGCCGAGCGCATACAGATCAGTTTGACCGTCCAATGCCTCACCGTTCAACGCCTCGGGTGCGATGAAAGGTGGCGTTCCAACAATGTGTTTTGTGCGGCCGAACGGCGCCATCGATCCGAAGTCGAACAGCTTGGCCCGCCAATCCGAGGTGCAGCGCACGTTCAGCGGTGTCAGATCGCGGTGCACCAATCGCCGAGAGTGGATCAGTGCAAGCGCGGAGCACACGTCGGATAAAAGTCGGCAGCACTCACGCCACGGGACTGGCGAGCGCTGTCGCAAGTCACCGCCCGTGAGCAGCTCCATCGTGTAAAAGGGTCCTTGGTCATCGGTGTCGTAGTCGTAGACCTCGATGATTCGGGGGTGCGCGAGTTGCGAGAGCGTGTGGTACTCGAGCTCGAACAGTCGGGCGACGTGGCCTTCCGATGCGCCGCCGCCGAGCAGGCGTTTGAGCGCGACCGCGCGGTCAAGGACGCGATCGTGCGCGCGATAGACTACGGCCATTCCGCCGCGACCCAACACAGCCTCAACGCTGTAGCGCTCGGCGATGACTTTGGGAGGTTCGGCGTTCGTCGGCGGTGCTGACACCATCGAGTTGTATAGTAGCTGGTGATCCCAAATTTTATTTGACGAGGCGCGCGCGCGCCTCCTCTCGTGCACTTCGAGCGAGGCGGGTGTGTGTGAATGGAGGAGCTCCACCACCGCGGTCGATGCTGCCGCTAGCCGCGGCATCGTCCGATTGTCGAGGGGTCTGTTTGTCGGGTGAACGTGGCAGGTTGCGGAATGTCGCGAGCGGTCATCCCGAGCGTTCAGGTGTCCTCGAACGACAATTCAAAATACTAGCGATTGTCGAGAGATTGATAAAAGTAGAGCAATCAGCTGGTGAAAGATGGGCTTGTACCCGCTATGGGCTGGTCGAGTCTCGAGATCGTGGGAAAGTCTCGTGCGGTAAGTGGAGGAACGGACGTGAGTGATGGTGATGGGCCGCGGGAACCGAGCCTTTCGGTACTACTGATCCGGCCGTGTTTGAGATTGCTTCGTACGCTCCCGAACGCGTCGGGTGGGAACGTTGGGGAACTCGAAGCATTGGACGCTGACGCACGGGTCCCCGTCGCGGACGCGTATGCATGGCTCGAGGATGCAATTCGTCGCACGGGCGACGCTGATCTCGGGCTCAAGGCCGGGCGCATGACGACGGATGAAGACGGCGGGGTTCTGACGTACGCAATCCTCTCGGCTGCCACTGTCGCGGATGCGATCGGGATCGGCGCAAGGTACATGCGGTTGCTCAACGACACCCTCGACTTCCGTCTGGAGCTCGATGGGAATCACGCACTCGTGAGGCTGGACGGCCACCGACCGCTGCCGAGGGCGGTCATGGATTACCAGGCGAGCATCGTGCATACCGGCTTCATCCGCGCGCTGGGCGCTGCGCCCGTCATCGAGTGGTGGTTTCCCTTCGCTAAACCGTCGAGTTTGACCGAATACACACTTACGTTCGGCGAAGCGGGACTACGCTTCGGAACCCGTTGCCTCGGCTATCGCTTCGACGCGAGTTATCTGTCGTTGCCGTTGCCCACCGCCGATTCGGCTCTGCACACTCTTGTCGTGCGTTATGCCGAGATGCTTCTCGCGCAGCTCCCGAGCACGCGCGAGTTTTCGAATCAGACTAGGACGATCATCATGAATGAGCTGGCATTCGGCAGCCCCAGCATCGAGCGCATCGCGAAGCGTCTGCGCGTGAGCGCGCGTACGTTGCGGCGCCGGCTCGAAGACGAGGGCACGACATTCAGCGATTTATTGAACGACACGCGTCATCGACTCGCGCTCCAATACGTCGCACGGGATGGGTTGCGCATGACGGATGTCGCATTGCTCCTGGGCTTTGCAGATGTGGCCACGTTCTACAGAGCGTTCAAGCGTTGGACTGGCACCACACCGCGCGACTATCGCATATCCAATCCTAACGGTTCGCTTAGTCCTAAGTCGTGACAACGTCTCGACCTCTGTAGTCCCTAAACGCCGCGGCTTAGCTGACTCGGTCTACTCGGGCTCGGCCGCGCGTTGGCGATACGCGGTGGGTTTAGATCCAGTCCAGCGACGAAAAGACCGTGCAAAGGAGGTGCTGTGGGCGTACCCCAGCTCGAACGCGATCTCCTCGAGCGAGAGTCGTTTTTGGAGCAAGTGCAGCGCTCGCTCGCGACGTGCTTCATTCACCAGAGTGGAAAACGTCGTTTGCTCCGCCGCCAGCCGTCGCGCGAACGTACGCTTGCTCATGCGCAGCGTGCGAGCGATCCTACTTACACTCGGGGCTGGAGCCGTGAGACCGAGAGCGAGCAAAGTACGCACGTGTTCGCTGAGCCGAGTTGGGTCTCTGGGCAGCGCCGTCATCAGCGCTTCGGCGGCCATTGTCATGGTCCGATGCAAATGGGGATCAGCGCTCGCTAGCGGTCTGTCCATGTGCGCGCGAGGAAACGAAAAGCCGATGTCGCCAGAGGAGAAACGGCACCGTGTACCACCGAATGCATTTCGATACGGTCGAGAGTCCAGCGGCGATGGATGAGCGAACCGGACCTCGAGGTCCGGTATCTCGCGCAGCCAGTCGTGGGCACGGTAAAGCGTACCCAGCAGTAGGTCTTCGATCGCCGCCGGCAAAGAGCTTCTCGAATCCAGACGAAACAGGGTGCGTTCGTTGTCGAATATGACTCGGGCTTCGATCTCGTCGCTCACGATCCGGAAATGGGGAGTTGCGGCGCCAAGCGCTTCATTTACCGTAGCGGCCGAGTTCATCAGATAGTCTAGAACGCCCATCTCGCCGAAAGTCGTGATTGCGGCGGCCCGCAAGCCTAGGTTGGGATCTTTGGTCTGCGCGACCGCCCGTGCGACCCATGTGTGAACTCTCGCGACCGACACGCGATCATCGGAGTTGCGAATGCCGAAGACTTCGCGCTCCAGCCAGGCGCACGCGTCGCCCGCAGTCAACAGTTTGATAAATGGTTTGACTACGACGGCGGAATAGCAGGCGAAGTCCCTTGAGCCGCCTGGGTCTTCAGTCACAGACGCGCTCGCACGCGTAGTTTCCTCGGCTCGTCGTAGATTCGAAATCGCGGCTTCCAGGGGCATGTCTCTACTTCTGGTTCGTTTTGAAGTCGGAGCCGGCCATCGGCATCGTCTTGAAGAACTGGCGATAGCGGTCGTCGCCTTCGAGATAGACCTTGAGCCATGCGAGACCGTATCGCCCGACTTGCCTGCCCTGATTGGAGGGAGTGTTGTTAGTCCAATGTCCGCCACTGGACCATTCGACCAACATCTTCGGAGTCGCGTTGGGGATGGCCGCATAGATGGGCTGCGACATACCTGCTGCCAACTCGTCGTCACGGACCGCCAACTGCAGCGACGGCACGGTTGTCTTCGAGCCCACTGAATCCAGAATCCAACCGCACAGTGAGACCGCGGCCTTGAGCTCTGGGTGAGCATCCGCGGTGAGCCAGGTTCCGCCCCCACCCATCGACCAACCCATCACTGCCATGCGCGAGAGATCGAGTTTGCCTGCGATTGGACTACCTGTGCGCGCGTTCTCTTTCTTCAGACTCGCGAGTGCATCGAGCAAGCCCTGCGAGCGAACATCGGGCAGATCCCCGACCGTATTCGTATCGATCGCGAGCGAGACGATGCCGTGCGACGCAAGAAAAGATGCCCACGGCGCGATATCCGAACGTTGAGCAGTGAAGCCGGGAACGATGACGATCGATGCAAACGGTGGTGTCGCGCCTTCCGGAAAATACAGCTCGGATCCGTCGCCGAGCAGAGCGGCATCGCCATACGCTGCTCCACCGATTAGACCCGTCGTCTCGGTATAGGATTTCACCGAGAATTCGCCGTTGCCGGAGACCGATTGTTCCGTTGGATCTTTTTCACGGATCAATGCAGCGCCCGGAGTTACCGGAGCTGCGGTCGGCGGTGGCACGCTGCCGCTTCCCGCTGCACCGGCCACGCCGCTGCCCGGATTCATGGAACCTGCGGCGCCGAGTCTCCCGCTTCCCGCGGCACCGGCCGCACCAGCGGCGCCGAGTGTGCCTACCGCGGCTGGCCTGCCTGCGGCGCCCGCGTTGATTCCGGACCCAGCCGACGGTAGGGCGGGTGAACCAGACATCGAGGCGGATGGAGATTGCGGAAGCTCTGCTTTGCCGGCGGCGCCTGCGAGCCCCGAACCTGCACTTCCAAACGGGGGCGCACTGTCACCGGCGAAGCCGGTGCCGGCTGTAGCCGACACACCAGTTTGCGACGCACCACCGTCATTAGACGGCGAACACGCGGAGGCGTGACACAAGCACGCGGTCGCGACAGCAGCGCGAAACATGGACCACGACATCAACTTCTCCTCTTGCAGTCGTCGTCGGCGGTGGACGCAGCCACGCAACGAGCGGGTTACAAGCTGCCACGAAGCCACGCACGGAACGATTGATTGTGAAGGACAAAATCGGCTCTCTCGAAGGTCAACGGAGTCAGTCGTCCGCGCGGCAGGCGGATCGAACTCATTACGGCCTGCAGCGGATGGCGGCGGATCGTGGCGCTTGCGGCGGGGAGTCGCTCGCGGTTGAAGTCCATCGATGAGCCTGCCGTGGTGCCGCTCGTCAAGAAGAATTTTCCTTTCTGCTGCGGCGTTCTGCGCTGCGAACTACGTTCCACTCGGTCGACACTCCTCGCTCAAAATTCGGCGCATTCCACGCAGGTTCCGGCGGCCGCGCGAACCATGCATGCACAATGGACTCGGATTGCGATTTCAGTGTCGCGTGTGACCGCTATTAGCAGGACTGCGGCGTGGACGGAGCTGCGGCGAAGCCGGCACCTCGATATGTCCACGCACGTACGAGGACTCGATGAATTCCCATAGCGTCTCTGCGATGAGTGCCGGGTTGTTGGCTGTGATCTTCGCCGCGTGCAGCAGTTCGGAAGCGCGACTTCCCAACAGCAGCGATACAGGTGGTGTCCCCGGTGCGCCTGCGGCCGGAGCCAGTGCGGTGGGTACGACGGTGCCAGCAGCTACGAGCGGCAGCGGTGGAGTCGTAGCAAGCTCAGGCCGAGGTGGAGCTACGGCTGGCACGAGCGGCGTCGGAGGCTCCGGTGGCTCGCCCTCGACGAGTACTGTTGTCGCCGGTATGAGTGGCTCGAGCGCAGGCACGGGCGGTGCGGCCGCTGCGAGCGGCAGCGCTGGAACGGGCGGCGCGAGCGCTGGCACGAGCGGGACCGAACCCGCTCTAGTCACAGGGAGCTGCGAAACCCTCCCTGAGGTCACGGACTACACCAAAGCCGGGCCGTTCGACGCCAAGATGTTCTCGAACGTAGGGCCGGGCAACAACTACACGATGTACCGGCCCGACACTTCGCTCGGAAAAGACGGATTCAAACATCCGATTGCGACGTGGGGGAACGGCATAGCGACCACGCCCGACGAGTATCAGAAACTCCTCTCGCACATCGCATCTCACGGCTTCGTAATCATCGCGTGCAACGACACGCAGGCGGAGCGCGCGTGTCTAAACGCGGGGATGGATTGGCTCGTGATGCAAGACGCCGAGAGTGGGCCGCTGCAAGGCAAGCTCGACACGACTCGCGAAGCCACGATCGGATATTCGTGGGGAGGTGGCGCTGCGATCGACACGGCGAATCGACCGAACGTGAAGACGACGCTGTCGTTGCACGGCATGCCTCCTCGCGAGACGGACGCCTGGAGTGCGATGCACGCTCCACTCATGCTCACGACTTCGACCGGCGACAACTTCGTCACAGCTTCGGGCTACGTCACGCCGAACTACGACAACAGCAAAGTCCAAACGTTTTACGGAACACTCGAGAATGCCAGCGCAGGACACTTGTACATTGCCGATTCGAACTCGGCGATCTGCATCGGTGCTGTTTTGGGAGACACGTTTGGAACCTGCGGTGATGCGAAGCAAGAGCAAGGCCCCGCGGTGGCTTGGTTACGGCTGTGGGTGTGCGGAGATCAGAACGCCAAGAGTTATTTCTACGGGGACGACTGCACGCTGTGTAAGAGCCCATGGCTGAAACCCCAGCGAAAGATGTGGCCATAACGACGGAGGTGACCACTCGGCGCTCTTAGCGGGTGTTGCGATAGCGGGCCCGGCTCTTCGACGAGACCTGCAGCGTGCGATCACTCAGTGCAGAGCAAACGCGTAAGCGCATTGCATCGAACGCTTGCGGCGGCGATCATGTTGGAGTCTGCGTACCTCGGAAGGCCGACATCGACGTCGATTCCGACTACGCCGTCGGTCCAATCCGTGCAGTTCAAGGTCGTGTTTCTCCAGTCGGCGGTCAGCCCGGTGAATGCGTAATAGCCCGAGCCGGGCGCCGCCGCGTTCATCACGGGAAAGATGAAGATGCCTGCGGGGTTCGTAGTCCCGATGACTTGACCGTCGTAGTTGTAGTAAGTCGTACTCGGGATCAACGGCCAGTCTATGTTGTCAGCAGGGTTGCTGCAGTTGGCAGTCGTGCATGCGCGACGCGTGGTTCCTTGGGCTAGCACGGCCTTCACAGCTGCATCCGTCGACGCTCGGATATCGCGCGCGCTGGAGCACAGCGCGTCAGCGGCACTCGGGCCTCCGAAACCGCCTGTCGTCGCGGTAGTGCTGAGGTAGAGGATCGGACCGGCCACACGCGAGTTAGGTGTGTACACGGCCATGTTGAGTGAGGTGTCGCGGACCACGATGGAGTAGAATCTGAAGTCACCCGCGCTCAAGCCGGTGATCGCTTTTGTCAGCGTGTTCGCCGTCCAGTCGACCAGCAGATCACCGCCCGTCACCGAGTCGGCCTCTGCCGGAGTATCGATCGCAGCCGACGACGTAGCGCGCACGAGCTTGTATTCGAGCGCGGCTTGGGCCGTCGTGTCGTCCGTCGCTGCACCCCAGTTCAGCGTGTAGCCACTCGTGCTCACTGCGCTGAAGCGGATTCCGGTGCCCACCGCCGGTGCCGTACCGTCTGGTGTCGTCACGGTCGCGGGTGTGTACAACGCCTTATTACCAGCGGCATCGCGAACGATGACGGCGAAAGCGTAGGTCGCGAGCGCGGTGAGGCCAGTCGCGTTGCGACTCGTAATGTTCGGCGTGTACGTCACGACGAGCCCGGCTCCACTGGTGATCGCGTCCGCTTCAAGGACCGTGTCGATCTCCGCGGTCGTAGCGGCTCGCACGATCTTGTAACTGAGGTCCGAGGTGGACGTGATGTCGTCGGAAGCCGCACCCCAGTTCACGGTGACGCTGGTCGAGACTGTGTTCGTGAAGCTGATGGCGACACCGGTCGTCGGCGCGATCACGTCGACGGTGGACTGCGTCGCCGGCCCGTACAGCGCTTGATTGCCCGAGGTGTCTCGCACGACGACCGAAAACGAGTAAGCCGTCGATGAGCTCAGACCGGCGACAGGTAGTGTGATGATGTCTGCGCTGAAGTCGTGGAGCAGCGACGGTCCCGACGTGATGGTGTCGATCTCGTCGAGGCTGTCGATGTCAGTTGGATCTTGAGAGCCGACGACTTTGTACTGAAGGTCTTCTTGGTCCGTGACCGTGTCGCTCGCTCGCCCCCAGTTCAACGTCATACTCGTCGCCGCGACGCTGGCAAAGCTGATGGCAGTGCCGATCGTTGGCGCGGTGACGTCGAGTGACGCTTGGAGTGCGGGCGAATAGATCGCTTTGTTTCCCGCCGCGTCGCGAACTACGACAGCGAACGCGTACGTGCTCGACGACGATAGCCCCGTTGCGGGCGCACTCGTCGCGTTGGCCGTGTAATCCAGAACTAGCTGTGGCCCCGAGGTGATCGCATCTACTTCCTCGACGCTGTCGATCGCGCTCGTGCTCGCGCCCCGGACCACTTTGTATTCAAGGTCGGATGCTGCGGTGACGTCGTCCGTCGCAGCACCCCACTCCACCGTGAGGCTGGTTGCCATGACACTTGTGAAGCTCAGCGCGTTGCCCGGGGCGGGCGCGGATACATCCAGCGTCGAAATCGTCTCGGGAGCGAACAGCGCCTTGTTCCCCGCGCCATCTTTGACGACGACTCCAAAAGCGTAGCTGGTCGTCGGCGCGAGGCCGGTGAGCGGCGCTGTCGTCGCGTTCGCCGTGAAGTCCAGGATCAGATCGGCGCCGCTGATGCCGTCTGCCTCCTCGAGCGTGTCGATGGCGGCAGCATCACCCGCGCGCACGAGCTTGTATTGAAGTGCGTCGGCAGCGGTCACGTCGTCCGTGGCCTCGCCCCAGCTCACAGTCAGGCTCGTTGCACCAACGCTCGAAAATGTGATGGCAGACCCGAGCGCCGGCGGAATTACGTCGAGGGTCGACCGTGAGGCTGGCGTGTAGATCGCCTGGTTGCCTACCTCATCGCGCACGACGACCGAAAACGCGTATTCGGTCGACCCGCTCAGACCCGTGGCTTGCGCGGAAGTGATCGATGCGGTGAAGTCTTTGACGAGGCTAGCGCCACTCGTGATCGCCTCGATTTCGCCGAGCGTGTCGATGTCCGCGACGTTGCTGGCGCGTACGACCTTGTATTGGAGCAATCCCGCTGCAGTCAGATCGTCAGTCGCTGCACCCCAATGGACGCTGAGGCTCTCGGTGGCGATGTCATCAAAGCTCAACGCCGTGCCGACCACCGGGGCCGAAACGTCGAGGGTCGTGACTGCGGCGGCCGCGTACAGAGTCTTGTTGCCGGCTTCGTCTTCGACTACGACAGCCAAGTAGTACCTCGCCGATGATGACAGATTCGTGAGCTCAGCGTGGTCGACGTCGGCCGTGTAGTCGAACACGAGGTTCGAGGCGGGTGCATCGTCTGTTTTTGCCAACGTGCCAACGCTTTCCGCGGTGACGGCGCGCACAAGTTTGTACTTCAATTTGTCTTGGCCGCTGACGCTGTCGGTCGCCTTGCCCCACTTCACGGTGAAACTGTGAGCCGTGATGTTTGCGAAGTTGATCGCATCACCCGCGATCGGCGCGACCGTATCCGGCGTGGTGACCGATGCGGGCGAGTAGAGTGCTTCGTTTCCCGCTTCGTCTCGGACGACGACTGCGAACGCATACGTTTTGCCCGACGTCAGTCCTTGGACCTCTTTGATCGTGACCGCTGCGGTAAAGTTCTGGACGATGCCGTGGCTGTCTAGTGTCGAGATCTCTCCGAGCGTATCGATCGCCTGGTTGCTCGTCGCCTTGACCACCTTGTATTCAAGTGCGCCCTGCTCGGTAATATCGTCGCTCGCTACACCCCACTTCAACGTGACGCTGGTACCCGTCAGATCGGTGAACGCGATATCGGAGCCTGCGACCGGCGCGGAGTTATCCAGCGTTTCGACCGAAGTCGGCTCGTACAGTGCTGGATTCTTGCTCTTGTCTCGTACGATGACGGCGAAGAAGTACTTGGTTCCAGGCGCCAGACCGGTCACGACCTTGGAGCTCAGATCCGGCGTGAAGTCCTGAACGACTTCCACATCGTCGCCGGTGTCGTCGAGCTCGCCAATCGAGTCGATGCTTTCGGGTGCTCTGGCTTTGACTAGCTTGTATTCGAGCTTGGCTGACGCGGTGACGTCATCACTCGCACGCCCCCACGACGCGGTGATCTCGGTAGCCGAGATATCACTGAATGTGATCGAGGAACCAGGTGACGGCGCGTCGCTATCATCGGCGCCGCCATCACCTGCGCCCGCGTCACCCTCATTCGCGTCATCACCGCATGCGGCTAGACCGAACATCACGCAAACCAAGATGCCCAGTCCGATCATGCGTCGTCCCATGATTGTTCCTCGCCGTTGACGGTGGATGGCTGAGAGTTGCGGGAGCTGGACCGCAGTGCGCGATGTGCTCATTGCAAATCATTCGCACTCATCGGCTCCGGACCGGAGCGCCACACGACTCTCAACTGATGAGTGCGTTGCGTGGCAGCTCTACTAACGCTCAGATCGAGATGAAACTTGAGCACTTTACCGAGACGCGGCCTTGCGACGTCGAGAGCGAGCAATTGTTCGCGTGGGTAGCTGACGGCGGCTGTGGGGCCGTGGGTTCGGAGCTTTGCGGCAGGTCTCGCCGCCGTTAGCGGCTCGCAGCGGCAAGTAGCTGAGCCGGTGCGAGCCTGCTTTCGGGTGTCACCTGTTCGAAGTCACCACGCGCAGCTTTGAGCGCAAATCGCTCGCGATCGATTTCGCTTGAGGTTCGCACGCCCAATGCACGAATCGCGGGCAACGGCGGGCACCAGCCTTGGATCGCGTGTTGCAACAGAAAGCCGGCGACAACGCCGCTCAACGCCAACCAATTGCGATGCACGGTGGTCCCGAGCGCGAGGCCAGTGAGCGTAAATGACGCGGCCAGCGTTTCGAGTGTCCTTTCCGTGTCCCATTCCGCATCCAGCTCGCGCAGGCGCGCGTCGATCGCGCTGCGTCCGCCCGCGAGAGTTCTCTCGATCGACGCTTCGGTCTCGCGGCGGATGCGCTCGTTGATGGCGTTCGGAGTGTTGCGTTCGCCGCGGTGCGCCGTGTCGGGGATGAGATGGGCCATGCCGCTCTTGGCTGCAGGAAATGCGCCAGTTCTGCGGTGTAGCGGGCGGACTTTCGTCCAGAATCTGAGGACAATTAGGCCTCACGTGCCAGAAATGTCGAGGTATGCCCGTGCTCGTAGCCTCGGCATCGGCCCTGATCGACGTCGCGCACTGGAACGGATTGCAAATGTCGCAATAGTCGTCGAGAGGGTCGGTGCCGCCAGGGTCAGCGACGTTGCGGTTGAAGCTGTCGCCGTAGTAGCGCCACGAGATGTTGCGCTCGCCCAACGCGTCTCCGATCGTGCGCAGCGACGACGGCGGCAGCGTGAACTGACCACTGCTCAAGCTGCCGTCGGCGGCGTAGCCGGGCGTGTAGTTGTTCAAAGATAGTAGTGACCGTCCTCGCAGTTGGGATCGACGTTTAGCTCGTCGAGATACTCGCGAACACCACGTACTCCCGGAGCGGCAGGGTCTGCGCTCACGCTGTACGTCCCGCCGGAGTAACCGTCTTGCGTGTAATAGTTGTTTGTGCCCGGCTGCGGATCGGGATTTTCCGTGTTGAGCTCGGGCGGCACGAGCGCGCTACCCTGGCCGTCGCTAAACCAGATCGATCTCCGGTACCGAGGGCGACGTGGTTCGCTTCAGTGCCGCCTTGAATCGCTTGGTGGAAGTTGTCGCTCATCGCGTAAGTGTCGGCGATGTACTTGAAGTACGGCGCGTCGCCGGCCTGGACGTTGTAAAAGCCGAGCGCACGCGCACCCTCTCGATCGACGAGCGGCGTTGGCGGCGGGTTGCCGTTGCTGCCGGTGCTGACAGTCTGCTCGACCCAGGCGAAGAGATCGTTCGTACAACCTGAGGGATTGTCGTGTGTCGCATGCTCGACGCTGCAATCCAGCTGTTGCCACATCTGATAGAACCGATGCACCGGGTCGCCCGTGTAGGCGTCGTACGGGATCGCGGGCGTCAGCTGAAACGGACCGGGCGGCAGCCCGTTTACGTTCGGAGTACGCGTCGTCCGGGAGTGCGGTCTCCGCCTTCTTCGCGTCTTCCAACGATGTGAACAGCGGCTGGGTCGGGCCGCCCGCGAGCGGTGGAGGCAGCGTTTCGTATACTTGTTTGTCCTTGGGGCTGAGCTGGAAGCCGTCATCAAGGTACAGAAGCGAAGGCGTGTTGCGCCGTGCGAAGTGTTTCGGCCGATTACCGAGTGCGGTTCCGATCCGAGAGCCGTGATTGCCGGAGTACGTGTTTTGGATCGTGGCAACTCGCACAGCTCGTCCCGCGCGGCTCGGAGAGTGTTTCATCGAAGAAGATCTGGCGCCCGAGATCGATGCGCCGCTCATGCTCGCCACTATTCGCAAGCACTGTTTGTGTTCGCGCGTTCGCCGGCGGCTCGTGCTCGAACGTATCCGGTTCCACATGATTCGCGTTCACGTCAGCGTTCAGCGTCGGCAGTAGTGCAGACGTTGCGTGCGCGCGTTCCGACCAGAATATTCGTGCGGCGATGAGCCCGACCACGCAACACAGCGCTGAGACGACTACTGCGTTAGACCGCGCGGTTCGATGTGCGCGCGCGCCAGTCTTCGAGTGGAGCTCAGACATTTGCACCTGCCCACCAGTCACAGATTGACTCGGCTGACAGTGCCACGCGCGATCGTACGCTCGTGGGACGCTTGCGTTTCAATTCGGTGGAGCCACGATCGCAGCGTTGCGATTCGCATCGTTCATGCAGCAAACGCGAGCCACCTTTGCAGCCGTCGTGTGAAGCGACGTCGCATGGGCGCATTGGTTTCCTAGCATGGAAGCCTCCGCGACAGAGACAGCGGAGCCCATCCCAAACTTGCAGCCAATGGCGGCGGTCGATCTCGAACCGACGCGTTGCGCCAAAGACGTCGATCCCATGACGTCGAGCTCGCGGGCTCTCTTCCCGAGCACCCATGCTGCCGAGAATGAGGACTGCTTCCTTCTCGCCTGCTTTGCTGGCAAGGTCTTCCACCGCAGGCTCGCTTCTTGTTCGGTATCTCTAGATTCGCACACTGTCAGAGGCGGCCGCTCCGTCGCCAGCAGGACAGTTCAATGCATCGCGGAGCCCTGCATTTTGGCGCGTGTTTGTTGGCATTGACACTCTGCACCCGAGCGTTTGCGCACGGTGTGCCGCCGGACGCCTACGCGATACTTTCCCATGACGCCGAGGGGCCACGTGCCGTGAGCTTGAGCGCCGGGGTAGCGCTCCGGCGAGCGGCTCAGCGCTATCAGTTCGTGTGCCCGATGGCATGGAACGATCAGTTCGCGTCGCCGGTCGCCGCGCTTGCGGATGGGACCATCGTGGTGGGTGCGACCGACGGGCTGATGCTGCTCAGCGAAGCTGGCACGTTGCGCGTGCATCCCGATCCCGCCGCCATCGGCCGCAGCAGCGATCTGGTTCGCTCGCCCCGTGGAGTGTTCTCGTTACGCACCACGCCTGAAGGCAGCGAGGTGCTAGCCATCGACGCACAGACGGTGCGCGTATTATGGAAGGACACGAAGAGCCTGTACTCGCTGGCGGCGCTGGATGACGAGCTAGTGCTGCTGCGCGTGAACGGCACGATGCTGGAGCAGGTCACGATCGCGGCGGCGGACGGCGCTGAGCTCGAGCGGCAAATGGCGGTCGTCGACTTGCCGGTGGACTACGTATTTGCGCGTGCGAATGCAGGTGCGGCCTATGCGCTCGTCGTGCACCGCAATGGGACCGTGGCGCTCGGCAGTCTGCGCATGAATACCTTCACTAAGTTGGCGGACGGAGAGCTGTCGATCGCTGGGCCGCTCAGCAGCGCGAACGGGACGTTGCTCGCGGTCGATGGCAAGCTCACGCAGCTAGTCGGAGGTCAAGCGACGCCGCTCGCAGACGATCACAACGTGGTCTGTCTCGTCGAGTACGACGGGCTTACGTACGCATGTGACACTGACGGCATCACGCGCCTGAGTGGTCAGGCGCTGGGCGAGCCGCTGTTTCGCTTCGGATGGCTGGTGGCTCCTGACCTAGCGGGAGTACCAGAGGGCGAAGAGCGCTTTCTCTGCAACTCGCAGTGGCAAGACTTGCGCTTCGATATCCAGTTGCTCATGCCGGACGGTGTGCCCGCAGATGCATCGACCGCAGGGAGCGGCGTCGACGCACAGCCCCCGGGCGCAGCGCTCGCAACCGGCGGGGTCGGTGCAGCTGCGGGTGGGGTCAGTGCAGCTGCGGGCGGCGCCGCTGCAGCTGGGAGCGGCGCCGCTGCGGTTGTTCCTAGTCAACAGCCCCGGGAAGGGGGCACGAGCTGCGCCATGCTACCGAATAGGAGTGCACCTCGTGCTGCGGACGCATACGCGTTGGGTCTCGTTGTCGCACTCGCTGTGGTGAGATGTCGTCGTCGGCGCTAGGCCGCGGCGCGACCGAATCTTTGGGTCTCTAGGTAGCGACAAACGAACGGGCGCGCGGAACCGGGAGTTCCTGCGCTTTGGCGTGGTGAGTTCAAACGCGCAGATCCGAGGCGATTTTTGGCCGATTTTGCCGGCTAAGGTCACTGCACTCCAGACGCACTGTTGCGGTCGGGCGAGACCAACGCGCGTCGGAGGTTGAGGATGCTCGGAATCAGCGGACCTTCTTGGCTCGCACGCGAATCTCATCAACGCGGGATGGCGAGCGAGCCTTCGCGCCCGCTTCGCGTGAGTACCACGCTGCGGAGATGTTCCATGCTCCTCGGTGCGCTCGTTGCGGCCTGCGGGCCTGCCGCGACAGACGACAACGTACTGTTTCCGCCGAACGAGACCGCCAACGCCGAGGATCCGAGCTCTGGAAGCATGCGCGGGACTGTTGTCGTGTACATGACGCAGTTCGACGACGACACCGGCGACAAACAATATTTTCTGCGGAACGGAAAGAATGAGACGCGCCTGTACTTCGAGAAAGATCCCGATCTCCTTCCCGGCACGCCGGTTCGCGTCTCGGGCGTGCCGCTGAACGATGGACTGCGGGTCGAGGCGTACGACTACGAGGCCGAGCAAGGCATTGGCGTCAGCGTCCAGCCTCTCATCAGCGGGACACCGTACAAGCCGCGTAGCTTTGGGTTCGTCCTGGTCGACACCGGCAGCGGCGTCAACCTGACTAAGGAGGAGGCACAGAAGCGCCTATTCGGGACCAACCCAACCGATAAGTCGGTCAAGCAGTACTACAACGAAGTGTCGTACGGCACGCAAGACCTCACGGGCGAGGTCCTCGGCCCGCTCACGTATCCGATGACGAAGTGCGACACGACAGGGCTCGCCAGAACACTCAAGCCCATGCTCGGGATGTTCGACCACTATCTCTGGTACATGGGCAGTCGCAACACGGCGTGTCAGTTCTCTGGGCTCGCGGAAGGCGGGCAGCCGAGTCGGCCGACAAACGACTCTTGGTACAACGGCTCTGCCGGCTGCGTGGTGCTCGTCCAAGAGCCCGGCCACAACTTCGGCATGATGCATTCATCGTCGATGACGTGCACAGGCATGACGACGTTCGCGGACGATCCCGATGCGGCGTGCACGCACAATGAATACGGCGACCGCTACGATCCGATGGGCGGCGCCTGCAATCACATGAACGCATGGCAGAAGGTGTTCGAGGGCTGGCTGCAGAAGTGCAACGGCGTCAAAGTGAAATCGAGCGGCATGTACACGCTGCAACCGCTCGAGCTCGCGTGTGACGGGCCGCAGGTGCTGCAGATCCCGATGCCCAAGGTGCGTCCATTCGGCCGCTCTGGTGGCGGTGGCCTCGCGACCGTCGAGAACCTTGGTTTCTACTATTTGGAACTGCGCACGCCGCGCGGCTTCGACAGCACCATCCGCACTTCACCCACGGTTCTCGTGCGCGTGGCCGAGGACTTCCACGATCGCACGGACCGCGGCCGCCACACCTGGATCCTCGACATGGATCCGGCCACGCGAACCATCGATGGCCTAGGCGTGGGGAAGTCCTTCACGGATCCCGCGGGCGGCGTGAGCTTTCAGGTCGTCTCGGCTTCGATGGACTCTGCGACCATCCAGGTCACCGTGCCGAACGTCACGGGCGGAGCCACCTGTCTCGATGAAATGCCCTACGATCCGGCGGTGCCGCGCATGTGCGGGGGCCTCGTCGGGCCGGGCGGCACGGTCACTGATCCAGGCGTAACGGCGCCTGACGGCGGCGCGGCCGCTGTGCCGCCGCCGAGAGTCGAGGCGTTCATTCTGGTCGATGCAGACACCGACAAAGACATCAGGGCCGTGGAGGATGGCGCGGTGCTCGACCTCGCTCAGCTCCCGCCGAACCTTACGTTGCGTGTGGACACAGACCCGCCGATGGTCGGCAGCGTGACCTTCCGCATCGATGGCGGAGCGCCGCGCAGCGAGAGCATCGGGCCTTACTCGATCTCGAGCGACGATGGGCGCGGCAACTTCGCTCCGTGGATGTTGGCGCTTGGCGCACACACCGTGAACGCAACGCCGTTCGACGCCGCGGACGGCGGCGGAAGACAAGGTGAGCCCTTCGAGATCGACTTCATGCTCACCCGCAGTGATCCGCCCGCGCCGGCCACCGGCTTGCCCGATGGCGGCATCGGAGTCGGCGCCCAGGCCGGCACACTGGGTGGCCTGACAAACGCCGGCGCCGCTGGCAGCGCCAATCCACCGCTCGGCGCCGGACGATTCGATGCGTCGGTGCCACCCATTCCGGCCCGGCAGAACGGCGACACGTCAGGCTGCGCGTGTCGCGTGCCAGGCGAGGGTGTCGGGTCGGCCGGCACCTCGCGCACGTGGGCACTGGCTGCGCTCGCGCTCGGGTTGTTCATGCGGCGCCGGCGGGCGCGCCGGTTGCGGTGAGTGGCTACGCGTCCAGCACATCGACCACATTTCAAGGTGTTCCTCACACGCGCCAGCTCGCGCGCACGCCCAGCATTGCGCCTCGGCGAAGCCGCCGCTGTCGTCGATGTTCGTCACACTTCGTGCGCTCGCGCGTTATTCGTATCGGCAAATGCGGAGGCGACCAGATGCGTGATGAAGGCTTGGCGCAAAACGGGCCGCTCGAGCTCACTGCTCGTACGCTCGCGAAGCACCGGCGCGCGTTCGAAGCGTTCACGCGGCCGGCGACCGCCTGGGTCGTCGAACAGGTCGATACGACGTCGACCGAGGTTGTCGATCTCGCATGCGGTATCGGAGATCCCGCGCTGAGTTTGGCCGCGCGCGTCTGCGCCGGGCGCGTGACGGCAGTCGACCGAGTCCCAGAGTTCTTGGTCGCGCTGCGCACAGAGGCCGCTGCGCGCGGTCTTCTGAATGTGCATGCCTTGACGGCTGACATGCGCGCTCTGCCGCTGCGGCACGCGAGCGCCGACTGCGTCGTGTCGAGGCTCGGCATTCAGTTCGCACCCGATGCGTCGGGTGTCTGCGACGAAATCTATCGCGTCCTCAGACCCGGAGGCACGACTTGCCACGTGGTGTGGGGCACGCCGGCTCAACCGCTTTTACGCGTAACCGTGCTGGACGTGCTCGCCGCTTGCGGTGAGCCAACGCCTGCAGTGGGTGTGCCGGGCCCGTTCCAGTTCGCACAACCAGGAGCGCTCGGCGAGTTGCTACGCGGCAGCGGATTCCGCGACGTCCGCGAGGTCACGTTGGAAGCTGCCTGGGTCTGGCCGGGAGATGCGGCGTCGCTCTGGTCATTCACGCGCGAAACCTCAGCGATGCTCTTCGATCCCTTGTTCGCGCGGCTCACGGCGGCGGAACGCGAACGAGTCGAACGCCGTGCTCAGGACGCTCTCGCGCGTTATGCAAGTCGGTCGGAGCTTCAGATTCCGGTCCAAGTGCACTGTGCGCAGGCGACTAAGCGCGACTGAATGTCTTCGCGACTTTCAGCAAAACACGCGTCGCAGACGCGCGCCGCACGTACCGAATTTCGGGCCAGCGTCCGCTCAGAGCGTACGCGGCGTCGCGTCGTGCGCTCGGGGTCCAGCTTCCTGTGGAGGCCCCGCTTCGCTGCCATGTCGCGTCACAACCCGCAGTGCGCTCGCTTCGTCGGCCGCCAACTCGGGAACCCACTCGCACTCGACGCACGCGTAGACGTGGTTCAGTCGCTCGGCAATCGCGGGTGTCACCAACACCGTGCCCGGCTGCGCTCGCATCGACAGCCACGCCGCGTGCTGCACCGGCTTGCCGAGAACGACCTGCTCCATTCGACCCGCTTCCGAACTGCCGAGCGCACCCGAGAGCACCGTACCGGTAGCAATGCCGCACGCGAGCCAGCATTCGATGGCTGCGTCATGCTCGATTCGGCGTTGCGCCGCGATGCATGCTTCGACCGCGCGACTCGCATGAGCAGCGCCTCGATACTCCACCATGACCGTGTGGTCACCAAAACGCACGACCGTACCTTCGTGCGCGGTGAACTCCGGAACGATGCGATTGAGCTCCTCGTTCAGCGTGTCGAAAACGACTTGCGGTATGCAGCCTGAATCCGCGCGATCGCGGAGCCGCGCGACGACGAGCGTAGCCTCGTACGCTTCCGGCAAGACGCGATCCAGCGCACGCAGCGAACGCAACGCCTCGAAGCGGGGCACACCCGCAAACAGCTTCAGGATGTCATTTTCTTCGCGCGACCGAAGCGCTCCGCGAAGCATCGACGACTGACTCGCGGCTTTCTCGATCGTGCGTTCGAGATCGTCGAAATCGATTGGCTTACACAAAAAGTCGAACGCTCCGCGGTTCATCGCAGCGCGAATGTTCACCATGTCGGAGTACGCAGACACGACCACGACTGGGACGAGCGGGTTGACCTCGGGAACGCGCGCCAAAAACGCGAGACCGTCCATTTGCGGCATGCTGATGTCGGTCATGACGAGATCGATGTCCGGACGGCGCGAGAGCTCGCGCAATCCTTCTTCGCCATTTTGTGCGAAGTAGAGCTCGTAGCGACCCTCACGGAGCTGGCGTCGAAACTTCTGACGCATCAGGAGTTCCATATCGACCTCGTCGTCGAGGCACAGAACCCGAATTGGAACGTCGCTAGAATCGCTGAGAGCGAGCAAGGCATGGGCGAAGCTACCGGCGTCCGCAAAGCGACGTGTGGTCGGCTTCGCGAGCGCACGTTCAAAGAATGCGTCGACCTGGAGCCCGAGCTCGGGCACGTGCTCCGACGGCGGCACATGCGGCACGTGACAAATCTGCTTCTGCAGCTTGATGAGGCTCGCCCCTTCGAACGGAAGTCTTCCGGTCAGCATCCGGTAGCAGATCACCGCGAGTGACCAGAGATCACTTGCGGGTTCGAGCGCGCCCCCCCAGTAGTGCTCGGGGCTCATGTAGAGAGGCGTGCCGGCAACCGACGTGAAGGCCCCGTACGCGTTCGCGCTCAACTCCTGCGGCCGCGGCAGGGACGCTGCAACGCTGAAATCGAGCAGCTTCGGTAGCTCTCCACGTGGCTCGCGAGCCAAGAAGACGTTCGCAGGTTTCAGGTCTCGGTGGAGGATGCCGGCTTTGTGAACGGCGTGCAGCCCCTTCGAAACGTTGGCGATCAAGCTTGCGACTAATGCGACCGGAAAACGCGGGTACCTCGCCAAGCGGGACTCTAGGTCCTCGCCGTCGAGCAGCTCCATTACGATGTACGGCTGCTGTTTCTCGACACCGTAGTCGAAGATCTGAACGATGTTCGGACTGTGAAGCTGCGCGATGGTGCGCGCTTCTCGTTCGAAGCGAAGGCACGCGTCCGTGTCCGTCGTGCATTCGTCCCGCAACAGCTTGAGCGCGACGCGTCGACCGAGCTGGGTGTCTTGCGCCGCCCACACAGTGCCGGTCGCACCACGTCCGATCTCGTGATCGAGCGAATAGCGGCCGCGAAGCATCGTTGGTTCAGTCCCCACCTGTGAAGTCAGAGGCCTTACCCCGTATATCGCTCGCGCTTTATAGCGTCAATCGTGTGTCACCCCACATATCGATGTGACCCGAGAAACCCCGGGAAGATCTGCGCGTGCCAACGTCTTCCGCACAAACCGGTGAGCATACTGGTCAGACTTGCGAGGCGCGAGCATGTCGATCGGATTGAGCCCTCGTCGTGGGCGCACGAGTCCATCTCTGATCGTTGTGGGGACGGGGATCCAGTGGCGCGGTCAAACGACCGACGCCGCGGTGCAGGCGATCGAGCGGGCAGATCGCGTGTTGTTCGCGGTGACCGACTCCTGGGCTGCTTCGTGGCTACGCGAGCTGAACTCGAATGCGAGGTCGTTCGAGTACCCGCGCGACGGTCAGTACCGCGGCGAGATCTACGCTGCGATGGTTCGCCAGGTCTTGGCCGAGCTCGAATCCGGAGCGAACGTGTGTGCGGTGTTCTACGGCAGCCCGACAATCCTCACACAACCGGCGCACCTCGCAATCCGCCGCGCACGCGAGTGTGGCTTTGCCGCGCGCATGCTTCCAGGCGTTTCGAGCATCGAGTGTTTGTTCGCCGATCTCGGCGTCGATGCTGCGCGAGGGGGTCTCGCCGTCTTCGAAGCGACGGAGTATCTCGCGTGCGAACGTCACATCGATCCGACGATTCACCTCGTGCTTTGTCAGATCGCGTTGATCGATCATCGCCGCGTCGGCAACGCAGACGTGGAGCGCATGGGTGAGGGACTGCGTAGGCTTTGCGAGCGGCTACTGCGGGTGTACGCACACGAGCACCCGGTGGTGGTCTACGAAGGCTCGTCGCATCCACTCGTCGCGCCACGCATTACGCGCGTAGCGCTAGCGGATCTCGCGGACTGTGGCGTGTCGGAGCTTTCGACCTTGTATGTGCCACCGGTCACTTCGAAAACGCAGAGTGCGTGTTCTCTTCCGTTCGAAGCATCTCCACCACGCGAAGGGGGAAGTTGAATGTCGAACGACACGCTATTGGAACTGGAAGAACTCGATCGGCGGCCCAGCGAATCCACCACCGATGGGCCCGCTATCGGCGCCGAGCCCAACAAGCTGCGCGCCAACTTGTCGCAGCGCGCACGCGTCCAAGCGGACCTCGGGCTTGCTCGAAATGCGTTGGAGGACAGCATCCGTGCGTACCTCGACGAGGTGGGCGAATTCGACACCCTTCTGTCCAGGATCCTCGAAGACTTCAAGAGCACATCAGCGAACCTCAAACCCGCCCAACCCGCGGATGCAACGTTCGCTTTGTCTGCGCGCCTCGGCGAGTCGCTGCGCGTGTACATCCGTGATGTAGTTCTCAGTCGCCCACCCCAAGACGAACCAAACATGGTCGATGCGATCGAATGTAGCGTCTACCTTTTCACTCAAGCGGAAACGGAGCTCCTCCGAGCGCGCGAAGGCGACGTACCGGACGACGACACCCAGCTGGCCTGGATTCGCGCGCACCGAGGTGCGGCGCGCGCTCTCCACTACTGGATGCTGCTCACCAATGGTTCAAGCGACGCAGGGTCCAGGTTCGAGAAGGCCAAACAGGACTTCGCTCGGACTCAGCAGCAAAACGGTGCGCCGTATGTCTGGTCGACGCGCTTTCTCGCGTATCTCTACTCGCTGCGCGCGGAACCCGGCGATTTTGAGCAGGCGCGCCAACTACTCGAACGCGTGATGCAATTCGATTCGAGCCTCCAGTCGTCGATCAACCGCAGCCTCGCGATGCTCTTCAGCTACGAAGCCGCAGCCACCGGCCTCGACGCAACGGTACGCAGAGACGCCGCGCGCGCTGGCGTGAACGCCGGGGCGACCGCGACGCGTGAAGACGCGGAGGACTACGTCGCGGCCTACTTCACGGCTGCGAACTGGTGGTTGCTCGCGATGTGTGAGCCCGATCAGCAGAAGCGCGAGATCCATCAAAAGGGGCATCGCGCTGCCATCGAAAGCGCACGTGCTCGCTCGATGAACGCGATCAGTCAAGCGCTCGTGACGCTGGCAGGTCTCCAGCTCATGGAAAGCCTCACGCCGGCAGCTTGTGAAACGTCGGCGCAGACCCCGCCGATCCAGGAAGACAAGGCCACCCAGGATGTGATCCAACTGCTGGACTCATTGCAGCTCGTGTTCCCGCTGGACCTCGAGACGCGCCTCATATTTCGTCGCGATCCAGTCTGGTCCACGATCAAACGATTCATGCCCGAGATTTACGCGGCGCGTCTCGGCCCCGCCTACGACAAGTTGACCCAATTCATTGCTGCGCCTGCGGGCACGAGGAAATCATGAAACAGATCTTGTGGGCGCTCGACGAGATCTCCAAAGATCCCTTCAACTGGGACTATCAACAAGCAAACCCGCTCGCCGCGCTCACCGCCGGCGGACTCGAGCCGGAGCAAGCTGTCCAGATGCTGGCCGATTTGCGAAGAGAAAGAGTCCATCCGCAGGACAGTTCCTGGCACAGTTGCGACTCTTGCTTCGACCCGGGTTCGGACCGGGACCCGTTCGATCCTCCTGCGCGTTGACAGGGCGCGTAGCTTGGACGAACGCGCTCGAACAACGCTGCGCTGCACGACATGCTCATCTCGGCTTTCGGCTGTGACATTCAGAAGCTCGTTCATGACGGTGAACGCAGTCGAATCTATTTCGCGCAGCGTTGTAGCGACGGCTCACCCGTCGTCATCAAGACACCGCGTAGCCAGCCGGCAACCCCTGACCGGCTGAGCGCGTTGTCACGCGAGTGCGAGCTCCTTCGATCGCTCGCTTCCGTGACCAACGTTCCCAACGTTTATTCGTTCGAACGCGAGGACGGGCAGTGGGCGTTGATCATGTCGCGGTTGCACGGACGCTCGCTCGCCGAGCGTCGGATCGCTGGCTCGCTCGAGCTATCCAGCTTCGTCGAGCTCGCGCTGAAGATCGCGAATCTGCTCGGTGAGCTACATCAGCGACACGTCGTTCACAAAAATCTCGAGCCGGCCAACCTGATCTTGAGCGACGACCCGGCTCCAACGCTGCACCTGATCGATTTCGCCAGCGCCACGTTATTCGGACAAGAGCCGAGACCGTGCATCGGGCCGGGCGGCGTCGAAGGGTCGCTCGCGTATGTATCCCCCGAACAAACTGGCAGAACCAGTCGGGCCGTCGACTATCGATCGGACTACTATTCGCTCGGGGTGACGTTCTACGAGCTGCTCACCGGCGCGTTGCCATTCGAACAACGCGATCCACTCGAGTTGATGCACGCCCACGTCGCGCGTGAGCCAGCTGCGCCGAAACAGATTCGGCTCGATGTTCCCGACGCGCTAAATCGCTTCGTGCTGAAGCTCTTGGAGAAGGATCCGGAGGCGCGCTACCAGTCATTGAGCGGATTGCGACAGGATCTGGAGCACTGCCGCGATCGAATCGCGGCTGGCGAGACGGATTTTTCGCTTCCGCACGACCGCGAGGACCGCCCGGACGGATTTCGCATTCCGCGTCGCCTGTACGCGCGCCGCACGGAGGTCGAGCAGCTCACGGCTGCGTTCGCAAATGCCTGTGATGGCCACACGACTTGGGTCGCGCTCGAAGGCAGCGCGGGCGTCGGAAAGACGAGCCTCGTGCGCGAGCTCGTCGAGCCGGTCGCGGCGAAACGTGGATACTACCTCAGCACGAAGTTCGGGCTCTACGACACCACCGTGCCGTATGCGGCGTTCAGGGAGTTGATCGACGGGCTGGTGCGCCAAGCCCTGACCGAGACGGCATCGGACCTCGCGGCTTTGCGCGAGCACATCCTGGCCGCGGCGAGCACCGCGTGTCCGGTCTTGATCGAGCTGTGCCCGGCGCTCGAGCTCGTGATTGGCCCGCAGCCACTTCCGCGTGCACTTGGTGCGACCGAGTCTCGCACGCGCATGCGAGAAGCGATCTACGCCTTGTTTTCGGCGTTATCGAGCTTCGGCCGGCCGATCTGCGCAATCCTGGACGACCTGCACCGCGCCGACGCGGACACCTGGTTCTTGTTGGAGGAGCTGGCTGAGATCCGCACTTCGTCGCTGCTGTTCGCGCTCGCGTTTCGCGATCACGAACCGCGACACGACAACGTCCTGCCGCCGCGGGCCGCGCTAGAGCGCCTGGCGCGCGCCGGTGCCGAGGTCCGCTGGCTACGTGTCGAGCCGCTGCCGCCGCAAGCGCTCGCCGCATTCATCCGAGAAAGCGGTACGACTGAGAACCCGAACCTCGCTGCAATCGTCGAGCTGGTGCATCACCGCACGGGAGGCAATCCGTTTTTCGTTCGCGCGTTTCTGCGCTCGCTCGAAGGGAGTCACGTCGCGGTCGAGCGCGATGCACTGACGCTCGAACGCGTCGAACGTACATCGCCGACCGACAACGTGATCGACTACTTGCTCCGGCAAGTCTCCAAACTCCCCGAACCCACGCAGCGGGTTCTGAAGGTCGCCGCGTGTATCGGCGGCAGCTTCGACCTGAAGCTACTGGCGGCGGTCAACGACTCGTCTGCGCTCGAAGACTTGATGCCGGCCATTCTCGACAGCTTCGTGATTCCGGTCGACAGCGCGGCAGTCTCGACGCTGGGAGAAACGTCGGGCCTGTTCCGCGCCCGATTTGCACACGATCGTGTGCAGCAGGCGCTTCTCAGCATGCTGACGCCCGCAGAGCGCATTCAGATCCATCGGCGGGTTGCTGAGCAGTTTTGGCTCGCCGGCGGGTCGCATGAGCTATCCGAAGCGTGGTTCCAAATGATCGGCCATCTCAACAATGCGCTTGGACAGCTCGATGATCCAGCTGAGCGTACACAGCTCGCCACGTGGAATCTCAGGGCGGCGCGGGCGGCGTTGACTCGAGCTGCGGCGGCGGAGGCGCTCGACTTCGCGCGCGCGGGAGTCACCGCGCTCGGAGAAGGCGCATGGACGAGCCTCGATGAGCTCACCAGTCGCTTGCACGTCGTCGCTGCCGAAGCTGCGCTCGTAGCGGGAGAGCACGACGCCTTCGCCGATCTCGCCAGGACCACAATCGAGCGCTCGAAGCACGTGCTCGACGTGGTCGCAGTCCGCGGACTCGAAGGCCAGCTGCACTACGGCAACTTCCAACTCAACACCGCCGCCGAAACGTACCTCGACGCGCTCGCACGTCTCGGGCTTCAGCTGCCTCGCGATCCCACGTCGGCAGACGTTCTCGAGGCACGTCAGCTCGCGGGACAAGCCGTCGCGGGGCGGCCTGCGGCAACTTTTCTCGAGCTGCCCACGTGCCAAGATCCGACGCACGTCGCCGCGATGGACGCGTTGAGCAAGTTGGCCTTCGTAGCAGCGAGCTTGGGAAGCAGCCTGCTTCCGGTTGCGGTCTGTCAGCTCGTTCAACACTCGCTCGCGTACGGCAATACGAAGCTATCTGCGATCGGCTACGCGCTTTACGGTCGCATGCTCGCCGACGGCGACGTCGAGTTCGCTTGCAGCTTCGGCCGACTGTCACTCGAGCTCGCGGAGCGCTTCGGCGATCGCGTGGTGCTCGCACAGATTCACCTCTATGCGAACTTCACATTGATGCATTGGGTGACTCCGATCTCCGAGCTCACGCCTTCGTTTCGCGCCGCGCTCCGCTATGGAATCGAGGCATGCAGCCCGTTCCTCGCTTCGAGCAGTGCTGCGACGCTTTGCATCTGCCGTTTCTTCTCGGCGGATCCTCTCGCTGAGCTCGTCCCCGAGCTCGCCGAGTGCTCCGAGATCGTGCGGCGCTTCCGCCAGCCACTCGTGCAAAACTGGCTCGATCTTTGGAGACAGGTCGCGGTGAATCTGCAATCGGAGCAGCCCGACTTCGAACAGTTGCGCGGCCCCTGGTACGACGAATCTGAGCGCGTACCGCTTCACGTCGGCGCCAACGACGCGAGTGCGCTCTACAACTACTACATGGCAAAGGCGCTGCTGTGTTATCTCGCCGGCCGGCCGCAGGACGCAGCGAATGCGATCGAGAGTAACGAGCCACATTGGGCGACCCTCGGGCGCGACATGTTGGCGATCCCGGTCACGTTTCTGGCGGGGTTGTGTCAGCTGAGCGCGTGTGATGGGGCCGAGCCGGAACGCCGAGCTCGGCTGGTCGAGCGCGCTCGCAGCGCAATCGAGGTACTGACTAAATGGTGCCCGTACAATCCACACACGATTCGCGTCAAGCTAGCAATTCTACGCGCCGAGTTTGAACGGGTCGAAGCGGGTGCGAGGGTTCCGCGGCTCGAGGGCTACCTCGAAGCCGTCGCTTTGGCGGAGCGTGAGGGCAACGCCTTCGAGTGCGCGGTCGCCCACGAGACGACTGCGCTCGCCTATCGAGCTCACAACGACGGTTCGGCGAGTCATCATTTGCGTGCCGCGCATCGCAACTACCTGCGATGGGGGGCAAACGCCAAAGCTGTTGCGCTCGAGCGCGAATATCCGGGGCTGATCTACCGCGCGAGTAGTGCCGAACCTCCATTGAACGAGTTGCTCGCAGGTGCGGGAGGACTCGACTTGGTCGACCTGCTGAGTCTGCTGAACGCTGCGCGTGCCGTTTCCGGCGAGATCAAGTTGGACCGCCTGCTCCAACACTTGATGCGCCTTCTGATGGAAAGTAGTGGTGCGCAGTCGGGCTATTTGATGTTGCCGCGGGACGATGATTGGCTCGTCGAGTGTGGGCAGACGACCGAGCGCGGCACCGTAACGCTGCTCGAGTCTCTGCCGCTCGATCGAGTCAAATCGCTCCAGCTCGGTATCTCGGTCGCGATCGTGAACTTCGTATCTCGGTCGAGCGAGACGGTACTGCTCGACGACGCAGTACACAGCGGGGCGTACACGATGGACCCATACGTGGTTCATAACGGCGTGCGCTCGGTGTTGTGCTTTTCGTTGCGCCGGCGGCGTGAAGTGCTTGCAGTCGTGTACCTCGAGAACAATCTCGTGCGCGGTGCGTTCACCCAGAACCGCCGCAAAATGCTCGAGCTCCTCGGCACCCAAGCTGTGGTCGCGCTGGAGAACGCTCGCTTGTACGACAGCCTCGAGCGCAAGGTCGAGGAGCGAACGCTCGAGTTGCATCACAAGAATGAACAGCTCGCCGAGGCACTTCAACGCGTGACGGAAATGCAGCAGCAGCTCGTCGTTCAGGAAAAGCTCGCGGCGCTAGGCTCGTTGACTGCGAGCATCGCGCATGAGATCAAAAATCCGTTGAACTTCGTCGCGAACTTCGCGGAGCTCTGCGTCGATTTGGCGGGCGAGCTCGAAGCTCGTCTGAATCAGTCGCACCAGAGTCCGAACGGCAGCGACGCGAGCGACTTGCAGGGTCTCCTCCGTGACTTAGTGCGCAGCGTGGGAAAAGTCCGCGAACATGGGATTCGCGCTAACAACGTCGTCGGGAGTATGGCGCTGCACGCGCGCACGAATCGTGGTGAGCCGGAGACTGCGGACCTTCACCGGTTGCTCGAACAGAGTTGGAGCGCGGCGAGGCAATCCCCGGACGGCTTCGAAGTGGGGCACGAGCCGAGGTTCACGACTCATTTCGGTGCGCTGCCGGTTGCGGAAGTGGTGGTCGAGGACATCGCTCGCGTGTTCACGAACCTTGTGTTGAACGCGCGCTACGCGATGCGGCAAAAGGTGCAACGCGGCGGCGCCGGCTATCTGCCGGAACTCGTGATCTCTACGTGCGATCGAGGTGAGCGCGTCGAGATCCGCTTGCGTGACAATGGCATCGGCATTGCGGCGGCGATGCTGGACAAAGTCTTCGTGCCGTTCTTTACGACGAAGCCTGCCGGCGAGGGCACGGGCCTCGGGCTTTCGATCTGTCACGATTTGGTCGTGCGTAGTCATGGTGGTTCGCTGCGAGTCGAAAGTGTCGAGGGTGAGTACGCCGAGTTCATTTTGAGTCTGCCGAAACGGTATCGCGCCCAGGCACGCCGCAATGCGCCGGCGTTGCGGTAGCCGAGTGCACCGCGAGCGTCAGCGCCGCATTCATTGCACTACCAGACCCGGTGTCGCGAGCCCGCGTCGTAGCGGCTAGCGACTTCGCACCTAGCGTCAGCGCGTCGCTCGATGCGGGACGACGATGCAAGTGGCCACGATGAGCTGGAACTCGGACAACTAGCGATTGAGCTCCGCGCGTGTCGCCCGCGCGGAAATCAAGTAGTGTTGGCCGCTTGGACATACGGCCCGTCATGATGCGTACCGAGCGGGATCTCTTCCTATCGGCAAATCCGGCAGACCACGAGCTAGGTGATCGCTGCGCGATCGAGAAGTGGATCACTGCTGGAGCGCCGCAATGACGCGGCTGACTCGCGCGCTCGCGGGAGCGTTCTTGCTGCTGGTGGCTGCGAGCTGTGGCACTGACGATTTATCGGTCAGGCTGACGCGTGAGCAGCTCCTCGACCCGGAGACCTGCAAAGGCTGCCACCCCAAGCACTACGACGAGTGGTCCGCGAGCATGCACGCGTACGCGTCGCGCGACCCGGTGTTCATCGCGATGAACAAGCGCATGCAAGAGCAAGCGCCCGAGAACGCCCAGTTTTGCGTCCAGTGCCACGCACCGATGGCCGTGCGCGAGAACGCAATCCCGAACCTCTCCGATCCGTCGACGATCCCGGCGCACCTGCAGGGCGTCACTTGTTACTTCTGTCACAACGTCGTGGATGTGAAGTCGGAGCACTTCAACGCGAACCTCGTGCTCGCAAACGACACGATCATGCGTGGTGCGCTCGGCAATCCCGTCGCATCGGCCGCGCCGCATGGTGTGATGCCGACATCGAAGTGGCACGACCCGAGCGGCATCGAGAGCTCCCAGATGTGCGGGACGTGTCACGACATCAAAGCGCCGTCCGGCAAGTTCATCGAGCGCACCTTTCAAGAGTACGAGATGAGCTTGAGCGCTCAGCCGGGTCCGGGAAGGTTCAACTCGTGCTCCGACTGCCATATGCGGCCGAAACCCAAAGAGGAGCTTGCCGCGGTGGGTGTCGACGGTGTTGGTCAGCGTAAGGTGCATTCGCATCTCTTTCCCGCGGTCGACATAGCGCTCACGCCGGACATGCCGAACCAAGACGCGCTGCGCCAGGTGATCGAAAAGAGCGAGCTGCAGGCGTGCACGCTCAGCATGTTCGAGGTCGAGATCGGTGACTGGCGTCCCGGTGAGCCGTTCGAGTTCGTGGCCCAGGTAGAACACATCGCAGGTCACAGTATCCCGAGTGGCGCTGCCGCCGACCGGCGGATGTGGCTCGAATTCGTTGCAACGGACGAGGCCGGGCAGGTCGTGTTCAAGACTGGTCAGATCGCGGACGGCGAGGTCGAAGAAAAGCCGGATACGGATCCGAAGTACGATCCACAGTTTCGGCCGTTCCGCGATCACTTGATCGATAAGGACGGCAATGAGACCCACATGTTCTGGGAGGCCGTGGATTACAAGACCGACCTCATGCCGTACGCCACCGATCCGAACCCTGCCATCACACATACGGCGCAACGCACGTTTCGAGGAGCACCGCTTCTGAAGGTGCCCGTGCGCATGGAAGGCTGGATTCGTCTGCGGCCGATGGGCATCGACGTGTTGCAAGACCTCGTGCAGTCGGGCCACCTCGATCCTGCCGTGATCAGTGCGATGCCGACGCTGACCGTGGCGCACTACGAGTTCGTCTTGAATCCGTCGAACCAGACGTACAAAGGGCAGTCGCTGCTGACCGATGCGGAATGCAAGCAGTTCAAGACTCTGTCCGATGTGACGGCGGCTCAGCCCCAGATGTGATCCCGGCCGCCTTCGTGACCCTCGGGAAATAGCGCGACCGCGCAACTGTTCGAGAGAACATCAGGTGACTGCGCTCCAGTATCACAATCCAGCAACCACCCATCGACGCTGACAGCTGCAGTTGGTGACGGTTGACTCGT
>Ga0193752_1000656_pt1 | contig 31796 bp, 29 predicted proteins | sample H1c1metaG_FD_144924 | JGI IMG/M metagenome (GOLD analysis project Ga0193752, IMG submission 144924) | Soil microbial communities from a riparian zone of the East river system, Colorado, United States - H1c1 | ecosystem: Environmental > Terrestrial > Soil > Riparian zone | place: USA: East River... | reverse complement strand
CTCAGTTGATTAAGCATGAAGGCCGGGGAACCGATGAAAGACAGGACAAACCGCATGTGCATTCAACGATTCTGACTCCTGATCAGCAATATCTGTTAACCCCCGATCTTGGCCTTGACAAGATCTTTATTTATAAATTCAATCCCCTGGCCAATCAACCGCTGTCTGTAGGCATAGACTCCTTTTTTGCTGTCAAAGCCGGGAATGGGCCGAGACATCTGAGTTTTCATCCATCAAAACCGTTTGTGTACTGTATCGAAGAATTATCCGGTACTGTTAGTGCATTTGATTACAATGGAAGTAAATTCATAAGAGTTCAAAACATCAGCAGCCATCCGGCAGGCTATCAGGGCACCAAGGGAAGTGCAGATATTCATACAAGTCCGGACGGAAAATTTCTTTACGCGTCTAACCGGGGAGATGCTAACAGCATTGCAGTATTTGCAATCGACGGCAAATCCGGCAAATTAACGCTGAAAGGAACACAGAGTACTGAAGGTAAGCATCCCCGGAACTTTACAATAGATCCATCAGGTAATTTTTTGTTGGTAGCAAATCGCGATAGTGACAATATCGTTGTGTTTTCGATCAATCATCAGACAGGACTTTTAACTATGGTTGGGAAACCAGTCAGTGTTCCGAATCCTGCATTCCTGGGATTACTGCGTTGAGCAAAACTCACAGGCTAACCTGGTTTCTACTTTTCAAATTCGACAGCCAGTTTACAGCCGTTTCCGGGTGATGAGGTGAGTTTCATTTTGCCATTAAAGATCTCAAGGCGGTTACGGATATTCGTTAGACCCATTCCGATTTTATTATTCGATACATCGAAGCCAATCCCATTATCTGTGATTATAAGTTGAACCGCATTCGGGAGTTGTATAAGTTCTATCTTAACAAGATCCGCTTCCGAATGTTTAATGATGTTATTTAATTGTTCCTGCAAGATCCTGTATAACATTAGTTGTTTGCTGGATGTAAGCCCCGACTCATCAAAAGTTTCGTATTCAATGCTAAACTTAATATTCTTCGCATCGGCAATTGACTCGGCGAGTTCGTGGATGGACTCCACGAGTCCAAGATCATTCAAAGTAGGCGGAATTAGCGATCTGGAGAGCGCCCGGATTTCCTCTATAACAGTTTTCAAATGTAAGGAGCTTTTCCTTAAAAGAGTATCCTGTTCTACCTTATTGGTGATAGCATGTTCAATATACAATCGCACTACGCCTAAAAGTTGATTGATATTATCATGCAGCTCTTCTCCCAGTTTTTTCCTTTCTGCTTCAGCGGCATGAAGTATTCCTTTTGCCATTTCATTTTTGTGGACCAGTTTTTCAGAAATAAGCTCGTCCTGTAAAGCACGTTGCGTAGTGATATCCTGCATTGCCCCGATAATACGTACCGGCTTTTTTCTCTGATCGCGTATAATAACACCCCGGTCAAAAATCACTTTGTATTTACCATTTTTACATCTGAAGCGGTATTCATCTTTCCAGAAAGACCCTCCGTTTTCGAGGATGTTATCAATTGTCTCCAGCACCCTGACTTCATCTTCGGGATGAAGATTTGTGCGCCACCAGGTATAATTATCACTAAGTTCTTCGGGGCTATACCCGAAAATATCCTGCAGCGTCCGGTTTGTATAAGATTCACGGGTGATAAGATCAATGTCCCACACAGCATCATTGGTAGCCATTCCCAACATATTAAATCTCATTAGCGCCTCATCCATCTTTTTGTTGGCTTTTAAAATTCGCCGGTTAAGCGAATTGCTAACGAGATAAATGAAAATGGCCGAAGCGATAACAAAAATAACGCCTTTCAGATTCTGGATTTTGTTATTCAGCTCAATATCTCCCCGGGTAAAGCTCATCAGTACGGCATCTGAGAGCAGTGTCCAGAGGATGCCGAACAACAGAAATACGAGTGCAAGAATAAAAGATGACGATAGTCTGAGCTTCATAATTTTACCCGTTAAGAATCTAATATCTGCAAATTTTGAGATATAAGACAAAAATCCTGATAAAATTCCATTGAAGGCCATTTCGGGGGATGATGTCATATCTTTGCCGCATGCATTATGTTTCTATTGAGGGTCTGAGTAAATCATTTGGTGTAAAACCGTTATTTAATAATATTACATTTCATATAGAAGAAGGTGATAAGATTGCCCTGGTTGCCCGGAATGGCAGCGGCAAAAGCACTCTTATGAAAATTATGGCAGGAAAAGAAACTGCCGAAAAAGGAACCGTCTGGATCCACAAGGATGTAACCGTGGCATTATTTGAACAGGAACCCTCTTTTATTGAAAACCGGAGTATACTGGACAATATTTTCAGTCATAATCATCCCGTGATCAATGCCATCAAGGAATTTGAAATCTACAGCGAACAGGAAGACATTGATAAGCTGGGTGACGCCATTGTTAAAATGGATGAGCTCAATGCCTGGGATTTTGATACTAAGGTGAAGCAGATCCTGGGAAAATTAAATATCCATCACCTGAATCAGATAGTTGGAAGCCTTTCAGGGGGGCAGCGTAAAAGGGTTGCACTAGCCAAAACCCTGATAGATATCGGCTTTGAACACAAGCACGTGTTGCTTATCATGGATGAGCCGACCAATCACCTCGACGTTGAAATGGTAGAATGGCTCGAACATTATCTTAACCAGGAAAAAGTTACCCTTCTGCTGGTTACCCACGACCGGTATTTTCTGGACGTAGTATGCAATGAGATACTTGAAATTGATAACGGCAACCTGTATGTATACAAAGGCGATTATGAAAATTATCTTGAAAAAAAAGCCGCACGTATTGAAAGCGAATTTGCCAGTATAGATAAAGCGAAAAATCTTTATCGCAAAGAGCTTGAGTGGATGCGCAAACAACCAAAGGCCAGAACTACAAAATCAAAGAGCCGCCAGGATTCATTTTATGATGTGGAAAAACAGGCTAAACAAAAAATTGAGAACAACCAGGTTGAGCTGCAATTAAAAATGACCCGGTTGGGTGGAAAGGTTGCCGAATTGAAGAAATTATATAAAAGTTACGGCGACAAAGTGATCCTGAAAGGAATGGATTACACTTTTAAAAGAGGCGAACGTGTCGGTATTGTCGGAAAAAATGGTGTGGGAAAAAGTACATTCACAAACATTTTGCAGGGCTTTGAAATGCCAGATAGCGGGAAAGTCAACATAGGCGACACTATAGTATTCGGAAATTATTCACAGACCGGCCTTGAAATAAAGGAAGACATGCGGGTTATTGAATTTGTAAAGAATATCGCCGAACACTTTCCACTGGCAAATGGCGGTACGCTAAGCGCCGCTCAGTTTCTCAACCTTTTTCTGTTTCCACCGGAGCAACAATACACTTATGTTTCCAAACTGAGTGGCGGAGAAAAACGACGGTTACATCTTTTATCAGTATTATTCAGGAACCCAAACTTTCTTATCCTGGATGAGCCTACGAACGATCTGGATCTTCCAACGCTTGGTGTGCTTGAGAATTTTTTGACTGATTTTCAGGGTTGCCTCATGATCGTATCGCACGACAGGTACTTCATGGATCGCCTTGTAGATCACTTACTCGTGTTTGAAGGTGATGGGCTGATCCGTGATTTTCCAGGTAACTATACACAGTACCGGCTCTCGTTAAAGGACCAGGAAGCATCGGCTCCTAAGAATCAATACCTCATAAACAGCCCGGCCGAAGAAGCAAAACAGGAAAAAGCAGCTGACGAAAAACGCAAACTTTCATATAAAGAGAAAAAAGAATTCGAAACACTACAGCTGGAAATTTCTGCGTTGGAAAAAGAAAAACAAGTTGTGTCAGACAAACTGAACAGCACCGGAATTGCATTTACAGAACTTGAAAAACTCTCCAGAAGAATCGGAGAAATCAACGCACTTATTGATCAGAAAGAGTTTCGGTGGCTGGAATTAAGTGAATTAATTTCTGGCTAGGAATCAATAGATTTGGATATACTGTTCTTATTATATAATCAATAACAACTGATGAGAAAATTTATTGTCGCATTTGTGTCCTTTTTGCCCCTCACATCAATGGCACAGGGAAAAACGAAAGCACCCAAAGTAGCAGACCCCCTGCCCTTCGCTAAAAGTATTACACCTGAAGATCTTAGTAAACATCTTTACATAGTTGCCGGAAAGGAAATGGAAGGCCGGGGTACAGGGACCGCCGGTGAAAGAAGAGCCGCAGCTTATATTGAAAATCATTTCAGGTCACTGGGATTATTACCTGGAAACAAAGATGGCTTCCAGTTATTTTGGCCGGTCTACCAGGATTCTGTTATTAACAGCAGTATAGAAGTAAACGGAAGAACATTTAAGGCTGATAAAGATTTTGCAGTTAATATCAACATGAGTTATTCATCGACTATGTCAGCAGGCGAAGTAGTTTTTGTCGGTTATGGTTTGTCTGACTCAAGCCGGGATGATTATAAAGGTGTAGATGTTAAAGGTAAAATTGTACTGGTACTTCCCGGCGGCCCTGTTTCCGGTGCTACAGCAAGAAGGCCCGCTGCTTATTTTATACAGGAAGCCGCAGCCAAAAACGGAGCAGCTGCGGTACTGCTTGTACAAACAACTTTTCCACGACCAGCAGGTTCTGCTTTGGGTCAGCAATATACCAATGGATTTAAAAAATCAATTTATCCGAATACATTTTCCATTTCTGATTCAGTAGCCGAATCTATAATGGGACCCGACTACAAAACAGCAAAGGAAGCAATCAAATCGGGTAATGCACCTGCAAAAACATATACGGCAAATGTTACACTTGATTTTACCAAGAAAACTTCAAAGGTATTAAGCAGTAATGTTATCGGATATATAGAGGGCACTGATAAAAGAGATGAATTCGTTTTTATAACTGCACATTTTGATCACCTTGGAAAAAGAGATACGGTTATTTTTTATGGAGCGGATGACGACGGGTCAGGAACGGTGAGTGTGCTCGAACTGGCAGAAGCGTTTGCAAAAGCAAAGGCGGAAGGCAAAGGACCAAGAAGAAGTGTGGTATTCATGACCGTCGCAGGTGAAGAGAGAGGTTTATGGGGATCTGCGTTTTATGGTGATAATCCCACCTTCCCACTTGAAAAAACCACCGTTGATCTGAACATTGATATGATTGGAAGAACTGATCCCGAAAGAAAAGGTGATTCTTCAAACTATGTTTATGTTGTTGGTGATGATAAACTGAGCACCGATCTGCGACCTATCAGCGAAGGAATAAATAAGAAATATGCAAAGATGGAACTTGATTACAAATTCAATGATCCAAACGATCGTCAACAGATTTATTATCGCAGCGATCATTACAACTTCGCGCGGAAAGGAGTTCCCATTATTTTTTATTTTGATGGTATTCATGCGGATTATCATCGCCCCACAGATACCCCTGATAAAATCAATTATGTGCTGATGTCAAAAAGAGCAAGATTTGTGTTTCACACTGCATGGGAAATGGCCAATAGAAATGATATGCTGAAGCGGGACCTGAAGCTTGAAATGCCTGGAAGAAATTAATAAAATTGTATGGCGGACCTCCTGGTCGGCCATACAATGATTGATACCCTACACTGATTGATACCCTACACTGATTGATATCCTACACTGATTTAAAGACTACAATGACCTAAAGGCTATTATATTTTATAAGTTAATTGCGATTTTTCAGTTACCTGCCGAACTAACTCCCAAACACTTTTTTCAAGATATCATTTACACGGGCTGCCGGATTTTTTCTAATGTTTTGTTCTTCCAATGCGACCTGGTAAAACATTCCGCCAAGCGCACGGCCTGTTACATAATTGGAAAGATCGGTGTTCACCTTTTTTGTAAGTGGAATTTTATTATAGGCTTCAAACACCGCTGCCCAGTATTTAGTTGCACCTGTTTTCTCCAGAGCGCCATCGATCACGGGTTTAAATGCATTTGTAAGCGGCTGCCAGGTCTTCCCCTTTAGATATGTGGTAGCAGCAGAATCATTGCCACGCAAAATACCAAGTGCATCCTGCACATTCATTCCTTTAACAGCGTCAACAAAAATGGGCGCAGCAGATTTGGAAGCCTCTTCAGCCGCACGGTTCATGGAAAGGATTGCATCATCTACTAATTTGCCTAATCCGGCGCTTCGCAAAGTGGATTCCACCTTTTTGGCCTCGTCTGGCATCAGCACTTTAATGGCCGCGTTACTCATAAAACCGTTGAGTGAAGACAATTTGGAGGCACTGTTCTGCGCGCCGACAGAAAGAGCTTCCTTTAAGCCACTAACAATATCTTCGTTGCTAAGACCGGCACCTGATTTGCCTTTCCCTAGTAAACCTCCGGCTTTTTTTAAAAGTCCGCCACTCTGGGAAATACCAGCCAAAGACACTAACAGTAACAAGGGTAAAATCAAACGTTTCATAGAATCAATTTAAATTTAAAAAAAAACACAAGCTCTGTTGCTGAGACGGTTATTCTGCCTGTGTAGTGGTAAGAATAACGTCCGGATAAGAAAAAAATTTGTTAATGCTTCATTATTTTGTCCAGGTAAACTCTGATATCCGCGGCATATCGTTAAAAGCAGCAAAAACCTGCTCCGGTGGAGTTGACAATTTACGCCGGTTTACATCTATCCACGCTCCGTCGACTGTGATGACCGCAGCAAGCACATTATCATTTTTTATTATATTATGCCGGATTGTCCACCGCGAATAATTCGACGACGAGCTCACCAGCTTCATGTCAATAACAAGCTTCTCTCCAAGCCTTATTTCCTTTCGGAATACACATTCCTCCCTGAAAAGAATGGGACCCAGGTTAAATTGAGTCATAAATTCGGGAGTAATCCCTTGTTCATTCAAAAAAGATATTCTGCAGTAAGCTCCATAATCATAATAAACAGAATGCCTGAGATGGAAATTTGGATCCAGATCTGCCCAACGGATATCAATTGCCTGTGTGTAAGTTTCCATAAACTTTAAACTGAAGTTTGGTGAATAACGTTTTGAACAGCAAACTTCGTTGCAAAACTTCTATTTTAACTGATAATTAATAAGCATCTTTTACGTTCTGTAATCGTTATGGTTGAAATAACCATATTCACCTAATTTTGCCCAAAAAAATATCTTTATGAAATTGTTGTTGATCATTTGTGTGTGTTGTACTATGTCTTTCCAGCTAACTGCCCAGGCTACCAAAAAACCGGCTACCGCAGCCAAACCTTCAACTGCTGCTAAACCTTCGACTGCTACCAAACAAACCCAGAAACCTGGTGCAAAAAAGGAGTTAGGAGCCAAGCCATTTAAAAATTCTCTTGATTCATTCAGTTATGCTGTCGGATTGAGCCTTGCCAGTTTTTATAAAGATCAGGGTGTAAAAGAAATAAACAGTGCTCTTGTGTTAAGGGCCTTAAATGACGTTAAGAACGGGAAGCCTCAATTGAGTGAAGAACAGATTAATACCTGTATCATGGGTTATATGCAGGCTGCAAAATCTGAGAAAGCATCGCCAAATAAAAAAGAGGGGGAAGCATTCCTGGCTGAAAATAAGAAGAAAACGGGCGTTATTACAACCGCCTCCGGACTCCAGTACTCGATAATAAAAGAAGGCACCGGTGCAAAACCATCAGCCACCGACCAGGTCAAAGTGCACTACACCGGCAGCTTACTTGATGGATTTATATTCGATAGTTCTGTACAAAGGGGAGAACCAATTGTGATGGGTGTTAATCAATTTATCGGAGGATGGATCGAAGCATTGCAGATGATGCCGATTGGCAGCAAGTGGAAATTGTTTATTCCATCCGACCTCGGTTATGGTGATAATGGTTCAGGTGCTATTAAACCGGGATCAACTCTGGTATTTGAGATCGAATTGCTTGATATTGTAAAATAAAATACTATCCTGCAATGCCCTTGTTCTCAGAGATACTTTCAATAAAAGCTTTAGTTTCCTCTTTGGATCTTTTCATTTTCTTTGAAAGTCGTTCGAGCAGTTCATCCTCGTGACCTTTCTCATAATGAAGATCCTCATCGGTAATTGAAATGTTTCTTTCTTTAATTTTCGCCTTTACTTCTTCCCAGTCTGCACCTAGTGATAAGATTGAGTTTCCCATGGCTGCGATTTTATTATTGACACTGCAATAAAGATACCAGCAATAATCAGAGGTACTGACCTGGGTATTAATAAAATAGTAGAGCGGATCTGGAGGTCCGCTCTACTTTTTTAATTGAATATCAGTTACTTATAAAGAAGGTCGTAGTATTCTGCGGCCATTCTTCCTGACTCAAACTGGAGCCGGACATCACGCATGCCATTTTTTGCAATCTGGCGCCAGGTCTCATAATCATCATAATACAGAGGCAGAATTTCCTTTTCAAGAATATCATACATTTTATCAAGATCATATTGATCCTGCTCCTGCACGCTCATATTTGCATAATCAGCCTTAGGCACTACAAAACCATTGTTACCATGATGAACGAATTCCGGTATCCAGCCATCATCCGTCGAGAAATTAACAGCACCGTTCATTGCTGCGGTCATACCACTTGTTCCTGAGGCTTCTCTTGGAACCCGAGGGTTATTTAACCACAGATCAGAAGCCTGCTTCAAACGTTTGGATAACGTTAGTTCATAACCGATAACGACCGCAACATTCTTATAGTTTTTACTTAAATGAACGAGATGATTAAAATCATTGATTGCGGGGTAATCCATCGGGTAAGGTTTCCCTCCCCAGATTATCTGGACAGGATATTTCGGATTATTAAGCAACTTCTCGAACCTTTGGCGGTCACGTGTAATCAGCTCCGCCCGTTTATAGCCGGCAAAACGTCTTGCCCACACAATGGTAAACACATTTCCATTCATCAATTTACCAGTCTGATCTGCGACTATCTCGAAAGCACGGCGCTTAAGATACTTCTTACGGTCATCCCACCAATGATCATTGCTTTCATCGGAGGCACGATATAGTTGCTTGTCTGCCCAATAATTCCAGTTTTGGCTGTTTGTTATCGATATGATAGGACAGATATCATTATACTTACTCCACATGGCGCGTGAAACTTCACCGTGAAGTTTTGAAACACCATTTGCAATATGTGCAAAACGTAAAGCAACAAGGGAATGATTAAACTGATCATCCTGCAGTCCGGTAATCTTTCTCACTTCTTCAAGACCAATACCACAGAAATAACTCATCTTTTCGCAAAGATGGATATCATGTTTCTCATTACCCGCTTCTTCAGGAGTATGGGTTGTAAAGACCAGTCTTTTTCTGACATCCTGAACGTTACCAAATTTCTTATAGAGATAGAAAACCGACGAAACGCCGTGAGCTTCATTCAGGTGATAAAGATCCGGACCGAAACCGATCTCGTCCATCAGCTTTGCCCCACCAACACCTAACAATATAAATTGTGCGACTTTGGTAGCCACGTTTGCATCATAAAGCCGGTGGGTAATAGTTTGTGATACATAATCGTTTTCAGGAAGATCGGTGCTCAACAGAAATAATGGTGCACTTCGGAAAGTATCCGGATTAAGATAAAAGACCTTCACCCAAACCGGGTGATCATGTATGCTGATCTGAAATTTTACGCCGGTATCCTCGAGATAACTGTGAACTTTTTCCATCCAGGTAACCTGGAGGGTTTGGTCCTGGTTGCGTGCCTGATCATAATACCCGTATTTCCAGAGTATACCGATTCCGACAAGATTTTGCTTCAATTCATATGCACTTCTCAAATGTGATCCCGACAAAAAACCCAGACCGCCACTATAAATTTTCAGTGGCTGATGAATAGCGAACTCCATTGAAAAATAGGCAACTTTTTTTGAGTATCGTTCATCTGCCTGGTAAGGGACTTTAAAGTTTCTAAAACTCATAAATATAAAATAACATTAAGATTATCACTGCCGGTACTATCAAAATTCCGGCAGGGCTGCAATATAACGGTAAAATTTCATTTGGATTGTCCGAACGGTCTTACGGCTGAAGCCAGGTTCAACTGGCTTTCTTTGTTGCCGATGATTTGGTTTCCTTTTTCCTGGTATACTTACCATCAAAGAAACATTTGATATCGCGGTATGATCCACACCCCTCCATTTCTTTCATGGTAACAACATTGCCTTTGAAATCGAACTGAATCGTACAGGGACTGTCATTTTCCTTATACTGGGCAACTGTAGCAGAGATAAATCTTGCAGCGCCTTTCAGTTCACCATTGCAGGTCGCATTGTCTTTTTCGAAATGCACAAAGAACAGAATGTTAGAGTTGTCTTTTCCATCGCGAACAGAAATAAAATTTCTTTTATTGAAAACATAGTCACCGGAAAACTTATTTTTTTTAGCAAGCGTATCGATAGGATTGATAACATTCTCAATAATATCTTCATTAGGTTCGGTAGAAATCAACATGAAATTGTTGGCACTATTGTTATAGATATAAACGTTTTTTTTATACCCTGTTTCCTTGTTTGCTTTTTTGATTTCGCGAAAAGTTGTTATCTGGAATTTCTTATCTACAAAACCAAATGAGTTTGTTGAATTATCAAATCCTGTTCTTACCAGGGGCATTGCGCAAAGAAATTTACTGCCAGCATTAAAACAGGCAAGATACCCTACCCTTTTCTTCCCGAGTACGGCCTTAATGAAAAGATAAGTTTCCTTATTTTTTTCAGTTACCCGCCCTAGAGAATATAATAAAGGTTTGGAGGTTTTTCCAAAGTCATGTTTTATAATCGAATCAGGAATAAACTGCGCGAAAACAGTATTACCTATTCGCATACTGTCATTTTCTTTTTTAAGTAGACTGGTATCTGCAACCCGGAATGGAAGTTCTGCTTCGGGAAAAAATTCTATGAAATCACTCACTTCAAGTTCCTGTCCATCTTTAAGTGAAGTCTTTTTTTGCCTGCACGCGATCAAAAGCAGCAAAAACGGAATCAGTACAATGAATTTTTTCATATAAGATGAAATCAATCCGGACACACCGGTCGGATTGGTTCGTTAATGATTATGCAAATCCGGTGCCGGGTTAAAAATAACGATATACACCCACTTCCGGAAAATAAATCTAAGTAGAGTATGTTCATGGTTGTTAGAATTCGAAAATATTATTTAGATTTGTCTAAATTAAATTTTAGTCGATTTGAAATATTCAAGCAGCAAAGAGAATTATGTGAAGGCCATTTTCCATCTGCAGGAAATGCACGGCCTGGTTACCACAAACGCCCTTGCCAACGAATTGCAGACCAGGCCTGCATCGGTGACGGATATGCTCAAAAAACTAAAAAACCAGAAACTGCTTATTTACGAGAAATATAAGGGATTTAAACTAACGGCCGAGGGCCGAAAAATTGCCTTGCAGATAGTACGGAAACACCGCCTCTGGGAATTTTTTCTGGTGGAAAAACTGAAATTTGGCTGGGACGAAGTGCATGAAATTGCTGAAGAACTTGAACATATCAGCAGCATAACGCTCGTTGACCGGCTGGATGAATTTCTGGGTTTTCCCAAGTCGGATCCCCATGGCGACCCGATTCCTGACAGTCAGGGCCGTTTGATAACGAGGGTTCAGGTAGATCTGATTCAGCTTCCGGTTAAAAAAATGGCCCGGGTCAGCAGCATTGGCGATCAGACGCCAGAAATGCTTGAATTACTGACGCATAAACAAATAGGTATTGGCACCAAACTTGAAATTCAGAAAAAATTCTTGTTTGATAACTCACTGGAAATTCGCCTGGAATTGACTGGTAAAGAGTTGAAAAATTTCCCTGCTGAAAGCGGACCAGGCAAAACATCTAAAAAGCAGGGTAATAATAAGCCCATTGTCACTGTCAGTGAGCATGTGGCTAAAAATGTTTTTGTAACCTATGAGGAATAATCTCAATCATGACCACTCACTAAGTGAAGTGCATGGCTCCGTGGATGTAGAAAAGCATGGATCGCGCTGGAAAAAGATACTATCTTTTTTCGGACCGGCATATCTTATCAGCGTTGGTTATATGGATCCCGGTAACTGAGCAACCGATCTGGCCGGTGGCAGCAAATTCGGTTATTCCTTACTGTGGGTACTATTAATGAGTAACCTGATGGCGTTGCTATTACAAAGCCTGTCTGCCCGGTTAGGTATCGTACGGGGGCGCGACCTCGCTCAGGCTAACAGAGAAGCCTACCCGAAAGGCGTTAATTTTCTTTTATATATTCTGGCGGAAGTGGCCATTGCAGCAACGGATCTGGCTGAAGTGCTCGGTATGGCAATAGGTATTTATCTGCTTACAGGTCTTCCGCTTATTTACGGTGTGGCTATAACGGTATTAGATACCTTTCTTTTATTGTTTCTGCAAAGACTTGGTATGAGAAAGATGGAGGTCTTTATAATTGGCCTGGTGGCTGTAGTCGGGTTATCGTTCCTGGTTGAAATAATATTGGCAAAGCCAGATTTTAGCGAGGTCGTCACGGGTTTTATACCTACCATTCCCAACGAACAGGCCCTTTACATTGCTATTGGTATCATTGGCGCTACCGTAATGCCACATAATTTATATCTGCATTCCGCATTGGTTCAGACCCGGAAGATTAATAAAACAACACAAGGTATAAAGCAGGCCCTGAAATGGAATCTGATTGATCTAACAGTCGCACTAAATCTTGCCTTTCTGGTAAATGCCGCAATACTGGTACTCGCAGCCACAACCTTTTTTAAGAACGGTGAAACAGGTGTTGCTGAAATAAAAGAAGCCCACCGGTTACTTAAGGGATTTCTTGGATCGGATCTTGCACCAAAACTTTTTGCTATTGCACTGATCGCTGCAGGACAGAGTTCAACAGTTACCGGAACACTTGCGGGCCAGATCGTAATGGAAGGTTATCTGAGACTCAGGATCAATCCGCTGGTGCGCCGCCTGCTTACGAGATTACTCGCTATCGTTCCCGCGATCATCGTCATTTATATCTTTGGTGAAAATGAAGTCGATGACCTTCTTATTCTTAGTCAGGTAGTATTAAGCATGCAGCTCGGGTTTGCCATTATTCCGCTGATACATTTTGTAAGTGATAAAAAGACGATGGGAGCGTTTACCATCAAACCCATTGTTCAGATTGCAGCCTGGCTGATTGCCGCTATTCTTGTCTACCTGAATGTAACCATGGTGGCCAATGAAGCGAATATTTTCTTTAAGAGCTCGGATAGCTATTTCTGGAAAGGCGTTATTATACTGGGAAGCATCGTTTTCCTGGTTCTCCTTCTTTACACTATACTTTACCCATTATTCAACCGCAGGTTAAAAAAAGCATCTATCCAGATGCATGCTGAAATTACGGGTCTTCAAAACCTTAATATCCCGACATACCGGAAGATTGCCGTAGCACTTGATTTCAGCAAGAATGATGCAGCCATACTTTCGGCAGCTATCGGTCAGAATAACAAAGACGTTGAATTGTTGCTGATCCATGTTGTTGAAAGTGCATCTGCTAAACTATTGGGAGCAGAGAGCGATGATTTTGAATCAAGGCAGGATAGTAAAAACATGAACGTGTATGTAGATCAGCTTTCAAAACAGGGCTACAGGGTTTATAGCAAATTAGGATTCAGACATCGTACCAGGGAAATCGTCAGAATTGTTAAAGAAGAAAAGGCGGATATGCTGGTGATCGGTGCTCATGGCCATAGTGGGATCAAAGATTTCCTGTATGGTGAAACTATTAACTCTGTAAGACATGAGCTCACAATACCGGTATTAGTTGTAAGGCTCTGAAGGGAACCGCATTCTGACTAATGAGTCCGCTCCCCTATTTCTGTGTTCTTATCAGATGTTTAAGCCTGCTGAAAGTTTCTGGTTTTATATTTAGATAAGATGCAAGAATTTTTTGCGGCACGCGCTGCATCATGTGCGGGTGATTATTGACATAATCCAGGAATTTTTCCCTGGTAGATTTTCCTAACTGGTTAAAATATCTTGAATCTTTCTTGATAAACATCTGCGTTATTATTGCCCGTCCCAGACTTTCGGCGACAGGTAATCTGGTAAGAGCCAGCTGTACATTTTCGTATGTCATGGAAATCAGTGTTGTTGGCTCGATGGTTTCAAGAATTACATCGGATGGGGTACGTTTATGAAATGATATTTCCGATTGAACGATATGACCTTCTGTAGCCAGTTGTATCGTAACCTCATTCTTAACCGTAACCACATACTTTCGGACCAGTCCTTCTGCCACTACGTTAAGATGGTCATCTACTTCACCCTGTTTAAGGATCATTTCTTTTTTGCCGAAACTTCTGAGCTTTAAATAAGGTAAGAATAAATTAAACTGTTCGCGGGTAATCGGAACAATCCTGGTATGTATATAATGGAAGATAAACTCCATGTATTTCTGCTCGTTTTCTGGCGACCGCATAAACAGTAATTTAGGCAATATTACTGGTAGTTTTCTTTTGAAGAAGATGTTTGAGCCGGCTGAAAGTTTCCGGTTTGATATTAAGATAAGAAGCGAGATATTTCTGAGGTACTCGTTGAAAAAGGTCATAGTTTCCGGAAACAAACCTTACAAATCTTTCGCGGGTTGAATAACATATCCTTTCAAGTTCCCATTTTTCTTTTTCCAGAAAGAGCTCTGTTATTATAAGACGGCCAAGTTTTTCCCAACGCTGATCCAGCTTATAAAAAGATTCTATCTGGGCTTTAGAAATTGATATAAATGTTGTCGGCTCAATAGTCTCAACAACATAAACTGAAGGTTGTGAAGACAAAAACGATACGGATGAACTGATCAGTTCTCCCTCTTTTGCCAGTTGTGTAATGATCTCTTCATCGTCTTTATAAAAATATTTCCTTGCCAGTCCTTTAACCACAAAATGTATGTAGTTCTCCACTTCCCCAACTTCGAGTAGTTTTACTTTCTTATCACAGGTCCTGACTTCAAACGTCACAGCCAGAGTATTCCATTCTTCAGGCGTTAACGTCAAAAACCTTCCAATATATTCCTTGATCCTTGAAACCATGATTGCAATTTATTATTTCTTGCAGATAATCGGAATTTAAGTCAGGTTTTTGCCAAAAGGATTGAGGGTGGGGGGTCGCCGAAATTGGAATACGTCGGATTTGCCTATGAATATATTTAATTATTCGATTGATTGGTAGTTTTTGACAAAACTAATCTTTCCGGGGCGTAAGATTTGGGAAAAGCAGGCTCAAAGACGGGTGCTTCCAAAAATTAAGGGCTCTCCGGTTTGCTATTTCTCCCTGAATTGCTTTTAAACCGGTACCGGGGCTACGATTTAAAAATACGCTTTCTGCATTAACAAACGACTGTAAAAACTGCTGGCAAAAGTAAATTTAACGTAGGTTTGCAGACTTTATTTTTATTAAAAATCGAAGACTAATGGCAAAAAAAATTACAGTAGCAAATCCCGTAGTAGAACTGGATGGCGATGAAATGACCAGAATAATATGGAAGTTTATTAAAGACAAGTTAATACTGCCATACCTTGAAGTTGATATCAAATATTATGATCTTGGCGTAGAGTATCGGGACCAGACAAATGATCAGGTTACCGTCGATGCGGCAAACGCTATCAGAGAATTTGGCGTCGGTATTAAGTGTGCAACCATCACTCCTGATGAAGCGCGCGTGAAAGAATTCAGCCTTAAGCAAATGTGGAAATCGCCTAATGGCACTATCCGGAATATTCTGGATGGAACTGTTTTCAGAGAACCCATAGTAATCAACAATATTCCACGCCTGGTAACCAACTGGACGGCCCCTATTATCGTCGGACGTCACGCTTTCGGAGATCAATACCGTGCAACCGACACTGTCATTAAGGGTAAGGGTAAACTGACTATGACTTTTACGCCGGAAGGTGGTGGCGAAGCGCAAACATTCGAAGTTTATAATTTTAAGGGCGATGGTGTAGCAATGACCATGTATAACACAGACGAAAGTATTATCGGTTTTGCTCACAGTTGTTTCAATATGGCCCTCGCCAAAAAATGGCCATTATATCTCTCAACAAAAAATACCATTCTTAAAAAATACGACGGAAGATTCAAGGATATCTTTGAAGATATTTATCAGTCCGAATTCAAAACAAAATTTGAACAGGCAGGTATAGTCTATGAACATCGGTTGATTGATGACATGGTAGCCAGCGCATTAAAATGGAACGGTAACTTCGTCTGGGCCTGCAAGAATTATGATGGAGATGTCCAGAGCGATACGGTAGCTCAGGGATTTGGTTCTTTGGGGCTTATGACTTCCGTGCTGATTACACCAGACGGTAAAACGATGGAAGCTGAAGCAGCACACGGCACGGTTACAAGGCATTTTCGCGACCACCAGGCCGGCAAGCCAACATCCACTAATCCGATCGCGTCTATATTCGCCTGGACAAGGGGTCTGGCGTTCCGTGGAAAGCTTGACGGCAACCAGGAATTGATCAATTTTTGTACGGCTCTCGAAGAAGTCTGTATCGAGACAGTGGAAAGTGGAAAGATGACCAAAGACCTTGCAGTCTGCATACATGGTAACAAAGTAAAACATGGAGAACATTTCCTGTACACAGAGGAGTTCCTTGAAGCCATCGATACAAATCTGAAGAAAAAAGTGAAATAAAAGGCATTTCCCCTCCTGCGAAGGAGGGGAACGAGCGTAGCGAGGGGGTGGTTGTTCTTTGGTCTTCGCAGGTTATCAGAATGCAGTCACCAAAGAACAACCACCCCATGCCTTCGGCATTTCCCCTCCTTCGCAGGAGGGGAAATTTTTTGCCCCTACGTGAAAATACCCCCCGAATAGGTTTTAAACACAATTGCGCAGCATCCCTGGTCAACTATTTTTATATCCTCATCAGACAATTAAGAGCATTTCTTAAAATCGATAAATAATTACGGCTGGTAACCGTAACTGGCGTGCTAATCCAGACAGATACCAACTGAATAATTAGCAACAGGACCGGCTGCCCGGAAGGGATGAATTCTGTATGCCCTGTGTGAAGAAGAGTGCCACACTCAAGACGAGAAATTGTGAACAACAAAATTTAAAAACATGCAAACTATTGAACTGCAAAAAATGGGATTGATGGAGCTGCAGCATGAGCAATGCGGGCAGGTTAACGGAGGTGGAGTCTGGGAAATGCTTTTCAGAAGTGCTATTGAACATTTTGACGAGCTGGCGAAAGGACTCGAAGCAGGATGGAATTTTGATAAACCAAAAAAATAAATAAAATGAAAACAAATCTTAATGAATACAGATCGGATCTGATGTTTTTGTCTGATAATGAGATGAACACCATCAATGGCGGAGGAGATGGCTTTTGGTATACTGTAGGTTATGTGATTGGCGCAACAGTTAAAGGACTTTATGTATTTACCAAAACAGCTGCGGAATATCAATCATCATTACCGGCCAACTTAAAGAAGTAAAGAATATCGGGCTGAGCAATCAGCCCATATTTAAAAGATTGGAATATTCCAAGGGAAGAATGCGGTAAATGGAAAATAGATTATTCTTATTTTTTGTGCAAACTATTGAAAATGCTACAACGCACTGAGCAAAGAATGTCACGCCTGATTATCCGGTCTTCACGACTGCATACAATAGTAATCTTAACAGGGGGACTACTTATTCAAACGATTATAATGACTTTCTTCTCATTGTTTTGGTGGAAGGATGTTTCGGAGTCCTTCAGGTTCGGAAGTTTACTGAATCACATCCTTTTGCTGGTTATTCTTGCGCCGGTATTGGAAACATTGATAGTTCAATATGGTATTATAGATTTTACCCTTACAAAATTCAAATCGAATACACTGGCGATAATATTGTCGGCTGTTGGTTTTGGGTTGTTTCACTACTACTCTGCTCAATACATGGTCGCAACTTTTTTTTCAGGGATTTTATTTGCCTTCATTTATTTGATCTTCAAAACAAAAAACGGACGCCCTATACTTTTTGTCTCTGTTCTTCATGCCTTATATAATTTGTTCTTACTAATTATGAAACATTCCTTCGAATAACCTCTCAAATTACCCCGGATGTTAGTAAACTATTTAAATAAATTTTCACACAAAAATAATTGTCAGTTATGAGGACCAATGTTATGTCAGCACTGAATGAAATTTACCCTCTCAGTCTGGATGAAATGCAACAGATTAATGGTGGCGACGGATTCTGGGATTCTATCAGTACGCCAATAAACTATCTCACTTATTATATCTATCATTTTGGAAAGGCCGCAGCCGAGTACCAGGCCTCCTTGCCTGCAAATCTGAAAAAATAAAAATCAGGGCTGATCTTATCAGCCCTGATTTTACTTCTCCTGACTTACCTGTCCTGAAACAGCAAAACGTTTAGTGAGCCATTGATAATGTATTGCACTATTCAACAGGGCATCTGGTCGTTGTCATTCATTTTACCTTATCATCAATAAAAAACAGGATGTCATTGATTTCATTATACGATAATGAAGCAATTGCTATTTATGGCGTCAAAAAATCAATGACCATTTATTGGTCCATTATAATGATGGTGATCATATCGTCGGCAGCGATGCCGTTCGTCATGCTCGACGTAGCAATAAAATCCGCCGGAATCGTCCGTCCCATAACAGAAAGAACCGGTATCAGATCGATGGTTCCAGGAATAATCAGGCAATTAAACTACAAGGATGGAGATTATGTTGAGAAAGACAAATTAATTCTTACCCTTCGGAATAACTTTTCGGCACCAAAAATACTCACCACTGATTACGAAATAAATGAGAGAAGTTCCCTTATTCATGATCTTGAACTGATCATCAGAACAAATAAAATAAGTACTGAAAAGATTTCCCATCTTCAGTCAGCACTTTACCGGAAACAACTCACCCGATATCTTTTTCAGTTGGAAGATCATTTGGCTTCCATTAATAAAGTGCAAAGAGAATTGACTACTGATAGTTCGCTTTTTGCAGACAAAGTCATTTCTGCCAGGGAATTTTATGATAAGAAAACGGAAACCGAAAAATTAACTGCAACATACGATGCTTTCAAAGCTGATCAGTTAAGCATCTGGCAACACGATCTCCTGAGGATCAAAGCTGAGCAGTCTCAATTACATGCGCAAAAAAATCAACTTTTTGAAGAACATATTCAGTATGAAATTCGTGCACCGGTAGCAGGTATACTTCAGGGACTTGGATCAAGGTATGAGGGCGGATACATCCAGGCAGGTGAAACGATCTGCGAATTATCGCCTGAAACTGATTTAATTGCTGAGTGTTTTGTTGAATCCCGGAACATAGGATTTCTCGGACTTGGACTGCCTGTAACATTTCAGATCGATGCATTTGACTACAACTATTTTGGAACAATAACGGGGAAGATCATAAGCATAGATAATGACTACACCATTCTGGACAATAAACCTGCATATAAAGTGAGGTGCCTGTTCGATAAACGACAACTGTTACTTAAAAACGGCTACACCGGACACTTGAAAAAGGGATTTACGTTACAGGCAAGGTTTATTATTGCGAGGAGATCAGTTTCCCAATTATTGTTCGATAAAATTGATGACTGGCTAAATCCCGGCTCCTCATAAAGTGATTCAATGAAAAAGATTGTGCTTGTTAAACAGCGGGATATCTCAGACTGCGGATCTGCCTGCCTTGCATCGATTGCAGGACATTATAAACTGCGACTTCCGGTAAGTAAGATCCGTCAGTATGCCGGTACCGATAAAAGAGGCACCAATATAACCGGCCTTATTGAGGCTGCAGAGAAAATGGGCCTTCAGGCAAGAGGTGCAAAAGGAGGGCCAGATAGCCTCGACAAAATTCCTTTGCCATCAATTGTTCATCTTATACTTCCAAACAAACATCATCACTATGTAGTGGTGTATAAGGTAACTGACAGGTATATAAGTTATATGGATCCGGCTGAAGGAAAAATGGTTAAAAAATCCCGGTCAGCATTTTTAGCAGAATGGTCGGGAGTGATTGTTCTTTTATTACCCGGAGAAAGCTTTCAAAAGGGAAAATATACACATTCAAACTTAAGTCGTTTCTGGCAATTGGTAAAGCCACATAAGCTGATGATGCTTCAGGCCCTGGTTGGTGCGTTGGTCTTTACAGTGCTTGGCCTGGCATCATCAATTTATGTTCAAAAAATTGTTGACAATGTATTGGTCGATGATAATCTGAGATTACTGAATCTGCTGAGTGTAGTTATGATTGTCCTGCTTGTTTTTCAAATGGTAATCGGTGGGCTCAAATCCGTTTTGGCGCTGCAAACAGGCCAGTACATGGATGCCAGGCTCATCCTTGGATATTACAAACATCTGCTTAATCTTCCGCAACGGTTCTTTGATACAATGAGGGTCGGTGAGATAATCAGCCGGGTGAATGATGCGGTAAAGATCAGAATTTTCGTAAACGAGATTGCTCTTAATATAATCGTCAATATCCTTATCATCGCATTATCAGTGGGGCTGATGTTTCTGTATTACTGGAAGCTGGCTTTGATTATGTTAATGATTGTCCCCATATATGTTATGTTATATTTAATAAGTAATTACACCAGTAAAAAACAGCAACGCGTTTTAATGGAAAACAGCGCCGAACTTGAAACACAGTTTGTCGAGAGTTTGAATGCGGCGGGAACCATAAAACGATTTGGCGTCGAAGAATTTGCAAACGCAAAAACCGAATCAAGTTTTACGAAGTTATTGGCATCAATTTATAGAGCCGGGATCAGCAGTTTGTATATTGGAAATTTTTCTGAGTTAACAACAAGACTATTCACTATCATATTGTTATGGGCAGGCAGTTTTTTTGTTATCAGGAGAGAACTTTCGCCCGGCGAATTGTTATCTTTTTACGCGTTGATAGGTTACCTGACAGCACCAGCTGTTTCATTGATCGGAGCCAACAGAAATATACAGGATGCGTTGATTGCTGCCGACAGATTATACGAGATAATAGACCTGGAAACTGAAAAGCCAAATTCCCCCCAGGCAGAGCTGACGGCCGAAAATCTGGGAGATATATGTTTTGAAGGAATTGCATTCAGATATGGTACCCGTACTGAGGTATTCAATGACCTGAGTTTACGTATATCAGCGCGAATCAGTACAGCAATAGTTGGAGAAAGTGGAAGCGGCAAATCTACTCTGGCTGCCCTTCTTCAAAATCTTTATCCTTTAAAGAGTGGAAACATCACAATTGGCGGATTAAACATTAAACACATCAGTAACAGGAGTCTCCGGCATGTTATTGGAGTAGTGCCGCAGGAAGTTGATCTTTTTGCCAGCAGCATAATGGAAAATATTGCATTGGGAGACCCTGAGCCGGATATGCAGTCTGTATTAGACTTATGTCATTTACTTGGTTTGCGTCAATTTATTGAAAGTTTGCCGCAACATTATCACACAATATTGAGCGAACAAGGCGTTAATTTGTCTGGCGGCCAGCGCCAGAGGATCGCCATCGCCAGGGCCTTGTACCGGAAGCCGGAAATTCTTATCCTGGATGAAGCTACATCAAGTCTGGATCCTGCAAGTGAAAAAGCGGTTCTGGATACCCTTGAATGGTTCAAAAATAAAGGTAAGACTCTGATAATAATTGCACACAGATTGAGCACAATAAAAAACTGTCAACAAATACTTGTTCTACAAAACGGAAGATTAGCAGAATCTGGAAATCACGATCAATTATTGGAAGCCGGTGGCTGCTATGCAAGTCTATGGAATTATCATGTAAATAAAACTTAGGTTGTCGCCGACATCATATATCGACGAACAATGGCGATAACACGCTAAATTGTATATTTGTAAGGTACTCCTAAAACTTTCAGCCATGGACGCCAAACAAGCTTATGATTTTTGGGCATCACTTTACGATTCCAATAAAAATAATACAAGAGATCTTGAAGCCATCGCTCTGCGTGAAACACTTGCAGCTATCCCTTTCGATTCTTGCCTTGAAATTGGTTGTGGTACCGGGAAAAATACGAAATGGTTATTGGAGAAAGGGGCAAAAGTTACCGGAGTTGACCTGTCTGGTGAAATGCTCGCAAAGGCAAGGGAAAAAATAATTTCGCCCAATGTCGAATTTATTATCGCTGACATTAACAATGAGTGGACCTTTACTTCAGCTATTTATGACCTCGTCAGTTTTAGCCTTGTACTTGAACATATTGAGATGCTTGAACCGGTTTTTATGAAAGCTATCTGCCTTCTTAGACCCGGAGGTCATGTGTATGTAGGGGAGCTTCATCCATTTAAGCAATATACCGGGACCAGGGCCAGATTTGATACAAACGCCGGAAGGGAGATAGTTGACTGCTATAATCACCATTTATCTGACTTCACGACTGCTGCACGCAAGGCGGGATTAACAATTCTTGACGTCACCGAATATTTTGATACGCCGGATCACAACGAAATTCCACGAATACTTACAATTCTTTTTCAAAAACCGGCCTGATTAAATCTCATGCAATTGTGCAAAGGCTGCCCAAAAAATCTGTATTTTCAAGAAATTATTCCAGCACTACAGACCCTATGTTGAAGCCTACTATCATCGCAACGCTGAATTGCCTTCTTCTATTTATTGGCCAGTCTGCATCGGCGCAAATTTCCGATCCCTCGTTTGAGAGCAATGGACATTTTGGGTTTTTTATTGCAAACCAACCCAAATCATTGTATCTCAGAAATGCTCACTCGAGATTGATTGAGATAAATGTTTCGCGGCAAACCACCGGAAAAAAAAGTTGGGAAAGAGAAAACAATTATCCCAGGCTGGGTATCGCCTTAATGTATGGTGATTTAGGAAGCAAACAATACCTGGGCTCAATGACAGCCATTTATCCTTTTATCCATTTTCCATTACTCAGAACACGGCGGTCCGTATCAAGCTTTCGTCTTGGTGCCGGTTTGGGTTGGGTTGAAAAACCATACGACAAAGAAGATAACTACAAAAATCTGATGATAGGAACACATATGAATGCCACCATCAGTATGCGGTTACAAACGGAATGGCGCATAGTGCATGGTCTATACATGAATGCAGGCCTTGCATTTACGCATTTGTCAAATGGTAGTTACCGATTACCTAATCTTGGCCTTAATATTCCGACAATCGCTGCCGGCCTTCGGTACGGACCTGAAGCATCATCAATACCGCGGAAGCGCCAACGCGAAGCACACATTCGAAAAACAAGTTTATTCATTTTTGCAGGGGGAGCCTTTAAACAAACATATCCATTGGAAAGCACCGTACATTTGATCCGAATTGCCAATTTTGAATTAGCAAGAAGCCTCAGTCCTGTCAGCAGCGTGAACGCCGGAATTCTTATCAGCCATGATAAATCCCTGAGCAATGAAATTGCAAATGCGCCAACTTATATATTTGATAACTCAGAGCTACAACTCCAGGCCAGTGCGTATCTTGGCTATGAGCATATTGTTGGAAGGCTTTCCATACCGATACAGTTAGGCGTTTATCTTTACAACAATTACGCGACAAGCCAGATATATCAGCTCATAGGTTTAAGATACCGGATTTCCGGGAAATGGCTCATGTCTCTTCAATTGAAGGCTCATTATGGCAAAGCAGACTACATACAATATGCAATTGGATACAAAATATTTTAATGGCAGAACCGTCAAACTGGTTTCAGCAATTATATTGTTGAATATGTCTCTGCCTGCATGTAAGAAATCAGGGTTTTTCGTTGAGGCCGGTGATATGAAAACTGTGATTCTTAAAACTGATGATTTTGAAGAAATCATATTGCATGATAAAGTAAATATTGTCCTTACTTATGACACGATAAATCAAATAAGTCTGAAGGCCGGTGAAAATCTGATTAGCAATATTGAAACAAGCGTTGCTGACAAAAAACTTACGATAAAGGATCATAACAAATATAAATGGACCCGCGACCTTGACTATGATATTACAGTATATGTTAGCGGTAACCATTTGAAAAAAATCAGCTACTATGGTGCCGGTAATATAACTACAACCAATGTTTGGAAGACCGACGAATTCATTGTCGATTCCTGGACCGGTATTGGAAGCTTTGACCTTCAACTGGAATCCGGATATACAGAACTTATAATCCGGATGGCCAATGCTGATTTTACATTGAAGGGGACCAGCAGGTTTACAAGAGTTTATTGTGCTGATCGTGGCAGCGTGAACCTAAGGGATTTCAAATCAAATGAAATGTCGTTAGATTACAGGAGTATTAGAAACTCAACCGTATATGTGACCTCCTACCTGACTGCAAATATTCTTTACAAAGGCAATGTATATTACAGGGGTGATCCGGAGATAAAACCATTTTATAATAGTACAGGAAAATTGATACCTGATCCATGATTGACCTGTTACCGGTCCTTTAAGTATAGGCAATCCGTTATTCAGACCTGATTAAATTTTAAAGGAATCATTTGGCACTGAATTAGTTTGCTTTATATTCGTGTTTTTAGCAGAACTATAAAATCAGTGTTACTTAATTCATGGCTATATCTCCAAAGTATCTCGTAGTGAAGAAATCTACAATCCCAGGTTCAGGTAAAGGGCTTTTTACAAAAAAATTTATACCCGCCGGCGCGCGAATTATTCAATATAAAGGTAAAGTCAGCACCTGGAAAGAAGCGGATCATGAAGGCGGAGACAACGCATATATATATTATGTAAAGCGCCATCATGTGATTGACGCAAGGACAGACAAAAGATCCCTTGCCCGTTATGCCAATGACGCAAAAGGACTTACCAGGATCAAGGGTGTCGTCAATAACTGCGAGTACGTTGAAGAAGGTTTGAACGTCTACATTTATTCAACACGGGATATTCCTGCAGGCGGTGAGATACTCGTTCCCTATGGTCCCGAATACTGGCAGGTTATCAAGTATAACAGAAAGCTTGGAGAAAAAGCTAAAAAGGCGAAGGAAAATGCCAAACTCAGGTCGCAAAAACACTGACAAACGGCTCAGGGATCAAGCGGATCGAGTGGATTTATTTTCAATGCATTACTGTCCGGCAAATATGAATACATCCCGTTTGCAGATTTATTAAGAGACTGATAAGGGAGATAACCCAATTCTTCCATGAACCTGCCTTTCATCATTGTAAGATAGGCTGCCTGAAAGATATCCGTTACAATCAGCACAGCTTTATCTGAAGGCATATTAAAAAGATATATTATACGGGATCCATTTCTTATATTAGTTGTAGTATGCCTGGCATAAGGTTCTGCTATAACCGCAGATACGGGTATTTTTAATTTCTCGACCAGATATTTTTTCATTTCTACAGCTTCACTAAAAGGCGTTCGGGAAGGATGAACATGACCACCGGAAACGATGATATATGGCGCTAAGCCTTTTTTGTACTGTTCGGCTGCCAGTTCACATCTCCTTGCACCACCGGGATCAAGAGACACTCCCGCTACCTGTGGTCCCAGACCTGGAACAAGTATGGCGCTGTACTGGAACTGCCTCCAGACTGTCGATTTTATACGACTAAACGCCTCCTTGTTTATACCACCGGTCAAAGGTTCATATCTTGCCGCTTCATCTCTCCCATTTAAGGCAAGAATTTTCAGGGATGTCAGCATTGGAAGGCTGAAAAAAACATTGCCGGATACATGCTGTTTTAAGAACTCTTCTACTGCCTGCTTAAGTTTATGGAAATATTCAGGATCTGACTTACTAAAACTTATTGCATCGATCTTAGGATACCGTGGAGCGTTCCCTTCCAGGTAGATATTAAAGATATAGTTCGTTGCTTTAAAAGCATCTTGCAAAGATTGCCTGATATACTCTTCATCGGTACCGGGAAATACATTTCCATATCCTGAATTATGTAAACGTATGGATCTAACTATTGATGGACTGCTTAAATCGATCTCGTTAAACAAGCCTGTAATAGCGTTGACCTCATCCGGCTGAATTACAAAAGCTTTTGCCAGACAACCAACATCCCTGCAATCGGCAACGGCCGCTATATACCTGTTTTTAATACGGGCTGTAATAAGTTTTGACTGCTCGTGGGAATAAATTTTTGCAGCTATAACACGATTCTCGTTGAGATCGCTGAAAATTCCAAATATCCTTGATGCTAATATTCTATCCTTACTTGCTAACTCAATGACAGCACTCTTTTCATTTACCTGGACACGGGAGGAATTACATGAAACAATCAGAATGATTAAGGCAACTATCTTCAGCCCTTTTCGGTATTTTTTCACACTCCTGAATTAAGCTATAAATATAAATGTTCGGAATCACATCTTTTATATGAGGCAGTATCAATGGGTCCTCAATTAAACGGTCCGGTATTCGGTGATTCGCTTCGATTAAGGGCTAAGTTATTTAACGGTCCATTCATGTATACCTGCAGAATTATCTATGGGTTGCTGTATCTCAAGTTTAAGAGCCGTTGTTTCAACGGGTTCAAAAGTAAAATGGTTGTATTTATCTTTTTCCAGGGGTTCATTCCTGGTAAGTTTTACCGGCACCCAGTTGCCGTCTTTCAAATATAATAATTTTGCACTTGCCGGTATCCGGCAACCACCCCATGGTCCGTCATCATACCAGTATACTTTTGACTCAGAGATTCTTTCTTTGGTTGCGAATTCATATTGCACCCATTCAGTAGAATTTTTCTTCGGCCACCAATGGAGATAGGGCATGGCATGATCCTTAGAATCTTCCGGATCATACTGATCATTGAGCGACTTATACATACGCTTATTTTGAAGCGAACCACTGACTGTACTCTTCGATGCAATAGTTGGTGCGGGGCTGGGGCGCGCTGCTCCTTCTTCAAAGGGAATCCAGACCGTCATTTCAGCGGGTCCCCTGTTTGCCCAGGCATAGTATGGAATCGCATAGACATCGTGACTGCTCTTAAGTAAAACATCAGAATTTATCTGCCTCCTGGTAGCATTACCTTTCATACTAAGCACGGTGACACCATTAAGTAAGTCCGGTTTATGATTTACTTTCACCGCTGCATTTTTATCTACTACGATATTATGTACCGTACTATCTGCATTGTCGGGACCTTCGAGGCAATAAATTATAGGTCCCCGTTGAAATGCAAACCTTCCCTGGTCTTCTTTGACCTGCGAATTTGCAAAAACTTTTTTTGGTTCAAGAGGTAACTCTAATTCGACTTTGTCGCCTCTTTTCCAGGAACGTTTGATTACGGCATATCCTTTTTCAGGTGTATACTCTATCGTCTTCCCGTTCAATGAAATATTTATCCGTTGTTCCTTCTGGGCGGTGAAATGATACAGATCGCCCGGCACCGCCTCTTTATTGGCCCATCCCGGAATCCTGATCCTGACAGAAAACTCAGATTCTTTTTCAGGGTTCACTATCAGCGAAACGCTTCCCTTCCACGGATATTCCGTAATCTGCGTCATCGAAACTTTTGTAACAGGCAAATTAATGGTGGCCTGGTTACTCATAAAAAGATTCACATATAAATCATTATTATTTTGCGCATATACATAACCGGGAACTGAAGGAAGAAACCTGGTCATATTGGAAATGCAGCATGCGCAGTCGAACCAACCACTGCGCTCGTGTTGTCCAACGGAAGCCAGAGGATTAGGATAAAAAAACCTGTTTCCTGTCAATGAAATGCCAGACAACAATCCGTTATAAAGAATCTTCTCAAGTACATCTATGTATTTTGAATCGCCGTGTAATAAAAACATCCTGTTGTTCCAGTAAACATTGGCTATAGAAGCGCAGGTTTCTGCATAGGCACTCATATTGGGAAGCTGATATGATTTTCCAAAAGCCTCACCTTCACCAGTTGCTCCAATTCCGCCTGTAAGATACAGTTTGTGTGAAACCACATCCTGCCAGATAGCATCTATAGCCTCCAGGTATTTTTTATCGCCGGTGAGTGCCGATACATCTGCCATGCCGGCATACATGTAGGTTGCCCGTACCGCGTGCCCGACAGCCTCATGCTGGTCTATTACTTTTTTGTGGGCCTGATTATATTCTTTGCTGTCTTTTTTACCCGGGCCTCTTACATCGAGAAAAAATTTTGCTAGTTCAAGGTATTTTACATTGCCCGTTGTTCGGTACAATTTGGTAAGACCTGTCTCTACGATCTGATGCCCTGGAAATTTTTCTGTTTTGCCCCATCCAAAATCATTAACAAGCAGATCCGCATTTTTAATTGCTATGTTCAACAACGTTTTTTTGCCTGTAGCCTGATAATGCGCCACTGCTGCTTCAAAGAGATGGCCGGAGTTATAAAGTTCGTGACTCAGATCCTCTTCATTTTCCCATCTTTTAGATCCGGGGCTTCAGATGATTCATTGTTCTGAATGTATATAGATATCCGTCGGCCTCCTGTGCCGCACCGATATATCCGATTAAAGTATCAATATATCGTTCCTGCGCCGGATTCTTTTTAACCTGCATGACATAAGATGCTCCCTCAATTACTTTATAAATATCGGTATCATCGAATGTAAATGCCGTGAATGTGTCTGCAGGAAGCTTATGCGCCGCCCGCAAAAAATTATCCATTCTACCTTTAATCCTGCATTGTTCCAGTGTGTAAGGGATAGTGGTCTCGGCATTCGACGCGATTCTCGGTGCCCAGAAGGCATCATTTACGTGAACATGCGTGAAATCTACCGGTTGAATCGGATAATCTCTTTGTTGAGCAAATACCGAAAAACCTCCCATAAGTAATAAGAAAGATAATAGTCCTGATTTCATACAGCAATATTGAAAATGAAAGAATCGAATAAATGTATAATTTACATTTATTTTTTGAAATTAAGATTTTATCTGATTTAAAGAAATTTCAACAGCCTGATGGAAAAACTCTCTGCTGCCGCTCTATATCACTATACTGAATGTATTAATTTTAAACAAGGTTCGGATAGGGCAAAATATATTACTGACAGTGATTATACACCATCGAATATCGGAAATGAATCCTGAAACAATAATCGCCCACCGGCTTATTAATCAATGTTTGTTGCAAAACAACTATGCGAACCCGGGGGACGTGGTGAGTCATATGATTGCCATTCAATCCCAGGAATTTGGCCCCGCAAGGTGGGCTGTCAGCATTCGCGGACATAAGCTGTCTGAAAATTCCATTCTTGATGCATTCAATTCCGGAGAAATATTAAGAACCCATTTACTCCGGCCAACATGGCATTTTGTTGCAAAGGCAGATATCCGCTGGGTTATTCACCTTACTGCTCCGCATATAATGTACCGTAACAAATATTATTACAAACAGGCTGGCCTTGACGCAACAGTTTTTACCAAAAGCAACAAAGTCCTTACAAAATGCCTCAGAGATCAAACCTTTTTAACGCGCAAGGAAATTGAGCACGAACTTTTTAACAATAAGATCAGGGTAACGGGAATTGGACTAGGTTATATAATGATGAATGCTGAACTGGAATCAATCATTTGTAGCGGACCAAGAAAAGGCAATCAATTTACCTATGCACTGATTGATGAAATGGTTGCTCCACAAGAACCGATGGAAAGGAATGAAGCGCTTGTTAAACTATTTAATCAATTTATTATTAGCAGAGGGCCTGCATCGCTGGCTGATTTCTGTTATTGGTCGGGACTGTCGGCCTCTGATGCCAACAAGGCGTTAGAAATAAGCGGGATTAGTTTGTCTTCCTGCCAGTATCAGCGGCATAAATTATATTATGACCCTGGTGCGGCAGTTTCGGATCGGAAAGCGGCCGCGATCATCAGGTCCGGAAAGTCGAAGACAACCATACTTCTTCCGGATTACGATGAATACCTGATGAGCTATAAAGACAAATCATTGCTGATGACTGAAGGCAGTTCTGCGGGAAAGAACGCAACAAATTACAATAGAATGATCATTGATAAAGGCAGGATCATTGGCTCGTGGCGCAAAGCTCAAAATGAAAGCGACGTAACAATTCAATTGAGGGAGGGCATAAAGTTCTCCGACGAAAGTAAAGCCAGATTACAGGAAGCAGAAAACAGATATCGGAAATTTATAGGTTGCTAAGCTGCCCTCCTGCGAAGGAGGGCGGCGAGCGTAGCGAGCGGGTGGTTGTTCTTTGGACTCACATCAGTTTATAGGACGCGGTTACCAAAGAGCAACCACCCCTGTCCCCCACACTGTGTGGGGGCCTTCCCCTCCTTCGCAGGAGGGGAGTTTAAAATAAAGCTGTAAATTTATAATGTCCCTTTAAAATTTTACATATGGCTACCAGAGTAAAAATATTTGTTTCAGGAGCGGAACAGGCCGCAATACAGAAATCTTACAAAGTCATTGAAAAATACGAGAGTTTTTTATTGGCAGAAGTTACTCCTTCAGAATTGAAAGCGCTCGAGGCTACACAACTGATTGAGGATATTTCGGGCCAGTACAGGATTGATATCGGAACCAGGAATATCGATACGGCCAAACCGCGGATAACTACAAGTGGTTTAACAAAACCACATCCCGCCTACGCCCCATCAGATGAAAAAAAAATCACCCGCGGAAAACATCATTTCCTGGTTCAGTTCATAGGACCTATCAAGAAAAAATGGTTGAACAATTTAAAAAAGAAGGGGGCAGAATTACGGGCACCTTACGCAGATTTCACCTACGTGGTAAAAGCTACAACCCGGATCATGGCAGAAATAGCAACGCTGCCGGAAGTTCAGTGGACCGGCCATTTACCTTTTGAAGCGAGGATGGAAACGGGGCTTCAGGCAAAAACAAAAGGAACCACTGCCCGTGGAATGAAACCACTTCCGCGAACACGATTGCTTGAAGGCATATACACTGTAGAATTTTTTGGAGAAGACGATGCGGCCAAAGCGACATCAGCTGTAAAAAAACTTGGCTTTAAAATAATCGGCAACGAAGCAAAAGCCAAATTACTGATCATTGAAACCAAAGAAAATAATTCAAAGCAGAAAGAACAGATCAGGGAATTGTCAACGATACATGGAGTCAGAAAGATCAGGGAAAGGGCGATCAACCGGCCAAGCAATGATGTTGCGGCCGGTATCATGGGAACTGCATTAAGCCTTGCAACTTCCGGAGCAAAGAGCCTGGGATTAAGTGGTAAAGGTGAAACCATTGCAATCTGTGATACTGGTCTTGATACCGGTAATGTAAATACTATTAATAAAGATTTTGCAAAAAGAATATCTATCATAAAAAGCTATCCTATCACATCTGATTTTGATGATTATATTACCAATCCCGGAGGTAACGATGGAGGAGCTGACCTCGATAGCGGACATGGTACACATGTAGCCGGATCTGTGTTAGGCGATGGTACTAACTCGGTAGGTATTACAGGCACAAGCGGACCTATAAGGGGCCTTTCGTATAAAGCAAAATTGGTCTTTCAGGCAGTGGAACAGGAACTGAAATGGAAAGACCCGGCATACAATGCTGAATACGGCAGGTATTTGCTTGCCGGCATCCCAGCGAACCTGGAAACACTTTTCAACTATGCTTATCAGAAAGGGGCCCGGATTCATTCTAATTCATGGGGCGGTGGTAACCCGGGCGAATATGATGAACAAAGCCGTCAGCTGGATCAGTTCGTGTGGACTAAAAAAGATTTCTGTGTAATGGTCGCAGCAGGAAATGATGGAACCGATAATGATGGTGATGGAAAGATTAACCTGATGAGTGTAACCTCACCTGCAACCGCAAAAAACTGTATAACAATTGGGGCCAGCGAAAATCAAAGAACAAATTTCAATTCAGAAAAATATGGTGGCTGGTGGCCAGGTG
>Ga0193752_1000655_pt1 | contig 31808 bp, 27 predicted proteins | sample H1c1metaG_FD_144924 | JGI IMG/M metagenome (GOLD analysis project Ga0193752, IMG submission 144924) | Soil microbial communities from a riparian zone of the East river system, Colorado, United States - H1c1 | ecosystem: Environmental > Terrestrial > Soil > Riparian zone | place: USA: East River... | reverse complement strand
CCGTAGACGTGGTGCATGAAGGCGGCGTCGCCATACGTCGCGGGCAGGTGGCCCAGCGCCGTATAGAACGCGCGGCCGCCGTCGTATTCCTGGTACCACGCGAGCGGATGGAATTTGCCCATGCCTTTGCCCGACTTCGTGCCCCAGTTCGCCTCGGGCTTGTAGGTCTTCTCGTCGACCGACAGTAGATAGTGCAGCTTGTCCGAACGCGAGGCGTCGTACTCGTACCACTCCTCGGTGGCCAGAAACCGCTTCGGGAATCGGTCCATGCCCGGGAAGTTCGCGTCCTCGACCTTGATGGTCGCGGTCTGCACCGCGGGATGGATGTGGAACATGTGCCCGACCATCTTGTTGTACCAGGGCCAGCCGTACTCGGTGTCCGCGGCGGCGTGGATCCCGACGAAGCCGCCGCCGGCCTTGATGTAGCGCTCGAACGCGGCCTGCTGCTCGTCGTTGAGGATGTCGCCGGTCGTGCTCAGGAAGATCACCACCTTGTACTTCTTGAGCTCCTCGTCTTTGAACACGCGCGCGGCGTCTTCGGTCCAGAACACGGTGAAGTCGTGCAACTGGCCGAGACCGCGGATTGCGGTGACACCTTCGTGAATGGATTCGTGGTGCCAGCCGGCCGTCTTCGAGAACAACAGGACACTGAACTGTTCCGCATGGGCGACGCTCGTGGCGAGGCAGCCGAGAATGGCGAGCAGCAGAAGACGGTAGTGTTTGATCATGAACCCCTCGATGAACATTGAAACGCGCTTGCTTGGAACGTCTTACCGGACGATTGAGTATAAACGCGCCAACTCGAGGGCGAGAGCGCAATCTAAGGTCACAGATTGTGACCTTAAAGATTCGGCTATTGCCTACGGACCGGCGCCGCCATCAAACCAAGAATCGCTTCGTATACTTGGTCAAACTGGAGGCGGGTATCGGCATCGAGTGTTGCCACCGAGCGCTTTCGTTGAGAGCGACTGGCGGAAGCGAACGAAAGCGCGCGACATAGACACTCATCTGAATCGCGCGAGGACTGTTAAGAATCGTAGCGGCCATAATCGCGCCGTGCTCGGTGAAGGCCAGTGGCAAGTACTTCCGGTGACGCCCACGCCCGATTCTTAAGGTCACAATTTGTGACCTTAGGATTTCCCACTCCGCGCGCTACGTCTTGCCGCCCCGAGGCCCTAAGAAAAACCACAGGATCAGGCCCAGCACTGGCAGCAGAATCACCGCGATGATCCAGAGCAGTTTTTTCTCGTTGGAAGCGGAGCTCTGGAAAATATTGATGATCGCCCAGACGTCGCCGATCAGTATCAGTATGCCCAGAAGGCCGTTGTAGCCGGTGTTGAACATTGCTCGATCCCCCTCGCTTCGTGTCGCCGTGTTAATGGCCTGACGGCATTCTGCGCCTTTGGCGCGAAGGGCGTCGATCTCGCCTCGGATGGGGGTATCTGGCTTGCGTGGCCGGCGGGCGCTAACTACGGCCGCCGGCTACCGGGCGGCGGCGAATTGGGATGCGTTTTGGGTGATGCAGCCGTGAGTTGAGCCCCTTCTTGGCCTGGCTCTCCTGACGTAACATCAGCCTCGCGGTCAACCGCGGGGGGACTCCCATGCGTTCCATTTTCCTTGCGATGTTCGCACTGCTCGTCGCGGCGCCGGTTGTTAGCCCAGCACACGCTGCCGACGCCCCGATATCCAAAGCGGTATTGGTGACCGGCGCCAGTACCGGCATCGGCCGCAAAATCACCGAGCGACTGGCAGCGAACGGCTATTTCGTCTATGCCGGCGCGCGCAAGCAGGCGGACCTCGATGCGCTCGGGGCTATCAAGAACGTCCAGGCCGTTCGGCTCGACGTTACCAATCAGAAGGACATTGACGGCGCCGTCCAGACGATCACCAAAGCGGGGCGTGGCTTGTATGGGCTCGTCAACAACGCGGGCGTTGCGACGGCCGGCGCCATGACCGAGACGAGCATCGAGGAATTCGACCTGGTGATGGACGTGAATGTGTACGGTCCCTTTCGGGTTACCAAGGCGTTTGCCCCGATGATCATCGCCGCGAAGGGTCGAATTACTACCATCGGTTCCGTAGCGGGCATCCTCGCGGGCCGCGATCTTGGGCCCTACTGCATGAGCAAACATGCCATCGAAGCATTTGCCGATTCACTCGCGAAACAAATGATGCCGCTTGGCGTACAGGTCAGCGTCATCGAGCCTGGCGCTTATGATTCCGAGCTGTTTACGAGCATCGTCAAGCGCGTCGGCAAAGAGAATCAGTTCACGGACCGGAGCAAGCGCAAACAACCGGACGAGGTGGCCATTGCAGCCGAACAGGCATTGTTCGAAGCGAACCCCAAGCGCCGCTATTTGGTCGTGCCCCAACAACTCGGAGCGGAGCGCACCCTGCGCAAGCAGATCGAACAGTTGGTCCAACTGAACGAGGGCCAGCCCTACACGTACGAACGCGACGCGCTGGTCAAGATGTTGGACGAAGCACTCGCTCAGTCTCGCCCTCGGAGCAAGTGAGCGAGACGCCACGCTGCGTCTCGGAAATCGCGCTCGCGGGCCAAGGCCGGCGCCTATTGCCTCGACTCTATCGATGGGCAATGGTGGGTTCGCCGATGCATCACTCACCGTTAGTAGACGTGCCAATGTTTTCGAGATCAGCCCTGCTGCTCACCATTCTCCTCGGCAGCCTCATCACGGGCTGTGCCCATGTCGCGGAACCGCGCGACAAGACGGCCACGAAGGCTCCGAAGTTGAGCAAGGAGCGACAGGTGCTCAGCGAGGGCTACAGCATTCTGTACCAGGATGCCCGGAAGTTCGACGCGACCGACCTGATCCTGCTCGTGAAGGCCGAATCGGACGCGATGAAGAAGCTGGTGACGTCCGTCGCCGAGACGGGCGATCAGTTGACGAAGGATCTCGAGCGGATCGCGAAGGCCTACCCGGGCGTGCGGATCGATCTCGACCCGCTGCCCGAGATGGAAAAGCGCAAACGCAAGGCAGTCGGCATCACGCGCGCGAAGGAATTCGCGCCGGTGGTCGGCAAGGGCGGCCGCGAATACGAGCGTACGGTGTTGCTGAGTTTCGCGAATGGCCTGAATCACGACCGTCATTTGTGCAAGGTGATGGCCGAGGCGGAACCGGACGCCAGCCTCAAGAAATTCCTGCTCGACACGGAAACGAAATACGACGCGCTTTACGAAGCTGCCATGACCTTGCTGGAAAAGGAATTCTTCGTGGGTGGGTGACCAATCACAGGCGCCGAGGCACGAGCACCACCGACTTCGTGTTAGCCGGGTTTTCATCTTCGTACAACACCGCGATGCGCCCCGCGGCGTCGATGCCCACCGGGCGGCTGCCGTTGAATCCGGGCGGCGTCACGTCGACCGGACCTCGCTGCCGAGTCCACAAGAACGGTCTTTGACCGTTTGTGTCCCCCGAGGCGTACCAGCCGACGACACGACCGTTGGTGATGGATGTCGCCACCGCGCTCACCGTATCCGGCGTGATCGCCCTCATGCCTGCCGCGGCAGTCCAGATGAAGGCGCGCGTCGTCAAAGTGCCCGAAAGCTGGCCGACGACCCGGCCATCATCGGTGTCGAGTGCGAAGCTCTCCGTCGAGCCCGCCACCACACCGAGATCGACCAGTCCGCCGGCCTCGCTCCAGGCAAAGGCGCGGCTCAGTTCAGCGGCATCGCTCGAGTACCCCACCACCAGCCCATCACGCACGGCGGTGGATATGCCAGTGCCGCAGACAGAGAAACCACAGAGTTCGAGCGGAGCGCCGATCGGATCGATCAGCGTGCCATCGGTTCGCCAGACGAGTGGCCGGTTCCCGTGGACGGATGTATCCGAGTAGCCCGCGATCAGATTTCCATCGACGTCCAACGCGACACTCTGTGTGCTTCCGGGAAGAGCAGGAAGCGCGACCAGTCCGGTCGACGGCGTCCAGCGGAAGGCGCGCGGCCAGTCATTGACCGCACCCGCGCCGACGACCACGTTTCCGGCCGTGGCGTAGGCCAGCATCCAGGACCCACCACCGAGCGAGCCGAGATCGAGTATCCCCGTCGACAGAGACCACGCCATGGCCTTTTCGGTGAGATCGCCCGAGAGAGTGGAGGATCCGACTGCGCGACGATTACGCGTGCCGAAGGCGAGTGCCGTCGTGCCGCCCAAGGTACCGAGATCGATCATGCCCGTGGCTTCGGTCCAGGCGAAGGCGCGCCGCGGAGCTTCGTTGCCGCACCAACCTACTGCCATGCCGGCGTCGATGTCGGAGACGCGGCAGCCGGCGCCGTTCAGCGTGAGCTCGTGCACCTCGAAGTTGTGGGCGCGGGGGAAAGTTTGCGCGTTGGCTGCCAGCGGGATGGCCAGCGCAGCGGAAAGCACGAGGGGTAACGCAGCTTTGGAAAGCAGGGTTGTGCGCTTCATGGGAAAGCCCTTATGGATGTGGTTTTCAGCGGTGGCGGAGAGACCGAAAACCCTGAACAACACGGATTCCGCCGCGGAGCTCGACGGTCCGGCGGGAGTGCCCACACTACTTCTGCGAGCGCCGCCGATCGATGCGCGAATGGCTTCGCGAGATGTAGGACGGGTGCCAATGGCGTTCGACGACCGCGGCCTATCTTCAACAAAGACAGGCGATCCGCCACCGGCGAGAACAATTTCCTGCGGCCGGCGGCAAGAATTACCGATTCCCGGTCGCGCGATCGAGGCCATGGCCTCGCTAGTCCCGTTGCGACATGGCGCGCGGATTGCATTGTATTTCCGCATACCGATAGCAAGCGGGTCTCACCATGAAGCTGTTGCCACCTCTCGCGCTCGCCGCGTTGCTGTGTTCGATCGCACACGCGCGGCCAATCATCATCCAGGAGACTTCGACCATCGAGTCTCCCGACCCCGAGTTCAATTTCGGCTGGCGTGTCGGCCTCGATGGTGACGACGCCGTCGTGTACGGCTCGAAGTCGATTCCGGATCCGGACGGCAACGACGACTCGCTGACGCGCGCATTCCTGTTCCACCGAAGCGGCAACACCTGGAGCTTCGTGCGCGTGCTCGCGGAGAAGCAGGACAGCAACGAAGGCGACGGGCCCAACTCCAAGGGACTCGACATGCGCAACGGCGTGATCGCCGCGGCGATGCAGCCACTGCACATCTTCGAACGCGTGAACGGAAACTACGTCGAGCGGACCAATACGAACCCCCCCAGCGGCGAACAGCGCGGCGACTACGTCATCGTCGACGGCACCAATCGCATCTTCTTCGGCGGCGATTGCTGGGGCGGGACCATCATCGAGCGCAATGCGGACGCAACATGGACGGGCCGCGCCTCGCTGCGCGGCGATTTCTGCGGCTCCACGGACGGGGCATACGGAGGACCCGTCGCGCTGGCCGGCGAGTGGGCGGTGGTCTCGAATCCGTGGAACGAGGAGGACCTGCCCGGTCCGGCGCTTAGATTTTTCCACCATACCGGCGGATACGATTGGCCACAGACCGAACGACGCGTGGCGCCGGCCGGCCATTCTTATGGTTCTATCTACATGCGCGGCAACGAGCTGTACGTTGGGGACTTCGCGTATCGGGGCATGTGGGTGTATCGACGTGATGCGAGCGACCAGTGGAACGAGATCGATCGCCTGCGCACGGAAGGCGACTACCTGTCGACCCGGTACGCGCCCGGTTTTTACTATCCGGAAGGCAACTTCGGCGCGACGAGCCAGCTCGTTCTCCACCGCGCGTACGACTGGGATCTCGACCGCAACGTCATTCACGTCTTCAAGAAGGACGACTCGGGCCGTTATGCGCATGTCGCCACGCTGACGTTGAAGGGTGACGCAAACGATGTCTGGACCGACTGGTTCGCGATCGACGGGAACCGCGTGCTCGTGGGCGGCGTCGGTCGCGCGCACTACTTCGTGCTGCCGACGAATCTCACGGCGCCGTCGGCGATCCAGTACCCGTTCGCGAACACTACGGTGTCCGGCTGGACGGTGCTTGCGGGCAGCCAATTCGCGCTCGCGCAGAGCGGCACGACGCGGGTGTGGCGCCAGTCGAGCACCGTGGGCGACGCGGGCGCCGTGCTCGATGCCGCGGACTGGACCAACCAGTCGATCCAGGCGGAGGTCAAACCCACGGCGATCTCGGCCGGCGGCACCGATCGGTGGGTCGGGCTCATGACGCGCCGCACGGACGCAGCCAACTACTACTACGTGACGCTGCGGGCATCCGGCGCCATCATGCTCAAGCGCATGTCGGGCGGGACATTCACCACGCTCGCGAGCGCGACCGTTCCGTGGGCGCTGAATCGCAACTACCGGCTGAGACTGGAATCCGCCGGCGACCTGCACCGGGTCTACGTCGATGGTGTCCGGCTGCTGGAGGCGCGTGATTCGCAGCTCACGCACGGTCGCGCCGGCGTGCTCTCGTATCGCGCCGCTGCGGATTTCGACAACGTGATCGTGGCGCCGGCTCCCCTCGCCACGATCTGGGCGCAGGCTCTCGGCGAAATCTGCCAACCGGTCTGTGCGAACCGCGCGCCATGGAGTTACACGGGCGGTCAGTGGACCTGGAACGGCGAAGGCGTGTTCCGACAGGCGGTGATCGCCGGCGATACGCGTGCGATCGTGGGGGCGCCGACGGCCAATAAGGACCAGATCTTTGAGGCGCGCGTGCGGCCGGCGACGTTCGGCACGCCCGCAGATCCATGGGCCGGGATCATGGTCGGATACACAGGGCCAGGCGACTACGTCTATCTATCGCTGCGCAAGTCGAACACGCTGCAGCTGCGGCGCCTGCGCGGCGGACAGATCACGCAGCTCGGCTCGGCGTCGATCACCGTGACGCCGGGGACTTGGTACACCCTGCGGCTCGAACAGGTGGCGGATCGCCTGCGCGGGTACGTGAATGGCGTGCAGAAGTTCGAAGTCGTGCAGGATCAATGGAACGCGGGGCAGGTAGGTCTCGTCACCTACGCCGCCGCGGCCGACTATGACGATGTGCTCGCCGTGAGACCGTGAGCGCGCTAGCTGACGCTGGGGGTCGGGCTCCGTCGGCAGCCGCAATGGCTGAACGCGCACTGCTAACTACGCGAGCGCCGTGCACCCACTCCGGTTCCAATTCACTTCGCCTTCGCGCGCCCACGCTTTTGCCTGGCGGATTTCTTGCGGGCCGGCGCCGCCTTTGACTTGGCTTTGCCCTTCGTCGATGACTTCGCCTTCTGCTGCCGCGCTACCTGCTTGCGCAGCCGGGCTTCGCGTTCGAATTCCGCTTTCGGCACTATCTCGCCGATTTCCTCCAACGCGTAACACGGGTGGATCTCCAGCATGCCCTCCTCGCCCGGCATGGGGTTAGGGCAACGCTTGGCCCACTCGACCGCCTCATCCAGCGACTTCACGTTCCAGATCCAGTAGCCCGCCACCAGCTCCTTGCTCTCCGCGAAGGGACCATCGATCACGAGCGTCGGGGCGTCATCCGAGAACTTGATGCGTTTGCCCGCGCCGCTGGGCTTGAGGCCATCCGCGTCCTGCATGATGCCGGCCTTGACCAGCTGCTCGTTGAACCTGCCCATGTCCGCGAACAGCTTTCCGTTTCAGGGGGAACGATGCCCTTTTCGCTGTTGGACGTGGCTTGACGAAAACGAGGACTTTCATGGGGGCTCCGATGAATTGATGTACCTGCAAGGTAGTCGAACGGGATTATGGGTTTTCGACAGGCAAGGGGACCGGCTCATCCTGTGTACAAAAACGGCGCGAGGTTTCGCTGCGACTCATCGGCGGCTATTGGGAAATGCTGGCTGCCGTGATGGCATCTTTTTCCGTGAACAAGCGAGGTGGCTTTCGGGGTGCGCCCTACGCGTCCGCCATCCAACTTGGTGTCGCAAATTGCGACTTCTTGAAGTTACACAGAGAAGCGCTCTCTCCGAAACCAGCTGGCTTCCTGAAGTCGAAGCTCGCGGAGGAGATCAAGCGCCCTCTCGATCAACGGCTACGTCTATTTGTCGAGATACGCCAAGTCACCGCATACCCACCCCATCGAAAATCTGAGGCCGTCGCAATCTCTTGATGACGTAAGTTGATCTGCGCTGGCGTCTAGCCTCATGAACTTACCGAATGCGATGAAGTCGTCAAGCCACTCGCGCGTCCGGCTGAATGAGTGCACCAAGAGCACCGCATGCCTTGCGCGGAAGCGTTTTGCCTCGAGGATCGCAGATACCGCGCGGTGCAGTAGCTGATACCGGATTGCACCTGGAACATCGTCGGCACACTTAAGTTGCTCGCGAAGGAATGTCAGGCGTTCCAGCTTTCCATCGGATGCGTCGACCAGCCATTCAGCGACTGTCGGCCCCATAGTCTCCGAAACCTTCCCTTCCACCGCGATCGAAACCAAGTCGTCACCGGTACTGGCCAAGACCCACAAGTCGGTTTGCGAAGCTCGGCGCCCACCGGGTAGCGCGACCTTGTGCTCCGGGATGCCGAAAAGCATCTGAATGTCGGGGAATTGCTGTTTAAGTACTTCGCGGACTTCAGAAGGGAACCCCTCAGCCTCCTGCCAGCAATAGGCAAGCGTGCGGGCGGAGAACCCCATTCGCCATTGCTTGCCTGGATCGGCGAGAAATTGTTGCCAAGAAGCCGCCGATTGCGATGGCAATAGAATCGTCATGTGCTTCACCCTATGAACTTCTGAAAGACGCGCGTAGGCCTCGCCTTGGGCCGCTCAGGCTCAACATCCAAGCATGTGGATGGAATGCTTACCGGCAAACCAAAGGCCTGTCACTCTGCTTTGTCTGTACATCCCAAGCCACCCGGTTTTTCGATCAAACATATCGACGTGCCACGACCTATCGCCGAGCGGAGGAAGCTGTTCGACGACGACATCTAGATCTGCCATCCAATGCGCAAGGCCGTCCGTGACAACGACGCAGGTGTGCTTCTTCAAGTCCCAATATATGACTGAGTGCAATGAACGACTTTGGTTCTCTCTACCTGTGTGCGCCGCGAGATGCAGAGAGTCCGAACCACCATAGAAGGGGTCGTGATGATGAATCCGCCCTCTTCTGATAAAGCCACGCCACCAATCTTCGTCGGACCATAGAGAGTTCATCGCCAACCAACTGGACGCTGGCCCGTTAACTGGATCCACAGATTGAGAAACTTGCCAGCCCGATTCTTTCGGCTTCCATGCCCAGGCAGCGTGGTAATCCAACAGGCCATCTGAGCACCATACCTGATCGACCAGAGCTAAGACTAGTGAATCACCTGTCGGCTTTCCGTCTAAATACCAACTAGATAGGCCGCGACCAACATGTTGCTATCCGAGCAAGCAAGTAAACGCGTAGTGAAGAGCACCCCAGCTTGCGCACGCAGACTCGAGCCCATCGTTGCCGGCTTGGGGAATGCGTCAAAGTCACCATCCGCCAAGGCTCGATGCAATGCCGGGTATAAGCGCGACCAGCTCACAAGCCGTCCAAGTCAGTACCTAAACGTCCCAAGCGTGGTTTGCCTTGACGTTTGTATACATGCGGTCATACGGTAGTTGTTGTATCCGAAAGCTCTTCGAGCTTTCGATCCCACGATGGGTATTTCCAAGGCACAACGTCTTCCAGGTGGGTAACTTTTGGAAACGGCATCAAATCCGATGTGGTTTTGACATTTTGCACTACGAATTTTCTGCGCAACAGGGATTCCCGGTCTTTGGGGATGAATACCCAAGGGACTACAGACCATTGCTCAGGAACGCAACAGTCTCTCCAAAGCGATCGCTTCAAAGATGGCCAATTGGCAGCCCAGCTTGTAAGACGCTTCACGAGCGCCTGTAGCGACGCAGAGTAAGTGACCTCGCAAAGGTACACCGTCGACTCAGCAAGATTTGCGGCAACCGCATCGCAATACCAGTGGCTTCCCTTTGCGGGAACGTGGCCCTCTTCGAGCTGGATTAGGCATTCCGAATTTACGAATGTTGCTCGGTTCGCGCGAAGGAACTCAGTTACCACACCTTGAAAGTAGTCCATCGCAACCTGCCTTTTGGTCGATCAAGCTCAACTAGCCATTCGGTCGACGCTGCTTGTTTGACGACGCCTATCGTTGTTTGTACTGCTATGCATGAAACTACTATGCTCTCGCATGCGGAAACATTGAACTCTTGTCGCATGACTAGCGAGTCTTGGCGCCGTCTTCCTTCAACTCCTCAATCACCGATGCGAGCCATAATCGTTCGACTAACTCCTTTCATCTGCCAACTACGTCCCATGCTGCGTAAGTCTGGCGCATGCAGGCAGTACATACACTCCAAGTGGCATTTACAATCCTCCGGTGCTACCCCCGCGAGACACTACACATGCCGCTCTATCAAATCTCGGCCGATAAACCTCTCAATCCTGTCGAGCAGGCCAACTTCCCACTCGAACGCGACCTTCAGCGTCTGATCGAAAAGAGTTTGGATTCCGTTTTCCGCTGCCAGTTTATCGCTTCGGAATTTCAGACTGGAGTCCAACATGGGGGCCGAATCGATACTCTGGCATTGTCCGAAGACAACAACCCAGTAATCATCGAATACAAGAAGGCCGCTTCTTCCGAGCTCGTCACGCAGAGCCTCTACTATCTCGCGTGGATTCATGATCACAAAGGTGATTTTGAAGTGGCCGTACAGAAGACGCTCGGCCAGAAGACCGCAGTCGATTGGGACGATGTTCGAGTAATTTGTCTCGCCCCGTCATACAACAAGTTCGCGGTGCACGCCGTGCAGGTCATGGGCGCGAATATCGAGTTGTGGACCTACCGCCTGTTTGGCAATCAGACGCTCTATCTAGAAGAGTTGCAAACAAAGGATCTTGGTGTTGGCGCGACGGAATCAGCGTCCATATCGAAGAACCCAATCATGGTTGCCGCTGGCAAGAAAGCAGCGGAGAGCCGGCGGACTGGAAGCTATACATTTGAGGAACGCCTTGAAGGAAAGCCGCAAACAATCAGAGAAATCGCAACCGCCGTTCAGGAGTTTCTGCTGGGGCTTTCAATTGCGATAGAAGAGCGCCCAAAAAAGCACTATGTTGCCTATCGAACGACACAGAATATGGTCTGCATGGAATTACAGCAAAAGCGGGTAAATCTCTTCCTAAAGCTTGATCCGAAAAAGATTCCCGAACAGAAGGGCTTCGTACGCGATGTAAGCTCGGTGGGTCATTTTGGGACCGGCGATGTTGAAGTCGCGCTGCAATCTGTCCTCGATGTCGAGCGCGCCAAGCCACTAATGCAACAGGCTTATGAGACCGTGGGTGACTGATGCGCGCATATCATTCAGGGCACTCGCCAAGCGCCTTCTCAGCTAGCCGATCTCGAGGCTTCGTTGACGACGATTTTGATTGGGAATTGCGCGACATCCTCAACACGTTTTCTCGGTGATAGTCGAGAAACTTCCGCTGCCCCTCCGAGAAGACACCGACGTTCGCATTCCCAACCGAGCTGATCCCCATCTTCAACAGCGACGGCCCGTCCGCCACCGGCGAGACTATTAGATCTCCTTTGTTCCGAACGAGATGAATCCCTTATCGAAGAGATGATCGATCGTCGGCGTCAGCAGCAGTCCGTTCTCGCCGTCGAGCCGCTCCTCGTTCGTGCTATCCCGCCAAGGCTTGGTGTGACTCGCCACCAAATGCTCCAGCCGCTCCACCTTCGTCACCCGACACGCGCGCTCGACTCCCTGCACGTTGGCGCGAAACCGCCCCCTGCCCCACGCGTGCCTGGATGATGGCTTCGCGCTGGGTGTCGGGAATCTTGGGGTCCTTGCGAATGTCGACTTCGACCCGGTCCTCCCATTGCTCGAGATCGGGTTCCCGCGATGGGCTCAACTGCTCCGCGCGATCGACTTCTTTCGCGACATCCGCAACCTTGTTGGCTTTGCCGCCGATGAGACGGAACAGCGCCGCGGCGAACGACCGGCCAACTTCGGCCAGGTACACGCTCTGCAGTCCGTCGCCGTTCGCGCGCAGCGGTGAGTACTTCTCCGGCAGCAGGCCGCGCAGCTCCCCGATGTGGCTCTTGGGGTGGATGCGGTTCTCCAGCTCGCGAAAGCTCACGTCTATCTTCCAGCCGATCGCCTCACAGTAGCTGCCGGCCGTGCCGAACTCCGTCGGCTTCGGGCTCTCGTAACAATGGGAGCGCGCGATGCCGAGCGCGGCGATGCGCGTGTCGCGGAAGGAGAAGATGATGTCGCCCGGCGCGACTTCGCGCATGGACTCGTAGAAGGGATTGCGGGTTTTGTTGGCGTTGGGCTTGGGCGACCAGAGATAGCCGCCGGCGATTTCGTGGCGGTAGGCTTGGTTTTGGTGACTTACCAATCAATGCTTGGCCGTCAATTCGGATGTCCCTATTCCAGGTGCTTTGGCCATTTATAAAGCAAGGCAAAACTCATCAAGGTTCCTCGGCGGGGTTGCGATGCCGCAGGTGCGCGGTGCGAACGTCGTGATGCACGAATCGTCGCAGAAGCAAGTCTGTCGGATCTTGCGGCGAAGAGTAGGAACGGCGGTGGGAATGCCGATCTGTGCATCGCATTTAGTCGGACGATGGATGATGAAACGCAAAAAGGCCGACTTTTAGTCGCCTCACGCTGACTGATTTTTATACAGTTCTGCATGACCAAGGACACTGTATGGGTACGCATCGGCAACAAGAATCTGCGGTAGCGTGGAGATATACGATATGGATTCTTTAACTCCGGCTCAGCGTTCTATCCGTATGAGCCGCGTGAAATCTCGAAATACCAAGCCTGAAAAGCAGGTGCGACAAGTCCTAAGCGCTTTGGGACGACGTTATCGATTGCAGGTCGCTGGCCTGCCTGGCAGGCCAGACATTGTCATGCGCAAGCACCGGCAAATAGTTTTTGTGCATGGTTGCTTTTGGCATCGCCATGGAAATTGTCCTCTGACGAGACTGCCAAAGTCGCGAATCGCGTTTTGGAGTAGAAAATTTGACGGAAATCGACGGCGGGATGCGAGAAACTATCGGTCACTACGTCGAGCTGGCTGGCGCGTACTTACGGTTTGGGAGTGTCAGCTCACAGATTCGAAGAAGTTGACTAGGCGAATCGGGAGATTTATCGATGAGAAGCATTGAGCTTTTTGCGGGCGCTGGTGGGCTCGCGATCGGCATGTCTAATGCAGGATTTCGACACGCGGCCGTCGTCGAGTGGAATCACGACGCATGTGAGACTTTTCGGGAGAATCAACGAATCCACGCTCACTCCGTCGAAGAGTGGCCCCTTCATGAGTGCGACGCTCGCACAATCGACTTTCGCACTCTTACTTCTGGTGATATTCACGTCGTTTCGGGTGGGCCGCCCTGTCAGCCATTCTCTTTGGGTGGTAAGCACCGAGGGAACACCGATACGCGCGACATGTTTCCTCAGGCAGTGCGGGCCGTCCGTGAGACAGGTCCTCGTGCATTCATTTTTGAGAACGTAAAGGGGTTGCTTCGAAAATCCTTCGTGGATTATTTCGAATATGTCTCGTTACAGCTTAGTCATCCCTCCTTAATAAGAAAGCGAACAGAGATCTGGCAACAGCATCGCGGTCGGCTCGAAAAGCATCACACTGCCGCAGGTTCTCGAGCGGAATACAACGTTGTTGCTCGCTTGTTAAACGCCGCCGACTACGGAGTTCCACAACATAGAGAACGAGTTTTCTTTGTCGGGTTTCGCGCAGATCTTGGCATTAAATGGAGCTTTCCTGAACCCGAATTTTCGCTAGAGGCATTGCTCCACGATCAATGGGTCACCGGGGACTATTGGCGTAGACATCGTGTTTCCCCGCGCCATCGACCAAATGCTCCGAAGCACCTCGAGAGAAAGCTTCTAAATCTTGCGACTTCGGACGATCTCGGCGCGCAAAGACCTTGGAAAACCGTCCGCGACGCAATCTTCGATTTACCGAAGGAAAATTCCAAAGGTCCTCATACATTCTTAAACCACGTCTTTTGGCCAGGCGCCAGGAGTTACGCCGGCCACACCGGCAGCCCATTGGATTTGCCGGCAAAAACACTTAAGGCTGGCGACCATGGCGTGCCAGGTGGCGAAAACATGCTCGTAAACACCGACGGAACAGTTAGATACTTTACGATTCGCGAAGCAGCGCGCCTACAAACGTTTCCCGACGATTTTGTGTTCTGCGGATCATGGTCGGAAGCGATGCGGCAACTCGGGAACGCCGTCCCGGTAAAGCTAGCCGAAGTAGTGTCCAAGTCGGTTTTCAGTGCACTTGCACTAGCTAACAAAAGCGCGAAGAATCCTGCCCGACCGATCGCAAACTAATTGATTGGGGGCGAGCTCGCTTCGCGAAGAGTTGTCCGAAAGAACTCCATACAATCCGCTCGCGAGAAACAATTTGGGCGCCAGCATTGCCGAGGCGTTGCTGCGCTCTCCTTGTGCGCCATTGTCTGACACTAAAGAACTCATTGGTGCCGGGATATACGCGATCTACTACGTTGGTGAATATCCGGCGTATCGAATAATCAGCGAAAGAAATTTGGATGACTATTTTGCACAGCCGATCTACGTCGGAAAGGCCGTGCCAAAGGGCGCACGCAAAGGAAGTTATACCTTCGACTCGACTCAGAGCACAGCCCTACGAAGTCGCTTGAGCCAACACAGCGCGTCGATCGACGAATCGAGCAATTTGTCGCTTACCGATTTTTCCTTTCGTTCCTTAGTAGTCGAAGATATCTGGATTCCCCTGGGTGAGAGTGTCCTGATTGAGCAATTTCGTCCCCTCTGGAACTTGGTCGTTGACGGTTTTGGAAACAAAGACCCCGGCAAGCGCCGCGCGACTCAATTCAAGTCGATGTGGGATGTTCTTCATCCCGGGCGGCAGTTCGCAGAGAAACTTGCATTGAGCAACTGGACGATTCCAAAGCTCGAAGAGCGGATTGCTCAAGCGCTAGCAGGGACGTTGCCACCGGCCGAAGAGCTGCCGCCCGAACAAGAGGCTTAGTCGGAAATGCGGAATCTTGATTCAAAGATTCATTCGATTGCGGAAGTTTTGAATCTGCTGTCGTCGCAAAGGAAAGTGGGTCGAATCTGCTGGTTCCGTGGTCAATCAAAAAGTAAATGGAAGCTCGTGCCTTCTCTTGCGAGAAATCCCGCTCACCTCAATGCGGAAAATGCCTTATTAAAACGCTTCATGCAGGATGCTGTTCCGCATATTTCTAGGGGCCCATCAAGCGAGTGGGAATGGATGTTTCTGATGCAACACCACCGGGCACCCACTCGGCTCCTGGACTGGAGCGAAAGCCCATTGGCGGCACTGTATTTTGCAGTCACAAGTCAGCCAAAGGCAGAAGGAGCCGTTTGGTGCCTAGACCCGGTCGCCCTAAACACCGAAGCAAATCTAAAATTTTCGTTTGAAGGCGAGATTCCTGCGTTTGGAAGGGATGATGTAACAGGAAGCTATTTGCCTTCCCGTGTTCATGAAGGATCTGCGGTTCTCAATCCAATCGCTATCGTTGGCCCGCGCAACACAGCACGCATGGCAGCGCAGCTCGGCACATTTACGATCAACCATCGGCAGCACCTTCCTATCGAGTCGATTGGTGCCACCAAACACGTTTGGCGCTGGCTTATTCCCTCGTCATCCAAGTTGCGTATTCAGAAGGAACTTAAGTTGCTAGGCGTCAACGTGCTAACGATGTTCCCGGAGCTCGACCGAGTTGCCGAAGTAAGTAGAGAGATTCTTCCGTGAAATTTGAAATCAATGCACTTAGTCAAAGCACCGTTTGGCAGCTCTATCGTTTGCGAGAACGGATTCAATTGGATCCTGAATACCAGCGACTTGGCGGAATTTGGGCCCCCGAGAATCGACAATTGTTGCTTGACACTGTGCTGAATCGCTTCGACGTCCCAAAACTGTACGTGCACAAATTCTCTAGCACCCAGGTGAAGCAAGGAAGGTCTTACGACTACGCGATTGTAGACGGCAAACAGCGGCTCGAAGCAATGTGGAGTTTTATCGAAGGCGACCTACCTCTCGCCGAAGATTTTATATATTTCAAGGATGGTTCTGTTGAAGCCGGAGGAATGACTTATGCCGAACTTGGCAAAAAGTACCCGGAACTCAAGGCCGATTTTGATGGATTTCAGTTGAGCGTCATGCTGATTGAAACTGACGACATCGACATGATCGAGGAGATGTTTTCTCGTCTGAACGAAGCGGCACCGTTGTCTGCGCCGGAAAAGCGGAATGCTTATGGCGGGCCGCTACCCGCAGCCATCCGCAAGCTTGCCAAAGAGCCCTTCTTTACAAAAAAGATTCCTTTTCAAAACGCTAGATATCGGCACTTCGATCTCGCGACAAAATTTCTGCTCGCAGAACACGAAAATAGTGTGAGCGATACTAAAAAGCGTCGCCTTGATGAGTTCGTCAATTCATTTGCCGACGAGGCTCGAGGGAAGATGCCGCCCTTTTTGAAGAAGGCTCAATCGACGACCACGAGCATGTCGCAAGTGTTTGCCGATCGTGATGGATTGCTTCGTCAGGTTGGAATGGTCTCACTTTACTTCCATCTATTTAGGATTGCGATCGCAGAAGATTGGTACCAAGAAATCACAAGAAAGAAATTGCTGGACTTCGAGAATCAGAGGCTTGCCAATCGAAGCGCGATGGAAGTCGGGTCGCACGATGTTGACCTAGATCTAATCGAATTCGACCGCTATTCCCAGTCACCAAACGACGGTGCAGCAATTCGCTTTCGATTAAGTTTGCTTGCCAAGCGCGTCTTCAAGAAGAAGCTTTCTGTTGACGCTTGAGGATCGCTAACAGTCGGTGCGCGCCACGAGCCTTTAACAAGTTGGACAATCCCACCTCACCTATTCTTAGGTGCGAAATGTTAGGACACTCTCGCGAAATGTTTCTTGTTGTCTTTTGACGCTCCATCTCTCCCTCTCGCATGAGAATCCCAAGGACGCTAAAAGATAGGTAATCCTTTGATCCGCCGCCATAGTCACTCCGAAGACCGAGCACGCTAGCTGCATCAGAATTCGTTGTTCCAGATGCGTTTGCTTTCGCTAACTCTAGTATCGACTCCTTCAGAAGAATCAGTCCAAGCTGGGCCTTCTCGCGGACTCCCGATGGCACCACTATGCCGCCGCCCCTGATCTTCTTGCCAAGACCGGATGGGAGAACTGAATTAAGCAACAATCCTCCGCTATCGACTGTTCCAAACGCCGAGATCAGTTCGGCCTCGAGACGCAGAGCTTGCATTTCAGTAAGGGCATCCACAAGGCGAGTGACAAGTACGTTAGTTGCCGGGCGGTGTCGAAAACCCGCTGCGCATCCAGGATTTGTAGTTATTTCCTCTAGACGAGCCAGACGGGGGCCTCAATACCCAACCGGTTTGCTCCATCCTCCACAAGCTTGCGGCTTGCGGGCTCCAGTGTGTGCCCGGATTCAACTAACGCTACGTGCGCACGCCCTTCTTTGCCTAGTGGATTCTTCCTTTCAAAAGTGGACATCAACACATCCTTCCAATCACGGCTATTTCCCCAGCACACAACGACATTGCCGGTGAATTGCCGGCCATGCGGCTTAATGTAACTTGCGATTGCGCTTGCTTTTTGAAGTCCGAATTTTTCAAGGACTTGTGGCTCCATCGTATCGAGCCAATGTCGAATGTATGGTTTCATCAAGGTGTCTTTGATATAGACGCGAACTGCGCGAGGATCGATGAACCCGGAAAGGACGCCCCCTATTCCCTTTTCGTTAGTCCACTGTTCATAGAGCTGAGACCGGTCGGAATCCGAAAGTCGCGCCCACGACATTAAGTCGGCACGCTGCCACAGCTGATCGCGAATGTTTTCGCTGACTTCTTTTGGGGGCCGTTTGCTCATTGAATGTTTCCTGGTGCCGTCGGGTCAGGAAATTCAAACTCTGGCATTTCGAGCTCGGAATCTCCTTCGCGCGAAAACAAATCGGCTTGATCTAAGAGCCATTCGCGCACGAACCTTCCTGCGCTCACATTCCGAAATTGAATTAGCCGATCCGCAAGTGAAACTCGCTCGATTTCAGCATGGGCTGCGCGCTGTAAGTTCAAGACCTCTGACATTCGACGAAGATCACTCACAAAATCCATGACGACGACCTTGTCCTTACCCGGGCTCAAGCGAAGTCCTCTACCGAGCTGCTGAACAAAAATCCGCCTGCTGTGCGTTACGCGCATAAAAGCAATCGAATCGACATCCGGCAAATCCACGCCCTCATTGAAGAGGTCGCACGTACACAATGCGTCCAACTCCCCTTTGCGAAATCGCGACATTAAATTGTCGCGATCGCGCGGGCTATCCGCGCCGCTGACACTTCGCACCTTAAGGTCAAACTGCCTGAGAACCGCCGAGAATGCTTCGGCGTGGACAATTGATGCACAGAAGACAATTAGCGCCTTGCGATTTTCCCCTCTAAAAACCGTCGCAATAACCCGCGCTGCCTCGTCGTCTCGTGTCGGTATCAGCAGCCTTTGATTCAGCTGGGTCAATGAATACCGATTGCGCGATCTTTGGCGCACAAGGTCCCAATCTACGTTGTCTGCAAGAAGTCGGTAGTCGACATCGCAAAGAAATCCTCGACTAAGGCCTTCTGCAATGCCAACTTGAATTACCGGCGCACCAAAGATTCGATCAATATCGAAGTCATCGCCGCGCCACGGAGTTGCAGTAGCACCACCCAACATTGGAGGAGAAAGCTCTGAGATTACTGACTGAAAGCTCTCAGACCCGACATGGTGGGCCTCATCGATAAAAACCAGTCCGAATTTCGGCAAATCGGAGAGCCTGGACATCGCGCTCTGGATGGTCGCAAACACTACTCCTTCCCAAGTGCCCGGCTTCTCGCCGCCTGCCAAGAGCCCAGTCGGAACCCACTTAGGGAGTTGATACCAGAATGCCTTATGCAATTGGTCAACAAGCTCCCTTGTGTGCGCGAGTACAAGCGCGCAATTTCCACAAATTCTTCCGTCTCTAAAGAGGTTCGAAATTGTTTCGGCCATTACAACTGTTTTTCCTAGCCCCGTAGCCAAGACAATCTGTCCCCGGCCCGTTTCAGATAGTGCCGAAGTGAGCTGTCCTACGGCCTCCGCTTGGTAGTCCCGAAGCTCCTTTCTATGTATCGAATACTCAGGAGCCGCGTGCGCTAGAGAAACCAAAGAAGCGGGGTCTAACAACTCAATTGTTAAGCCTAAGTTGGTCCACCGCTTTATGCGCTCATGGGTGGCAGGGCCGAAAGGTCTCGATGCTGCAATTAGCAGACGATCTGCTGCATAGTGCTTCGCCGCCGCAACAATCTCGTCTACGGCAGCAGCCGGCGGATACTGTTGACCAACGTATTTACATTGGACCACCCAAGTTTCGCCGTTCTTTACGGCCAGAATGTCAGCGCCCCGATCACCGGTTCCGCCGACAATTCTCACATCCGAAAAGCCGACTTGAACTAGTAAGCGGGCAGTGTCCCGTTCGAGCGACTGCCAAGGTCCCTCAAGAATCCGGCGAGGCGTAATGAACGGTTGCATCGACGCATTCACGTCGAATCTGGTTGCAAGAGCTCTAGCGCTAACGCCGCTCGCTGCACTTGCGCCTTAGGCGCGCGCTCCAGTTCGCTGGATGTTTGCGAAGCCAGCCATCCCGCGTCAGAAATCAGCCCGCTGTATTTTTCACGACGAGCGATGCGCGCTTCTTGCGTTACGGCTTCCGTACCGTAGTCCAGCGTGCGAAATGACTCGTCCCAAAACTTGCCATCAAGCAGGGCTGCCGGATCACTCTCGAAGACCTTCTGCAGAATCTTTGCATCCGCGTAAGTCAAGAATTCACCCGCCTCGACAACAGCCTTCTGGTTTGAGACGCCACGCGCCACCATCGCACGTCCAATCGAACGCCTCTCTTCGTCTGATAGCGAGCTAAATGCGCTCTCTCGCTGTTGAGGCGTGCTTTCAAGAAGCAAGGCAATTGCAATCTTCTCGAGCGCCTGTTGTGCGCGTGCAACTAGTTCTCGTGCATCCAAACTTGTCGCCACGCAATACTGTTTGCGAAAGCCCGTCAGCGCGCTAGCGAATGACGCTCCTGAAACTTGCTGACTCTCAAGGAGATCCATGGCTCGATGTGACAATTCCGCCATCAAAGCATCGATTGGTGTCAGTGTTGATGACGAAAATACGGGATGATTTGCGTTGACGAAAAATCCATAACTCTGCGTGGCGGGATCGAGGATCTTAAGTCTCCACGGTTCTCCACTAACTAGCTCTGGATCAAGTTGACTGACACGAAAGGTCTCAACTGCATATCGCGCGCGAAATACTGGGTGCGCATATTCCCGCGAAAGCTCTGGCACTCGCTGCCGGGATAGTTCGAACGTTTCGGCTGGCCTTTCTTCTGGTGTGCGACTTTGAGGCCCGTGAGGTAAATCCAATATTCCGGCGGGCAAGCCTCCGGGAAGGCTTGGATTCTGACCGGTCGATCCAGTTGAATTTCCCGTTCCGACCAAAGCTTCCTCATCCTGTCCTTCGACAACTTGGAACCAGCGGTCATCGCCTTGGAAGTCATGATCAAATCGATCGAACTTTTCTGCCATTTCGATCGCTAGATCGTTGTTCTTCACGCAGAGAATCTTGCTCCACCTCCCATTCTTGCCTTGAGGTGACGTCCGTCGAAATGCCTGAAAGATTCTAGATAGGGGACTTAAGTTCGGTGGGAGGCCGAGGTCTCGAGCCTTGTTTGGCTGAAGTGGCGCATCGCCTCGTACTACTCGAACCATTTCTTCCCATGCGGGGTCTTCTCGTTCGAATCTATCCTTCGTGTACGTCACACGAACGTGATCGATATGGACCTCGCCCACAATTCGACCGCGGCCACGAGGATCGTCGATTGGATATTCGACTATCTGGTTCCCCGAGCTCACGTAATTGAACAGCTCCTTGTTGCCCATCTCGATCTTTCGACCATTGCGAATCAGGTCAATGCCGAAATCTGTCGCGTGCAAGTAACGTTGAATTCCAATCCAGCCATGAATTCTTCGTTGAGTATTTTGGACATTGCAGCCAACTCCAGCATTTGGGCAATCGGCTGGCTTGTCACCTTCTTGCTCAGACGGCTGCTGCCCGCACATAAAGCAAAGACGTCGTGGTGAGAGCGGAACATCAAAATGCTGCACGGCGAAGACGCGCTCACCATTAGCAAGGTCGACGGCTCGATCTTTTCCCCAGGCGCATAGTCGTTTTGGCGCCAACCGTTGGCCGTTCACTTCAATTAGTAGGCCCGGCTTACCAGGAGAGTTTTCAATGATTGGCGCATAACATCTGGCCAGTTCGCGCCTAATCAGTGAAATACTTGCTCCTCTCGCAAACCATTGACGTTGATCGGGCTTCAGTCTGGAGATCGAAATTTCTGTGCCGTGCTTTGACGAGTTAGACTTAGCGCGCTTGAGCTGAGCGACAGTGAAGTTTTTGCTGCGTTGGAGCTCGAACAAGTCGATTCTTATTCCTGTTTCCTCGATGTCGCCACGACGAGATGTCCATACCTCCGTGACACTCCCGAGGCGGGCCGTAGCGATATTGAAGCCCATACCAAATAGCCCTAGGTTTCCGAAAGGATCATTGCTGGTCCACCCAGCGCGCACAGCATTTTCCAGTTGAAGAGCGTCCATGCCTGGTCCGTTGTCACGCACGACTATTCGAGCCTCATCGGTATCTTGCCGAGGGATAGCTATGCTTACCTGGCGATCAAACGCGGCTTCAGATCGACGACCAGCAGCGTTAAAGGCATCAATCGAGTTGTCAATTAGCTCAGCTAGGCATCGCCACTGAGCGACGGTTATGTCGCCTAGAACACGAAGAATTCTTGGGCTTGGAGTGATATCGAATGGTTTGGCGTTCACTACATCGCTCCGATTTCTAGGTTCGCTTCAATAGTCTGGAGTGAAATCTCACTTTTTTCTCACGCCAGTCCTACTTCAGAACTCAATTGTCGACTTTTGAAAACCTGCGTTCCAAATGCTGTCCCCCAAGATGAACGAAGACACTGGACATAGCCCAAACTCCCAACAGAATTCCAATACACGATATCTGATCGAACTCCGAAATCCGCGTCTCTGAGACAATTGCGTTTAAAAGCGCACTAAGTGTCAGCACAAGTATGAAAATAGACGCCGAATTGCCGTGCTCACGCATATGTCGATATGAGTCAACGAATTCCGAGTGCCATACCGTCACGGACACCATCTCCTTGTCAATCATGCTCGGTAGTCAATTGTTACGCACGCACAATAAATTGGAAGTGGGCTTTCCATTCTGACTAGTTCGGATCTTCATGCCTAACAAACCGTTTGAGTGCGCTAAATAGAATACTGAGAACTATAATTAGATACCACTCGCCCAATCCCCGCACGACTTGCTACTGGTGCAAGTCCATCACGCGACGGTTCGATCATCTCGCCCAATCTGTCGAATCCGAAGCTCGGGAAAAGTTAGTCTGCCCAAAGGATAAAACTGCGGGAGATTTAATAGTGCACCCAACCGCAGGGGCACCATCGACCAAATGCTCTCGCAGAACACTTCGGCGTTCGTGCTTACGCTCATCTCATCTTCGAACACGTAGCAATCTTCGGGAAACACTTCACGAAGGTCCGTCTGCGCGAATTGGTTGCGAGTGATGTTCGTGAAAGCAACGCTGTACCCGAACGGCACGATCGACTTCCCCTGATACGCATGCCCCGCCGGATGGAGCAGCATCCCATCGCCCTGAATGAACTTCATCACCTCGAACATGTACTGCCGCGCCTATTCGAACGGACTCGTCGTTCAAACCGTGCCGACATTCGTCACGAGCTCAACCTCGGACTTGTTGGCCGACGCAATCGTGTCCAGCCGCCAGTCTTTCACCTCGAGCACCAACAACCCTCTTGCCGGGTGGACGACGACAAAGTCGGGGTGCCGGCCACGTGGGCCCATGGGCAGGTTGTGCCATATATAAGAGTTGTCTTCGAGGAAGTCTTTGAGCCGTTCGGCCAGGCGCAGCTCGCCGCGGCTGTCGAATCGCGCGGAGCCGAGCGAGGGGATTAGTGTCGCCATGACTGAATAAGCTGACCGCCCCTGAGATGGGGACTAGTTTGCGGCAGCCTCCTGAGCCTCGGCGAGCGTGATGTGCCGAAGATGAGAAGGCCTCGACATCTTCTGTCGCCAAAGTCTGATCTCTGACTTCAATCGCGCGCGCTCGACGCTGCCTGGCGATGCCGCCTGGGATTCACTTCGGTTTCGCATTCGACGACGCAACAGTCCCAGAACGCGGCCCCATGTTCTCCGAGTGCGCAACGCCCTTGGCAGCAAGCACACCCCCAAGATCATCAGGATCAAAGTGGTCATCCCGAAAACGTTCGACGTGGTCATTGTGTCCTGACCGGATGGGCAGCAACTTGTGCGCTCCCAACAGACACGGCTTTGACGATGCGACGCCCCTCCGCTGCCTATGCCTGCCTTGCGCTGACGCTGGGCGCAACGTCTGCGCTCGCCGCGGACCTGCCGCCGGACCTCGCCAGGGCTGTGCACGACTACGATCGAGCTCAATTCAGCAACGACGTCGCGACGCTCGATCGCCTCGTCGTCGACGACTTCGTGCTCGTAAATTCCAACGCCTCGGTGGAAGACAAGGCGCAGTTCCTAGCTGATTTCAACCTGCCCGGTTTCAAGATCGAGCCTTACGTGATCGAACAACCGGTGCACAAAGTCTGGCGCGACGGCGCCGTCATCGGCGGGCTCGTGAACCTGCGTTGGACTCAGGATGGCAAGCATCAGACGCGCCCATTGCGAGTGGCCTATGTCTGGGTGAAGCGCGACGGTCGTTGGCTGGTCACGTACGCGCAGGTGACGCGTGTCCCTTGAGCGGATCCGAAAATCCCAACGTCATTGCGCTATGGAGATTGCGAACCATGTTTCTCAGTAGTTCGTTCAGAAGGCTCTTGATGGCAGGCGTAATTGCTTTGAGTCTTGGCTCATTCAGCAATGCCGCGCAGGCTCAACCCACCAAGCCGGCGTACCAGACGACCCAGGTTGCGCCCGGTCTCTACAGCTTCGGCGCTGGGTTGGCGTTCAACGCCTTCATGGTTACCGACGATGGTGTGGTCGTCATGGACAGCTTCGATGCGGACTTCGCCAAAGCTTCGCTCGAGGCCATCCGCAAAGTGACAGACAAGCCGATCAAATACCTCATCTATTCACACAACCACTACGATCACATCAGCGGCGGCGAAGTGTTCAAAGCAGAAGGCGCGACGATTCTCTGCCACGAGGCCGCGGCCACCTGGTTGAAGAGCCACCCGAGCCCAGACGTCGCCATGCCCGACAAGACGTGGTCCGGCGCAAGGTCAGAGCTGAAGCTCGGCAGCAATCAGATCAACCTTCTGTATTTTGGCCCGAACCACGGCGAAGGCATGACCGTGTTCCAGTTTCCGCGCGAGAAGGTGATCTACACCGTCGATCTTGTCGTACCGACTCGGGTGGGCTTCGCGTACATGCCCGATTTCTTCCCCAAGGAATGGGAGCGCACGCTGGCCGAGATGAGCAAACTCGATTTCGACCAAGTGATGTTTGCTCACAATGCGCCTGTCGGACCAAGGACGAGCGTGGCGGACCAGCTGAAGTTCCTTCAGGACCTGAGGGCTGCGATTTTCGCGGAGTTCAAGAAGGGCACGAAATTCATGCAGATTCCGAACGCGGTGAAGCTTCCTCAGTATGAGAAGTGGGATGGATACGAGGAATGGCTGCCTATGAACACCTGGCGCGTTCTCCTTGAGATCGCGATGGGCGTCTGACAACTCGGAACGCGGTCGTCAGCCACCCGGCGCATCGTCTTCGAGGTCTTCTATCTCCTTGATCGCGAGCGGCGGCTTCCGGGCCTTTGCATCGTCGCGCGGTGTTCTGCGATCGGCGTTGACATCAGGCTCCGCTGTTTCTTCGTCCGTGGCGTCCCGGTCACCGGGCGCCTTCAGGATCTCCTTGCCGCGGTCGTCTGTGCCGACGTCATCGTCTTCATCAACCTCATCGTCTTCGTCTTCTTCATCGTCTTCTTCATCGTCTTCCAACTCATCCTCGTCATCGACGCCTTCGCTTTCCGCCACGATTTCAAACTCTGTCCATTCCTGCGGGTTCATTGAAGTCTCCTGTGATCTGGAGCTCAGCCTACGCGCAGGTTGCATGGCCTCGCTGTCGCGCGAACGACGCCGCCGGCTATAGGTGTTGTCTGCCAAGAACAATGGCCCCGGCGATTTGCACCGCCGGAACCTTCGTTCTTCTGCCTCAAAATGGCTTCTCTGCCTTGTCGCTGCGATACAGCTTTACGTAGGCTTGCCGTGGCTTGACTCTCGGCCCTTTCGCGACCTTGCGCCAAGCGTTCAAGGACTGCTGGTCGCGCCAACACTCGAAGAGGTTGCTGCGCTCTGGATCGACCGAGTCCGCGCTGATCGCGAAGTCGAGGCAGCCGTCGTAGTTCCTTGCCCGTTCGACCATGTCGGCGAACGCTTTTATCGCAGCGTCGCGCTCATGCGCTTCGGTGAGCGTATATCCAGCGATGATGATCATGACCGCTTCTCCTTCGAGGCATCGCCAGAGGTGGTCGCGCTTCGGACTGCGGTCGCCACGGAAGCATCACCGCTCTTCACGTACCCGAGCGCTTCCACGATCAGTCCATCGCGTACGCGCATCACATTCACGCCCCGAACCGACTGCGTGAGCCCTGGGCCGAAGCGATAGCGCCAGCGAATGGTGGCGTGCTCGCCGACGGCGACAAAATCTTCAGCAGTGAACTCGCCGTCGCGGCTATTGGCTAGCTTCCGCCAGAACTCGAGGCACGCTTTGCGACCGACGTATCGTGTGCCGTCGGGAGCGGGCTCCACGCTCTCCATGACACAGTCCTCGGCGATCAAGTCGTCGAGCAGCGCCCCGTCGTGTTGTACGAATGCTTGATTGAACCGCTGCATTATTTGCAGGGTCTGGGATGACTTGGCTTCCATGGTTCTCTCCTATACTTGCTGGCGTAATACGCCTGGGTCCGGAGAAAGTGTGCCGAGGCATGCCCGGCCGGATTTGATCGAGAGTCCGGAGTTCTTTGCAGGAGATTTGCCGGTTGGATGCACTGTCGGAAGCCATGCGCGCGGTGCGCGTCACCGGCGCGCTCTTTTTCAACGGCGAGTTCGCAGCGCCGTGGCGATTTGTCACGCCGGCGCAGGATCAATTAGGTCCCACGATTTCACCGGACAGCGAGCGGCTGGTGCTGTTTCACCTGGTGACGGAGGGACACGCGACCGCTCGTACTGATGGTCACGACGAGGTGAGCCTCGCGGCCGGGGACATCGTCGTCTTTCCGCACGGTGATGCGCATGAGTTGTGGAATGGTCGAACTTCAAAGCTGTTTCCCGGGGCTCGTCTGTTGCCGAACCTCGCGAAGGGTGAACTGTCCGCCGAGAAATGGGGCGGCAAAGGACCTGTGACGCGGATCGTCTGCGGCTACCTGGGTTTGGAGCGTCACGCGGAAGGTCTATTCCTGAGCGGCTTGCCTGCGATATTCAAAACAAACGTGCGCGGTAGCCCAGCGGGCGCATGGATGGAGAGCGCGATACGCCACTGCGTGAGCGAGGTGGAATTGCAGCAGGCGGGTAGATTGGCGGTTCTTGCCAAGCTCGCCGAGACTTTGTTCGTGGAAACACTTTGCCGGTATATGGACGAGCTGCCGCCCGAGCGCACGGGCTGGTTGGCCGGCGCGCGCGACGCCAAGGTCGGGCAGGCACTTGCGCTTCTGCATCGCGACCCCGCGCGCGCGTGGACGCTGCCTGATCTCGCACGAGCAAGCGGCACGTCGCGCACGGTGCTTGCCGACCGATTCTCTCAGCTCATGGGTGAGTCGCCTCTCGCATACCTGGCGCGCTGGCGTCTTCAGCTCGGTGCGCGCCGCTTGCTGACCACGAACCGGAAGGTCCTGCAGGTCGCCTGTGACGTGGGTTACGAGTCGGAAGCAGCGTTCAGCCGCGCCTTCAGGCGCGCGTTCGGCGCGCCACCGGCGCGATACCGACGGGAGCGGACGGCTGAAAAACCTGGAGCCAGAAAAAGGCCCCGCTGACTTTCGCCAGCGGGGCCGCTGCCGCACTGAAACGAAACAGCGCCGGCGATCGAGCCGGGCCGCGTCATGTCAAATTCTGGCCTCGCCCGTTCAGATTTCTGTCATACCTCGAGCGCTCGCGACACAAGAACAAAGATAACAAGAAGGCCTGTCCATGCCCTCTCCGTTCCGCGGTCTCCTTGCTCTCACGTGCACGCTCCTGGCCGCCTGCGGCGGTGGTGGAGGCGGCGGCTCAACGCCAAATCCGCCTCCGGCGCCGCAGGCACAAGTCATCGCCTTCGCAACCGCGGGCTCGGTAACGCGGCCGCTCGCCGACGCCACGTTCACGAATGCCGCCACTGGCGGCGCCGGCACCGGCGCCATCACCTACGATTCGTCCAACGCTGCGGTCGCAACGGCCGCAGCCGGCGGTGTCGTCACACTCGTCACGGCAGGCACCGTCACCATCACGGCCTCGAAGGCTGCGGACGCGAACTTCCGTTCCGCCTCCGCGAGCTACACACTCTTCATCACAGCCCCGGTTGCATCACAGCCGCAGAGCATTACGTTCGCGACCGCGGGGCCGGTCTCCAGGCCCTTTGCTGACGGCCTCTACACGAATGTCGCCGCCGGGAGCGCTGGCACTGGCGCGATCACCTACGGATCGTCCAACACGGCAGTGGCCTCGGTCACGGCGGATGGGTTGGTAATTTTCGCGGCAGCGGGCACCGTCGTCATCACGGCGACCAAAGCGGCGGACGCGAATTATCTCGCGGCCTCGGCGAACTACACGCTCGAGATCACGCCGCCGCCCGTCCTGCAGCCGCAGATGATTGCGTTCGCAACTCCGGGCACCGTATCGCGCCCCTACTCGGACAACACGTACACCAACGTGGCGTCGGGTGGCGCGGGCACGGGCGCGATCACTTATTCATCGTCCAACAATTCCGTGGCGTCGGTTGAGCCGACGGGCCGCGCACTTCTGGCTTCGCCCGGCACGGTCACGATCACGGCGACGAAGGCGGCGGACTCCGTCTATCAATCCGCGACGGCTACCTACACGCTGGTGGTCACTCCGGTGGCGACGGTGAAGTTCAACGCCTGGTTGGGTGAAACTGGCACGGAGGTCGCCTTCTCCGGCAATGGACTTGGCCTCGAGTTCCTGCGCTCCTCGCAGCTCGACTGCAACGTGCAGATATTCAGCACCTGTACGGGCACGCAATCGTCCCTGGTCTCGGCGCTGCCGATGACCGACACCACCGCGAAACTCGGTTGGCCGGCGAACTGGTGGCTGCGCCGCGGCAGTGCGGTCACGGCGCCGCTGCGCATCAACAACAGCCGCTTCCCCGCTGGCGAGCGCGGTACCGCCGTAAGCTGGCGCAACAGGCTCTGGATCGTGCACCCGGCCGGCACCGATGTCTGGAATTCGGACGATGGCCAGCATTGGAATTTCGTCACGGCCGACACCGGCTTCGCACGACGCGCGCCCGGTACCACCGTGGTATTCAATGATCGCCTGTGGATGTTAGGCGGTCTCATCGGCGACTCCTTCGGCGCGGACTGGATCAACGAAATCTGGTCGACGGGCGACGGCACCACGTGGCGCCGCGACGCCGTGCACGCGCCCTGGACCGGCCGATCGGGCCACACCGCGCTGGTGTTCAACAATCGACTGTGGGTACTCGGTGGCTATCCCTCGCCCTTCCGCCCGGAAGTAACCGACGATGCGTGGTCGAGCGCGGATGGCATCAACTGGTTTCAGGAGACGGCCAACGCCACCTTTTTGTATGGCGCAACGTTCTCGGTGCTGAACGACCGCATCTTCGCGGTCGGCGGTATCGACGGTTCTAATGTGTATCAAACTACCGTGTACTCCTCCGCCGACGGGCGCACCTGGCGGCTCGAGACGGCGACAGCTCCGTGGTCCGGGCGCACGGACATGGTATTGCACACGCTCAACGGCAAGCTGTGGATGATCGGCGGTCAGGACTGCTTCAACAACTGCCGCCGCGGCGATGTGTGGTCATCGCCGGATGGCATCAACTGGACGCTCGATCTCGCGATGACTCCCTTTGCCGCGCGCCTCCTGTCCGCGAGCACGCTGCATGCGGGACGATTGTGGATGCTGGGCGGTTCCGTTGCGGATCCTGACTTCGGCAGCACGTTCAGTTTGTTCAATGACTCGGACGAAGTCTGGAGCACCGCGGACGGCACGCAGTGGAAGGAACACTCGCTCTATGCCAACGGATTCCTGAGCGGGCAACCCAATGTCGTCGCGCACGCCGGCAAGCTGTGGGTGGTCGGCGGGTGGGATGGCGCGGCGCGGGCCGATTCCACCAACACGGTAGATGGACTCACCTGGACGCTGGTGCCGGTGACCGCGGGCTTTACGCCGCGGCGGCGCACCAGCGTCGTGAGTTTCAACAATGAGCTGTGGGTGATCGCCGGCGCGGATTTCTCCGCGTTCGGTCCCACCACCACGTTCGCCGATGTCTGGCATTCCTCCGATGGCGCGAGCTGGACGCGTGCGACGAATGCAGCACCGTTCGGCAAGCGTTTCGCGCACGCCGCGGTGGTTTTCAACAATGCGATCTACGTGATGGGCGGCTACGTAGACGACGGGGCCAACACCACGCTGTCGAGCGAGGTCTGGCGCAGCAGCAATGGCACGAGCTGGACGCTCGTTACGGCGACCGCGGATTTCGGCACGCGCTCGGGTATGCGCGCCGCGGTTGCGAATGGGCGCATCTGGTTGGTCGGCAGCGAGGATATCGGCTCGCGCGAAGTGTGGTCATCGGCGGATGGCATCTCGTGGCGGCGCGACACCGCCAATGCCACTGCCATCCCGAGCGCGGGCTTCGGCTACGTGGTGACCGCGCATGACAACAAGCTGTGGCTGACCTGCGGCGCGAATGTCGGTGACGAAGCGCTGAACACTTTGTGGAGCAGCGTCGATGGCGCGACCTGGACGCAGGTGCCAGCGCGTGCGCAGTATTCTCCGCGCGTGCTGCCGTCCATGACGAGTTACGACGGCAAGTTGTGGGTGCTCGGCGGCCGGACACGTTTCGGCGCGTTCAACGACCTGTGGGTAAGCGCGGACGGTGGGATCACTTGGAAAAAGCGCCTGTCGGGAGAAATGGCGTATCCCTGAAGCAGTGCTGCCGCCACGCGGCGGTAGATGAAGCTACCGGATGTTTCCGGCCTGCGGCACAGATGGAGTACAGCGTGGCAGCGCGCTGGTCATCTGGTTCGCGAGAGTCTCTCGACCATCCGAGTTTGCCAGCCCGGCCCCGTCGCCTTCCACCGGGCCAGGACGTCCGGCGGAAGCCGAAGAGATATCGACGTACGCGGAGCCGCGCTCTTGGGGCGGCCGCGAGGGCGTAACAACCTTCGAGCCATTGCGGCGCCGTAGATCTCTGGCAAGACGTCCCGAGCTGGGCGCGCACGGCGGAAATCCTCCGCAGTCCACTCCGGGTTATCAGGATCCGTTTGAGCCCTTTTTGTCTTTCGCTTGGTTTTCATAGCGACGCACCTCGCGCTTGTTAGCCTTGCGAAGGCTGATGACATGCACCCGGCCTTCTCGGGGCGTGTGTATCAAAATGTAGACTCTCGAGCCGATCAACCCGAATGCCTGAAATCGCCGCTCGCCGTAGTCATGGCGCGTGTCTTCGCGGTTGAACGCGCCACGCCACTCGAATTCCGCCGCCCGCTCGAGCGAAACGCCGTGCGCGGCAATGTTGCGCGCATTCTTCGTCGGGTCGAAGGAAAAGTCCACGCATTTAGCGTATATGCATTAAATGCCTGCAACGTACCGGCAAATCGAGCGTGTCCACGCAGAAATGCAAAGGCCCCGCCGACTTTCGCCGACGAGGCCATTTCAATCTCTCTCTGTCGATAGCTATCAGGTCTTCGAAGCCTGGTAGATGCTCTCGATCGCCTTATCCAGTGCGCCGTTGAACTCGGCATCCGACTGCTGCGCAGTCAACCCTTCCGTCAACGCACGCGAGAAGCTAGCGATCATCCCGTTCTGCTTCGCGAGGCGCTTGTTAGCGTCATCACGCGCGTAGCCGCCCGACAGCGCAACTACCTTAAGCACGCGCGGGTGCTTCACGAGCTCCGCGTAGAAATTGTCCACTTCCGGAATCGTGAGCTTGAGCATCACCTGCTGGTTCGCCGGCAACTTGTCGAGCGCCGCAATCAGCTCGCTCTTGAGAATCTTCTCCGCGCCCGCCTTGTCAGGCGCGTTGATATCCACTTCCGGCTCGACGATCGGCACGAGTCCGTGCCCTAACACCTGCGCCGCAATCTCGAACTGCTGCTTGACCACAGCCTTGATGCCTTCGGCGTTCGTCTGCTTGATGACCGAGCGCTCCTTCGTGCCAAAGATGCCCTTGCTCTTTGCCTTCTTCAACAGGTCGTCCAGCGTCGGCATGGGCTTCATGAGCTGCACGCCATTGACCTCGTCGGCGAGACCTTTGTCGATCTTGAGGAACGGCACGACCTGCTTGCCCCACAGGTAGTCAGCCGCGGGCTTGCCGCCGAACTCGCGATCCATGGTTGCCTCGAACAGAATGGCGCCCGCGATGCGATTGCCATTGAAAGACGGGCTCGTGACGATGCGCGAACGCATCTCGTGAACGAGATCCATCATCTGCGCATCGCCCGAGTAGCTGCTCTCGGCGACTCCATACAGCTTCAGCGCCTTCGGCGTGC
>Ga0193752_1000654_pt1 | contig 31838 bp, 32 predicted proteins | sample H1c1metaG_FD_144924 | JGI IMG/M metagenome (GOLD analysis project Ga0193752, IMG submission 144924) | Soil microbial communities from a riparian zone of the East river system, Colorado, United States - H1c1 | ecosystem: Environmental > Terrestrial > Soil > Riparian zone | place: USA: East River... | reverse complement strand
CCGCCAAAGAGTCGGCAGATAGGCTTGAATGAATGGCGGTAATCCATCACTCTCACTTTCACGTCGCCGCGATGTGCTCGTATGTCAGTGATGAGCATCGAAGCCAGGAACGACTTTCCTTCTCCTGACGCAGCCGTCACGATCACGGTCGGTGATTTGATAAGTGCTCGATCGTAAAGGTCGAGACCAAACATCTGGCCGTTCGGGGTGGTAAAGATGCTGTGCGGCCGAGGACTTCCCCTCCAGCTTGTCTCGGTAGGCGCAAATGCAATTACGGAATCCGCCGTCTCGGTAAGTTCCTGACCCGTCCGCTTTGCCGAAAGCTCGCCGGCAAGCATCCTTGGGTACAGGGCACGCTGACGAACAGCATCCTCGCGGACCGCATCGGCTCCGATCTTCTTTCTTATTGCGGAAATCACTGCGTCGCAGCGATCGTCGAGCACCTCAAGCTGACGGCGAGTTTCGCGTTGCCCTTTGGATCTATCGGCAAACACGATCATGTTCATCCGAAGACGGCATATCTCCTCGTTGTCCGCTTCGACCTGTTCCAGCAGGTTTTCGAGATCGCCCTTGATGACAACTGCGTCTTTTTTGAGATTCCTGAATCCAAGCCACGTGTTGCGGCTGCCTTCAATGCGGTCGATGCGCTTTTGAAGATCCTTCTTTGCCGCCTGCTTCTCGGTCGTCATCAGATCGACAACGATCTCATGCGGAAAACACAGGTTTCTCGTGGCGGTGAGATACCGCATAACATCCGCTGTGACAAAACCATTGGGAAGGCTCTTGAGACCTACAAGGCTTGCCGGCGTACCGTTGTGCCGAACAAACAAATTCCCGCCGGCCTCGATACCGGTGCTCGTAAGGTATCTTCTGATGTCCACGCGAGCGTGCTTCGGAAGTGATGGGACTGCAGAATGATCTCGTCGATGACTGCTAAATAAATTCGAGAAAATATCGTCCGAATTCATCTCGCGCAAGTTCAGCGATTTCGGAAAGTTCGCTTCGAATGCATGAAAGACGCGCGACGCTTTGGTGCGACAGTCGGACTCGGCTTTAAACTCGCGCGTGACAATTGTCTCGCCGAAGGCATTCCTTGCTTTGAGAATCGGTTTCCGTAGAAATCGGATAAGACCGATCTCACGAACTGCACGGATGATCGAAGGAAATGCTGATCCTACGAGACTGCAGTCTGCCTTGTCTTTCACAGGAACGCGCAACCATACGCTCGCCGTCTGTCGCATTACTCGGCCTGAAGTGATCGCTTCCTCGTAAACAGAAAGGTTTGTGGCCTGAAGAACCGAAGCGATCGGATCACTGCCCTCGATACTCCGGGAACGTAGATGATCCTTGAGGACTTGTCCGTCGTCCGCAGCATTATGAAAACGGAATTGGATGATCGTGTTCGGCGGCTTGTCGAACTTTAGTATCGTCTTGAGGTCGTCGATACGCTGCTCGGTCAGCCTGCCATCGTCATATAGGGTATTCGCCGGTTCGAAGCTGTATGCCTTGCCGAAACTTCCGTCGCGGTAGCGGATCACGTTGCTTTCGAGGCCAAGGATCTCGGTCGGAAGGAGGCGTCCGCCCTCGTCGGGGATCACAGGCGATAACGAGTCTCGTGTTAGTAGTCCGATCCTATTTACCTCCGCCCGATGAAGCCGGAAGTTCGGAAATACACGCCGCCCGATAACAAGGCCTATGCCGGCAAACATGAAGCTGCCGAAAAGTGTGATCGCAACATGTGCGTATGAAAGGTTTGCAGTATCCATTTTGTTTTTGTTTCCCTAGTCGCGAATCCAGTCCGACATCTCCAGCTCCGAATTCAGCGGAGCCCTGAACGAAGCATTGCGGTCGGCCATCATGTCGAACTTCTGCGACAGCCAGCACTCCGGCTTGCTCAGGCGGAGATAGTTGAAGGTTCCGAGCAGGATCAGGAACGTAAATAAACCAAGCGGAAAACCAATCGGCACATAACCGAACCAGAGACCGAAGATAAACGGCGTCAGGTATGCAAAGCTGGTTGGGATCAGAATGTATTTCCAATCGGTCGAATAGACCCCGAATCTTTTTAGTCCCCTAAACACGTTTGGTCTTGTAGCTCGTCGTCTCATCCAGTTCTCCTAAAAATTTGTGTCAACGCCGACCGCACGACCCTGTGCGAGCTGCCAGAAGACGGCGACGATCGTTCCGAAGGCAAAGGAAAGCAACGAGCCGAACGCCTGGTTGCCCCATTCTTTCCCCGTCATCTTGTTGTAGATCGCCCAGGCCACGCCCACCGCCCCCAAACAAAAAAGGATTATTGCCATCAGCTTGAGGGCCTCGCGGATTATGTTCGATAGATTGCTTGCATCGCCGGTGAAGATCGGCCCTTGTGCGAAGAGTGCGGTTGTAAGTAGGAGCATTACGGCAACCGGAGCTAAACCGATGACGGCTGTTCTTATCGTTTTGATCAGTTTCTTCATTTTGTCCTCGCTAAATATGTTTCTTGAGCCTCGATAGACCTTCGTGAAGCGTCCATGGTGTTGCTCGCTCTGCAAGGCTTGTGCCGCTCGGCATATGAGGTTGCTGGCACGTTGGTTGCGGATGGCTCGCGTCATGCGAAAACGAATCTTCATTGCCGCCGTCTTACTGCTGGTCGGTTTCATCATTTCTCCGATGTCGCTGAGATCGCAGACTCGCTCGGTATTCACGAGAACGGCTCTTTCAAAAATGGATGTTTTGTCACGCGCGGCTCTGTTCGAGCGGACGATAGCCGAGGCGGCACAAAAGGAGCGGGTCGATCCGCTGATCCTTTGGACGATCGCCTATAACGAGACACGGTTCCGGCCATGGCTCACCAGCCCAAAGAATGCGCAAGGATTGATGCAGTTCATTCCTGCAACAGCCGCAAGATTCGGTCTCGCCAACCCGTTTGAACCGAACGCGTCGATCCATGCGGCGGCCCGATATGTGAAGTATCTGGATGGGTTATTTGATCGGAAGATCGAGTCTGTTCTTGCCGCGTATAACTCCGGCGAAGGGACGGTTCTCGCTTATCTTCATGGCCGAACTCTGTTGGCGAACGGAAACCGAAAAAATGCTAACCGACAGCGAACGATAAACGGCGTTCCGCCTTACAGAGAGACCGTTGCCTATGTAGAGAGCGGAAAGAAGGTCTATCGCTGGCTTGAGGCTCAGGGCAAATTTCCAGGTGCTAAGAAGAGGCCGACACTTGATGCAGCAACGCACGCTTTTGCTTCAGGGCAGGGCTCCCGGAAACAAGAGGGTCCTTCCCGGAACCCGACGACTACCGTTCTCTATGATCCGCGTTCGGGAAACCGATATCTGGTTAATGCTCGGCGTGAACTACAGTCAATCGAACAAAGCGGAGCTGTGATCGTTTCTCCTGACGTTCGCGGCCTTCCGACTCAGAATGCCAGATCTACATTTGCTGGCATCCGGCCGTGAGGCCGCTAATTGGTTCATTTGCGCAACGTTCTTCCGCACCAACGGTTCGGTTTTACTCCAGATGAAGGACTGACATCTTCAGAAACCGCGAAAAAAGCTCTTCTCGCCTTTGGCATCCATTTTGCGAATACCACAAACAGGGCGGGATAAGTCCGCATACAAAATGATGAAAGAAAAGAAATCAGATTCAATAATGAACGAATCGCTCGCGGCTCCGGAAGTGCCGCTTTACCTGACCCGCGATCCCGATGATGTGGTCACAATATCATCGCTGTTCAAGGCGGTATGGATACTCCTGATAGCTCTCACGCTCAGCGTCGGGATCAATGTATTTCTGTCCTTACGGAAAGCTGACCGCATCGTCGTAGATAAGTCATCCGGTCGCGTCATCGAATTGAACAACCGCGATTACGGCTCGACAGAGACCGTCAGTATCTCGCCTGACACTCCAACAGCAACGGATAAGAAATATCTCATCAAGGAATTCCTAACCGCCCTTTACGAAGTTGAGCAGTCAACACGGGAAAGCCAGGTAAATAAGCTTCTACGGATGCTCGATCCTGATCTCTCGTTTGCTATGGCAACGCGCCTTAAACAGAACGGTGTTTTAGCAGCCGAAAAGGCGGAGAGTGTGAATTCGTCTTGGGAGTTACAGGACCTGACTGTGGACGAGAACGACCCCTATGTGCTCAGGGCAATCGGGGTACGAAAGATACGCCGTAAAGCTGCGGGACAAGACGTTGAGGAATCGGTACAGCTTAAGGCCAAGTTCCTGCTCAAGGACAGCCCTTCATCGCCTGTAAGAAACGACAACAATCTGCGCACCGGCTTTACCATCCTGCGATTCAGGGTCGAGCCTGTGAACGGCAAATCCGTTTCTCCTGTAACACTCATTGCAGACGATGCAGAGCAGGAGACCGCAGCCGCCCCACTACCGAATATCGATCAAGACCAGTAGTTCAACAAGAGAGGAATCATGTCAATCAATTTTATGAATATCCAACTATCGAGACTCGCGCTCTCCGCCTTTCTTCCGGCACTTATCTTTCTCGGCTGGACCGAAATAAAAGCCCAGACCCATCCGAGAGCCATTAAATCAAATGCGGTCAAGAAAAGACCGGCAAAGGAAGTTTCCCGGCCGGCAGCCGAAGTCCCTGCGAAACCCCTCCTGTCTCCGCGGGCCGCGCCGGTCTCGATCGTCAACCTGGCCGAACCGGAATATCTCTCCGGCGAGGCCAGGGTGACGGTCAATCCGAGACAACCGACGATAATACGCCTCGGCCTTGCCCAAAATGCGGTATCGATCGTCGAGTTCCCGGCATCGGACGGGATCTATTACATTCACGAAGGCAATCCGAAGTTCGCCTCCGTTTTTCAATCACCGACAAAGGAGACCGACAGGTCTATAACGATCTATCCGGGAGAGTCATTTTTACCGTCGCGTGACGGGAGTTCCTCGACCTCAATCAGTCTTCAGATGAGATCGGGACTTGTCCTGATCCTTGAATTGGTTCCGGTCGCGGAACTTAAGAGAAACGCTCACAGATGCGTTATTACCTATGACCGCGAAGCCGTCATTACCGCGAGGCGCACGGCCGGTCTTGCATACGATCTTGGTGGCGAGAATGGTTTATCGGCCCCGATGACCTCACGGGCGCTCTCGAAACTCGTCGGAATCGTCCCTACATCGGAGCCTTTGTCTAGTGAAAAGCCGCCTGAGAAGGGCCATCCGACAAACTCCGCAATCGCCAATCTCGGAAATTCAAAGAACGCCCGAGCACACGGATCGGATAAGAAAAAAACGGACGATGAGATATTCACCTTTGCCAACAAGAAACTTGCCGAGTCTATTCGCGAGCCGAAGAAGCATCTCGGTCCGTGGTCGAAACCGCAGCATGGCCTTGAGCTTGCCGTCTCGCGCCTCACTGAACTCGATCCCGAAACGCGGCTGGTAATAGTCGCTGTACGAAATATCACTGCGTCCAGTCTGAGACTCGTTCCGGGTTCGCCCGAACTTCAGATCCAGACAGCAGACACTGCCGGGAATGGCATTCAGACAACGCGACTCGATGTTCGATATGTAGAATCCACGACGCTCGAAGGACTCGTTCAGCCGGGTTCGACCATCTATTACGCTCTCGTCTATAAGTCACCGATCCTCGGAACTAACCAGAGCGTTCGTGTTCTGGTCGCCCATCGAGAGGCCGCCGACGCTCCGCTCACCTCAAGCCTCGGCGATCCAAAAGGAAAGGAGTAGGAAATACCATGGAGAAAACGACACTTGATTCAGCCGACGTGCCAACAGCACTGCCAGGTTTCGAAGATGACGATGCAAGAGAAAAACTGTTGCTTGAGAACTCTTCGGACGAACGCGAAGACGCAGCTGATGAAGAGAGGGATGACGTTGAAGATCGGGCCGCCAAACCACACAAACGCCGCTGGCAGGTGGTCAGGACCTTTGCTGCGTTCGCCGTCTTCATTTGCATCCTCGTTGTCGGGATCGCCTGGTTCTTCGGGATGGGATGGTTTTCTAAACCGAAGACGGATGCGGTAAACAGAAGTGGACCAAAAAACGCCCAAACTTCTGCGCCTGCAACTGAAGACGAGAAGCTGAAGATGGCTCTCAGCATGGTCGCTCCTCCGTCATCGGCGTCTGTCACTGCCCTGCATTCGGATGACTCGGGTGTTCAGGTAAACACTACTCAAACCGGTAAGGGAGATGTTGATGATATTTCTCCAAAGACCGGCGTCGCCGCCCAAGATACGAAGGCATCGATCGGGGAAAAAGAGTCATATTCCTCGCCTTTAACCGATCAGATTTCGGCAAGCAAACCGAATCCATCCTACCCTTCAAAATCCGTTAACGCTGAAATTGGGGATCGAAACGTGCCGGTGTCGAAAGTTGACGACTCGGGCGATGCCCGGGGTCGATCCGTGTTCTTTGGAATGATCAAAAATGCTTCCGTAAAAGACGAAAGAACGAGAGGCCCCGAACCCGAATCTCCAAAGCCGACATCGGCAATAGGCGCGTCACCCGGCGAAATACCTTTCGGAACGCTGCTGCCCGTCAGGCTTGTCGGTTCTATTTATACACTTCGCAGCTCGGGCGGATTCGTGCGGATGGAACTAACCCGTCCTGTCGAAGGAAAAGGATACTCCTATCCTGCCGGAACCATGATAGTCGGCAATGTCCGCGGCGGTGAATCCGTCAGGGCCTTCGTTAATATCGTGGGCCTCATCCATCCGGTTTCCGGTGAGCTTGTCAGGTTCAGCGGAGAGCTTCTCGGGACAGACGGAGCCTCGGGGATCGAAGGCAGACGACGAAATCTTACGTCGCGGTGGGCGCAGGTTTTTCGCGGCATGAAGGACACCGCTGCGTCCGTGCTTGGTTCGGTGGGCGCGCTTCGATCGGGCAGCACCGTGATCCTCTCGGAGCCTATCCGGCGCGGTACTGAGTCAATGTCTGAGGATCTGTCCGGTGCGATCCTCAAAAATGATCGCGAAAACACTTTCCTTGAGGTTGCGGCAGGCTCCAACGGATATGTCCTTGTGACAGGCTTGCCGGAAAACTCACCGTCACGGATGAGCAACCCGACACCGGAGGCCGCTCAGAAATGATTCCTCACGATCCCAACCGGGCACAGATCGATCCACGCCGTCTTGCAAGAACAGGAGGCGAACGCGAGTTATACGGACTGCTCTGCGGCACCGGTTATGTGCCGGCTGAAGGAGTATTCGGGGATTTCTGCGAGAGTCTTAAGTCGGGCCGTGCGTGGCTTATTTCGGGAACACGCGGGAGCGGAAAGACAGCATTCCCGGAAGCTCTTGCCTCAGCCTGCAACCTTACAATGTGCGTTGTCGCAGGGCGCGACGGTCTCAAGCAGGAAGAGATCCTCTACGATTGGGATCGCGAAGAGCAGGAAGTGTGGATGCGGGAGAATCTTGCGATCGCGAAAGGGCTTCCTGCCGGTAAGCAGTCCGTATTTCTCGAAAAGGCACGAACGATGAAATGGCAAAGACCGTTCCTGATCCTTGGCGAGGTCGGGCTTGCCTATGCCCTGGCGGCAAAAGCCGCTGATTCAAAAGTCCCGCCGCCCGTGCTGCTTCTGGACGAAAGCGACAAGCTCGGAGCAAGCATTGAGGATTCGCTTCTCATGCCGCTCGAACGGGGATTGATATACATTCCTCGCTACGAAGGCGGCTGCATCGGCATTGCCGATTGGGAATTTCGCCCTATCGTAATCACCACGTCTAATGATCTTCGCCACAAGCTGAGCGGCCCCTTCATCTCCCGGCACATCTACAGCCGGTTTGCGAATCCCACACTTGAGAAGGAATTGGAGATACTGTCTGCCCGCAATCCGAAAGCGTCATCCGCTCAACTCTCCCTCGCGATAAAGCTGCTGGATGCTGTACGCGGCATCGCCGGCATGGAAGATCATCCGAGCATTCGCGAATCGATTGATGTTGCAGGAGCGTTTGTGAGAGATTCCGTCGAGTCGCTCGACCACCGTTCACTCTCCCGCTTTTTTTGCTACTTCGTGAAAACGGGAGAGGCTCGGGAGCTTCTAGGGCTGCAGCTTGATTACCTGCTTGCTATGACAAATGCGTTTAATCCGACCATTGATCACTGGCTCGGCGAAAGAGACGAAGAATGGGCGAAGAAATGGGATCTTGCCATTTAGTTGGCTATGAGTACGATTCGATCGAAACAGAATAAGGATAGAGAAAAGGGCGCGGTGCGTGGACGGTTCCGCCGCTTTCTCGATCGGTGGGAAAGGTACAGAGGATATCCGACTCTCATCACGACATTGCTTTGCCTGGCGCTTTACTTCGCCGTAAGAACTTTCAAAGGCGATGACCAACCTGTGCAGCTGAGATTCACTGAAAGCGCTTCGGAACAAACCAAGGATCACGAGACCTTAGGCGTCCCGCCCTCGAAAGAAATCCTTTCAGGGCAAGCATACGAAACTGCTTTGAGACTTCGCGAATCCGGGGCGTTGTTGATGGCCGTATCACTCAGCGCATTCGAAGACTTTCGAATTCATAGCAGATTCCCATCGACCACTGATGCAATCCTGACGAACCTTCAAAAACACTCGCTGCTTCCTCCGGGCCTCGACATCAAAGACCGAACTCTCCGCTCATCCATGAGCGAAATATCCGTTAACTATCGCGATGACCCTTTTTCTTTTGAAATTCTCTCTTTGCCTGCGGTCGGAACTCACGGTCCTGCATTCTTATTCCGTGTTCCTATTCCGGCTGGTGAGAAGAACGCGATCACGTACTTTCGCCTGTCTGCCGGTACTGTCGTCCGCATACCGTCGAAGTTCAGTTCAGTGGAGCAACTCGTCGCTTCCGGGTGGAGTATAGCTCACTGGCGGGGCGAAGCATTACCGCTGGACGATTCCGCCCTGCGGGATCTTCGTGAACACGAATTGTGGCTGAAGTCGTTGAACCCAAACAGATAATTAAGACGATGAATTCTCGTGAACGAATAGAAAGATTTGATGCGTCGTACGGCGTTCCGCGGAAGGCTAACGAGCAGTATTTGCCCTCCTACAATGCGTTCTGGCATTGGGCAGCCGATATCGGCAGAGGTGGCTTCTATGTGGTCCTGGGGTTTATCGAAGCGGGCATGTTCCTCTTTGCCGGCTGGCTCCTGGATCAGCCGGGTCTCATCAACCTCGCATTCTGGGCGGGAGCTCTGTGCTGCATTTGTGGCGGGTCAGTCGATGCGTACTCGTTGCTGAAAGATTACCGGGTCAGGCACATGAGCACCGCTCACGGTTCGGCACGGTGGGCGACGGCAAAAGACCTGATACGCTGCGGGCTCATGAACCGTGTCCGCGGCCTTCCTCTTCCCACTAACGCCTTGCCGATCGCAAAGGCGTTTGGCGGCAGGGATATCTTTCTACCGCCAAGTCAATGGCTCAGGCATTTCGTCATGTTCGGCCCCACTGGCTCCGGCAAGTCGAAAACATTTTTCATCTCGATGATCCGCTCCATTCTCGGGAAGTCTTCATGCCTCGTTTACGACCCGAAAGGAGAATTGTTCGCTCAAACCGCAGGTTCCGCAAAGAAGGTTTTTCGCCTTGATCTCAACGACCCTAACAAAAGCGATCGCTGGAACTTTATCCCGAAATGCCGGAACGATCCCGCTTTCGCATGTCAGGTAGCGGGGATGATGATCGGAATTGAAAGCCGCCGTAAGACGAACGCAGATCCGTTCTGGGGTGACGCAGAACAGATAGCTCTTACCGCGATCCTGCTGCACATCGCCGAGGTCTACCGTGAAAAAGCGATTCCTGCATTTGCCGCAGACTTCCTGATCTCACTAAGCGAAGACGGCAACGACGCTTTCGCTCAGGCAATGGAGAACTCGCCGAGCCTCTACGCTAAACAGGCATACCTTGCTTTTCGGCAAGCACCTATCCAGACGCGCGGGTCGATCCTCATCGGCCTTTACAATAAGCTCCGTCCTTTCACGCTGGCACCGGCTCGAATGGTGACGATGCCGCCGACAGCCGAAGAGTTAGAAGCAGGCTGCAGGATTATCGATTTTGCGAATCTTCGTAAGCCGGGGACCGGAGTTTATCTGGTCGTCTCCGAAGGAGCGGCCGACATCTATAAGGAGTTCATCGCAACATTCCTCGGACAGGCCGTTATGGAAATGCGGCTCGACGGCGTGAACGAGCCCGAGCACCCATGCTTCGTGCTGATCGACGAGGCGTATCAATTGAATGTCGCGGAAGTGAAACGCATATCCGGTATCGGCCGTGGTCGCGGAGTTGGTTTAGGTCTCGGCTACCAGGACCTCCCGCAGATGTACGATCAATACGGACGCGAGCGAGCGAACGCGATCCTGGGCACTGTGATGACGAAGATCTTCCTTCCGGGTCTCGACGACGTGACGGCCGAATATGCATCGAAGCAGCTGGGTGACACGACAATATTCTCAAAAACATTCCAGGACTACCCGGGGAAGAAAAATGACAATACCAGATACGCCGAACAGCGACGTGCTCTGATGCACGCGTCAGAGACACGGCAGATAGCCCGGCATTCGGAAGTTCTCATCATCAGCGATACCGCCCCGCCGATCCGGGCCGCATATCCGTTCTTTGCGGTTCTAAAGAGTGTGTACCTTGCGAAACAGAAGGGATCACCGCAAGAACTTCATCTTGGAGACATCGACCCGGCATTTTTATTGACCGAGCCGCCGAAAGCCGTCACAAAACCGAACGCCGAACAACAATGGGTCGCCGACCTTATTTCAAACGAAGTAGAGCGGATCTATTCCGACGAAAAGCTCATAGGTGCCGTCGAGCGAATGACCAAGCCGGCCTTACCGAGATTCGGGGCTGAAGAAGCAGAATCTAAACGATCGTACGCGACAAAGCTTGACGATCTTGTGGGTGATATTCGGCTCCTGCTGGCAAACCGCTACGAACAAAAACCACAGATCATGAGAGAGGCGGTTTGAGTCCTAAATGCAAAAGCACCTAAAGATCACTCTTATCCTCATGCCGATCGCTGTCCTGGTTGTTGTCAGCGTCTATATCTATTCATTGTGGGCGTCGGAAAGCCAGAGGACTGCCGGCGCGCCGGTAGAAGCGTTCGAAGTGATGACGCGGGATCTTCGCTCGTTTCATAAGAAACGAGGCGGATTCCCGAAGGATCTTAAGGAGTTGGAAGGCGTCGTTTGGGAGAAAAGGGAAGATCGTGAGTTTTCAAAGGACGGGTCCGGTCTCACGCACCGAAACTACCATTATCTATATACCCGCGTCGGTCATCACCAGTTCACACTCTGGACGATCCCGATGGGCCGGCAGCGTGAGGAGGCAGCTACATGGTTTCTTGTAATAACGCCCGAGTCCCAGCGACGTTGGAAAGGACCGGCCCTAACTCCTGAAGACGTTAAGGGCCTGAACCTTCATCCATCAGCACATCAGTTGAGTGTATTGGGACTGATCGAACAGCCAACCAGTCTCCGTCAAAAAGATTGAGCCCACATGGCGTCCGGGCATTCGCCGAGCATTACCTTGAAATCACCGAAGGAGAGAAATTCCCATCCGGGCACCGTAAAATCGAGATCGAAACCGAGTTTGTCGATGAAATAAGCGGCTGAGACCGATAGATCCTTTACCGCCAGTACATGCCGCGTGTGAACAACTTTTCGTATCATTTCTTTATACCGCATTTGCCCTGCGCAGGGCATTTCTCACTATTTTTTTGGGCTCACCCAAGACATTTTGCTCTTCCCACCATTCGAGCGTTCCGGGTTCGATAATGGCGCCTGCTTCTATGAGCAGTTTGATGATCTCTGAATGTGTGGCCTTATGTTCATGGACGATGGAGTAAAAGGCGCAACCAAGCACGGTGCCGCCGTACATATTTACCTGTTCGAGCGGGGCCTTGCGTTCGATGAGCATTGTGACCGTCTCCATCTGTCCGCGATTTGCCGCCCAGTGAAATCCCGCAAGGCCTGTTTTTATTCCGGACGCCGGATCGACGCCCTTGTCGAGTAGGGCTTCGGCCTCGGCGGTTCGGCCTTCAAAGCAAGCCCAAGTAAAGGCTTCATTCATATACTCTTCGGGTTCTCTGTTGGCTTCGACCAGCGAAATGATGGACGCATTTTGCGCCGACAGCAATTCGCCGAGCGATGTAAAGTCACCGTTATCAAGAGCTTTCGCCGTAAGCGCCCATAGTTCGTCAGGCGGAATCGGATCCGATATTTTTGTCTCGTTCATAGCGAGTCACCTGCCGTCGCGGGCGGTTGAACCGAAGTTATAGCGGAGGAGTTTTTAATGGATGCGTCGATAAATGATCACGAGCGGGCGTGTTTCTTGAGTCTGATACGATCTGCCTTCTGAATCACGTCAAAAATTCCACCTGCTTCGAAGCAAACATTTGATACGATCACCGCCTCGGCAGGATCGAACCGCGCAAAGCAGTTTTGCGATAAAGGAAAAAATCTCGCAACAGGCGGAGCCACAATAGGCCCGAGGTCGCCGATCTTTCCGTCGGGTGTCCAAAAGTATTCGCGGTAAGTCGTGCCTCGCTTGAAATCGATCGCGACCAGGCTGGTTGCCGCATATGCGCGGAGCCGAGACGGAAGCGTTCCCAGAACCCGCGTATCCTTGTATTCACCATGCCGGTCGTAACGCTTTTTCCAAAACAGTGTTTCGAGTTCCGCGACCTCGGTCAGGGTGGAACCCGATTCATATTCACTCAAAACCAGGTCAAACCTATTAGTACGGCTATCCTCAACTACCTTTGCCATCCGCTCGTTGAATACACACAACTTTTCATCGTTTTCCCATTTTCCCGTCGCAACAAATGACAGCGCTGCCTGGCCTTCTCCTTCAATTTTTAGGAACGAGGTCTTGGCTTCCACCTCCAGAAACCCGCCGCCAGTTTCCCGGTAACGGCCGGAATAACCGGCGATGCGGCTCGCAGAAAGCGGCACCACTTTTGGAGGCATCTCGACAATTTCGCCCGCGACAATTCTCTCTATCGCCGGAACCGGATAGCTCGGATCGTGAAACTCTGAAACGTTCGAGAGGTAAACGACAACCGTACGGTCGTCCCGATGATACCGAGCGGCCGCGTTGAAAACCCCGTTTCCGCCAAGGTGAAAGATCAGGGTTTTCCCGTTCGGTTGCTTCCAAACATTCCACCCGTATCCGTAGTGAAGCGGAGTGTTAGATCTCCTGTAGTTCGCCGTGACCTGGACGTGCGGACTAAAAAGTTTCTCGACCGATTCCTTTGGCAACACCTTCCCTGCTTCTAGAGCCGCCATCCATCGGTTCATATCACCAACTGTCGAATGCACCCCACCATTACCGATCAGGTTCCAGAACTCTCCTCCGGTGGCTGATGATTTCTCCGCGCCGACACCCCAATCTTCGCCATCACGATAGCCCCGTGCGAATTTGTGAACTTGATCTTTCGGAAAGGAATATCCAGTGGAAGTCATCCCGGCCGGTGCGAAGAGCCTTTCGCGAAGAAAAGTGTCGAACTTTTTAGCAGAAACGATCTCAACTATTGCGGCAAGCAGGCTGTACCCTGCGTTGGAATAAGCATAGCGTTCACCCGGCCCACTTCTCAGCGGGGACTGCATCGCTCGACGCACGATCTCGTCCCTCGAAACTTTTTCATAATCCCCATCCCCGAAATCCATTTCCAGCCCGGCTGAATGCGTCAACAGATGATGGATAGTGATCGACCGCTTATCTTCGGGAGTGTTCGCGAAGTATTTAGAGATGTGGTTGTCGACACTCAATTTTCCGTCGGATTCAAGGGCCATGATAGCGGCCGCGGTGAATTGTTTGGTGACGGATCCTACGTCAAAAAGCGTATCTACCTTTACCGGAATCTTCCTGACTCGATCTGCAAGACCCAGTTCGCTTTCGACCAACACCTTACCGTCTTTCGCGACCAAAAGGGCGCCGGAGAATCCGAATCCCTCAATGCGGGACATATAGGTCCGAATATCCTCAGCCATGGGATTCTTAGACTTCGCCTTCGACTGAGAAACAGCCACTCCTGCTAAGACAAGGAGGGCGATCATTGCGAGAAGCCATTTCATATGATTCGTATAAATAGAAAAAGTATATCCCAAAGTGAGAACCTACTAATTAGAAAGCAAAGTGCATTTGCCCATTGCCGGCGAGGATTCAGTCCTGTCGTTCGCCCAGCCAATAGCAAAGACCGTCGGGAGCGACGACGTAAAAGACCTTCCAGGTTTTGCCGTCATTTTCCTCGATGTCGAACTCGGAGATCTCTTTTTCCAGCCCGTTTGCTTTGAACTCGGCAAACAGCGCTTCGACATTATCGACCTCAAACGCGCAGCCGTCTTGTGTCGGATCGCTGCCATTCTCGACCAGCCCGATCCTTATTCCGTTACGTTCAAGAACCGCGGAGGCGTGCGGCTCATCGCCGCGAGATTCAACCCGAAAACCCATAACCTGTTCATAGAAAGGAATAGCGGTCTCCACGTTCCCGACAGGAAGCTCCATATTGTTTCCCTGATAGCCCCATGCATTTTTCAAAGTTGCTTTCATATTCAGCACTTCCAATATCGTTATGGCCAAGGGCGGCCGAAGTACAGGATGTAGCCGTCGGCGTCCTTGATCTCGAATCCGCGTAAACCATCATCGTTGTTCGCAAGCGGCAGAAAAAACTCCACACCACCCGATGCGAACTCCGCGGCAAGGGAGTCTGGGTCCAGAACATAGAAATACGCATCCCAACGTGCGATTCCTTTTCCAGTGTCGCGGGTGTGGTTCGGTATCGGTTCGACGCCGATGGCCTTGAACATCAGCATTGCACCGCCACGCTGCACGATTCCGAAAAAGATATCGTCAGGCTCCGGTCCCTGAAATGCGATCTCGAATCCAAGAGTATCGCGGTAAAATGCAAGCGCCGTTGGAACATCCCCAACAATAAATAACGGCGAAACACCGCCGACCTCCGGCCTTGCCGATTGAGATTCCATTCGTTTTCTCACTGGATTTTTTCACTGAAACACAGTATGTGGCCATCCGTGTCTTCGACATAAAAGTCCTTGCAGTTCCACGGCCTTTCTTCGAGCGGGCGAACGACCCTTGCCCCGTTTGCTTGTAATTCGTCGAACAGTACCTCGATGCCGCTAACGCCGATATAGGCGTCGAGGTGCTCATTCGGTTCGCGGTGCTCACGGCCGTCTGCAGTTTTAGGGGCACATTTCAGATGGATAGCAAAACCGTCGCGGCTGACGCTTGCATAAAACGACTCATAAACAAAGTCAGTTTCAAACCCCAACTTGTCTCCGTAATAGGTGATAGCTGTCGGCATGTCTTCGACCAGAAACTGCGGCGAGATGTGTGTCACCCTTGACTGTGATGCTTCGACGGATGCGTTATTCATATTGCAATGTTCTTCGAGAGTGACTGATTGGCGTCTCCAAACTAAGGGCGGCGAATCACTCTCTAATTTCTTCAAATCTTAACGCTTCGCATTCTAAAGTCTTATTCAAACGGCGAATCCGGGAGCCGGACCTTCCATTGTTTCCCTCGTTCAACACTGTCGAGATGTAAAAGCGCCATCCCGATACCCGCTGCACCCTGCATGTAGCCGGTCTGGGCGAGAAGGTTGTTCGGGGCGGTTCGATTCTCCGCGTGGACCCACTTGAGTCCTTTCCCTTCCGTCGTTGAGCGGGCCAACAGATCGTCGTTCATCCGTTTTGCAAAGCGAAGATACTCGCGTCTTCTCGTAACCTTATACAGATCCAAAAAGAACCCGCCGATACCTGCATTTCCGCAACATTGACCAACGTTATTCCAGAATCCCGGCAGGCGCTTTTCGGGACTCCCGCTTTTTAAAACCGACCGTGCCGAATTCTCGGTCCATGTCAGCCATTCCCGATCTCCCGTTGACTTGTACAATCGGTAGAACAACCGAGCAGTACCGGCGGGGCCGTGACACCAGCCGAGATAATGCAGATGTTTCCCCTCTTCGCCCTCGTTGTGAAATATCGAACACGTCCTCCCTTCGGTTTCCGCTATCGATTTAAGGTAAGCAGCTCCCTTCAGTGCGGCGTCAAGGAACTTTCTTTCTTTGGTTTGTTCATAAAGAGTAGCCAGAAAGTAAGCGTTGCCCGCCGTACCATGAGAAAAGTTAGGCATTAGATTCTTCGTGGTTGGGGACATTGCCCATTTCAGACCGCCGTTCGCGGGCTGTCCTAGTTCGATCATTCGCTCGCCAGCTTTAGTCGCCAATTCGAGAGCCTGCTTGTCATTGTGTTCTCGGGCCGCGTAAAGCAAAAACAAACCTGTCCCTGAGATCCCGCTGATGATATCGGTTACGGCGTTCCACTGAACACCCGCTCCTGATTCCTGCGCCCTTTCGCGAAGCATCCGCACGCACGTTTGTGCCCCTGTGCGATATTTCTCATTCTTAGTGACCTTGAATGTTTCTTGGAGGACGAACCCGATCCCCGAGATCCCCAGGTAAAGCCCGTTTCTTTTCTCCGCCTCCAAGGATGAGATCAAATGGTCGGCACCTTGTTGGGCTTCTGTTAGATACGATTTATCTCCAGTCGTCTGATAAACCTGTAGAAAGAACAACACGATGCCCGGCATTCCTGTATAAAGCGTCAGATCAACCGTCTGCGGATCGTCCGGATCGGCGGGCCATGTCATCCCGTTTGGAGACCGAATACCCCGGCTCCTGATCCACTCAGCAGTCTGTAAAGCGGCCTTTCTCGCCTGAATCTTTGAGCGGAATGTCGACGACGACATTGAGGGTGATAGCTCGCTGGCAAAAGTCCACTGGAGGTGGAGACAAATAACGACTAAAAGAACAAAGGCCTTTGGAAATATAATCTGTCGTTTCATACACTCCTATTTTTCCACACTCCAGTATTTTAGTCGCGTCGTTACGTTTTCTATTCATCAAGGAGGTTCTCGTTACCAATCCTTATCTACTTTCCAGAATCCAGATGCCAGCCGACGTTTTCGATCGTGTCGCCTTTTATGACAAATATCTCAGTCGCCCGCCCCGAACTGGTTTCTTTCTTTCCTTTTAATTCAAGATCAAGCACATAGTTCGAGTACATTATGACGGTCGAACCGTAGACCTGGACCATGGTATTCGAGAATTCAAGCCGTGTAAGCTTTGCACCGCTTTCGGCCGAGGCTTTTGCCGAGGAGAATATCGCGGCCTGGTCGTCAAACTTAGGGTTGCCGGGATTGATCGCGACAGTTTCCTTTGGGATCAGCTTTTTCAGTTTCGCGGTGTCGTTTGCGAAGAATGCGTGCCAAACCTCTTCGCGGGCTTTGAGCAGCCGCTTATGCTGATCGGGCGAGAGTATTCGAAACGTCGAGCTCCATTGATCCTGATCGTCGGGAAGCGGGCCGATGTTCGAAGCAACCTGGTTCCATTCGCCCCTCTCCTTCGCGTAGATGTCGATCGAGCGTAGAAAGTAGCTCCCTTTATTCTCGCCGTTCTGCCAGAAGAATTCTGCGATGTACGACACGACGCCCGTGTCACCATAAAAGACAATGTCGTAATCGACGAATTTGTAATCGACCAGCCTCCACGTATTTCCCTTGTTCAGAATGCCCTGGGCGTCGACGGTGGACATATAGCCGTCGATGCCGCGAATGATCGTCCTTGATCCCGACAGGAACCCGCGCCAGTTGTCCGAGTGCGTTCGTTTGACCGTGTCCCGGTCTTTTGCGATATAAGCGCGAATGATTTTGTCGATATGATCGCGGATCGCCTTTTCGTCGTTGTTTCGATCGGTCACCTCACCGAACGCGAATACGATCGACAAGATAAATAACATTGATATAAGCAGGCTTGTTGATAACATTCTCATCATGGATGCTCCTTCTTCCGAATTTTTGGTTCGTTTGATTCGGAGTTTAGTCTTGCTTAGCAGCGATGGACAAGACCCAAATACGCAAACGGTATGTTCCCTGACGCGAACGGTCATCTAAGCCTTGTATTGCTGAAAATGCGTTTGAGATAATCTCAGCCAATGACGACGGAGAGTCGATTCAAACCGTGGATGCTGGTGTCGGCAGCTTGGGTGTTGCCGGCAGTATTCGCATCTGTCAACCGGGTCGCCCAAACGCATTTAAGCGGCTGGGATCCGGCGACTCTGCGTGAACTGATCTGGCAGAGCGGCGATTGGCTGCTTTACGCTTTCCTGACGCCGGCGGTCTTTGCAATTTCCAGCCGATGGCCGCTCGTGCGTCCTTTTTTGACGAGGCGCGTGATTCTGCATCTGGTCTTTTCGCTTCTTTTCTGCGTTGCTTGGGCAACGTTCGGGAAACTGTTTCAAGGAGCTTTATACTTCCTCTTCGAACCGACATCCGCTATCGAATTGCTGCGGACCGAACAGTTTTACAGGGAGGCATTCGTGGGATGGTTAAGCTGGATCTTCACGACGCTGCCTTTCGGGATCGCCGTGTATTTGTGCGTCGTAGGCGTTGAACACGCGATCAGATATTTTGTCGAAGCACGTGAGCGCGAGGTCGAGGTCAGCCGACTTTCGGAACAATTGACGACCGCCCGACTTTCCGCTTTGCAGGCTCAGGTCAATCCGCATTTTCTGTTCAACACGCTCAATACGATCGCCGTGCTTATCCGCGACAATGAAAGAAAGCCGGCCGTGCGGATCGTAGAGCAATTGGCCGAGATGCTTAGAACCACCCTGAGCAGCCATACGGCAACTGAGGTTACGCTGTCTGAAGAACTCGAACTTGTGCGAAGGTACGTTGAAATAGAAGAGGCCCGCTTTTCGGACAGGCTGCGGCCGGAATTCGACATCGACGAATCTATATTGCGGGCCGCGCTGCCTGCCTTTGCCCTTCAGCACCTGGCCGAGAATGCGATCCGCCATGGTATAACGAAGGAGCCGGAAGCCGGTGAGCTCCGAATTGCGGCCCGCCGTGACAGAGATATTCTGGAGATCTCGGTCACCGACGACGGCCCCGGAATAGATCCAAAAACGGATATCCCGCCGGGCCACGGCATATCGAATACGCAAGAACGTCTTAAAGCTCTTTACGGCGACAACGCGTCGCTGAAATTACAAGGCGGGAAAAAAGGCACGATTGCTATACTGCGAGTGCCTTATCGGGAGTTATAGGTGAGCAAATACCACGTTAGAATATAATAACGGACAAGTAGTTGAACGAGTTCCGCTAATGGAAACAGGAATGATAATTTGTAGAAATATAACTGGCTTACAAAATGGAAAATTTGAATAAACAGATGTTAAGTGCGGCTTTAGAAGATGATCTGGCGACTGTCGAAAGATTAGTCAACGAGGGAGCAGATATAAATTACATCGACGCCCAGGGAAATTTTGCCATGTTTACTGCCGCCTGGGAAGGCAGCACAAAAGCACTGGATTTGTTTTACAGCTTAGGGGCAAAGATATCATTTGATGATGCTAATCTACTTTGTAATGCTGCCTATAATGGCAAGATAGCTTCAGTAAAATGGCTGTTGGATAAAGGCGAAGACGCTAATTTCACTTTTACAAAGACGGGAGAAAATGCTTTGCACTATACGATCAGCAAAACGAGTGAGATCGACGAGCGAGTTGAAATTGTAAAGATCTTAATAGCGGCAGGCGTAGATGTCAATAAAAAGACATTAGCGGGCAAATCAACTCTTTGCTTTATGCGCGACGCCTATCTCAAAGGAGAAACGCCATTACACAGGGCTGCGGCATACGGAAATACAGCTATCATCAAAATGTTACTGGATGCCGGTGCCGACCCTTCTGCCAAAGATGCAAATGGCGATACCCCCATTTCATGGGGAAGCTGGCACTTGCGAGACGCTGATGTATTACGGTTGCTGCTTTATGAAGGAGTGCCCGGTATTCGTTGATTTCCTATTAATGGCCTGTTTCCTGTCGGGAGATCGATGAGCAGTGAGACGATAAAAGGTGAATGGAAGGTGCTGATCGCCGATGACGAGCCTGCGGCTCGCCGCGGCGTGGCCCAGATGCTGGCCGCCTTTCCCGATTTCGAGATTGTAAAAACCTGCCGAAATGGTGCAGAAGTTCTCGCTGGCCTAGATGCGGCAGAACCCGACGTTGTTTTCCTGGACATACAGATGCCCGGCGTCGATGGATTCGAGGTGATTCGCCGTCGATCCGTGGAACGCATGCCTGCAGTTGTCTTTCTTACCGCGTACGATCAGTTCGCTCTCGATGCCTTCGATGTCGACGCCATAGATTACCTCGTTAAACCCGTGAACGAGTTCCGCTTTGCCGTGACGATCGACCGACTGAGGAAACGGTTGCTCTCTGGGGCACGCTCTAACCCGGAAAAGATCGTTGCGGCCACTCCGCGAGGCTCAGCGGTCCTCGACGTTTCGGAGATCGACTGGATCGAGGCTGCCGGCAATTATTCTCAACTCTGGATCGGAAACCGCAGTTATCTTCGTCGCGAATCGCTTTATGCTCTGGCCCAACGGCTTCACAAACACGGCTTTGTCCGTGCCCATCGGCGAGCGCTGATAAAGGAAAACAGCATTCGAGAATTTGTACGCGATAGCCGAGGCACACTTTCGGCCCTCCTCGATTCCGGTGCGAAGGTGCGAATTTCACGACGCCGCAGGGCCGGATTCAAGGCTGCTTTCGACGCTGGATCGAACGGCGATTCGAATAGCGAACCGCTATAAGGTTCAACCGACAATGGCGAATGAGAACGAAAGGTATAGCCCCGATCTGATTTTACTCGACGCGCGGGAAATTTATTTCGCGATCAACGGATTCGACGGTGGCGGGTACGACGATAGATGGGTCAAAGTGGAATACGGCTTCCTGCGGTTCTATTTCCCTAACACAAGAAGTCGCGTCGAAGCGGTCAAATACCACGACCTGCATCACGTGCTGACCGATTACGAAACTACCTTGGACGGCGAGTGCGAGATCGGAGCTTGGGAGGTTGCGTCGGGTTGCGGTACCTACGTCACGGCGTGGTTTTTGAACCTGTCGGCCCTCGCCCTTGGGTTGTTTATTAATCCGAAAGGTGTCCACAGGGCGTTTCTCAGGGGAAGACAAAGCAGTAATTTGTACCGTCGCCCGTTTGATGAAAAACTTCTCTCGTTAAAGGTCGGAGACGTTCGCAGGCAGCTTGATTTGAATAGCCCGCCCGCCTCTCCAACTCTCTACGACGGCGCGGTCTTCATTTTCTGGTCGTTTATCGGCGTGTCAACATTATTTGCCGTTCTCGGTATCCCCATCGCCACTTTGATCTTTGTGTTCATCAGGCTTGTTTGACGACGCGCTTCGGCTGATAGAAACTATTTCACGTCGCGGTTGTTTGCCGACACTTCGAATCCCTCTTTGACAGCAAATTGTAAGCGTCGCCACACGGTTCGATAACTATCTCACCCGCGAGTCTTTCGTCGTAACAAGATCACGAGAGGGAACCGCACCTACGGATTCCCGGTCGTATCCGGAATTGGTTCGGGTTTGTTGAGGTTGCTGCGTCCGAAGCTGCACGATGTTTTCTCCGAGTTCCCGGCTCCATGACATGGCATCTGCCCGGTCGTTGATCGCACCTAAACTAGACTTCTCAAAACTGTCGCGTACTATTTTCCCGACGCCTTCGGTCAGATCTACTCCAGTCATTTTCGGATGTCTCTTAACGAGATCGAGAAGCCCATCCTTAACCTCCTGCCGGAACCCAGCTATTTTTGCGATCAGGTCGTCTTCCCGACCGGTATCACCCATCCGTGATCGAGCGGAATTACTAAGATCGTTCAGTCTTGCTTCCAGCCCCTCTTTTTGAAGCACCGCATGCTGGTAAACGAAATCTCTCTCGGCCGCGGGCAGTTTCCGATAAAGATCGCTGTGGTCGAACGCGTTCTTGTAGCGCAGTTGATCGTTCGGCGTCTTAAGGCTCTGTAGAAAATGTTTTGTCGCGGCCAATGAGTCTTTCAGATGCCGCCTTTCGAGGCGGGATTCGAGGCTGTCGATCAGCTGCGCAGCTTCCTGGCCTGGCGATATTTCACCGCGCATTAAGGCATCTGTCTTTGTCTTAGCGTCGTTGCCGACACTTAGGTAGGACAGCTTCGCCGCCGTCATTTCCGATGTGTAATGACGGGGAGAGGTTTCGGTGAACAGGAACTGTATCTCTTTCGAGGTCAGGGGTGGAGCTATTTTAGCCCTCTCCTTTTCGGGCAGCGTTTCCCACTGAAATCCGAGTCTTGCATTCTCAAGGCGCACCCGCGATGCAGCGTCTATCACCTCATCTCGCGACGAGGCCCGTTCGAGCATCACGGCATATTCTCGATAACGGGCGTTGAAATGTCTCAGCCGGGATTCAGGCTGTTTCAGTTGGTGAGCGATATAGGCGGATGCGAATCTGAGATCATCAATCGCGGACTGCTTTTCAACCGGGCCGTCTTTCGCCGCGTAATACACATCGTTCTGAAATACTCTCAGGATCGAATCGACCGGCGTCCCGCTCTCAAGAGCTTCATCGAGAGCGGGGAGACGAACGTCGATCCATCTGTCGAGTTCCTGCTTTTCCATCTCTGAAGCCAGTCGCGAGAGCGTAGTGTCTCTCAACTCGACCCGCTCGAACTCGTGCACGCCGCCTCCGCCCTCCTCCCGATCGTAAGAGGTTGTCTCGGTTTCTTGAGCGATCGCTTCGTCATACAATCTTTCAAGAGATAGTTCGTCATCCCTTTTATCTTGTTGAGATATGGCCCGTTCGTCGTGCGCGTCGATCAAGTCGAGCCTGTCTGACGGCTCCAGCTTGCCCATTTCTTCGGCGAGCCCGGCTATCTCCTTAAGCGTTCTTTCGATCCTTTCTTCCTTCGGTTCGTTTTCGGGGATTCTCTCATCAGGTAGCAAAAGCGCGTTCCGTCCTTCAAGGGCTCCATAGATCCATTTGAAGACCTTCATCTGCGTGTCGCGGTCCGCTGAAGAGCCGGCGATCCTCATTCCGTATTCGACAATCTGCGGTGCGAGTTCTTTGGAGCGTGATTCTCCCAAGAAGACCGAAAGTCTTTTTACGGCATACTCATTTGTCGCGATCGAAAGCGGCGGAGCCGATGAAGGATGTTCCTTCGGCGAGATCAGCACTCCGTCCCGAACTACGGCTCCTCGCTCGTACAGATCTCGGATGAACTGCGACTGACCGTTGAGATAGGACGCATGTTCGCTTCGGTTTCTGCCTTCCGTATCTCCAAGCTTCGCGAGCAGCATTTCCGATCGGCCGACAGAAAAGATCTCGTTTACGGCTCGCTGCGTTCGCGGGTTGGTGTGAGAGGCAATCGAATTTTCAATCACCGTCTGTTGAGACTTCTCGACAACAACTTCACGGCCGTTCATCGCATGGCCGAGTTTTTCGATAGCGATCTTTACAACGTCGGCGTGGCACGCTTCACCGGCGCGGCAGAAACAAGAGATGTTTATGGCCTGACCGTCGCGAAAAGTCTCCGCGACCTTGAGCATCCCGTCGCGTAAGCCGCTTTCATTCGTTTTGTAGCTGTTTCGAAGGCGTTCCGCATAGGCAATAAGAGCCGCGTCCCGGCTCGCGCCCTTCGGTGCAATTTCGTTCCGCCGGGGCGAAAGTAAACCAAGTTCCGGCGTCAGGATGTTTCCCAGATCGAGTGTTCTGCGCGGAAGATCCTGTAGGTTGTCATTTATTCGAGCAATTACGGAGTTGCTAAGGTCTGGCTTCATTTCCTCAATGCACGGACCCTTTGCCGGGTTCCGCTGCAATGAAGTGTTTGAGCAAACGGCGTGCCTATCCTGCTTGTCGGAAAAGCCGCCTAGCGTGAATGGCGCTCGACCGAGCGCTCGGGACGACGAAAAACGGGGCTCCGATCCACTTCTCGTTCCTGTCGGTCATCGTCTGACTTGTCGCGATTAGGAATATCGATCTCTTTAACTTCGGATATAACCTGTTTCGGACTTTCAAAGTTTCGTAACAGATCGCCGAGGGAACGGACCGATTGATCCGCAGCAGATTCAACGAGCGTTCGCAGACGTTCGGCTTCTTTCGAGCTGCTGGTTTTCGAGATACGCGACTCCAGCACCGAGATCTCGGAGGATGTGAAGATCGGCTGATAAACTGTGTCGCTTCTTAGACGGAAGTACGAAAATTCCTTGAACTCGGACGCAGTGCGCGAGGCGGAAACCATGATCTCTTTGGCCGCCGTCACATCGTCTTTTAGTCTCCGCTCTTTATCTTCGGAAAGACCCGATACCGTCCGGCGAATTCTCCGGTGTTCGCGGCTCTCGAACAGTTCGTCAATGGTCCTATCGAGCAGTGAGCTTCGCTGAGGCAAATCGACATCGTGCAAGCTAAGATATGAAATGCTGCCTAATTGCTTATCGGCTATCGCGAATTTCTGAAAACGCTTTCCGTCCTGAAAGATCTTAAGCTCCTCCTTTGTCTTGCCGAACTCCTCCCCAGCGATGATCTCTCTGGCCAGAGCGCGACCGGCAACGATGCGGTTCTTATGTTCGGCGAAATCCATCATGGGATCGGCTTTCAGGAGCTTTTGATAGGCCGCGGAATCGCTTCGGGCCGATTCAATTATTGAGCTTTGTTCTTTCCAATTATTTTCGTACTCATTCTTGAGTTTCAGATGTACCGACAGCTTCTCGACCTCCGCGATTTGCTCCGGTGAATACGAAGCATGACTTAAGTCGCTTTCGGGATTGGCGCTCAGGACACTCGCGAGAACCTTCTCCTTGTTCTGTTCGACTTTCCCATCCTTCCTAATGCTGGCAAGCTGTTCAGTCAGTTTCTCGGCGATCTCGTTTCGGAGAGGATCGGTTTGATTCGCTTGGGTTGAGGTCTTCCTGTTTTTGGTTACGCGCGACGCTGCGGCCTTTACCTTCTCAAGGAAAGAAAGTTGGGAACTGTCTCGATCCTTTTGGTCGCGATCCAGATCGGCCAATGACACAGATCTTTCCCCGATCTCAAATCGAAGATAATAGCCTCTCTCGCTCTGTTCTTTGTGCGCCTTGTCGTACAACCGCAACCGAAGGTCCGCAATGTTTTTCTGCGCGAGTATCGACCGAAGATCATCGTTGTTTCGAGGCTCTACTTCACCCGACCTCATAAGGTCGTTTCTGATCCTTTCAAGATATGAGAATCTTCTGATATCTGATCCGTCGAGGGACTGTTGCTGAAGCTTGTCGAGTTCCTCTTTCGGAAGCGACGGAACCGGAAGCGTGCGGCCACTCTTTCGATAAGCCGATCGAATTCGCTTCGCCTCTCGAATCACATCAGAGAAATCGTTCTGTAGCTGGTCCTTTGCGGCCTCCTCCTTTACCAGCATTTTGCGCAGGATCGTTTTGATCTGGAGTTCTGCCGATGTCGGTCGATCCGTTTCGTTTGGAGCTTTTTGTTTTTGGATCTCCCGAAGCGAAAGCCGATTCTTACGACCCGTTACCGGATCGGTTACGGTAAAGCGCATTTCTTCGCCATGATCGAGTAAAGAATCGATCCTCGTCTCGATCTGAATAAGCTCATATTCCGCGAGGATTCCTTTTGCGAGAGCGTCTCGATCTGCGGCACTCCGGGGCTCGGATCTTTTGATTGGCTCGGACTCCGTTCCTCGTCCAAAATGCTCTTGCGAGATCGTCAGTCTTCCGGATCGTTTTGGCTCTCTGTTTTGGGATTTCTCGCGGTCGATAATCGTCTCCATCTTGTCCGCTGCCGCCTTGATCAGAAGCCCCGGAACAAGAATCTTTTCGCCGTCACGAATCTCGTAGTGGGGAAGGATTTCTCGCGGGATCTTTGTTAGAGTCTGTCTCGCTATTTCTTTCGAGAGATATTGCTTTTGTATTGCAATGTGAACATGCGGGTTTTCGGTATTGCGATGAACCGCTGCAGTCCACAAGAGCCGCTCGGCATTGGTTGCGATTTCAAGGCTCTTTACGGCAGCGCGCGTGATCTCTTTTAGCGCCCGTCTTCGCCGAACTTCGTCAGCTCCCAACTTTTGGTAATCCTCCTTCCGGAACGAAAGTACGAGATGGTGAAGCTCGTCGTTTGAAGGACGGCCTTTTGCAAGACCGATCCTCATCGAATTGTTCGCACTTTTTACCGATAAATTATCCGTAAAAGCATTAAAGAGTTCGCGCGAAGCCTGCGGCTCTCTTTCAGGGTCGAGCTTGCTGTGAGCAATGTAATGGACGAGTCCGCGTGAGCTGCCTCTTTTCGCCTGTACGCTTGCGACCACTCTCATAGAGGCTGTGGTTCTGGTTTGTCCCCTATAGACCGGGCCGGTGCCAGACCACGTATCCTTGTCGCGAAGTACAGTTCATCGAGCAGGTGCGGCCCCGAGTCGATGCCGTGAAACGAGCAGCATTTGTCGAGATCGAGGATCGTCTGGGCGATAACGGTCTTAATTGCGCCGTCGGCAATAAGGGTGATAGTTTCCTTGTCTGTTTCTTTAGGCGAAGTAAGCTCGATCAGCCTGTTCAGGACGATGTTCAGCACGAAAACCGAGAGACCCGTCAGCGCATAGATCTCGCGTGAGAATACCGAGGTGTTCTCCGATGCGATCTTCTGGTTCTCTTCGAGATTCTTTATCCGGCTGAGTATCTCCGCCAGGTGTTCGGATTCGCTCTCATTTTTGCGGCTTTGCTCTATCAGCAGATCCAGCCTGTCCCGGAACGGATTTGCATCGAAACGCCCGTGCTTGTCGGACAACGCGAATCGGATCATCTTCCGGACCAAAAGAGATCTTTCTTCTCCAGTTTCCTTTACCAATTCGTCGAGCTTTTTTTCGTCGAACTCGAAGGGTCTTATAGTTATGGGTCGTCCGGGTTTCTCGTCGGTGATTCCATCTAGTTTTTTAATGACGTCTGTTCGTTCGCGCTTTCTCATATTTATGCGTTCGATCCGCCCTAACGATCAAAGGTACAGTGCCTTTGTGTACAAACGGCTCGACCGAGAGACATAGCAATATACGGGCCGTATCTGCCGTCGCGACGTGTAATCTCATTCGTATACCATGTGTACAAGCGTTAAGCTGTTGCGTTTTCAATGAGTTGTGATAAATACGAACCGACAAAGCCGGTCTATCCTGTCATACGCTTACATGAACTTCCTTCGCATTTTCTAACCAGCCTCTTCGAACGGCTTATTTATTCGCCAAAAGTGACCCCGGTTACTCACCTCGTATCAAGCGAATTCCACGCTGGCACGCCAGTTGATTACGCTCCGTTTGGTACTAATAAAAGCGCAAAAGGAGTCGATCAATATCTATGACAACAACTGCTGAAACAAAGCCATCGGTAAAGCCGAATCGGGAGCAGCCGATGCTTCAGATCAACCGCCTCAACTACGTCCGGATAAACGCAAAGATCCTCGATACCACCGATCGAAAACTGAAAAAGTACCTTCAGTTCTCTGGCGAACAAATGAACACCAAGGTCACGAACGATGACGTTATCGAGTACGCTCTCAACCTGCTGTTCGACCGTGATGGAGCCTTCAAGAGTTGGAGCAAGGCAAGAACCTGATCTGCCCCGATCTAAGTAGAAAACGCCGAAGGAAGAGAGGCTACTCCGTCAAATCCTGGAGGCGTGTAAGGTGTGTTTTGTGTTGTTGTGTAACGGGCAATAACCTTATCAAGCTCGATCTCGAATGACCGGATATTCAACTGATTATTCTCATCCGAAAGATGCTCTCCGAGTAATTCGATATCATCAGAAAGCAGATCGGTTTGAGCGGTCGAGGCAGCCCTAGCGAGCCGGTCGGCGGCCTCCTGAAACGTCACTCCGTCGTGGCCTTTCACCCATCGCCAGCTGATGTGATGCCCGTAGCTCTGCTCAACCAGCCGTCCCCAGAAAGGACGGTTGGTCTTCATCCTGTTCCGGCCGTTCATTGTGTCGATCACATAGCGCGAATCGGAGAAGATCTCGACGCGGCAGGGTCGGCGAAGCTCTTCCAGAGCCTTCACGCACGCAAGTATCTCGGCTTGCTGACTCGTTAGCGGACCGAGATATTTCGCGAGAAGTTTTAGCTCCATTCGGTTGCGATCTACTATCACCGCACCGCAGCCGGCCGATTGATCCGGCGTTCCGTTACGAAGGCACGATGCGTCCGCATATATCGTCACGATCGGTGTATAACTCTCGCCCGCATCGCTGCGGCCGTTCTCTTTTACAAGCTTCAATGCGGTCATGAATTCACCTCGGAAAGAGAGACAAATAAAATTGGGCACCGAGATAAACCTCGATGCCCTTAATACACTTCAAAAGTTGAGAACCGGAGAGTCGGTTCTAGAACTGATTCACGAACGGCTCGGCGGCCTGTGTTTCGGCATTCAGCGGACCCGTATATTCAGGGGTTGGACGCTCCGCATTCTCGACGACGGGAGCTCCCGATTCCTGTTCTTCGGATCGGTTCCCGCCGACGAACTCAAATGAAAAAAGTGCTACCTCGGCGCCCGATCGGGGATCGCCTTCATTCGTAGTCCACGGATTGAAGGAAAGCCTGCCATGGACCAGAAGATAGGTGCCTTTCTTCACGTATTCGGCGAGAGTTTCCGCCGTCTTTCCGAATGCGGTCACGTTGAACCAATGAGTGACCTCCACGCGGCCCTCTTTACCGGTTTTGAAAGAATTGGAAGCGATCGGGAAACTCGCGACCGCCGTGCCTTTTTCCGAGTAGCGCAGGCTCACATCGCGTCCTGCATTTCCTAAAATTGAAATATTGGCTGACATTGTGGTTCGTTCTTACTCCTATGGTTAATTTTTGCTCCGTCCGGGATGGGCGGCCTGGGATTCTCACGAAAAATACTGCACTTCCGCTACCGCCTGACCGCCGCTCCTTTCCACTCCTTTTGCCATTCAAGTTCCGGGCCTAAACGACGACCTGAACATATCGAAGCTGTTGCGACTGTGCGTTCTGCTGCTGCCGCGTGCGGTCGGTTCCACTGCTTGCCTTCAGCTCCGTTTCGCGAGACCGTACAGCATCCCAAAGACGCTGCTTCTCCTGACGCGTAAGGGCCTTCGCTTCCGGGTCGTTATAGAGAGAAAACTTGAGATATCGAAGGCCCCCGGCATTTGCCTTTTCGATCCTCCGAAGCCACCGTCTTGCAGCTTGCGAAAACCGGTCTCGCAGCCGCACTTCCTGGGATTTCGCGACGGTGTTGAGCGCCGTGAATTCCTTCAGCGAGAGCTTATTCCGCTCCTTGAAATCCGCATACGCACGCTTCTTAAGCTCCGATACATCGGCCGTATCCGAAGTGCCTCGGATCGCGAGATAAAGCTCCTGATAAGCCTCATGGCGAAGACTCCTCAAATGGAAATCCGAATACTGCCGACGCCACAAAAGCCTTAGAACCGCGGCCGCGTACTGCATCTCCTCGAAGTCGGGATTAACCTCCTGATCGGTGACAAGTTCGACCGCATCTCCCTTGCTGAAAGTCCATAAACGGCGGGCCGTGCGGACAACCTTTTGATCGTAGATCCGGTCCAGTGAATGCGAAAGCCAATCCTCGAATTCCTGATCGGAGAACGGGAGTTTCGACGGTTTATTCCAGCTTGTAACGGGTACTGCCGATCCTGTTCGATCAGCCCACGCTTCGAGGATCATTCGCCTTCCGTTTTGGACGGCGTTCACACCCATCGCATGACCGACAAAAAGCCTTCCGAGTTCGGATGCCAAGAGTCTTGCCTCGCCCGGGAGACAGGACTCGTCCACCTCGCAATCAAGATCGAAAACGACCACCGAACGCTGTCCGCTGTTCATCATTAGCCCGATGATCCCGTTCTCGTCATACTGATCGATGTTCTCGAAAGTAAGGAAGTCCCGATCCAATTCCTCGATCGATTTGCTGCCGTCCTCAAGGTAGTAGTCAGCCAGATCGTCATAGATCATTCTGCTCACCCGTCGTCGCCCGACGCGATTGAGAACTGCCTTCATTTCATCGTCAAAGATCGGTGTGCGTGCCGGAAGCGGCTTGCGAGTTTTTGCCGCCTCTTTGACTCTGCGCTGATCCGCAACAGTAAGCTTTTGCTCAAACCGATCGAACTCCTCAAACGAGATCTCACGATCCGAATTGGTCGCCGTTACAGCCTCAAGCTGCATACCGAGAATGCCCATCTCCTTGAGCACTTCACTTACGCATCGCTTGCGGATCTCGCCGTAGTAATAAGCCGCGATTTGTTCATACTCGAACTGACCCGCATCGGGGCTGACAATGGCCTTTACGCATCTGACAAACTCGCGTCCGTCGTCCTCGTTACCTAGAACTTTTACCGCATATTGGAGCGACATTATGCGCACCCGATCTAACGGCTCCGGTTCGAGCTCGTCTGCTATCCTGACAACCACGTCGCCTAGAATCGCAAACTCCTCAAGTTCCATCCGGCGCAGCGGGTTGTTTCCGAGATGAGCACACCAGTCCTGCATCGGCGACCCTGTATTGAGCGGTGAGAATGCCAGGATTGGATTCCGCGGTGCGAACTTTCTAAGCTGTTCGATATTCAATTTTTCTGCCATAACTCCTCATATCCGGACACAAGGAACCGGAGAAAACGCGTGTATTTGAGGGCAGCGCTTTCAAAGCCCTGAATAAAAATCACTTTCATTCAGGCTCGAAAATCCCTTTCAAGTCGGGGCAGGAACAATGTGAGATAAACGGGTGAAACTAACCTTCAGGCGAAGCCGGCTCGTTAGCTTTTGTCGGAAGGGATGATGACCGGGGACCGCAGTTTGCGACACATCGTGATCGGACCGCGCTTTAGAGAGTCGGGTTCTCATCAAGTGTGTTCAATAACCTCGCCAACACGTCGCCGTGACACGCTATTGGCCTGCACCAGCATCCGAGTACCTTTCCCCGCAGTTCTTCAATATCCGAGATCAATCCACTCGAGAACAGATATTCCTCATAGCGTTGAATTGCTTCTTCCCGCGATCGGACAATAAACGCGGCCCTGGTCCTGCGATCGGACAAATGTGTGAAAGGGTTGCCGCATTTCGAGGGTCGTCCGATGTTAACGTCGAATCTATCCTTCTTGCAGTGAACCACGCGAGTTTGTTGACCTGTCATGTGAAATCTCCTGAACCGGACCCAAGCCGATCTAGGGAAGCGTTGTTTAAGGAAGCTGCTTCCCAAGCACCTGAATAGAAAACACTTCTATTCAGGCTCAAACATCCCTTCCGGTTTCGGCAGGGACAGTGTGAGATTTACGTGAGGGGCGTTGCTATTCGGAGGCGAGCTGGATCAAGCATTTTCTGCAGGTAGGCGAAGGTTCTGGGTGCTCTTCTGTCGAGCTGGGCCCGGCCGGTACCGAGACCGTCCGAGGGTATAACGATCACGCGAATTGAATCCGTGATGGCATTTGTAATGTCGAGAAACGCAGCGTCGATTGCAGCCTTGTTTTCCTCGAACTCATTATCAGAAAAGAAAGAGCCTTCCCTAAAGTTCGGACTCTTTTTCGTGGGAATGCCGATGGCATTGGGTTCGCCCCGCATCGATGCAGCCTGCCCGCCGAAACCCCGACGCTCAAGGTTGTCGCCAAAAAGAAACAGCTTGTCGGGATTCGCCCGAACATAATCGCGCGTGATGAACTGCATTCGTTCGATTCTGTGCTTCATAGACATTCTTCGCCGCAAGGCCGCGATACAAGGGGCGGACCGCCGCCAAAGTTTCTCGTATCAGATACGATGACGGCGGCCCGATGTTGGATGGTCGGTTGGGCAGGTTGAGATAGGGATCAATATGCCGCGGCCTGCTGGACCTCGGTCGGCATCTCCGTTGGCGGAGGCATGGCTGCTGCATCCGCACCACCGTCGTCCTCTTGTTTGCCGGTCAGGAATTGGAACTCCTGCAGGACGATCTCCGCTCCCGACTGCGGCGATTCATTCCGGTCGAGCCAGGGGTTGAAG
>Ga0193752_1000652_pt1 | contig 31898 bp, 29 predicted proteins | sample H1c1metaG_FD_144924 | JGI IMG/M metagenome (GOLD analysis project Ga0193752, IMG submission 144924) | Soil microbial communities from a riparian zone of the East river system, Colorado, United States - H1c1 | ecosystem: Environmental > Terrestrial > Soil > Riparian zone | place: USA: East River... | reverse complement strand
CGCCTGCAAATCCTCGGCGTCCGGCTGCAGCACATCTGGGGGATGAAGTGTGTGCGATTTTCAACCCAGATGTGCTGCAGACGGACGTCGAGGATTTGCAGGCGCTGACCGTGCCGAGCGCAGTCAAGATTCTGCCCGTCGTGCGGGCAGGTCGGAGCGTTCTGATTCCATTGCCAGCACGGCTGTTGTTCGAAGGACCGATGAGCGGTACAGGCGAGACAGCGGATTGGTCTCGTGCGGCAGAGTTGGCGCCCCGCACACAGTTGATTTTGGCTGGGGGGTTGAATCCGTCGAATGTGGCGGAGGCGATTAAGAAAGTGAACCCATTCGGCGTGGATGTGAGTAGCGGTGTAGAGAGTGCGCCCGGCGTAAAGGATGTGAGAAAGATTACGGAGTTTTTGCGGGCGGCACGGAGAGAATAGATCTCTCTCACCCTAGCCTCTCCCCCGAACCGGGAGAGGGGACTGGAGACGGCGGAGAGATAAGCGATACCGCATTCCGACTCCCTCTCCCGGTTCCGGGACGACTGCATGGACGCAGGAGGTAGAGCAGCGCCGGGAGCATATGCCGAGACGGTTGGGGTGAGGGTCTTTGATCGAATGAGAAAGATGAAATGAAAACACTAGATTCCTCGTTGGACCTGCAAGCATTGCTTGCTAACGAACTGAACGACAAGTATCCCGATGAGCGCGGTCGCTTCGGCCCGTTCGGTGGCGCATACGTACCCGAGACATTGGTGCCGGCGCTCGATCGGCTGAAGGCGGGCGTGCGCCGTTACTTGCGAGACCCGGACTTTCTCGCTGAATTTCACTCTGAATTGACGACGTGGATCGGCCGCCCGACGCCGCTGACGTATGCACGTTCGCTCTCTAAAAAATGGGGCGCGGAAGTCTGGTTCAAGCGCGAAGATCTCGCGCATACCGGCGCGCACAAGATCAACAATTCAATCGGCCAGGTATTGTTGGCAAAGAAGCTTGGCGCTCAGCGTGTGATCGCGGAGACGGGTGCGGGCCAACACGGTGTTGCATCGGCCGCCGCGTGCGCGCGACTCAACATGCCGTGCACTGTTTATATGGGCGCCGTGGACATGGAGCGTCAAGCGCCGAATGTCGGGCGCATGAAATTATTGGGGGCCACCGTCATGCCAGTGACCAGCGGCGATAAGACTCTGCGCGCCGCGGTGGATGAGGCCCTGCGCGATTGGGTCACGGATCCTAACGGTACCTATTACTGCTTAGGGTCGGCAATCGGTCCGCATCCGTATCCATACATCGTGCGTGAACTTCAATCCGTGATCGGGCGCGAAGCGCGTGAGCAAATGTTGACGCAGACGGGTTCACTGCCGGATATCGCTATCGCGTGCGTAGGCGGCGGCTCGAATGCCATTGGGTTGTTCTATCCGTTCCTAAAAGACAAGTCGGTACAACTCTTGGGGTTGGAAGCAGGCGGTAAGGGCAATGGATTGGGTGAAAACGCCGCATCGATCGCATTCGGTAAGCCAGGCGTTTTGCAAGGCAGTTACTCGCTGTTGCTGCAAGATGAGAACGGTCAAATTCAAGAAACGCATTCCATCTCCGCAGGTTTGGACTATCCAGGTGTCGGTCCGGAGCATGCCTTGCTCGGCACGGTGGGACGCGTGAAGTACGAAGCGATAACCGACGAGGACACGCTGGATGCGTTGGCCGAGTGTTGCCAGAACGAAGGGATTCTGCCGGCGATCGAATCATCGCACGCGCTAGCCGGCGCTCGCCGCTGGGCCAAGCAAAACCCCGGCAAGAAAATATTGATCGGACTTTCCGGTCGCGGCGACAAGGACATGCCGACTCTGCAGCAAACAATTCTGAAAGGAAAAATATAATGGCCGTCCGCGACTCCATCAGCAGCGCGATTCGCAAAGCGCGCGATAGCGGACGTCCGGCAATGGTCGCTTACGTCACCGCTGGATTTCCAAGTAAAGAGAATTTCGCCGCGACGTTGAAATCGGTCGCCTCGGCAGCGGATGTCATAGAACTCGGCGTGCCGTTTACCGATCCGATGGCGGATGGCGCGACAGTTCAGCGCAGCAGTCGCGTGGCGCTCGATCAAGGCGTGTCGCTCAAGTGGATTCTGGAATTCTTGTCCACCCAAGAGCCGTCTGTGCCGATTTTGCTGATGACGTATCTGAATCCGTTGTTGGCGTTTGGCTTCGATCGCTTGCCGCAGGCTGCGGCGAGGGCAGGGGTAGCGGGATTTATCGTTCCTGATCTGCCCTATGAAGAGTGTGCGGAACTTCGCGACGCCTTAGAGACAGAGGGTCTCGCGCTGGTGCAACTCGTGACGCCGGTAACGCCGGACGATCGGCTCGCAATGCTCTGCAAGGCAAGCCAAGGGTTTGTCTACGCGGTCACAATGACAGGCACGACAGGCAAGAATGTCGCTGTCCCGGATGACGTGTTGGCATACATGGATCGCGTGCGAAAGGTCTCGCCATTGCCGGTATGTGCCGGATTCGGCATTCGCAGTGCCGCACAGGTTAAGTTAATGGATGCGCACGTTGACGGCGTGGTGGTGGGGTCGGCGCTGGTCGAAGTGCTGGAAAGGGGCGAAGATCCTGCTGCATTTCTCAATAATTTAAGACCGTAGAGACAATCCGCGTAGCCGGTGCGCGCTAACCGGATTGCCGGGGTATGGTTGTGCCAGCGCACATTAAGTAGCAAACACCGTCATGACGTTCACGCTCGATAAGGTCGTTCCCTGGGGTCGCAGCTTCGACGAGTATGTCGCGATGTTTGCGTTGACGCCCACGGATTTACGTCGCCGAATTCTCGGTTGCGGCGATGGACCCGCTGCGTTCAATTCTGTTGCGAATCGATCCGGTGGAGGCGTCGTGTCGGTCGATCCGATTTACGACGCATCCGTTGATCAGCTGCGCGAAATGATCGACGATGTGTTCAATTCCGTGCTCGAGGAAACGGAGCGCAACAAGCATGAGTTTGTGTGGCGGCATGTCACGTCCGTTGCGGAGCTCGGACGCTTACGCCGCTCCGCCATGGAAGAATTTCTGGCGGACTACCCGCAAGGCACGCAAGAATATCGATACGTGGCAGCCGAGTTGCCGTCGTTGCCGTTCATGAATCAGACGTTCGAGCTAGCGGTGTGTTCGCATTTTCTATTTCTGTATAGCGAGCAATTCGATCTCGATTTCCATCTCGACTCGATCCGAGAATTGTGTCGTGTGGCGGAGGAAGTCCGCATCTTTCCGCTGCTGGAACTCGGTGCGCGCAAATCGCGGCATTTGGGACCGCTGATTACAGCGCTATCGCAAGAAGGACTGCAGCCGGAACTCGTGACAGTCGACTACGAATTTCAAAAAGGCGCCAATCAAATGTTGCGGTTGGGATCTCGATTGCAACCGGACTGAGTCTAGCTGGTCGTTCAATCCTCAGTTCCTCGCAGCGTCTTTATTGGCTGAGTACGTTTGACCTAGGCGACGGGCCGGTTTACCTTCCGTTGCTCCAATAAAATGAACACGCGGAGCATCCATGGAACACGTCAATTGGCTTGCGATAGTAGTGGCCGCGCTCGCTGGATTCGCGATTGGCGGTGTGTGGTATGGGCCGCTATTCGGTAAGGCTTGGATGGCCGCTACCGGAATGACCGAAGCGAAAGCGAAGGCCGCGAACATGGCCAGAACCTTCGGCCTTACCTTTGTACTGAATCTTGTCGCTTCAGCGTCCAAACAAGCCTTGTTGTCGGATCCCACCTTTGGTTGGCAACAAGGCTTGTTTTACGGCGCGATCACGGGGCTCACCTTCGTGAGCACAGCGCTCGGAATTACCTATCTCTTCGAGCAGCGCCCATTAAGTCAATTTTTGATAAACGCGGGCTACCAAACAGTCAACTTCGCTACGATGGGTGTGATCTTAGGAGCTTGGCGATAGGCGCTCCAATCAGCGCCATCCTGTCCCGGGCTCTTATTTGAATCAAACTCGATCGATTGCATGACTGCCACTTCAATCGCGCCGCGCGCGCCACGGCAAGGCGCATTCATTTTCGTCTTCATCACCGTCGTTCTCGACATGGTGGCGCTGGGCGTCACTGTGCCGGTACTACCGAAGCTCATCATTCAGTTCAAAGGGGGTGACGCGGCCGCTGCAGCCATCGTTTATGGTGGGTTCGCCTCGGTGTGGGCCGCAATGCAGTTTGTGTTTGCTCCGCTCTTAGGTGCGCTGTCGGATCGATTTGGACGCCGGCCGATTATTCTCGCGTCGAATTTTGGTTTGGGTCTCGACTACATCTTGATGGCGCTCGCACCGACGTTGCCATGGCTGCTGGTGGGAAGAATTATTTCCGGCATCACTGCAGCAAGCTACCCCACAGCCGCAGCCTATATCTCAGACGTCACGCCGGTGACGGAGCGGGCCGCAAAGTTCGGAATGTTGGGCGCCGCATTCGGCATTGGCTTCACGTTAGGGCCTGGGCTCGGCGGCTGGCTATCCACCTTCGATTTGCGACTGCCGTTTTGGGTCGCAGCGGGCTTGAGTCTCGCAAACTGGCTATACGGCTATTTCATCCTGCCCGAATCGCTGCCGCGAGAACGTCGCGCGCGGGTGAATTGGCGCAAGGCGAATCCTATCGGTGCGCTAACGTTGTTGCGATCGCATCCGGAACTCTTTGCGCTGGCTATCGCAACGTTTGTGATGGCGCTGGCGCATGAAGCCTTGCCTAACATGTTTGTCCTGTACACCGACTATCGTTATCACTGGTCGACAGTGACAGTGACATGGGCGTTGGTCGCCGTGGGTGTCTGCTCGGGAATTGTTCAAGGCGGCTTGACCGGTCCGGCGGTCAAGCGCTTTGGCGAGCGTCTGTGTCTTCTGGTGGGACTGTGGTTCGGCATCGTCGGGTTCGTGCTCATGGGCGGCGCATCGACAGGCGCCGCTTTCGCGACGGGGATCCCATTAATCGCACTATGGGGGTTGGCTAACCCTGCGATGCAATCGCTCATGTCCCAGCACGTGCAGCCAAGCGAGCACGGCCAGTTGCAAGGAGCCATCGGCAGCATTCGCGGCGTGGTCGGGATCATTGGGCCATTGGTCGTATCCGGCACTTTCACATTGACTGCCGGAAGTAGCGCGATCGTGCAGGCTCCCGGCGCTGTTTTTTGGCTGTCGGCCGCATTCTTGGTGTGCACTCTCGCAATCGTTTGGCCGACACTGCAAACGCATCGAAAGCTCGCAGAGCAGTAGTCCGCTGCGCCGTGCCTTTGACGCAAGACGCATTCAGACGTATACATAGCGTAACTGTGGCAGCTTAAAGGTCTCGTATGTCGGTTCGCGCGTGCGACTTGGGTCGCGGATTGTTTGCCGACCGTGCTTATCAAGCCGGTGATGAGATTCTTCGATTCGAAGGTCGTACTGTCCCCGGCCATGCTGTGGCAAGCATGGGGGACGATCAGTGTTATCTGATTCAAATCGGCCGCGATCTGTATGTGGAACCGGCTGAGCCCGGGCGCTATACCAACCACAGCTGCGCGCCCAATGCCGCGATCAAAGACGACTACCGGCTGGTGGCGCTATCGGATATTCGCACCGACGAGCAAATTTGCTTCGACTACTCGACCACCATGAGCGAGAACAATTGGACCATGGAGTGTCGATGCGGCGCACCGGAATGTCGCGGAGTCGTTCGCGATTTCGGCGAATTGCCGAGCGAGCTGCAACACCGCTACTTGGAACTACGCGCCGTGCAAAGTTTCATCGCGGAAGAAGCGCGCGCGTTGCAGAAGAAAATCGCTTAAGACCCAATCGTCTATTTAAGGGCGTCTATTTAAGGGCGTCTATTTTTTGCTCCAGCCGATTTCGGCGGCGGTATCGCCGCCGACGATCACCTCACGAAGTGACTCTGGAATCTCGGCGCTGGATGCCGAGATTGGAATTCGACCTGCCATGAGTTCCGCCAGGCGTTGCGGATAAAGCGGTTTGCGGCCCGGCTCTGCATAACCGTTAGGCAGCAGAGGCAGGTTCGTGCGGGGATCGTATTTATCCGTAGCTCCGAGGGTATGCATCAGCTCGTGTGCTATCACCACGAAATTGGAACCGCTGGCTCGCCTATCGGCAAACAATTGCGCCGTACCGATTAGACCTTTGCGCAAGGCGGTCGAATGGTCGAGTGTTGTTGTGAGGTTCGGATCGTGGAATGTCAAAAACATTCGGATTCGTGCCGTGGGGCCGGGCGGTTTTTCCGGCACCCACCAACTCCATGCGCGAAAATGCAAACTCCAAATCATGACTTGAAACATGTTGCCGCCGCGGGGCGGCGCAGGCGGAAGAGCGCCGAGCGGCGGTGCAAGCGTAATCCACACTGGACGCTGCAGCGTCACACCGTACTCGGCGCTTTCAGTACGGAAAAAAGCTTCGAGCGATTCGAAATCTGCCTGCGCGAGATCGGCAATGTAATTGGCCGTGATGTCGCTGCCATCGCCATTGATTGGATAGAGCGCAACCGTGAGCGGTGCGTTCCATCGAGTGCTGTACACGCTATCGGTCCAAGTAGACATCGCGACCACCGCGAGTATCAGCAAGAGGACAAGGATGCGTAGGCGGCGAAACATACAACCCGCGGTTATGGATTCAGTCGCGTTGCGGTCCACGCGCCGCAGTCGAAACTAGTCGCATCGCGGATATTGAGCGCGCGCGACCAAATAGCACGATCGTGAACGCGGCCGGGCCCTTCGATCCAGAGCTCGACCGTCTCCGGCCAAAGCCTGAAACCGCCCCAGTGCGGTGGTCTTGGGATGTCGGCCGTCGTCGCCGTGCTGACGACCCCGAAGCGCTCTTCCGTCTCACTCACTTGTCGAGCAAGTTGCGCACGCGATGCGAGCGGCCGGCTTTGATGACTCGCCCACGCTCCGATGCGATTCCCGACAGCGCGCGACGCAAAGTATTCATCGCTCTCATCGGCCGGAGATTTCAATATGCGACCCGTCAGTCGCACTTGTCTTTGCAACGTATCCCAATGAAATACGACCGCCGCGTGCGGATGGGAAATCAGCTGACGACCCTTATCGGATTCGTAGTTGGTGAAGAACACCACGTAGCCGGGTTCCACACTGAGACGCTTGCAAAGAACGATCCGAGCCGCCGGATGCTGATGCTCGTCGAGCGTGGCGAGCACCATAGCGTTGGGGTTCGGCTGTGCCTTGATCCGCTGAGCAGTTCGAAACCACTCATCGAAAAGCGGAAACGGATCGGCCGGCAGGGGTTCGGGCAGGAAGTCGTTTATGCTCATACCCCAATTATGCCGGATATGCGCCCAATCCCCTTCATCGCGGCCAGAACGGATCGAGCCGCAGCCGCGATTCCTCGTTTAGGCGACTTACGATAAGGTGATTCTCGGTATCGGCGACTGGGTGCAGGCGCGTTTGCTACCGGCGCGGCGCATGGTAAAAGGGGCAGCGGCCGGATTCATTCGCCCGTGCGTTTAGATGTACGAGTCTTAGATATACGAGTTTTGTTAGATAGATGAGTCCTGCCCAAGCTGCAAAAGCGCAGAGCGCTTCAGCGGCGAAACATACAGACCATTGGATTGAGCATGACCCTTGATGATTTGCGCGTCCGTTTGAACGCGCTAGACAAACAGTTACTGGAGCTGGTGGCGCAACGTCAGGCCGTAGTCGCGGAAATCGGTCGCGTGAAACTCGACACTGGCACCGGTACTCGCGATTTCAAGCGCGAACGCGAGGTTCTGATGCGTGCCCGCGAGAACGCTGCGGCTGTGGGCGTGTCGCCGGATCTTGGCGCCGCGCTGCTGCAACTGTTGATCCGTGGATCGCTGACTTCGCAAGAGCAGGCGCGCGTTGCTGCGCAGGGTCGCGGGAACGGCCGTTCGGCATTATTGATCGGCGGCGCCGGCAAAATGGGCCGCTGGTTTGCAACCTTTCTGTCGTCGCAAGGCTTTCGCGTTGAAATAGCCGATCCAGCAGGTGCGTTTGGCGGTTATCCGCACACCGCGGATTGGCACGCCGGCGAATTGGATCACGATCTGATCGTCGTCACGGCACCCATCAAATTGTCGAACATCATCCTAAGCGAGCTCGCGGCACGAAAGCCGCGCGGCGTGATTTTCGACATCGGCTCGCTCAAGACGCCGTTGCGCCAAGGTTTGACGGATTTGCGCACTGCCGGGTGTCAAGTGACCTCAATTCATCCAATGTTCGGCCCGGACACCGAGCTGTTGTCTGGACGGCACGTGCTGTTCATCGATCTGGGTTCGAGTGTCGCGCTACGGGAGGCGCAAGAAATCTTTGCATCGACGATGGCGCAACAAGTCGTCATGACTTTGGACGAGCACGATCGCTTGATTGCTTATGTGCTGGGTTTGTCGCACGCGCTGAACATCGCATTCTTCACTGCATTGGCGCAAAGCGGCGAGGCCGCACCGCGACTGGCGGCGATGTCGAGCACGACCTACGATGCGCAGGCGGATATCGCCGAACGGGTCTCGCAGGAAAGTCCGGATCTGTATTTTGAAATTCAAAGCCTGAACGATTACGGCCGCGAATCGCTGCAAGCGCTGCGCACTGCGGTTGAACGACTTTGGAACGCCGTTTCACGCAACGATCTCCCTGAGTTCACGGCTATGATGTCGCAGGGCCGCGAATATCTCGCAGGCCGGGTCAAGGAGCGCTGATGGCCAACCGGGATCTCGAAGCGAGCAACGAGATCCGCGACCTGCGTGGCCGTATCGCCACGTTAGTGGAAGAGGCCGCCACGAATGAAAGGCTGCTCAAGAAAACGCAGGAACGCGAGCTCGAATTCCTGAAAACCGAGAGTTTGCCGCAACTCTTTGACGTGATCTGCGTTCGCCAACGTAAGGCCTACGCGCTCGACGCGGCCACGCTTGTGCTGTGGGATCCGCAACATGAGATCCGTCATCTGCTCATTGGCGATCAAGTGCGTTTGCAGGATTTTCCGAATGTCATCTTCACGGACAGCGTGATCGGCATGGCGCCACAGTTCACTGCGTTTCAAAGGCCCTGGCTCGGTCCGTACATGGGCGCCGATCATCAGCTGCTGTTTCCCGGCTCGCATCAGCTGCAAAGCATCGCAATGATTCCACTTTGGCGGCAGGAGCAACTGCAAGGCAGTTTGAATCTCGGCAGCAACGATCCGAAGCGATTTACACGCCACTTGGCGACGGACTTCCTCGCTCATTTGGGTGTGATCGCGACGTTCGCCATCGAAAACGCGGTCAATCGCGCGCGCTTGGTTCGCAGCGGACTGACCGATTTTCTAACCGGATGGCACAACCGCCGCTATTTGCATGTACGCCTGAAAGAAGAATTGATTCGCGCACAACGCCAGGGGTCTAGCCTCGTGTGCATCTTGATCGATTTGGACCGATTCAAGCAGATCAACGATCAATACGGCCATCTAGCCGGAGATTTGGCGCTGCGCGAAGCGGCGCAGCGCGTCGATACGCAGATCCGCGGCAGCGACGCCGCGGCTCGATTTGGCGGCGATGAGTTTGTCGTGCTGGCGCCGGCTTTGAGCGCCGAACAAGCGAGCGCTTTGGCCGAGCGTATACGGCTAGCAGTCAGCGAAACTCCAATCGAAGTTGCGCCTGATGTACAGCACACGATGACGGTGTCCGTGGGCGTCGCGGGCGTCACGCCGGCCCGCGACGAAACTGATTTGAAAACGATGGCCGAATCGTTGCTGGCAGAAGCGGATGCCGCCCTTTATCGCGCAAAACAGCATGGCCGCAATCGCGTCGAACTCGCGGCTATTTGAGCTGTCCGCAGCGGATTGCGCAAATTCGACCCACCGTGTTCTGTTGACGATTGCGTCGCAGACAACCTGAGGATCGAGATTCGGTTGTAGTCGATTGGGTGAGGGTATGGAACAATGCAGTCGAACCTGCTATCCAATCGCTATGACCGACTACATCGACACCGAAGGGTTTCGCGCTAACGTGGGAATCGTTTTGATTCGCGACGACCGTCAGGTATTTCTAGGCGGTCGACCCGGCGGGCGCGGTTGGCAATTCCCGCAAGGCGGCATCGCTTTCAACGAAGCGCCGGAAAAAGCCCTGTTCCGTGAGCTGAAGGAAGAGGTGGGACTGGAAGAGCGCGATGTCGAAGTGGTGGCATCGACGCGTAATTGGCTGCGCTATCGGCTACCTAAGCAATACGTCCGACGTTCCGAGCCCGTCTGCATTGGACAAAAACAGCGCTGGTTCCTATTGCGTGTCAAAACCGATGCACAATCGTTTCGCTTCGACACTACTTCGCAACCCGAGTTCGACAGTTGGCGATGGGCGGACTATTGGACGCCCGTGCGCGAGGTCATTTATTTCAAACGAGCCGTCTATGCCCGCGCGCTCGATGAATTGGCGCATCGTGCATTTCCAAACGATCCACCGGCGCTGCCCGAGTGGTGGCGAGACGATCGCAATCTACGCGCTGTAGCGCGACGCCGGGAACGACCAGAAGTTGCTCAAGCCTAAGAGCGTGTCAAACCGGCTTCAGCACCACCAGTAGGATCGCGCCGAGCAACGGAATCAAGGGCAGCTCGTTGAAGATGCGCAGCCAACGCTGACTGTACTGCGCGCGGTCTTGCCGGTACGCAATCAGCATCCGATAGCACTGAATGTGATAACCGATCAACAGCGCCACCAGCGCAAGCTTGGCGTGCATCCAGGGCATCGATAAAAACCCGGGCGCGAGCAGCAGCATGGACAAACCGAACCCGACTGTGAAAACCGCACCCAAGGTCATCATCCCGAATAGACGACGCTCCATCACCTTGAAAGTGTCCCGAATCATCGGATCCGTGGCTTGGCTGTGATAGATGTAAAGCCGCGGCAGATAGAAGATGCCGGCGAACCAAACCACCACGAACACGATGTGCAAAGCTTTGAGCCAAAGCATTGATTTATAAGCTCTAAGTGAATTCGATTTCGAGGCCGGAGCAGGCAGGCGTAACCGCCGGATTCTACATAAGTGTGAAGTCTGGGGTGGCTGGTCGCTAAAGCGCTATGGTGTAATTGCCGCCACTTTACGCGATGGGGCTCGGACAGAGGTATGGGGGACTACTCGCCACTTCGGACCGGGCAGATGATAGTTCGCTATCAGACTCCGTTACGTCGTGGATTGGCGCTCGCTGGAACCATCCTCGGAGCGATCCTGCTGATTTACGGGACATACGAGTGGGGACGTTTCGATGGCGGCTACAGCGTGTTCTCGATGCTGCAGGAACGGCGTGAGAAGGCAGCCGAAGTCCGCGGACTGACGGACGAAAACACGACGTTGCGTGCGCAAGTGACCTCCGCGGAAACTGCGCGGAGTGTCGAACACAAGTCCTACGAGGATGTCGAACGAACTCTCGGCGAGTTACAGTCGCAGGTTCAGCGCCAACGCGAGGAGTTGCAGTTCTACCGTGGCATCGTCTCGCCGGAAGACGGCGTTGGCGGCCTCAGGATTCAGCGTTTGGATGTATTGCCCGGCGCCGGCGATGGCCACTTCAAGCTGCGATTGGTGTTGATGCAGTCCATGCGGCAAGACGCTGTGATTGCCGGTTCAATCAAGATTGAGTTGGAAGGATCGCGCGATAAGCAGCCCGTGCGGCTGACATTGGCCGAGATCGGCGGACAGACACGAGAGTCGGGCGACGTCGCGTTCTCGTTCCGGTATTTCCAGAACATCGAGCAGGACATCGCGCTGCCCGAAAATTTCGAACCCACGGCGATCGACGTTGAGGTTAGGTCTTCGCGGCAGCAGCCGTTGCATCAATCGTTTCCGTGGTCTGTGCGGGCGTCTGGCTGAGTTTGCATCGATTAGTTTTTCTGACAAAATGCTGTGTGATTTTCGCAGCTGGCGCTAAATTTGGTGATGTATGTTCAATCGTACTAAACACAAGCCTGGTCGCATCGATACCTTGATCGGTGCGGGAACCCGGATCGTCGGCGACGTCCAATTCACGGGCGGACTTCATGTCGACGGCTTCGTCAAAGGCAATGTCGATGCGCCGGCCGAATCCGGCTCGGTGCTCGGGATTAGCAATGGGGGCGTCGTCGAGGGCTCTGTAGCCGTTCCGAATGTCATCCTCAACGGCACCGTGATCGGGGACATCTTGGCGCATGACCGCTTGGAGTTGGGGGCGACGGCAAAGGTCACCGGCAACGTCTATTACGGGTTGATCGAGATGGCTATTGGCGCTGAGATCAATGGCAAGCTCGTGCATGAGCCGCCCAAGGACGGCGCCAAGCGAGCCGCAAAGGATCCGGAGATCAGCATCAACGGTGCCGCAAACGGCGCTGCGGCTGCGGGGTTTGCCGACAAGCCGCGAGAGGCGACGCTGTAAGGGACATAACCGGCGACATCGCCGCTAAATGGCCCCTGAAAGGCCACCGTTAGGTCAGTATGCGCAGTGGGTTTTGACGTGAAGTCGAAGATCGATACACTGGATGACATTGAAGCGCCGCAGATTGCCCCAACTTGAATCTTCATGACCATCGAACACATTCCTAGCACTCCTTCGGTTGCTCCGCCCGGTCCACCGCCGAGCTTGGTGTTCACCGACGCCGCGGCAACCAAAGTCGGCGAACTGATCCGTGAAGAAGCCAATCCCAACCTCAAGCTGCGCGTCTTCGTGCAAGGCGGCGGGTGCTCGGGTTTCCAATACGGCTTCACGTTCGACGAAAACGCTGAAGAAGGTGACATGCAGGTCAGCAACGGCGGCGTCACGCTGTTGATCGATCCGATGAGCGTGCAGTATTTGCTGGGCGCCGAGATCGACTACCGCGAAGACCTGGAAGGCGCGCAATTCGTCATCCGCAATCCGAATGCGAGCACGACCTGCGGTTGCGGATCTTCGTTCAGCGCTTAACCCTGTTTCGATTTCATTAGCCGTTCCTGTCTTGGAGCCGGCAACGTGACCGTAGTGTGGCCTTGCTACACTGCCTCTCCATGTCGCGTCATTCCGAAAAAATCCCCGACGTCATTGCGGCCGTCGATCTTGGATCGAATAGCTTCCACATGGTGGTGGCGCGCTATTCCCATGGGCAACTGCTGATTCTGGATCGCCTGCGCGAACCGGTGCGCTTGGCGGGCGGTTTGGACGATCATGGGCGATTGAATCGCGAAGCCATCGAGCGAGCGCTTGCATGCTTGGAGCGCTTTGGCCAGCGTTTGCGCGACATGCGCGCGCAAAGCGTCCGCGTCGTCGGCACGAATACCCTGCGAATGGCGAAGCGTCGCGGCGCCTTTATGGATCGCGCGCGCGCGGCCCTCGGCCATCCCATCGAAGTCATCGCGGGCATCGAAGAAGCGCGACTCATTTATGTCGGCGTCATCAACACCATGCCGAGTGAGCCCGGGAAACGGCTGGTCATCGACATCGGCGGCGGCAGCACCGAACTCATCATCGGCGAAGGCGCAGCGACGAAGCAGTTGGAAAGTGTGCAAATGGGCTGCGTCACGTTGACCAATCGGTTCTTCGACGATGGCGATATCACCGAGAAGCGCATGAAGCGCGCCCGGTTGTCGGCACGAATGGAGTTGGAGCCCGTGCAGGAGGCGTTCAAGCGCATAGGCTGGGATCAGGTCATCGGCACGTCGGGCACAGTTAAGAGTATCAGCGACATCGTGCGGACCCAGCATGGCGGCGACGGCTCTCTCAACTTGGCAGACGTCGAAAAGCTCATCGATCATGCGTTGCGAGTGGGGCATGTCGACAAGCTGAAGCTGCCGGATTTGACGGCAGATCGCGAAGCGATCTTTCCGGCCGGCCTTGCGATCCTCGCCGAACTCCTCAGTGTGCTGGAGATCAAGTCTTTGAAGCCGGGCGATGGCGCTTTGCGCGAGGGTCTTCTTTACGACTTGCTCGGGCGCTTGACCGACGAAGATGCGCGTGTCCGCACTGTTCGCGCGATGCAAGGGCGATATCACGTCGACCTACCGCAAGCGGAACGTGTCGAAGCGACAGCACTGGATTTTTTCAAACAGACACAAGCCACCTGGGAATTGAATGATTCGCTGGCCGAACTTGCGATCAGTTGGGCCGCCAAGTTGCACGAGATCGGCCTCGATGTGTCGCATGCGAGTTATCACCGGCACGGCGGGTACTTGCTTGAACACGCCGATATGCCAGGCTTTCCGCAAGAAGAACAGAAGTTGGTGGCGGCCATCGTCCGGGCTCATCGCCGCAAGTTGGATCCCGCGGTGCTCGAAGAACTCAGCGCGCCGTGGCACTTGAAGGCTGAGTTTCTGATTGTGCAGTTGCGCTTGGCGGTGCTGCTGCATCGTGGGCGCAGTGCCAGCGCCGCACCAAAGATCGAGTTGCAGGCCAAAGGTCGCACGCTCGATCTGTCGTTTCCGAAAGGGTGGCTGGATGATCGTCCACTGACTGCGGCCGATCTTGAACAAGAGGTCGAACACTTGAAAGCCATCGGGTTCAAACTGCGCGTTCATTGACGCAGTTCAGGGCGCATCCCCCCGATTCCGAGTCGAATCCTGCAATTCGAGCCTGCACGTTTCACAGTGCGATTCGTATACGATTTAGCGTGCAAAGAAATGTGCGTTCCGCGGCCGACTTAGCGTCAAAGTCCTACAAAATGCGCATAATGAGCATTGTTGCACCTGAATCGGAATTTGCTTTGCCTCCTGTTGGGCATCGATTCCGCAGGTTTGCACAAGGTTCATCGCTCGGGTTTTTGAGGGTTCTGTCATGACACAGTCGAATTCATTCCAGCGCTGTCTACGGGTTAGCGCCATCGCAGCAGGCCTCGCGTTGCTGAGCGTTGCGTCGCCCATTCACGCCGCTGAGCCTGCGAAGGCCAATGCCAATTGGAAAGCGCCCCGCACGGCGGATGGCCGTCCGGATCTGCAAGGCAACTGGTCGAACGCCACGATCACCGCCTTCGAACGTCCGAATCAATATGGCGATAAGTCAGTGATGACGGCGCAAGAAGCTCACGCGTTGGAAAACGCCGAAGCCGACGGCAACGAAAAAGCGAATCTACCCACCGACCCCAAGCACGGCATTCAAGATTTGCCTGTCGATTGCGGTCGTGGATTCACGGGCGTGAATTGCGGCTACAACAGCTTCTGGGTCGATCCGGGCACTAAGATCATGACCATCAACGGCGAGAAGCGCACGTCGATGGTCACCACGCCGAACGGCAAAGTACCCGCGATGTTGCCGGCCGCCCGAGAGGCCATGGGCCAACGTCGTGCGCGCGGTGGCTACAATGATGGGCCAGAAATGCGCTCGCTAGGCGAGCGTTGCCTGATGTCGTTCGGCTCGAGCGCGGGTCCTCCAATGATCCCGCTCCTGTATAACAACAACTATCAAATCGTACAGACCAAGGATACGGTGATGATCCTGGTCGAAATGGTTCATGACGCTCGAGTGGTACGCATCGGCGGTACACATAAGCCAGACAACATTCGTCAGTGGATGGGTGATTCGGTGGGCCACTGGGAAGGCGACACGCTGGTGGTCGAAACCCGCAACCTGCGTCGCGAACAAAGCTTCCGTGGTTCAACGGAGAACGTGAAATACACGGAGCGCTTCACGCGGATCGGTCCGCAACAGATTTCGTACCAGTTCTCTGTTGACGATGCGGCAGTGTGGGAAAAGCCTTGGGGCGGCGAAGTGGCGTTTAATCGCACCGCAGACAATATTTACGAATACGCTTGCCACGAAGGCAATTATGCATTGCCGGGCATCTTGGCCGGCGCGCGCGAAGAAGAGCGCGCCAAAGCTCAGGCCGAGAAGAAGTAGGCCCAGAGGCTATACAGAGAAAATAGTCGGCAGCTTGATGCGAAAGCAGGGGCCGGTTGATAGCGAAATGACGGGCGTTGCATTCTGATTGCAACGCCCGTTTCTTTTTTGGATGCCGCATGAACTACGTCGAGGTCGCCGTTCCTTTCTTCGTGCTCGCGATGGTAGTCGAGTTCGTCTACGGCCGGCTCAGGAAAAGGCAAACCTATCGGCTCAATGACACCGTCAACAGCCTGCAGCTCGGAACGCTCAGTCAGCTTGTGAATGTGCTGAAGCTCGGGTTCTCGGCCACGGTGCTCGGTTGGCTAGCGCACTTATTGGCCATACCGCAGTGGAGCATGGACCCTGTCTGGCAGTGGGCGCTTGCGTTCGTCGTGTACGACTTTCTCTATTACTGGAAGCATCGCCTGGGTCACGAGTGGCGCATCATGTGGGCCTCTCATATCGCGCATCACCAAAGCGAAGAGTTCAATCTAAGCACCGCGCTGCGACAGACCGGCACCGATTTTCTCGGCTTCGTGTTCTATCTTCCTTTGTTCTTCATCGGTGTGCCGGCGCCAGCCGTGATCACTGTGGGAAGTTTGAATTTGATCTACCAATTTTGGGTGCATACCGAACACATTCGACGCCTAGGCCCGCTTGAATGGGCGTTGGTCACGCCATCCAACCATCGCGTGCATCATGCGCGAAATCCTGAGTACCTCGACACGAATTACGGCGGCGTATTTATTCTGTGGGACCGACTCTTCGGCACATTCAAAGCCGAGCGTCCCGAAGTGCCTTGTGTGTATGGCATCACGACCGGGCTCAATAGCTGGAATCCCATTTGGGCGAATGCGCACTTCTGGCTTGAGACCGCGCACCAGGCGTGGCGCGCTCGTCGCTGGTCCGACAAATTCAAAATTTGGTTCATGCCGCCCGCATGGGCCCCCGATACGATTCAAGATGCACCGCCGCCGAAAGAAGCCAAGCCGCTCACCGAAAAATTCGATCCGCTCATTTCGGCGTTCATGAAGGGCTATGTGTTTGTGCAGTATTGGTTGCTGCTGGCGGCCTCTCTCTGGTTGCAAGACGCCGAGAAAAATCTGCCGCGCGCGTTTGTGCTGGCTGCTTTCTTTTGGATATGCTTCTCCTTCTACGTTCAGGGCGTCGTGCTCGAAGCCCGCGTTTATTCGCGTCGCATCGAATGGTCGAGATTAGCGCTCACTCTGGTCTTTGCAGTAATCAGCGGAGGGGTCGGCGGCGATACGGTTCGAGATCCGATTTTCGTGTTGACGGCCTATGCTGCGCTGAGCGCTCTGGCGCTGGGAATTGATTCAGTCGTCAGCGCGAGGTCTATCGGCCACTCTATGAGCGAAATCCAATAACCCAACCTGACAGCTCGTAACGTCAATGTGGCGGATCCCTTCGGCCGCATCTCTCCTACGAAGACTTGGCTGACAGAGCGGCCCCGCTAATGGTGGTATGCTGCCAACGCAAGGCCACAACACTTAATAAGAATCCTCGCGTTTACAGCAGGTCACACTGTGAAGACAGTCCGCGTCCCTGAAGGCATGACGGAGCTGTTCGCCAAAGCGGAAGCCGTCGTCTCGAAATTCTTTAGCGATCGTGTCGACGATCCCGCGCATGGTCGAATCGAAATTCACGGTGAGCGCTACCTGCTGATACGGGGCGCGGCGCTCTCCATCGAATTCTTCGATCTCGTGAGATCCCTTTACGGTGTGCAGCGTCATGCCGAAGCGGATGAATTCTCGCGTGCGATCCTGTTCGACTTGGCGCATTCCCTCGGCCGCACCGACGTTCAAAATCTGCAATCGAAAATGCAGCTCAATGATCCGCTCGCGAAACTATCGGCGGGCCCCATTCACTTTGCATATGCCGGTTGGGCATTCGTCGAATTGTTTCCCGAATCCAATCCTGCGCAAAGCGATGATTTCTTTCTGGTGTTCGAACACCCCTATTCGTTCGAGTCGGATGCTTGGGTGAGAGCGGGTCGCACGTCCGATCTTCCGGTCTGTGTGATGAATGCGGGCTACTCATCCGGATGGTGCGAGGCGAGCTTCGAGCAGCGGCTCGTGTCGGCGGAAATTCTGTGCCGAGGCAAAGGCGACAGTAGTTGCCGTTTCGTGATGGCGCCGCCCCATCGCATCGAAGAGCAGATCGCGACATATCTTGCCGCACATCCAGAAATTGCATCGAGCGCGGCGGGTTACCGAATTCCGGACTTCTTCGCGCGCAAGCGAGAAGAGGAAGCGCTTAAGCAACGTCAAGATGAACTGGAGCGCGAGTTGCGGCAGACGCAGAAGTTGGAGGCGCTCGGCCGCCTTGCAGGCGGCATCGCGCATGACTTCAATAATTTGATCAGTGTCATCCTCGGTCAAGCGATGCTGGCGCAGCGTCGCATCAACGCATCGGACCCGCTGGCGAAGGACTTGGCCAAGATCATTCGTGCGAGCGAACGCGCGGCCGCATTGACTCAGCAGTTGCTGGCCTTTGGCCGCTCGCAAGTCACCCGAGACGAGATTCTCGATCTGAATAGCGTTGTTGAAGAAACCGCACGCATGATCGAACGCGTGATTGGCGAAGATATCGAACTCACGCTCCAGTTGGCTCCCGAGGCAGGCAGCGTCAACGGCGATCGCACACAGCTCGAACAAGTGTTGATGAATCTGGCTGTGAACTCTCGCGATGCGATGCCAGAGGGCGGTCGCCTGACGATCGCGACAGACACAATTGGACCGGGCAAAGTGCAATTACGAGTTTCGGACAGTGGGGTCGGCATGAGCGAAGAAACGCGTCAGCGGGCTTTCGAGCCGTTTTTCACAACGAAAGGTGAGCGCGGTAACGGCCTCGGCTTGTCCACTGTTTATGGGATTGTCACCAGCGCCGGCGGGTCCATCGATGTCGTCAGCAAACCGGGTCAGGGCTGTAGCGTCCGGATTTCATACCCTCGACTTGAGCGGATCCCTGAGCAATCGCGGCCCGTGCACGTCGATGCCGTGATCGGCAGCGGCACTGTGCTCGTCGTCGATGACAAGCCCGAGTTGTGCGAACTTGCCACTCAAGCGCTCCAAGCGTTCGGGTATCAAGTACTCGCTGCGAATTCCGCCGAAGACGCTTTGCCGTACTTGGCGGATCCACATCTGCGGATCGATCTGCTACTGACGGATGTTGTGATGCCGCGAATGAATGGCGTCGAGCTTGGCGCGCGCGCACTCGAATTGCGACCTGCGCTGCGAGTGTTGTACATGTCCGGTCATGCTCCCGACCCGCGGCATCGAGCGCTCTTTGCGAAGGACGGGGCGTTTCTACAGAAACCATTCACGCTCGAGGTGCTGGGTAATAAAGTCGGCGAGATGTTGCGGCAGCTTCCGCATACGGACTGAGTGTGTATTTCGCGTAAGCGATAGACATCGAGGAATGCCGGTAGCAGACTCGATCTTCGTTCTTATGCCTGCGTTCGGGGATACCCGTTGCACGCTTGCGGCGGATGCAATTCTGTTTTGTCATTGGGGAGCACATCGTGAAAATATTCAAGCGCGTGGCGGTTGTCGCCGCAGTTGCCTTATTCGCAGCGCCACTTTTCGCCGCCGAGAAGTTGACGACGCAAGATTTTGTGGAAATCGAGCAGTTGTATGCGAAGTACAACCATGCGATCGATAGTGGTGACGCCGAAGGGTGGGCGGATACGTTCACCCCGGATGGAGTCTTCAACGCGCGTTTCACGGGTCGTGAAGCATTGATGGGCTTTATTAAAACTTGGAAGGAAGGCGGCGGTTTGTCTCGCCGGCACTGGAATAGCAATCTGCACGTAGTCGGTACGGCTGAAGGCGCCAAAGGCGCGGTGTATTTGATGTTGTGGGATGTGAGCGCGCAACCGCAAAAGATCTTCACGACGGGAATCTATGAAGATGTGCTGGTAAAAAATACTGGCGGTTGGCGATTCAAGAGCCGAGTTGTGAAGGCAGATCGACCTGCTGCGCCGCCTGCAGCGGCCCCTGCCAAATAGAACTGTCGACTTAGCGGCGAGCATTTTGCTCGCAAAAGAAAAGGCCGCGCAGTGCGCGGCCTTTCTCGTATCGGACTTCTCGATCTTTCTTTGATCGAGGAGTGACTACTTCTCCGAGCCGTCGCTGCCGTCCTTCGGAGCGCCAGTACCGGAAGAACCCATGAACAGCTTGCGGCCGTCTGGGAACGTCACGTCACGGCCGTTTGCACGGCACTTTGGCTTGCAGAGCGCGTCTTTGGATTGATAACCGCGCACCACGATATCGGTGCCGATCGCCAAAGTGTCTTTGGTGATGCCACGACGCAGCAGCGTGTTTGGCGTGCCACCTTCCACCATCCACGGCGTCTTCGTGCCGTCCGTGTTCACTGCATCAATGTGAATCCAGGTATGTGGATTGATCCACTCGATGCGAGTGACCGCACCGTGCAGATTCACTGGACGATTGCCGTCGAACTCCGCGGCAAACGCATGGTGCGCCAGGGCCGCCGTTCCGACGAGGCTCCCGGCTGCAACTGCTGCGACCGCTAAGCCAACAACTACTTTCATACGCATAACATCTCCTCTTACTTAGAACCGCTCGGGCCTTTGGCTGTCGCCTTTTGTGCCGCAATTTTCTCGTCTTCTCGTGCGCCTGCCAAGATGCCCGGTAACGCATAGTTACCTCGTGGCAGGCATACTCGAAGATGGAATCGTTCGTACTATTAAATGCTATTTCGCCGCTGAACGGCTGCTGAAACGCCGCAGAATCTTCAACTCTGAACTGATACGCGACCTGATCAGGCGCCACTCGGGTGAAGCGTTCCGTGATTTTAGCGTCCGGTGTTGCACCGCGGAAACCCTCTTTATCGGTGAAATTCGTGGTTTCCACCACCAGCGTGTCGCCTTCCCAGCGGCCAATCGAGTCGCCCATCCATTTACGGATGTTCTTGGGCAGATGTTGGGCATTCATCCGGACGATGCGGGCATCGTGGACCATTTCAACGACAATCATCACCATGTCCTTACTCTGCACGATCTGATAGTGATTGTTGTAAAGCACCGGCAGCATAGGCGGGCCGGAACTCGAGCCAAAGGCTAATAGGCACCGCTCGCCCAAAGGCCGGGCTTCCGGACCGTCGAAACCGCCACGCACGCCTCGTCGGGCGGCTAGCGTGCGTTGACGTTCGGGTGTAAGTCCTGGCATCCGGCCATTAGCCGGTTCCACGACGATGGAGCTACGTGCCTCACCTTTGATCCGCATCACCTGCGTGCCGCGGTCGGTCCAGAAATTGTTGTAGCCGCAGGTTGGACCCGAACCGCTACGACAGGTTTCTGTGGCCGGCTTCGACAGATCGCTAGGAGCGTCGGCTTCCGCGTTGTATCCCGCTTCAGTGTTTTCCAGTCCCTTGGCTTCAGCCGCTGTGATGACCAGCCGATTGCCGAATTTCTCCGGCCGCTCTAGGGGGGTAATCGTGGCGCTGGTCCAAACACCCTGCAGATCGGGATGACCGTCCAAGGTACGAGGCGCCTTGTACGTCGATGCATCCTTCCCGGCTGCGTATGCAGGCTGCGCCGCTATCGCGAATGCCGCGACGGCGCTGCTAATTAGCAGCGCCGTGCGGGAGATAGGCGATAGACAACTCATTCCAATGCCGATTACTTATGAACGTCGACCTTCGGCTCAGGCTGCGTAGGCACTTTGCGCAAGTGGCCGTACATCAGCTCTTCGACGAATTCGACGCACTTGAACTGCATCAGCTGCGCATTCGGTTCGATGCGGCGATACAGCGGCATGCTGATTTTCCAAGGTTTCGTGAAGACGTTCTTATCTTCGATGGTCGCTTCGTAAAGGATGTGGTCGGGACCGCGCATCGTGTAACGCTCGGTGACGATCAAGGCATCGCTGTGGAAGTTGCCGGAACGATCGAACCAAGTTTGGTCGTTGTTGCCGGTCACTTTGACCACCAATGTGTCGCCTTCCCACTTGCCAACGGATTGGCCCATCCAAGAATCGGCCGGGGGTGGACCCGGATCCTTCATATAGATATTGCGGGTAGCGCCGGCGTATTCATAAGCAATGAACGTGTAGTCCTTGCTCTGGAAGATCTGGAATGGATATGGCATGTAGGTGGCGCGTGGCACACCAGGCATGTAGCAGCGGACTTCTGGATCGTGGTCGACCCAACCGGCCTGGTTCTTTTTCTTTTGTTCCAGCGCTTCCGGCTTGTACGGAATGGAGCCGCCTTCGACGACGCCGAGACCCGCCGGAATTGAGCCTACCGCACCCATGGCTACCACTTGCGGAGCCGGGACCGGTTGGAACTGACCGGGGACCATTTGCAGTGCAGCACGGGCAGCATGGGGTTCCAGGTCAAAGTTGGCGGAATTCATCGCCTGCCAAATACCATTCAGGTTCGGCTTGCCGTCAGGTAGGCGCGGCATTTTGTTGGTGGGCGCATCGGCCGCGATAGCACTGGCAGCGGCCAGCATCGCGGTTGCGGTAATCAGTGTTCGTTTGAATGCCGTTAGCATTGGTTGTCTCTCTCCGGTACAAATCGACCTTGTTGTTCGGCCAACCATTTCCGGCCGTATCGATCACGTCAGTGCGAAGTCAATTCGTACACTGAAACGTTAATCGCAGTCGGTAACGTTAATGGTTTTCGATCGAATAACACGGCTCGCACAGATGCTGCCAAGCCGTCCCCAATCTGGGCGCAGATGGTACGGCAGTTATTCGAAGATGTCGCTAACCCGGATGCCTTAAGTTCTGTTTAGTTTGGTTAACCGCGGTGATTACCGCGGTTAACGCGCAACGCCGCGTCAAAAATAACGCAGAGTCTGTATGATTCGTCGCTCCGCGAAAGCGGCTCAAGACGGGCAAAAGCCTGCATTTTCGTACAACGATATGTTGCCAGACATGGCATGAAGGGGTTTATGCGCGTGCTCAGATTTATTCCGCCGCAGGCTCTCGTATTCCTGTCCGCTGCGCTGCTGGCGGCGTGCGGTGGACCGCAAGAAAGCAATCCACCGGCCGCAACGAGCGGGCCCCCATTCGATACGACCGCCACCGTGGCGCATTTGATGAGCTGGATCATGGATCCGCAGGCTGACGTCGTGTGGGCCGTGGGCGGCTACGTCATCACTAAAGACGGCGAAGTACAGTCCGTTCCGAAAAACGACGACGAATGGAATGCAATCCGGAATGCCGCCGCCACCGTTGCTGAAAGCGGCAACCTGCTGATGTTGCAAGGCCGCGCACGCGACAACGGCGATTGGATGGCCATGGCGCGCAAGATGACGGAGGAAGCGAATCGCTGCGTGCAAGCCGCCGAAGCGAAGGATTTAGACGCGTTGTTTACGGCAGGCGGCGACATGTACATCGCTTGCACTGCGTGCCACACGAAATATGTGATCGGCGAGAGCAGTCCAGCAGAGGCGGCGACTCCGAATAAATAGTTTGATGAGCGTGCGCTCGTCATGTCGACTTCGTATTGCAGTCAATTGCAGGTTTAAGGGGAACACTATGTCGATTCGTTCTGTGAGCAAGACATTCTTGTTGGCGGCATTGTTCGCCGTTGCCGCCGCGCACGCCCAAAGTGCCGCGCCCAAGATCAAGGTCGTTAAGCCAGAAACGGTTGGTTTTTCGAGCAGCGGGTTGAAAGACCTTGAGACCGCGCTGAACGACATCGTCGACAAGCAGCACCTCGCAGGTCTGGTCACGCTCGTCGCGCGTCACGGCGAAGTTGTGCATTACAAGGCACACGGGTTTCAGGACCTCGACAGCAAGACGCCGATGCAGCTGGATACCATCGTGCGCGTCTTTTCGATGACTAAGCCGATTACCGGCGCCGCGATGATGATGTTATACCAAGAAGGTAAGTGGCAGCCTAGCGATCCGATCGCGAAGCACATTCCCGAGTTCGCGAATCTCAAAGTGTTCGCGGGTCTCGACAAGGACGGCAAGCCGATTCTCGAAGCGCCGCATCATGCACCCACCATGGGCGAGCTGATGTCTCACAACGCCGGCTTCACTTACGGACTCTTTGGCAACTCGCCGGTCGATAAGATGTATCAGGCCGACAATCCCTTGGCCGCACCGTCGCTGCAAGCTTTCATCGACAAGATGGCGAAATTCCCGCTGCTGTATCAGCCGGGCGAGAAGTGGGTGTACAGCGTCTCCGTAGACATCCAGGGCTACTTGGTCGAGAAGCTGTCGGGCAAGACCTTTCCGCAGTTTTTGCAAGATCGCCTGTTCGGCCCGCTTGGTATGAAGGACACGGCGTTTCTTGTGCCGGCCGATAAGCTCTCGCGCGTCTCGGCCCTATATGGCTGGGACGGCACTAAGAAAGCGCTCGCCGCGCAGCCGAAGGAGCCACTCATCAGCCAGATGCCTGGCTTGCCGTCGGGCGGCGGTGGTTTGTATTCGACCGCTCCAGACTATTTGCGCTTTGCACAGATGATGGCGAACGGAGGTGAACTAGACGGCGTGCGGTATCTCAAGCCGAGTTCTGTCGCCATGATGCGTACCAATGTGCTGAACGATACAACGCTGAATTCAAAGTCAGGGGCGGGCATCGCACGTTCCGAAACCGCGAACGGCATTCAGCCTGGTCTCGGCTTCGGCTACGACTTCGCGGTCATCACCGATCCGGCAAAATTCAACGGCTCCGTCGGGAAGGGGACGTTTTGGTGGTGGGGCATCGCCGGCACTTGGTTCTGGATCGACCCAGCAAACGATGTCGTATTCATCGGCATGATTCAGCGCCGCGGCGGAGTGCCGGGTGCGGGCAATCACGAAGACTTAAGCCGCTCGCTGACATACAAGGCGTTGGTCGATCGTAGCAAGTAAGCGATACCCATGAGAGTGAATGCAACAATGCGCGCAGCCTGGGTTGCGCGCGTTTTCCTCGCGAGCGCGTTGTGCTTACTAGGTGGCGTTGCCTTCGCGCACGGCGTCGGCGAAGCCGATCAGCAGTTTCTGACCAACAGCGCCGGCGCGCAGGTCATGCCTTTCATCTATTTGGGCGCAAAGCACATGGTTACCGGATACGACCACTTGCTGTTTCTCGTCGGCGTGATTTTCTTCCTCTACCGACTGAAAGACGTAGCGCTATACGTCACGTTGTTCGCCGTCGGCCACAGCGTGACGTTGCTGTCCGGCGTGCTGGGCGGCCTCCACGTCAACGCATTTCTTATCGATGCGATTATCGGTTTGTCGGTTGCCTACAAGGCCTTCGATAATTTAGATGGCTTCCAAACACTGTTTGGCTTTGAGCCGCCGCAAAAGGCCGCCGTGCTGATCTTTGGGTTCTTCCATGGCTTCGGGCTTGCTACCAAGCTACAAGAGCTCTCGCTGTCGCAGGAAGGTTTGGTGACTAATATGGTGGCTTTCAATGTCGGCGTAGAAATCGGGCAATTTTTGGCGCTAGGCGCGATCTTGATCGTGATGAATTACTGGCGTCGAACCGCCAGCTTTCTCCGCCATGCGAATGTCGCCAACGTGCTGTTGATGACCGCCGGCTTTGTACTCACCGGCTATCAATTGGCCGGCTATGTGATGGAGTAATCGTGACGACTGATGTAAGTCAAGCAGCGAGTATGACGCGCAAGCAACTGATCGTAAGCACCGTGGTGGCGATCGCCGTTGCCGCACTGGTGTTGTTTGTCGTGGTGTTGCCTGCCGAGTACGGCCAAGATCCCACGCGAATTGGGCGGTTAATCGGCCTGCAACAAATGGGGGAAGCCAAGGTCACTGCCGAGGCGCAAGTCGGAGGCGAAATCGCGCACGCGCACGATCGCAAGTATCGAACAGCCACCATCGAAATCAACGTGAAGCCAAAGGAAGAGTTGGAGTACAAAGCTGTGCTCGCCAAAGGCGAGCCGTTGCTATACGCGTGGAAAGCCGCGGGCGGTTCGGTGTATTTCGAATTCCATGGCGAGCCCACGGAGGGCAAATGGCCGAAGGGCTATTTCCGCAGCTACGAAATCCAAGAAAAAAGCGACGCGGCCCAGGGCTCGTTCACTGCTCCGTTCACGGGCCAGCATGGCTGGTATTGGCGCAACCTCACTGAAGAGCCTGTGACGATCACGTTGGAAGTGGCGGGCTATTACACAAAGATCAGCCGCATCGGCTCGTGATCGTTTATTGCCGCGCGGATTGAATGCTACGCATCCGTTCGCAGCTCGTCGATAGTTTGGTCTGAAGCACGACGTTCGACCCCGCTGTTCGTCAGCGCGTAGTGCGCCATTTGCAACCCGAGTTCGCGCTCGCTCATCAGGGCCAATTCCACCCCTGCAGTGCGTAGGAAATCCCTGTCCTCGGCGCTATGCGTCCGCGCAAGAATGTGTAGCGCCGAATTGGCGGCACGCACGGTCTCCAGCGCATGACGCAACTGTAGGCTGTCCGGGATCGCAAACGCGAGCATGGCCGCGCGATCCAGGCCGACGGCCGTCAGGACCGCTGCATCGGCAATGTCGCCGACCACGGCGCGCACGCCTTCTGCAGTGAGTCTCTCGACGATTTTTCGATCCATCTCAACGACTACATAGGGAATCTCGTGCTTGTGCAGCGCGCTGGCTATAACGCTGCCGACGCGGCCATGGCCGACGATCACGACGTGGCCGCTCCATTCCGCCGGCACGACCGAGCGCGCATCATTTTGAACGGCGCTCGAGCGATCCAGCCATGCTTGCAGCTTGGGCTTGGAGCGCAACCACAGCTCAAGTCCAGGCAGCGCGTGAAAGGCGAGCGGGTTGATCGCAATAGAGATGATGGCGCCAGCTAATACCAGTGTTTGCGCGTCCGGCGGCACCAACTGCAGCGACACTCCCAATGCGATCAAGATAAAGGAAAACTCGCCGATTTGAGCCAAGCCGGCGGTAACCAAAAGGGCTGTCCGCAGGGGATGCTTGGCTATCAGGACGATGGCAAACGCCGCGACCGATTTGCCGATAACGATGACCAGCACGACGGCCAGCACACTCATCGGCTCACGCACGAGAATCGTGGGATCGAACAACATGCCGACGGAGACGAAGAACAACACGGCGAAGGCGTCTCGCATCGGCAGGATGTCTTCACCCGCTTTGTGGCTGAGCTCGCTCTCGCTCAAGACGACGCCAGCGAAGAATGCACCAAGCGCCAATGAGACATCGAAGAGCAACGCCGACCCATAGGCGATACCGAGCGCAATGGCGAGCACCGCTAGAGTGAAGAGTTCCCGCGAACGTATGCGCACGGCGCGCGCCAGCAATTTGGGGAGGTAGCGCCGGCCGAACAACAGCATCAACGCGACGAAGATGGCGACCTTGCCGAGAGTGATCGACAAGGTCAAAGCAATGGCGCCGAAATCTGGACCGCCGCTCGACGACGGCGTGTGAAATTCGGCAAATGCTGGCAGCAGCACCAGGACCACGATCATGGCCAAATCCTCCACGATCAACCAGCCGATTGCGATCTGTGCGCGCTGCGTGCGAATCAGTTGATGATCTTCAAGTGCTCGCAATAGAACAACAGTGCTGGCAACGGAGAGCGAGAGGCCGAATACCAATCCGGCGCTCCAGTGCCAGCCCCAAAGATAGCCAAGAAATGCGCCAATAGCGGTGGCCACCACAATTTTCGCTACCGCGCCCGGTATCGCGATGGCACGCACGCGCATGAGATCCGATAGCGAGAAATGCAAACCGACGCCGAACATCAGCAGGATGACGCCGATCTCAGCCAATTGGTTCGCGAGCTGTGAATCGGCGACGAAACCAGGGGAGTAAGGTCCGATGATGACGCCAGCGATCAAGTAACCAAGGATCGCCGGCAGCCGCAACTTGTGCATCACCAAACCAAGGAGGAACGCAAGACCGAAGCCCGCAGCAATCGTGGCGATGAGAGGGGTCGAATGTTGCATTGAATTACTTTTACTGAATTGAGCAAGGTCGATCAAGCGTGATTTCCGAATCGCTTCGACTTTCGGCTAAGGCAGCGCAATCTGTGATCGGCTGTTCTACTGCCAAAACGGATCGAGAATTTGCATGAGGAAGGATGTAGTACCATCGAGTTGCGTCGATCGACTGGCGCGCAACCCTTGCACCATCATGGCGGACACCGACCTCGCCTCGTTACTGCAGTCGGCGGAAAGCGGCAACGCAGAAGGCCGCGAACAATTATTCACGGCGCTCTACGCTGAACTGCACCGTCTGGCGCAGCGCGAGTTGCGGCGAAACGCCGGCTTAACGGTAAGCCCGACGACGCTTCTGCACGAGACTTTTCTCAACATCTCGCAACGTAACATCGAAACGTTCGCGGACCGCGGGCGCTTCATGGCCTACGCTGCGCGAGCCATGCGCGGGCTGCTCATTGATTATTTGCGTAGCCGTCAGGCACAGAAGCGTGGCAGTCAATTCGAGATTACGTCTCTACCGGCCGAATTGCCGCCAGCGTTGGACATCGATCTGGATATGGCGAAGCTAGGTGACGCTTTGGACGCGCTAGCCAAAATCGAGCCGCGTCTTGCCGAATGTGTCGATCTCAAGTTCTTCTGTGGCTTCTCACACGCCGACATTGCCGAGATGTGGTCCGTATCGGAGCGCACCGTTCAGCGGGAATGGGAAAAAGCCCGCATATTGCTGCATCGATTCATCAACGATCAGCCGCCTAGCTAATCCACGCACCTGCGCAAAAACAGGTAATCGCAAGGTGACAGGGTATTGCTAGCCGCAGTGCGTTCGAATGAACAAGCGGAATCAAAGATTGGCGTAGCCTAGCTCTCGGATAATCGGCCGATCAATTCGGTTTGCGAGTTAATGCGTGGCGATAAATTGTCCTTCGCCCGGCGATATGTATCGCCATCTAATTGCCATGCGCCGACGTTATCGGTCAAGTAGAGTTCCAGGTCGGCGATGATTCTGTCGCGATGATTCGACGACTCGATTGGAAAGCCCACCTCGATGCGGCGGAAGAAGTTCCTTTCCATCCAATCGGCGCTGGCGCAGAACACTTCAGGCGTACCGTCATTGCAGAAATAGTAAACGCGTGAGTGCTCGAGGAAACGCCCGACGATGGAGCGGACGGTGATGTTGTCGGAAACGCCGGGAATTCCGGGGCGAAGCGCGCAAATGCTGCGCACGATCAAATCCACTTTGACGCCTGCCATTGACGCCTGATACATCGCTTGAATGATCTGAGGCTCAACCAACGCATTGAGTTTCGCGATGATGCGGGCGGGTTTTCCTTGTTGTGCGTTTTCAATCTCGCGCCGGATTTTCGCAAGCAGCGCATCGTGCAACGTGAATGGCGACTGCAAAACCTTTTGCAGATTGGCTTGCCGTGTGGGGCTCGTCAACTGCAGGAAGAGCTCATGCAAATCCTCGCCAATAGCCTGATCGCAGGTGAACAATCCGTAGTCCGTATAGGCGCGAGCGGTGCTCGGATGGTAATTGCCTGTGCTCAGGTGGCAATAGCGACGCAACTTACCGCGTTCACGACGCACGACCATGATGAGTTTGGCGTGCGTCTTAAATCCCACGACGCCGTACATGACGTGCGCGCCTGCCTCTTGTAGGCGGTTTGCGAGCTTGATGTTGTCCGCTTCGTCGAAGCGCGCCATTAGTTCGATAATAACCGTCACTTCTTTGCCGGCTCGCGCAGCTTGAACGAGCGCATCGACAATAGGTGACTCAGGTCCCGCTCGATACAGCGTTTGCTTGATTGCCAGCACGCTACGATCGGCGCCGGCCTGGCGTACGAAATCGACGACCGGTCCAAATGGATGATAGGGGTGATGCAGCAGGACATCGTTTTCTGCGATCGCTGCGAATAGATCCTCTTTGGCGATCAGCTGCTTCGGCAAACTGGGCGTAAACACCGGATATTTCAAATCAGGGCGGTCGATCAAGTCGTAAATCGTCATTAGGCGATTCAAATTGACGGGTCCGTCTACTTGGTACAAATCATCGCGCGTCAATTCAAAGTGCTTGAGCAAGAAGCTAACTATGTCGTCTGGACAGTCGGCCGACGTTTCCAGACGAACGGCGTCGCCGTAACGCCGGTGAGCGAGTTCGCCCTCCACCGCACGCAACAAATCGTCGACTTCTTCGTCGTCAACGAACAAGTCGCTATTGCGAGTGACGCGAAATTGCCAGCTACCTTCTACGTTCATTCCGCTGAACAATGTTGGAATGAAACTCGCGATAACCGCTGACAGAAATGCGAAGCAAGTGGCGTTATCGGTATCGGTAATCGGCAACCGAATGATGCGCGGCAACGATCTCGGCACCTGCACGACAGCCATCTCGGCGTCGCGGCCGAATGCGTCTTTACCGCTCAATCGTACGATGAAATTCAGACTTTTATTTTGAATGCGCGGGAAGGGGCGCGCCGGATCGAGGCCGAGAGGCGTGAGCACGGGTTCTACTTGTTGCGTGAAATGATCGGCGAGCCACTCGCGTTGGGCATCTGTGAAGTTACGACCGTTAACGAAGCGAATGCCGTGCCGCGCTAATTCCGGAAATACCAACTGATTGAGCTGCCGGTACTGATCCGCTACCAAAGCGGATGCCTGAGTGCGAATGGCGGACAGCTGATCGGCGACGCTCATGCCGTCGGGACCTGGTTGCAGCGAGCCCAATTCTTGGCGCTGCTTAAGACCGGATACTCGAATCTCGAAGAACTCGTCGAGATTGCCGCACGAGATGCAAAGAAAACGAATGCGCTCCAGTAGCGGCAGTGACGTATCGTGTGTTTGCGCCAACACGCGCCGATTGAAATCGAGCAACGAGAGTTCTCGATTCAAATAATATTCCGGAGCCTTGAGATTGATGTCGAGCATGACGATCCAACGAGGTGGGGATCGATAGTACTACGCGAAAATGCTCGAATTGTTACAGCGGAGCGCTGCGGAGACGCTCTATTTGGATGCGCTGACCGATACTCGATCCATCGCCATGAGATCCAGCTCGGCGAGCAGCGGCCCACTAGCGCTCTGGAAATCAGCGAGATACGTCATCGAGATCGGCTGGGCATCAGGCAGTGCAACCGTGCGCGGGTTCTTGTGAATGCCACCCAATCTATATTCATAGTGGAGGTGGGGGCCGCTCGCAGTTCCGGTTTGACCCACATAACCCACGATGTCCCCTTGCTTCACACGAGTACCGTTACGGAGCCCGTTCGCATGACGCGACATATGACCATAAAGCGTGGAAATGTTGCCGCCGTGCTCAAGAATCACTGCTTTTCCATACCCGCCTTTTACTCCAACGAATGATGCTCGCCCATCGCCGGCGGCGCGGATTGGCGTGCCTGTCGGTGCCGCATAATCGACGCCCTGATGCGCGCGAGTGATATTCAGGACCGGATGAAGGCGACGCGGATTGAAATTAGAGCTGATGTACTTGAATTCGACGGGTGCTCTCAAGAACCTCTTGCGCATGCTTTTGCCATCCGGCGCGAAGTAATCGCTTACCTCGCCGTCTTTGGATTCGTAACGAACGGCTCTAACTGCATGACCTTCGTTGACGAATTCGGCAGCCAAGATGCGGCCGTCACCCAGGTACTCTCCTTCGCGAAATTTCTGCTCGTAAACGACGGCAAAGGTATCCCCGCGCTGAATGTCGAGCGCGAAGTCGATATCCCAGCCGAAGATGTCGTTCGCCATGCGGAGAATGATGTCGGCGCTGACACCGGCAGCTCGTCCGCTTACGAACAAGGATGAATCGATGACGCCTCGCGCCTGCACGCGGCGAAATTCCAGAGGTGTGTCGATAACAGAGGCGGAGAAACCCGATTCATCGCGACTCACCGAGAGTGTCGTCGTTTCACTGAGCCGGCGTCCGAAACTCAACAGCGCGCCATTCAAATGGACAAGCTTGATGAGTTCGCCGGGTTTCAACGAATCGGTGTAATCCTTGATGCCGGGCAGCGTGCGGATCGTTGCCAAGTCATCAAGGTTTAAGCGCGCCTGACGAAAAATTCGTTCAAGGGTGTCATCGCGACGCACGACGAAGTCAACCGCTGTGCCCAATGGTTGCAGGGTTAGTTCGGCGATTTTCGAGACTGATGGCGCCTGTTCGACCAATTCCGTCCAAATGTCCGGAGGGAGAGGCTGGGAGTCGTTTGGCGCTCTCAAGAAGCTGAACACCGCTGCACCCATTGG
>Ga0193752_1000651_pt1 | contig 31986 bp, 26 predicted proteins | sample H1c1metaG_FD_144924 | JGI IMG/M metagenome (GOLD analysis project Ga0193752, IMG submission 144924) | Soil microbial communities from a riparian zone of the East river system, Colorado, United States - H1c1 | ecosystem: Environmental > Terrestrial > Soil > Riparian zone | place: USA: East River... | reverse complement strand
ACCGACCTGCAGAAGCTGTATCCGCTTCAACCGGATTCCCTGGATCCCATCATTCCGAAAGGGACTACATTTCCTCCTCCTGGTGTAGTTCCGCAGGTGCCGGCCGGGGCGGATACTGCTTATTTCAACTGGCGCGATTCAACCAGTATCATTCCAATTAAGACAGATAGGGACAACGGCAGCAACAACTGGGTAGTTGCCGGTTCCAGAACCAAATCAGGCAGACCGATACTCTGCAATGATCCCCACCTGGGATTGAATCTCCCTTCGCTCTGGTATGAAATGCAGATCACCACAGCGGGCTTCAGTACCTATGGGGTGAGCTTTCCGGGTGCTCCTTCCATTGTCATCGGATATAATGAGAACATCGCCTGGGGAGTTACCAATGCCGCACGAGACGTGATGGATTATTACGACATCAGGTTCCGAGATGAATCGCATAATGAATACCGTTATAATAACGAATGGAAGAAGGCCGGAAAACAGCTAGATGTATTCCGGATTAAGGGTGGGGCTGTAATTATCGACACGGTGGCCACCACTGAATTCGGTCCTGTTATTTATGATGAACATTTCAGGGGCCGGTCACGCACTGATGGCAGAAGTCATCTGGCTGTGAAGTGGAAGGCGCAGGAAGGCTCTAATGAACTGAAAACTTTTTATCTTCTCAGCCAGGCAAGGAACTATCAGGATTACCTGAACGCCATCAAAGGCTTTATTTGTCCCGGACAGAATTTTGCTTTTGCTTCGCGCACCGGCGACATTGCCATCTGGCACCAGGGCTCATTTCCCGCAAAGTGGAAAGGACAGGGAGACTATATCATGCCGGGAACCGACAGCAGTTATCTATGGCAGGGCAACATTCCGCAGGCTGAAAATCCGCACCTCCTGAACCCGGCAAGGGGCTTCGTAAGCAGTGCCAACCAATTACCCGCTGACAGCAGCTATCCTTATTACCTGGGAGGCAGCTACGACCTTTACCGCGGCCTGATCATCAACAGAAAACTTGGCCAGATGGACCAGGTTACACCAGCCGACATGCAAAAATTGCAGAACGACAACTACAATGTATTTGCGGCAAACGCTGTGCCCCTGATGCTGGCCCATCTGGACAGTTCCCGGTTTTCACCTGCCCAACTCAAATACGTCGACATACTCCATAGGTGGAATTTCAGGGAAGATAATGAGGAACGAGGTGTCGCCATCTTCACTACGTGGTTCGACCAGGTTGAATCGCTAATCTGGCAGGATGAACTTTCCCAGCAGCCTTCGCCTTCTGTAAAACCCGAGCAATACACTTTACTGGAGGCGCTTATCAGAGACAGCTCCTTCTCTTTTATTGACAACATCAAAACACCTGCGAAGGAATCGCTAACGAATATCATTACCCGCGCATGGTTGCTCTCAGTCCCAAAATGGCAGAAGGCAGAAGAAAGTTCCGGGTTAACATGGAATCATTTCAAAGATGCCGGTTTGCGACATCTGCTACGGCTGGAGGCATTCAGCAGGTATCACCTGAATACGGGAGGTGGTCTCAATGTGATCAACGCCCTCAAACAGTTTCATGGTCCCAGTTGGAGAATGGTAGTGGAAATGAAGGATGAACCAGGGGCTTATGGCATCTATCCCGGTGGTCAGAGCGGAAATCCCGGTAGTAAATATTACGATGGTTCAGTCGACAACTGGTCGAAGGGCCAATATTATCGATTGTGGAAGATGAAGAAGGGGGAGGAAGCGGACAAAAGAATTCGGTTCCAAATGAATTTCAACAATTAAAAAAATTCAATGAGAAGCTTGGTGGCCATATTGTTTACCGCCATTCTGGCCTGGATAGCCGGGATCTGGCTGCCCTGGTGGTCAGTGGCCGTGGCTGCAGTCATCGTTGCACTGATCCTGCCCCAGTCACCTGGAAAGGCCTGGCTTTCGGGTTTCCTTGGAATTTTGATTTTATGGGCTGTGGCAGCCCTTGTGGTCAACCTGCGTAACGAAAGCGTCCTGGCGCCCAAAATGGCAGCAATCCTGCCTTTGCAGGGCTCTGTGGGCCTGTTAATCCTGATTACCGCCCTGATAGGTGCCCTGGCAGGTGGTATGGGTGCCCTCACCGCGAGCCTCTTCCTTCGTTTTTCAAAAAAGATCTGACGTATATTTGCGGCTTCGAAATTTTGTTCACAAGGCAAGTGTCCTAAAAATTTCAGAGTAATGGCCGTGTTACACAACCGGGTTTCGCAGAAGGAACTCAAGGAGCGTTTATACCAGGAGACCGATCCAAGGGTCACGCTGTCCTTTTACAAATATTTTACTATTCCCGATCCCGAGCGTTTCCGGGATGAACTCTATGTTCTTTTTTCCGGATGGAAGGTTTTCGGACGCATTTATATCGCCAGGGAAGGAGTGAATGCACAGATTAGTATTCCCGCTTTGGGTTTTGAAATTTTCAAGACTTACATGGAAACCTCTCCGGATTTCATCGGGACCCGTCTGAATATCGCGGTTGATGATGATGGTAAGTCGTTCTGGGTTTTGAAGATCAAGATCAGGGCAAAAATTGTGGCCGATGGAATTGATGACCCTGCTTTCGATATGAAGAACAAGGGCCGATATGTCAATGCGGAGCAGTTTAACGACCTGACCGAAGATCCCTGGACCATCGTGGTAGACATGCGTAATCATTATGAGTATGAGGTGGGTCATTTTGAGCGGGCGATAGAGATCCCAAGCGACACTTTTCGCGAACAGTTACCCATGTCCGTGGAACTGTTAGAAAAAGAAAAGGAACGCAACATCATCATGTATTGCACCGGTGGTATTCGTTGCGAAAAAGCCAGCGCCTACCTGCTGCACCGGGGGTTTGCCAATGTATTTCATCTCGAAGGCGGAATTATCAACTATGCAAATACAGTAAAGGAAAAAGGCCTTAGGAATAAGTTCAGGGGAAAGAATTTTGTATTCGATGACCGACTGGGCGAAAGAATAACCGAAGATGTTATTGCACAATGTCACCAGTGCGGGAAGCCTGCCGACACACATACAAATTGCCGCAATGAAGCCTGCCATCTGCTTTTCATTCAGTGCGATGAGTGCAGGGAAAAGTATACAGGCTGTTGTTCCTCAGCGTGTCAGCAACTATATCAGTTACCTGAAACCGAAAGAAAGATATTACGGAAGGGAAAACACACAGAGGTAGCGTTTTTTAACAAGTCGCGTCTTCGGAAAAGACTCTAGTAATTTTACTTTTCATAAATGTTTTTTCCCGATGGGCCTTTCCGGGGTCTCACTATAAAGGGAACATTTTTAAGAGATTACTCTTATTTCTAAATCACTTTATCATTTGGTTCATCGAATTTTTCGGAATCGGAGTTGCATCTTTGAATGCTTTGTGTTTTTTTTGTATGTCAGTTAGCTGACACCGAAATCCGTTTTAATCCGAAAATCCAACCTAATGAAAATCTGTACCCACTCAGTCAGAGGCCTATGCCTGACCATCCTGCTCCTTGCTGGATTTTTTCCATCCTTTTCTCAGCAAATTCAAAAGCATGTTACAATTTCGACTGGAGAATCGATTGGTTTCCTTGAATATAAGCCGCGTGATTATGCGAACAACCCCAACACAAAGTACCCCATCATTATTTTCCTTCATGGAGTTGGTGAAAAAGGCAATGGAACTACCGACCTCGCCAAGGTAGCCTGCTGTGGTATTCCTCACGTCATTGCAAAGGGTCACAATATGACATTCAACTGGAATGGTAAATCTGAAACCTTCCTGGTACTCTCGCCTCAATGTCCTACCAAATATTGGATGTGGCCCGAAGTACTTGTCGATGACCTGATCAAATATGCGAAACAAAATCTTCAGATAGATCCTGACCGGATCTATCTTACCGGTCTTAGTATGGGAGCTGGTGGAACTTTTAGATATATTTCGAGCACACAGCCCTATGCTGATAATATCGCTGCTTCAGCGGCAATAGCACCGCCCTGCGTTTTCAATAATGCAAAATATATGGTAAAAAACAATATGCCATTCTGGGGTTGGCATGCCGCTGATGACAACATTGTTTCATACACCTGCACCGAAGCAGCAGTAGATAAAATGAATGCATTAAACCCTGCTGTAAAACCACTGAAGGTGATCTGGCCGACAGGCGGTCACATTGTCTGGGACCGCGTGTATGCCGACACTAACTATCTGTGGGATGGCGCTCTCAACGTGTACGAATGGTTCCTTGGCCAGCGCAAAGGGGCAGCTGTTAACAAACTGCCGGTTGCTAAGACGGCTAATAATCTGGCTACTACAACCGCAACAGGAATCGTTAATCTTGATGCATCAGCATCTTCTGATGCCGACGGACATATTGTAAGATATGTATGGAAAAGGATCTCTGGTCCGAACGCAGGTGTCATCACCACACCGCTGGGCACGGGTTCTTCAACAATGGTTTCAGGACTAGCGGTCGCAGGAACTTATAAATTCCAGCTGACTGTTGTTGATGACCGTGCTGGATTTTCAAAGGATACACTAACAGTAAACGTTGCTAGCGGTTCTGCCATTCCAAACAAGGCCCCGCTGGCTAAGGTATCAGCACCGACCAACATCACACTACCTGTCTCCAGCATCTCTCTCAATAGCACCGGATCTTCAGATCCTGATGGATCAATAACAAAGTATGCATGGTCGAAATTATCCGGCCCTGCGGCATCTATTACAACAGCATCAACATCCACTACTACGGTAAACAATCTTGTTGCCGGAAATTATGTATTCCGACTTACCCTGACTGATAATAAGGGAACAACAGGTTTTGCTGATATTTCAATAACCGTACATCCGGCACCCGCACCTGTAAATGTTGCACCGGTAGCGAAGGCTGGCGCAGACGTTCAGATCAAACTCGATGAAACAAATACCGTAAACCTCAGCGCTTCCGGATCATCCGATGCTGATGGAAACATAAAATCAATTCTCTGGTCTAAGATCAGTGGTCCCGCGGCCACGATCCTGAATCCTGGCGCAGCAACCACTTCTGTTTCGAACCTCGTGCAGGGTGTGTATACTTTCCAAGTGAAAGTGACTGACAACAACAATGCATTTTCTGTCGACCAGGTAGTAGTTACAGTTCTGCCGGCACCCGTGCCTGTAAATATTGCACCGGTAGCAAAGGCTGGCGCAGACGTTCAGATCAAACTCGATGAAACAAATACCGTAAACCTCAGCGCTTCCGGATCATCCGATGCCGATGGAAACATAAAATCAATTCTCTGGTCTAAGATCAGTGGTCCTGGGGCCACGATCCTGAATCCTGGTGCAGCAACCACTTCTGTTTCGAATCTCGTGCAGGGTGTGTACACCTTCCAGGTGAAAGTGACTGACAACAACAATGCATTTTCTGTCGACCAGGTTGTGGTGACTGTATTGCCTGCGCCGGTCAGCAGGCCGCCTGTTAATATCAGCCCCATTGCGAACGCGGGCCCAGATCAGATTACCAATATGGATCGGCCACGGGTATTGCTCAAAGGCCATGAGTCAAAAGATACAGATGGCTACCTCGCTTCATTCTACTGGACTAAAATCAATGGCCCTGCATCTGATGTCATTGAAAACAGTAAGATGGCTGACACCTATGTTTCCGGTCTCACGCCAGGCGTGTACACTTACCGGTTTACAGTGATCGACAATCGTGGAGATGTTTCGACGGATGATGTAACGGTTACTGTGAACGCGATCAATAACAAAGCGCCCATCGCGGATGCAGGAGATGACGTAACGATTACGACTTCATATACAACTGTACTACTGAATGCTAGCCGTTCAAAAGATACGGATGGTTATCTGGCTTCTGCGTACTGGCGCAAGCTTAGCGGACCCGCAGTTTGCAACATCGAAAACTGCCATGCTAAAACCACTCATGCTGCGGACTTGCTGGAAGGTGTGTATGTTTTCCGTGTAACAGTTAAAGACAACAGGGGTGATTCAACCTCGGATGACGTGAAAGTAACAGTGAACAATCCTGCCAAAACAAAGATCAACCAGCTGCCCATCGCAGATGCCGGAGCTGATCACATTACATCCATCGATCGCCCAAGAGTATTGCTCAGAGGATATCGTTCAAAAGATAACGACGGATGGATCGCAGCCTTTGTCTGGACAAAAGTAAGCGGACCCACCGGTGCGGTGATCGAAGACACGAAGCTCGCCGACCCTTATCTTTCAGGTCTTGTTGAAGGAGTATATGTGTATCGTTTTACGGTAACCGACAACAAGGGTGCAACTTCCTTCGACGACGTTACTATCACAGTGACCGCTTCAACAAATAAGGCTCCCGTGGCCAATGCAGGTCAGGATAAGACAATCAAAATATCTTACCCAACCGTTCTGCTCACCGGCTATGAGTCAAGAGACACTGATGGCTACCTGGCAGCATTGTCATGGAGCAAGATCAGCGGGCCTGATGGTGATGTGATCGCTTCTCCAAATGGCGTGAACACCTATGTCACCGGGCTTAAAGAAGGCAGTTATGTATATCGGCTAACCGTTAAGGATAATAGAGGAGTAACTTCTACAGACGATGTGGTGGTTACCGTCACTAATCCCTATGTGGTGTCAAGCTTCAGCACTATTGCCGGACCTAATGTCAAAGAAGCACTGACTGCCTATCCAAATCCTGCAAAGGATGTGATCACACTCAGTTATTCTTCCGCAGCTTTGGGTAGATCGGTTGTCATCCTTTACGATGCATACGGCATGCCTGCAAGAACGGTTGAATTTGAAAAATCACAGGTTCTTCATCAGATCCAGCTGAACATTACAGACCTCAGCCATGGCATGTATCATGTGGTCGTTACCACTGGTGGAACAAAAATGCAGACAACTATTCTAAAACAATAATCCTACAGCCAGGATCTCATCAGATCCCGTTGCACAATGACAGGCCGCAAGGTGCGCAGTTAACCACTGCCGCTTTGCGGCTTTTTTTTATAGTAGCTTCTTTAGGGACCTTTCTATTCTTTCTGTCACCTCAGCGGAATCAAGCGGTTCAGGGTGGAATTTTTCTCCGATCATTCGTTCATACAGTTCAATATAACGGGCGCTGATTGTCGCCAGCCAGTTGTCCGTCATCAGAGGAACTTCCTGGCCTTCCTTGCCCATGAAATTATTCGCGATCAGCCACTCCCTTACAAATTCCTTGCTAAGCTGCAGCTGCCTTTCGTTGTTGGCCTGCCTGTCTTCAAATCCTTCGGCATAAAAATACCTGGATGAATCCGGTGTGTGGATCTCATCCATCAGGTAGATCTCGTCACCGATCCTGCCAAATTCATACTTTGTGTCGACGAGGATGAGACCCTGTGCTGCAGCCATCTCCCTGCCACGCGCAAATAACCTGAGCGTATAGGCCGCCAGTGTATCCCATTCCGAGGCCGTGCAAATGCCCTGGCTGATGATCTCTTCTTTGGATATGTCCTCGTCGTGACCAGCCGCTGCCTTGGTGGATGGCGTTATAATTGGTTCAGGAAAATAGTCATTCTCTTTCATGCCTTCGGGCAAGGCAACGCCGCAGAGCGATCGCTTGCCTGATGAATAAGTTCTCCACGCATGACCGGCGAGATTTCCTCTTACTACCATTTCTATCCTGAACGGCAGGCATTTTTTTCCAATGGATGCTACGGGTGCAGGAGCATCCACCAGCCAATTTGGACAGATGTCACTGGTTGCCTTCAGCATATAAGCGGCAATCTGGTTAAGTACCTGTCCTTTGAATGGAATAGGCCTGGGGAGTATTACATCGAATGCAGAGATCCTGTCCGAAGCAATCATCACAAGCCAGTCCTCGCCAATCGTATATACATCGCGAACTTTTCCTCTGTAAAAATTCGTTTGCCCCGTAAATCTGTCGGTTTTCATGGCCCGAATATAATGACTTTCTATTCGCGTCTGTGGGTCTGAGGTCCGAAGAAAGGAGTGTTAAATAAATTTTTCCTCTATGAACACAAAGTGTACTTTGCTCTTATATATTCCTAACAAAAACTAGCCACATGAGAAACTGCATACTCTCTGCGCTCTACTTTTTTTCGGCCATCTTTCTTCCCTCAGCAGTATTTTCTCAGTCAGCACAAATTTCAGGAACCATTGTAAGTACAGATAATAATCAGGGGCTGCCTGCCGTATCGGTGATTGTGAAGGGTACAACAAACGGTAGTTTTTCTGATGAGCGCGGTTACTTTAAAATAAGTGTCCCGCAGTCATTTCCCGTGACTCTTCAGTTCAGTTCGATCGGATTCACCGGTGAGGAGTTAGTGGTTAATGGACCAAATGAAACCATCCGTGTTTCTCTTACTCCCGCCTCTTCACTTGGCGAAGAGGTGGTGGTTTCGGCCAGCCGGGTACCTGAACGGATACTCGAATCTCCTGTCTCGATAGAAAGAATAAGTACTGCCAACATCACCAATACTCCCTCAACGAGTTATTATGATATGCTGCGTCAGGTCAAAGGAGTTGACCTGGTTTATTCCAGTCTCACTTTCGCCACGCCCAGTACCCGGGGTTTTAATGTCAGTGGTAACGCTCGCCTCAATCAACTTATCGATGGAATGGACAACCAGGCACCGGGGTTGAACTTTTCGGTGGGGTCAGTAATTGGCATCACCGAACTGGATGTGGAAAGCATGGAACTTTTGCCGGGCGCGTCTTCTGCTCTGTATGGCCCCGGAGGGATGAATGGCACGCTATTGATCAACAGCAAGGATCCATTTAAGTATCAGGGCCTGAGTATCCAGCTAAAGGCGGGTGTCATGCACACCGATCATCGTCAGCGCGAGAATGCTTCGGCATATCACGACTGGAGTCTTAGATGGGGAAAAAAGATCAATGATCGCCTTGCGTTCAAGATTGGTGCACAGATGATCCAGGCGAAAGACTGGGTTGCCAACGACCGGACCAATTACCGGGCAGGCGATGTTTCTCAAAATCAGTATGGCGACGTAAAAACAGGTGACCGCCTCTCTGATCCAAATTATGACGGGGTAAATGTTTATGGAGATGAAACGACGTTGAACCTCGCTGACCCGGCACTTCCTGTTCTTGGCCTGGTATCCAATGGCATCAAGCAGGAACTGCAGACACGGCTGCCACCACCGCTGTACAATGCTGCTGCAGCCTATCTTGATTCGACAGTGGGTTCGTATAATAATTTTCCGGTCTCAAGAACAGGTTATGATGAGAAGGATGTGGTGAATAGCAATACGGTGAATGTAAAACTTTCCGGAGGCATCTATTATAATATCACCGATGCAATTCAGGCTTCACTGGTGGGATACTGGGGTACCGGAAACACCGTGTACACCGGCAGTGACCGGTATTCACTCAAGAACCTTAAGACAGGCCAATACAAGCTCGAGATCAAACACAGCAACTGGTTCATCCGCGGATATACGACACAGGAGAATGCAGGTGATTCATACAATGCTACCATTACTACGCGTCTGTTCAATGAGGCCTGGAAACCCAGTGCAACCTGGTATCAGCAATATGCTCAGGACTTTCTCACGTCCAAAGTGTCGCCATATGTTCAGGCATTGGCAACAGGGAGCGCTTTCAACGCCACGCCTGATCTGAACGCCCATAATGGCGCAAGGACCTTTGCCGATAATGGCCGCCCGGAAGCTGGCTCTTCCAATTTTAATTCACTCTTCGACAAGGTGAAGAGCACACCCATATCAGAAGGTGGTGGTCTCTTCCTTGATAAATCCGACCTCTACCTCGTGGAAGGACAATACCACTTCCGCGAGTTGAAAGTGGTGGACCTGCTTGTTGGCGCCAGTTTCAAACAATATGTGCTGAACTCACAGGGCACGCTGTTCGCGGATACTACAGGACCAATAAAAATAAATGAGGTCGGCGCCTATGCCCAGGTTTCAAAATCACTTTTTGAAGAGAAACTGAAATTGTCCGTCTCGGGCAGGTTCGACAAGAACGAAAATTTCAAAGGAAGGTTCACGCCAAGGTTTTCGGCTGTTTACAAGGTTGCTCCCGATCATAATATCCGCGCCTCTTACCAAACTGCATATCGATTCCCGACAACCCAGAACCAGTGGATCAACCTCGTAGTGGGAGGGGGCACCGTCCTGCTCGGCGGTCTTCCCGAGCTCCGTGATTTTTATCAATTCAATACCAATCCGGTGTATACCGTTCCCAGTGTCCAGGCTGCCGGAGCCGCGTTACTCAGTGGCGCGATGCCGGCGAACGAAGCGCTGGGTTTGTTAGTGACGCCACAATTTGGGGAATATAAACCTGAAACCCTCAAGTCTTTTGAATTGGGATACAAAGGGCTGATCAATAAAAAATTACTGATCGATGCCTATGGCTATTATGGCAAGTATGACAATTTTCTGGGAAGGACCATTGTGTTGCAATCATTGGTGCCGGGGGATCCTACCAAATTGTTCACCTCTTCAACAAGGAGAAGTATATCTGTGGCAGTTAACAGTAAGAGCAAGGTCACCACCTATGGATTTGGCATGAGTGCCGACCTGCTGCTTGGCAGAAATTTTGTGCTTACCGCAAATGTCAGCTCCGACAAGATCAAAGATGTTGATCCTGGCTTCGTCTCCTTTTTCAACTCGCCGTCTTACCGGTTTATCGCCGGATTCAGCAACACCGGATTCGGTAAAGAAAAAAGATTTGGTTTCAATATCAATATGAGGAATCAGGATGGCTTTTATTATGAAAGCGATTTTCGCCAGGGTGAGATCAAGGGCTACACAACCGTGGATGCCCAGGTCAGTTACAAATTCCCCAAACAAAGTGTGTTGGTAAAGCTGGGTGCCACCAACCTGTTTAACGATTATTACAAGACATCTTTTGGGAACCCCGAAATAGGAGGGATCTACTACGTCAGCCTGGGGTACAATGTGTTTTAAGGTCACACGTTGAAGCGGAAGTGCATCACGTCTCCGTCTTTGACAATGTACTCTTTGCCTTCAATCCTAAGCCTGCCATTTTCACGGCATGCGGCTTCGGAACCATAGTGCACAAAATCATCAAATGCAATCACCTCGGCCTTAATAAAGCCTTTTTCAAAATCAGTATGGATCACGCTGGCAGCCTGTGGGGCTTTCCAGCCTTCGTGGATGGTCCATGCCCGCACTTCCTGTACGCCCGCAGTGAAGTAAGTCTTCAGGTTGAGCAAACGATATGTTGAAGTGATTAGCCTGTTGAGGGCAGGTTCCTTCATTTTGTATTCATCCATGAATAACTGGCGGTCATCCGGATCTTCCATTTCCGCTATCTGCGCTTCTATGCTGTTGTTCATGATGATCACTTCAGCGTCTTCGCCTTTCACAGCAGCCTTCAGCGCCTCAGAGAATTTGTTGCCCGTATGCATGGAAGGTTCATCCACATTGGCCACATAGAGTACGGGCTTTTCTGTCAGCAGAAAGAGGTCCGCAATGGCGGATCTTTCGTCTTTGTCAAGTTGAAGCTCACGGATACTCTTTCCCTGTTCCAGGGTTCGTTTACATTTGCCAACGATATCAAATTCGAACTTCGTGCGTGCATCAGCGGATTTGGCGAGCTTTTCCATCCGGGAATATTTTCTTTCCACACTGTCCAGGTCCTTGAGCTGAAGTTCAGCGTCAATGATCTCTTTATCACCAACGGGATTGATCTCTCCCTCATCACGGAGAATATTTTCGTCTTCAAAACACCGGATCACATGTATGATCGCATCAACCTCACGTATATTGGCCAGAAATTTATTTCCCAAACCTTCTCCTTTGCTCGCTCCGCGAACCAGTCCTGCTATGTCAACAATTTCAATCTGTGTAGGAACTGTCCTGTTTGGATTCACCAGTTCGGCCAATTTAGTGATTCTCGGATCTGGGACATCAACGAGACCTACATTTGGCTCGATTGTACAAAATCGATAATTGCTTGCCTGAGCCTTTGCACTATTGCTCACAGCATTGAACAGTGTTGATTTTCCCACATTCGGCAATCCTACTATGCCGGCCTTTAAAGCCATACTACTTGTTTAATTTTTAAAGAGTGTGCAAAGATAGGTTTTGAATGGGATTTACTTTTTCTTTGTCGCATGGTACTAAGCTATATATGGGTATCCTTTTTCATAGTGGCATTTGCCATAGCTTTTATCAAATGGGCCTTTTTTCATGATCAGCAGATCTTTATCACCCTTGTTGAAGGCATATTCAAAGCCGCCAACGATGGATTTGATATTTCTCTAAAACTGGTGGGCATTATGGCCCTATTCCTTGGATTTATGCGCATCGGTGAGAAGGCTGGCGCCATCAGTTTTCTTTCCAGGATCGTGGCGCCATTTTTTTCAAAACTATTTCCCGAATTGCCAAAAAACCACCCCGCCTTCGGACAGATGATGATGAATTTTTCAGCCAACCTCCTTGGCCTGGACAATGCCGCAACTCCATTTGGATTAAAGGCGATGGACACCCTGCAGGACCTCAACCCAGACAAGGAGACAGCCAGCAATTCGCAGATCATGTTTCTCTGCCTGCATGCCAGTGGCCTGACCCTGATACCGATCAGCACGATTGCCATAAGGGCTGCCGCTAACCCCCCGGCAGCAAATCCCACCGACATCTTTATCCCCTGCATGGTGGTGACCTTTGTATCCACCATCGCGGCGATGATCGCGGTATCCCTGAGACAGAAAATAAACCTGTTGCAGCCAGTGATCCTCGCGTGGATCCTTAGCATTTCCGTGCTCGTCGGTTTATTGATTGCCTATCTTTCTTCCCTTGATCAGGCAGGCCTTCAACAGGTTTCCGTCCTGATCAGCAATGGGTTGATCCTGCTGATATTTTTGGTTTTTCTCGCGGGAGCATTGTGGAAGAAGATCAATATTTTCGAAGCCTTTGTTGATGGTGCCAAGGGTGGATTTGAGGTGGCTATTCGCATCATACCTTACCTCGTGGCCATGTTGATTGCTATCAGCGTGCTGAGAAACTCGGGCGTGTTCACTTATATTATTGATGTGATCGGCAAATTTTTCGCAATGCTGGGACTGAATACAGACTTTGTACCAGCCCTGCCCACAGGCTTGATGAAACCATTGAGCGGCAGTGGCGCCAGGGGTATGATGGTTGATGCAATGAACACCTATGGCGCGGATTCTTTCGTAGGCCGGCTGTCCAGCATATTCCAGGGCGTTACGGATACTACCTTTTACGTAGTGGCAATTTACTTCGGCGCGGTGTCGGTAAAGAATACGCGTTACTGTATTCCGGTTATGCTGATCGCCGACCTCGTGGGCCTGATCACAGCCGTGATAACCGCTTACCTGTTTTTCCACTAACCAGCTGCTATTAACAAAACTATTTTATCGTGAATCTTATTGAAAGTGCAAAGGCGTCAGGAATGAACCTTGCTTCGGGCGTGAGATCCAGCTCGGGTTTGTAGTCGAGTGTGAGATTGATGGGAACATCAGTAAACTTATAATCAAGGGCAATGATGCCGGTAGGACCGAAATAAGTTTGTCGGTTCTCAAATCCAAGATACAATCCTCCTCCATACAACCAGCTGAGACCGGGAACGGGCAAGGGTTTGTGTTTTTCATATAACAAACCAAATCCAAACCGGGCGCCAAAGGAGATGATTGCTTCCGCGGCATCCTCATCCGTCAGGAAGGTCTTTGCGGTGATGCCATTGGCCAATGTTGGGGAGGAATTACTAAGCCTTACACCTACAGCAACTTTATAGCCCTGAGCAATTGCCGGGTGGCAGAAAAACATAAACAGGATCAGGATGAAAGATCCGGGAAGAATTGCTCTGCCAGCGCAAACGGAGTCCAATATTTTTCTGCCCTTTTTGGCAGCGGGAGCAGCATCGAAAAATTTCAGCATATACTTCCTACTTCGTTTACTCTCAAGGGAGCATCAGTTTTCGAATAATTCAAATTTTGTCTTTGGTCTTTTTTCTTCCTGCCAATTGAATCCCTGTAACCTGGTATCTTCCTGTTTGACCTGCCTGGCGGGGTACATGGTTCCCTTAGCGGCGCTGATAAACACGACCTTGTTGAGTTCCTTTTGTTTAAACCGCATGTCGATAATGTCCGAGCTGGCTTTATTGACACCAATGAGTTTTTCGAATTCATCCTTTACATAATAGACACTTTCCGCATTACCCTTCGATCGTACAAAATCTATCTCCCCTTCCTTGAAATAGCCATAGAGCCGGTTGCCGCTGATCTGGTTGAACATTTTATCCCCGGATTGATTGATCATCATGCCATTTTCGAACACATACAACTGATCGGCTTTCTTATTCTTCGTGTACATATAGATGGTATCCCCGGTCACCTGGCTCTTACTTGCCCAGACAACGGGGTCTTTGAATAAACGGAATATCGAATCCTGCCCCGAATAGAAGAGACTGTCGCAGACTGCCTGCAGGGAATCCGAGAATATTCGCACATGATGGAATGCACGGAAGAACCGGGCTGCAGTGTCATTGGCCACAGAGTCCCGCAATGAAGGGTCTCCGGCCAGGTAAGGAAAACTATCGCTGGGATTCCAGGTGATGTGGTTGGCCGTGTCCATCATTCTCATCGCCATGTTCAACGCTGCGCTGTCCTGAGGTGATGAGATGCTGAATCGCTTTACCGGTTTTTTTATAACCCTGGCGACGGTGTCTTTCGGAGGAGCGGGCGCACTGGAATCTGAAACGATCGTTATGATCGGAGCCTTTGCGCTGTCCTTTTGTAAAGCTGACTGACTTTCCTTACCGGTGACTTTGGCAATATCAGGCAATACCCCGAAAAGTTTTTTTGCAAGATCGACACTGTCTCTCCGTGCACGAAGGAGGCTATCCTTTTGTAAAGCTGACTGACTTTCCTTACCGGTGGCTTTGGCAATATCGGGCAATAATCCGGAAAATTTTTTTGCAAGATCGATGCTGTCTTTCTGTGCCCGCAGGAGACTGTCCGGGGAAAGATCGTCAGTTTGGACTACAGCAGAGTCCAGGAGCTTTTGTTCCTCCGCTGCGGTCACCAGACTGTCCTGATAATGCTGAATGCTGTCGCTGATGCGGCGTTGCTCCAGTTCTATCTTCAGATCTGAGAGCCGGCCCGAATACAGAGTGTCCGCTGCTACGAACGTGCTGTCATTTTCCTGTTTGAGGATCATGATAGGTTTTTGGGTGGCCAACAGAGTACCATTTACCTTATTGGTGATGATCGAATTTCCCAGTAATACAATACCCTGGGCCGTGTCTTTATAAACAGCATTGCCTGTAAGCACATTGATCCCTGTTCTTTCATCCGTTTGAACCTGGTTGGCGATAACCGTAGCCGCACCATCTCTGATGGTCGGTCGCCTGCCAAAAGAAGCATTTTTATTTTGCAGGTCGTAATATCCTTCCCGAGTGGTGATCGTGCGGTGGGCGCTGTCTTCGATATAAGTTTTTGTGATGAAGGTCGCGATCTGCGAGTTGGTGTTGTAGAGCAAAGAGTCCGACTGCAGGAAGTATTTTGGATCCTTTAATTTGACATTGTTCTTGAAGTAAACGTCTTTGATGTCGGCGTAATAAGTTCCTTCCGAGCTGGTCAGTACGGAAGTGCCATTAATAACTTTGCCGCCATTCCTGTACACCCCGGTTTTCTGGTTCACATCATATTGCAGGTCGTCTGTGTAAAGATTGCTCTTGCCGTCCGTAAGTCTCACATGATCGCGGAGGAGAGCCATCTTTGTGTCGGTATAATAAAGGAGATAGTCCGAATAGGCATCGATGCTGTCGTTGTCATTGATGTGAACATGTTTAAATGCCTCAACGATCTTACCATTGCGGTTGTACACAGCGCTGTCGGCATAAAATATGGTGTTCTCCTGCTTGATGGCCACCTTGCCTACCATGATGAGGAGCTCGGTGAGCGAATCCAGTTTCTTGAATCCATACCTGTCCGCGCTAAGGATCTGCACCACTTTCAGTGAATCAGATTTTGCTGCAGGCGCTGGTTTTTTTTGCGCTAACCCCTGCGATGAACTGATAATTACGAGGAGAAATGCCAGGATTGATTTCATCTTAATTTCCCGGTATAGAATCACCAATAACCGGTTGCATGATAGGAGCGGTCTTGTTCTTTTTGCCAAATACAGAAACACTGACATATCTCTTCGGATGCAGGCGCAGGTCATCGAGCAAAGTAGTCAAACTGCGATTTGTCAATCTGAGCTCATCGTAGAATTGGCGATCATTTAACAACATCCCAACCGAACCGTTTTTGCTGTTGATAGCAGTAATCGTTTGTTCCAGGCGGGACATGGTGCTGTTGACCGTTTGCAGGGTTTTGGCGATATCGGCCCTGACCAGGCCATCAGAAATTTTTTCCAGGTTGCCGAAGGTCGTATCGATCTTCCCGGAGTTTTTTGCAAATGCATTTGTTACAGTCTCCACATTGTTGAATGCGCGCCCCAGTACAACACTTTGCGTGTTGATAAGATTGTCCAGGCCCCTGATGGTGGAATTCATGGATGCGATGATTCCCTGCAGGTTATTCTGCGTTTTGGGATCCAGTGTGTTATTCAGTTGGTGGATCAGCTGATCGAGTGAAGCAAGTGTTTTGTTGATGTTGTTGATTGCAGGATTCAGGCTCTTTGTAATTTCTGTGATCATCCCGGGTTTAAATGTAGATTCAAGAGTGTCTCCTGCGCCAACATATTTGCCCGACTTCGTGCCCATCTGTATCTCCAGAATGGTTGTTCCAAGCAGATCACTGGTAATAAGGGTTTTCGAATCCACTGGTATATTGATGTCCTTGGCCAGATCAACTGATACCACAATCCCTGAAAGCTCCTTATCCTTTTCTCTGAGTGCCGAGACTTTGCCTACCTGGAGGCCATTGATAAAGACAGGGTTGGAGACCTGCAATCCTTTGACTTCCCGGAAAACGGTAAATACCGTGTCATTCCGTTCTGTGATATTCCGGCCTTTGAGAAAATTGAACCCAAGGATGAGGATCACGATAGCGATTGCGGTAATTGCACCGACTTTCGTTTCATTGGATATCTTCATGATCCTTGATTAATGCTGATTAGAAAGGTCAAAATTGTGTATAAAAAACCATATCGCCAAACCCTTACTTGCCTTCGGTTGCATGCCGGTATTTCTTCACGGCATCCAGGATATTGGCGGCTATTTCCTCCTGACCTTTCTCGCTGTTGAGGTAGTCTTCATCGGTTTTGTAAGTAATGAAGCCTGTTTCCACCAGAATGCTTGGCATAGAAGTGGCCTGAAGCACCCAGATGCCTTTTTCATTTCGCTGCTTTACACCCCGGCTGAACCGGCCCTGGCCAATGAATGATTCTTCCACGAAGGATGCGAGCAGGTAACTCTTATCAAAGTATCTTTTTGTCCATAGCAGCGCCTTGGCCTTGAATTCAGGATCGTTAAGATCTGGAACGTATTCTGCAGTGGAGTCGATGATCTGTTCGGTATTGACATCCTCACCAATGAATTTTTCCTTCTCATCTGTACGGTCCGCGGCCCAGATATAGGTTTCGGTACCATTTGAAGGATTGTCGGTATAATAGATATTGTATTTGGCTACGCGGCGGGTTACTTTTTTCCTTTTTCTGCCCCTTCCGGTGTAACTGGTCTGGTTTCTGTATCCGATGAATTTACTGTGGCGGATCCTGGGCCCGGCATTAACATGAATAGAAATGAAAAGGTCACCATGATTCGAGTTGGCGAAATCTGCGCGTGCTTTGATCTCGGGATAGATGTCGGTAGTGCGGGTGTAAAGGATCTTGATATCGGGAAAAGCAGTTTCGAGATTCTTCCCGAGTTTAACCGCGATGTCCAGACAGATGTCTTTTTCATACGAATACTCCCCATGTGCTCCGCGGTCACGGCCTCCATGACCGGCATCGATAATAATGGTGCGTAATGCCGGCCTCGCACCGGGGATATTTGTATGAGTAAATGAAAATATGGTGCACGCTGCAAAACAGCAGAGAAGAATTATTGGAAGTGTTTTCATCATAGTCTGGAGATCATTTTGAGGTAGCTCAATCTTCACACATTCTTAATGCATTAATAGTTATTTTTGCCCACTACCTACTTATGAGTGACGGACGCAAAAATAGTTTAAAATCCAGTAGTGCATGGTTTTTATGTCTGTTCCTTCTTTATATAACGGCGAACACAAGCGCTAATTATCCATCAAAACATATTTTTGGCCACGAGTATTCAGGATACCGTGACACCATCCCTAATCCTTCCGCTTCGCCCGACTCATTAAGAAAGACAACGGATACAGTACCAGGGTTGCAGGATTCCCTCGCTAAAAAAAGTGATACCGTGGACATGAACATGTCCAAGGATTCTCTCGACGCCCCCATCGATTACTCAGCCTCGGATTCCATAGTTTTTCAGATTCCTGAAAAGAAAATCTACCTATATAGCCAGGGATCTGTTAAAAAAGGAGACGCTGAACTGAGCTCGGACACCATCATGATCGATCAGGCCACCAATATTGTCACTGCTCTGCCTACGAGGGATAGTGCCGGCAGGATCATTTCAAAACCCAAGATGACTCAGGCCGATGCCACGATGTCTTCGGATTACATCCGGTATAATACCAAAACCCAGCGAGGGCTGACTCAAAGCACGATTACACAACAGGGCGAGATCTTCATCCAGGGTGAAAAGATAAAAAAGGTCAATATCAACGATTTCTATGCCTTTCGTGGGCAGTTCACTACCTGTAACCTCGACACGCCACATTTTGCTTTCCGTACCCGCAAGATGAAGCTCGTAAACAAGAAACTTGCTATCTCAGGACCGGTTCACCCCGAATTTGAAGGCGTTCCAATACCCGTCTACCTGCCATTTGGCATCTTTCCCATCTCGCAGGGGCGGCACTCAGGATTTCTGCCTCCCCAGTTCAATGCCAGCGAACAGTTTGGCCTTGGCCTTCAGGGAATGGGCTACTATAAGGTGCTCAATGACAATTTTGACGTGACGTTGAGTGGCGATGTGTATAGTTATGGGGGCTGGGCAGCCTATCTTGCGCCGGAATACCGAAAGCGATACCGGTACAATGGAAGGATGATGCTGACCCTGCAAAAAAACCGCTTGATCAGCGAGGATCCAAAGGAAGAGTACACCGACACCAAACTATTCAGCGTGAACTGGAGCCACACCGTGGATGGCAAGGCAAGACCCGGGACAAGTTTCTCCGCGAACGTAAACGTGTCTTCGAGCAAATTCAACCGCCTGCAGAACAATGCTGCGGTGAACTACAACAACAGCATGAACTCCTCCGTCTCCTATTCCAAAACCTGGACGGGGGCCAATCTTACAGCGAGTGCCAATCACAACCAGAACAACAATACCGGACTGTATACTGTCAGCCTGCCAACCATTTCCTTTACCGCCAACACCATATATCCTTTTCAGAAAAAGGAGCAGGTAGGCACGCCAAAATGGTATGAGAAATTCGGTATCGGCCTGAACACCAACATCGCCAACCAGCTGAATTTTTATGACACCGCTTTCAGTTTCAGTCAGCTGCTGGATACCCTGCAATGGGGGGCCCAGCACAATATTCCCATCCAGCTTTCACTGCCTGCCCTGGGTCCCCTGCAGATTGCCCCTGGTGTGTCCTATGGCGAACGATGGTATTCCCGTCAACTGGCGCTTAACTGGAAACCCGATCCTGCCAAGCCGGGATTTGGAAGTGTAGACACCACGGTTACAAAAGGATTCTATTCTGCCCGCGAACTGGCTTTCAGTGTAAGCCTGAGCACGGCGCTTTTCGGCAAGTTTGAAAAGTTTGGCAAAAACAGCAATATCAGGGCCATCAGGCATGTGGTACGGCCGACGGTTTCTTTCAGTTATCGCCCGGATCTCAGTAGTTCTTCTTATAGTCGCGTTCAGACAGGTCCTGATAGTCTGGGCGAAGACAAATTTGAAACCTATTCCTACTACGATTATCAGGGCGCGCTCTATGGAGCTTACAGCCAGGGAACTTTCGGCGGCATCAGCTTTGGCATCGACAATAATGTGGAGATGAAGGCGAGGTCCAAAAAGGATACGGCTGATGAATTGAAAAAAATAAGACTGATCGATGGGTTCGGCATCACGGGCAATTACAATTTCCTGGCAGATACTATGAAACTTACTCCTCTTTCGATGTACCTGCGAAGCACATTATTTGAGCAGATAAATATCACCACGAGAGCGACGCTGGACCCATACCAGACTAATGCCCGTGGTCTGCCCATCGACAAATATGCCTGGCAGGGAGGCAAATTCAGCCTCGGGCGAATCACCAGCGCCAGTGTGGCCATATCCACAACTTTTAAGAGCAAAGCAGACGATGAAAAGAAAGAAAAGGAAGAGCAGGAGGCCCAGGAGAACGGACAGAACTCGCTGACCATGGAAGAACAGATGGCCCAAATGGAATACATCAGGGCCAACCCTGCTGAATTTGCTGATTTCAATATTCCCTGGTCAGTCAACCTTAGCTATTCTCTCAACTACTCCACTCGACGAAAGTCCGATTACACAGGTTTCGAATCCGAGATCAATTCAAATATCAACATGAGTGGCGATTTCAACATGACTCCAAAATGGAAGGTCGGCGTCAACACGTTTTACGATCTGAAGACCTCGGCCATACAACAGCTCACCATGTTCATCTCACGGGAAATGCATTGCTGGCAGCTTTCGATCAATGTTACTCCCGTTGGCATCTATCGCTCTTTTAATATCACCGTCAGCCCCAAATCAGGCATACTCCGCGACCTGCGTATCAACAGAACAAGAAGCTTCTACGGAGGTTAATTTCCTTGTTGTTTAAGATAGTACTCACTCATAATGGCAGCTACACGTTGCCGTAAGGAATCTGGTGTGTCCGCCTGTTCAACTTTAACGGGTGGAAGAAAATGTATAGCTAGCGGGTGGGGTAGCAGATAGAAGGATTTGTCGGCTGGTAAAACCTTGCGGCTGTTGAAGATCAGCGCGGGAATGATGGACTTCCCCGAGTCGATGGCCAGCCTGAAAGCCCCGCTATGAAAGGATTTCAGCAGTTCGTTGGTTTTATTTCTTGTTCCTTCGGGATAGATACACATGTGCAGTCCCATGGCCAGTACAGCCTTCATCTTTGAGAAACTTTCCTTCCTGCTTGCATCACTTTTCCGGTCTACCAGCACGCTGCCTGTTTCATACAGTAGTCCAAAGAGCGGAATCCTCGCCATTTCCGTTTTGGCGATTGTTTTATTGCCACCGGGAATGGAGGGTGAAGAAACAGGAACGTCCATCAGTGAATTGTGATTGCAAAGCACGATGTAATTTTCACCCTTTTGGAAATTTGATCTTCCCCTGATGGTTAAAGGACATCCGATGAGATTGAGAAACACGGTCATCCATATCCGTATGTAGGTGACAAAGCGATAGGTTTTTAAAGGTTCGGGCCGGAAATAACAGAACAGGAGGAACGGTATTAAAAAAATTAACATGGTGGACACAAAGACCAGCGTGGCCCACCCAGCCCATATTCTTGCGAAAACCGATCTCATTGCTTTCATGATATATTCATATTCGGCTATAGGGCCCAGTTAACAGGATCAATTCCATTCCGGGACAGGTATTCATTGGTTTTAGAAAAATGCCTGCATCCGAGAAATCCATTGTTTGCTGAAAAAGGAGAGGGGTGGGCAGCTTTCAAAACCAGGTGTTTGGTCTCATCGATCAGCGCCTGTTTTTCCTGGGCAAATTTGCCCCAGAGAAGGAAAACCACATTTTTTTTATCTGTTGATATCCTGCTGATCACCGAATCAGTGAAGGGGATCCATCCAATCTTCGAGTGACTCAACGGTTCATTGTCCCTCACTGTCAGACAGGCGTTCAACAGCAACACGCCTTCACTGGCCCAGGCACTAAGGTTCCCGTGAGTTGGGATGGGAACGCCGGTATCGCTTTTCAACTCCTTGAAGATATTGATCAGTGATGGGGGAGGACGCACGCCCTGTGGCACCGAAAAACTCAGCCCGTGTGCCTGGCCTGCGCCGTGATAGGGATCCTGGCCCAGCAGCACCACCTTCACCCTGTCGAAAGGGGTAGAATTAAATGCATTGAAAATAAGTGAGCCCGGAGGATAGATGGTTTTGCCAAGGGCCTTCTCTGTCTTTAGAAAGGTAACTGCCTCAAGAAAATAGGGTTTGCTAAATTCTCCCTTAAGCACAGTTTTCCAAGATTCATCAATTTTTACATCCATTGTCAGGTATCCGTTTGTCCGGCATGGATTGTAAAGATTCAAAGAATTATGCTAACGCTCAGTTATTTTGCAGCACAAAATTCTCGCGGCTGGGGGAGGGCAGCTGTTTGAAATCCAGCGTAAGGATCTTCTTCAGTGTTTTGATGATGCTTTCAAATGAAGTCGGCTTCACTACATAGAGATTGGCGCCTAAACGAAAGCAGGTATCAATATCCCTTGGATTGTCGGAGGTAGTATATACGATAACGGGCAACCAGTCGAGTTTTTTGTCGCCCCTGATCTCACCGAGACATTCAAGACCGTTTTTCACGGGCATGTTCAGGTCAAGAAAAATCATGTCGGGAAGCGTCTCACGGGAAAGATAGCGCATCAGTTGTTCGCCATCTTCCGCGAATGAAAGGAGAACGGGAGATGTAAGCAGATCCGCGGCCTGTGTAAACAACAATGCATCATCAGTGTCATCATCTGAAAATAAAATATGGGTGCTGTTTTTTTCCTGGGTGGTCATGGTCTCCAATTGACATCAAATAAAATACCCTTTTTGCTGGATTCAAAATAAAAGAAAGAACGATAAGTATTTCTCCTTATGGGAATTTAGTTAATGTATTCATAGGGCCGGAATTCAAGCCAGATGCGGGTTAGGAGGGCGAAGATTTTCACTGGAATCGCAGCCAGTCTGGTTGTAGATCCAGGGGTCCCCAAACACAATTTTCGATCCTCATTTGCGTTATAGTAACACCAATAATCCTTCAACCCTAAAGAAAAACCCATGAAACGATCACTCGAAAACGAGCAAGATTACCTCGCAGCGAAATTTCATATTAACGACAGCCATATTACGCAGGCAAGCCACCTTGCCTTTCTGAAGATCCAGAGCTGGAAGTTCGCGATCAGAACTCCGGCAATCAGCCAGCAATACCGCAACGAAGCGCAGGAACTTATCAGGAAATCATTTTGTTCGTATGTGCCCAATAGTTATGTACTGAGCGAAGAAGGATATTATTTTTCACCCCTCAATTGATCAGGATCATAATCCGTTAGATATGTCACTTTTATTTCCCGACAAACGAAAAGCGATCACCGGCCAGTTCTTCATCAACGACAGCCGCATCAGACACAATAGCCGCAGGGCATTCAAGAAGATCAGAAGTTGGAAAGAATCCTCGCATACCGTAGTTGATGCCGACGCCCGGTATCACGAACAGTTTGAGAACCTGGTCAGGCATTCATTTTTCAACACCGTGTCCTCAAACTATATCCTTTCTAAGGAGAAGTTTTACGACCGGCCGCTGATGAACTGAGGTCGTTACTTGCTTGCCGCCTTACCACTTCAGCGACTGGCTGAAGGGGTCAGCCTCGCCTTTATTTCACGGAAAGCCTCTCTGCCCGGAGGCAGGCTGCAAAGTTGATTTCACGCAAAGCAAAGCCTGTCCTCCTCTTCCCGCCTTCGCCAAGGCTTCGGCGGGCGAAGCCTCTTTCTCTTTCTGCCCTCATCCTCTTTCTCTTTCTGTTTCTGTTTCTCCCTCTTTCTCTTTCTGTTTCTGATTCACTCTATCTTTGCCTCATGGCTAATTCAGTATTTATTGTTGCTTCCGCCAGAACACCCATTGGTAGCCTGAATGGAGTGCTGTCCCCGTTAACTGCCCCTCAATTGGGTGCAATTGTTATCAGGGCCCTTCTGCAACGTAGTGGCATCGAACCCGGGCAGATCAATGAACTCTACATGGGCAATGTAGTCAGTGCCGGTGTAGGCCAGGCACCCGCTCAGCAGGCCAGCATATACGCCGGCCTTCCCACATCAATTCCCTGCACCACGGTTAACAAGGTATGCGCCAGTGGCATGAAGGCCATCATGCTTGGCGCCCAATCCATCGCCTCCGGTGAAAATGAGATAGTAATTGCAGGGGGAATGGAATCCATGAGTAATATCCCACACTACCTCGAAAAATCAAGAACAGGGCTGCGCCTGGGTCATGGACAGCTCACCGACGGCATCCTTAAGGATGGCCTCTGGGATCCGTACAATGATTACCACATGGGTGAGGCTGGTGAGATCTGCAGCGCCGAATATGGCATCACCAGGGAGGATCAGGACCGGTACGCAGCGGAAAGCTATCGCAGAACCATAAAGGCCTATGAGCAGGGATTATTCAGGGAGGAACTCGTGTCTGTGGAAATCAGCGGCAAAAAGCCAGTGTTGGTTACCGAAGATGAGGAATTCAGGAAGGCGGATTTTGAAAAAATGCCCAAACTCAAACCCGTGTTCCGAAAGGATGGCAGCATCACGGCTGCCAATGCTTCCAAGATCAATGACGGGGCCGCGGGTGTTATCCTGGTCGGGGAAAAAAAAATGAAAGAGCTGGGTCTTAAACCCCTGGCAAGGATTGTTGCTTTTGCTGATGCCAGCCAGGCGCCGGAATGGTTTACCACAACTCCCATCAAGGCCATGGGCGAAACACTCTCAAAGGCAGGATTAACGGCTCAACAGATGGACGCAGTAGAGATCAATGAAGCTTTCAGTTGTGTGCCGATAGTAAATGCAAAGGAATTGGGCATCGCCCAGGACAAACTCAACCTCTGGGGAGGAGCTGTATCGATCGGGCATCCGATTGGATGCAGCGGGGCCAGGATCATTGTCACCCTGGGTTCGGTGTTAAAACATCTAAAAGGCCGTTATGGACTTGCGGGGATCTGTAATGGGGGCGGAGGGGCTTCTGCTATGATTCTCGAGAGAACTGATTAGGGGCGGTTACGCGTATGGGAATGAGTCTCTTTGGTGACACGGGCCAGATAGCAAACAAAATGTTCACCAGCTGTTCAACCGCGCCGGAAAGGAGATTTTTCATGTTCTTGCTCATACATTTATAAACGATTTTTAAGCTAAAAAAGTTTCGGGAGGAGGGTGTTTTTTTTGATAATTTTGCCCCGCATAAAACAAACTACAGAATGGCCAGAACTATAGCATACAGGGAAGCACTCAGGGAAGCGATGAATGAGGAAATGAGAAAGGATGACCGGGTTTTCCTGATGGGAGAGGAAGTTGCGGAGTACAATGGGGCCTACAAGGTCAGCCAGGGAATGTTGGACGAATTCGGTCCAAAACGCGTAATCGACACTCCGATCTCCGAGCTGGGTTTCACGGCCGTAGCGGTTGGAGCGGCCCAGAATGGCCTGCGACCCATTGTTGAATACATGACCTGGAATTTTGCGGTACTGGCCCTTGATCAGATACTGAATACCGCCTCAAAGATGCTGGCCATGAGTGGCGGGCAGTTGGGTTGCCCAATCGTGTTTCGCGGTCCGGGTGGTTCCGCAGGGCAACTTGGCGCCCAGCATTCGACCGCATTTGAAAGCTACCTGGCCAATATTCCGGGTATCAAGGTGATTTCACCCTCCAACCCCTATGATGCCAAGGGCCTGCTAAAAGCGGCCATCCGCGACGATGATCCGGTCATGTTTATGGAAAGTGAGGTAATGTATGGTGAGAAGGGTGAGGTTCCTGAGGAGGAATACATCATCCCTATAGGGAAGGCTGATGTGAAAAGACCGGGAACCGACGTAACGATCGTTTCCTATAATAAAATGATGAAGGTGGCCCTGGGCGCCGCCACGGAGCTGGAAAAGGAAAACATCAGCGCTGAAGTGATCGATCTCAGAACAATCAGGCCACTTGACTGGAAAACGATATTGGAAAGTGTGAAGAAGACAAACAGGCTTGTAATAGTTGAAGAACAGTGGCCCATGTGCAGCATTTCGTCCGAAATCGCCTACCGCATCCAGAAGGAAGGATTTGACTATCTCGATGCCCCGATACGAAGAATAACCTCCGCCGATGCACCATTGCACTATGCACCCAATCTCGTGGCGCTGGCGCTACCGGATGTGGCCAGAACGATTAAACTTGTAAAGGAGGTCATGTACATTAATAAATAAGAAATACCGGAAACGCTGGTCTCCGGTATTTTGGATTGGCTCAGGCCAGTATTTTAAGGGCGCTCGAAAAAATCAGCAAAACTCCATACATACAGGTTAACAAGGCAACACTGACTATGGCGAGTTTCATGATGGTGTTTCCAACTGAAAATTCGGCGGGGGCAGACATTGTGTGTTTCATGAGTTTTTCGGTTGATGATGGATATATTTTCAGAACTGCAACACTAAATTAACACCCTGGCATATTCCTGTCAAGGTGAACACTGCGGGGCAAGTCCCCCTCAAAACCGTATTTTCCTCATTTTCGTCGGTTCTGGGAGCATAAAGCGTTGAAAATTATTATATCAGTATTTTTGGCCCCCAGGGCGATTTCCTGTCGGTTCAATAAAAATTCTAAAGAAGGGCTCAAAACATGTCTAACATTCTGATAATTGATGATGAAAAGGCGATCCGCAAAACACTTTCTGAGATACTCTCCTACGAAGGATACAAAATTGAAGAAGCCAGTGATGGTGAAGAAGGCTTGAGAAAATTCCGCGACAAGACTTTTGACGTTGTCCTCTGCGACATCAAAATGCCCCGTCTCGACGGCATTGAATTCCTGGACAAAGTAAGAGAATACAATCCCGACATTCCTGTGATCATGATCTCGGGCCATGGTACTATTGAGACGGCTGTGGAAGCAGTGAAAAAAGGCGCCTATGATTACATAGCCAAGCCGCCAGACCTGAACAGGCTGCTGATCACCATCCGCAATGCCATGGATAAAACCAACCTGGTAGCAGAGACCAGAGTGCTGAAGCGCAAAGTGAGCAAGGTGGAGGAGATGATCGGCGAGTCTGACCCCATACTTCATATCCGGGAAACCATAGAAAAGGTTGCCCCCACAGAAGCGCGAATACTGATCACCGGTGAAAATGGAGTAGGAAAGGAACTTGTGGCCAGGTGGGTTCATGAAAAGAGCAACCGTTCCAGTGGGCCACTGGTTGAAGTGAACTGTGCGGCCATCCCCAGCGAACTCATCGAAAGTGAACTCTTCGGTCACGAAAAGGGATCCTTCACTTCGGCCGTCAAACAACGCATAGGTAAATTCGAACAGGCGCACAACGGCACGCTCTTTCTCGACGAGATCGGAGACATGAGTCTCAGCGCCCAGGCGAAAGTGCTCAGGGCCTTGCAGGAAGGCAGGATCACCAGGGTAGGTGGTGACAAAGACATTAACGTGGAAGTGCGGGTGATCGCGGCCACCAACAAAGACCTGCTTAAGGAGGTTGAAGAAAAGACCTTCAGAATTGATTTATATCACCGCCTCAGCGTGATTCTCATCCACGTACCGTCACTCAATGAAAGGCGCGATGATGTGCCACTGTTGGTCGAGAAATTTCTGACCGATGTGTGTACTGATTACGGAATTCCAAGAAAAGGCATAGATGAGGAGGCCATGGATGAACTCAAACAGCACAACTGGACGGGAAATATCAGGGAACTGAGGAACGTGGTGGAAAGGCTGGTGATACTTTCCGGAAAATCGATAACTGCGGACGACATTCATTCATATGTGCTGCCAAAAAATAAATCAGCGGGATAATGCGTTGATCCGCCGGTCATATTTCACAAAACCAAAGCAGATTATTACATTAGTTTTGCCCGAATTTTAAAAACCCGAGAATGAGTGCCCACGATATATTTGTCTTGATCCTGATATCCCTGTTAATTGTTCTCCTTCCAGCCCCCGGCCTCTTCTCCATGTTCAAAAAAGCGGGTATTCCTACATGGAAGGCCTGGGTTCCCTTCCTCAACACCTGGGAGATCATTAAGGTAGCGAGGATCAGCAAACACTGGTTTTTCTGGCAGTTCATCCCAATCGTCGGCTGGTTCATCAGTTTATGGCTGATGATCGAATTCGCCAAACTCTTCGGCAAATTCAAACTCTGGGAACACGCCCTTACGGTTTTCGTTCCATTCGTTTATTTCCCATATTTAGGCACAAGCCCCAAAGAGAAATACCATGGCCCGGAGATTGTCAATAAGCATAAAAAATCCGCTTCGAGAGAATGGGTCGACGCTGCCGTTTTTGCAATTGTGGCAGCTACTTTGATCCGCACATTCATATTTGAAGCCTATACCATTCCTACCGGATCGATGGAAAAAACCCTGCTGGTGAATGATTTTCTTTTTGTCAGCAAGCTGACCTATGGGCCCAGGATTCCCAATACACCATTGGCAGTACCCTTCGTGCATCACACAATCCCCCTCTTTAACACGAAATCATACACAGAAATACTCAAGCTTCCATACACCCGCTGGTTCGAAAAACCTATTCACCGAAATGATGTTGTCGTTTTCAATTTTCCCGCTGGTGATACCCTGACTGTCGAGCGTGATTCCCAGGATCCTTATTATGATATCCTGCGTCGCGAAGAAAACCAGATTTACAACCAGTATAGCTCGCAGATCAAGGATGAGAAACAATTAATAGCCGCCAGTCAGGCACAGGCAAGACAAAATGTGTGGGGTGAATTTCATGTGGTCACCCGGCCGGTAGACAAGAGGGAAAATTACATCAAGCGTTGCACCGCCATTTCCGGCGACACCGTGCAATTGAAGAAAGGTTTGCTCTTCGTCAACAATCAGCCTGCCTTCGTTCCCGAACAGTCGGCAACAGATTATTATGTGAAGACCAACCGGATCATCAGTGAGGATGAACTACGCGAGGCTGGAATCAATCTCAACTCCGATGATCAGTCGCCCGATTTTGACATCGCTGGTACCAACAACTACCGGATCAACCTGACGGCTTCAGAAGCCGAAAAATTAAGGAAGATCAAAGGAGTTGATTCTGTTGAACGTGAGGTGATCGATAATTACGGTGCTGTATTTCCATATAATCAGAAATTTAACTGGTCGATAGACAATTTTGGTCCGCTCGTGATTCCGAAAAAAGGATGGACGATTCCGCTCTCACCCGAAAACATCATTCTTTACAAAAGGGCCATCTCGGTATATGAACAAAATAAATGGGAAGTCCGTGAGGGGAAAGTCTACATCAATGACCAGCCCGCGACCAGCTATACTTTCAAAATGAATTATTACTGGATGATGGGGGATAACCGTCACAGGTCGCAGGACAGCCGCTACTGGGGCTTTGTTCCGGAAGACCATGTTGTCGGTTCTGCATGGCTGATATGGATGAGCTATGACAAAGGAATTCGCTGGAGCAGGCTCTTCAAATCAATTAAATAAGATGTCATCGCAACAATACGGCTTCAGTTATGAAGTATTCAAGAACGCATCGGCACTGGACCTGGGTGATCGGGAACTGCTGAAGGCCGCCCAGGCCGCGACCGCACTGGCCTATGCTCCGTACTCATTGTTCAAGGTGGGAGCCGCTGCTCGTTTGTCAAATGGTGGCATCATCAGTGGAGCCAACCAGGAGAACGCCTCCTTCCCAGCTGGCCTGTGCGCTGAGCGGGTATTGCTTGCCGTAGCTTCGTCAACTTACCCTGCTGAAAAAATAACTGCGATGGCAATCGTCACGGAGGCCGAGGTGTTGAATGAGCAACCAGTCGCGCCGTGTGGCATCTGCAGACAGTCGATACAGGAATACTCCGACAACAAGGATGCCGCAATCAAACTGATTCTTGTGGGCAAAGAGGGCCTGGTATTTGTGATTGAGGATGCCCGTCAGCTTCTTCCCTTTGGTTTTTCCGGAGCGGATCTCAGGTGAGACCTGTCTGAACGAGCCTGACAACTATTCTTCCGATTAATTTTCCATCAAGCATGGTATTCATACAGGTGCCAACTTCTTCCAGGGAGACCTCTTTGGCGATAGTGTGGATCTTGTCTTTGACAACATAGTCAGAACCAAGCTTATCCCATAAGATCTTTCGCGTTTCCATGGGAGTCTCTGCAGACCCGATGCCCAAAAGATTGACCCCATTCAATATAAAGGGATAAACTGTGGTATTCAGCTGCGGACTATCTACCAGGCCTGTGCTTACTACCGATCCTTCGGCCTTGCATCCTTTGAGTAATGTGTTGAGCGTGTTTCCACCGACCGTATCGATCGCTCCGGCCCAGGAAGGACGGATCAGGAATTTTGACGAATTATCATTGATTAACGATCGTGGTGCGACCTTCGTCGCACCGAGTTGGTGGAGATAATCTTCTACTTCGTTTTTCCCCGAAACGGCAATCACCTCAAAACCCTGACTGGCAAGAATGGCAATGGAAAAGCTACCCACGCCGCCCGTAGCCCCTGAAACCACAATGGGACCCGCCTGTGGCACCTGACCCATGAGTTGCATTTTGTACACCGCAGCAGCCGCAGTTAATCCGGCTGTTCCTATGGCCATTGTTTCCATCAGTGTGAATGCCTGCGGTTTTTTCATCGCCCAGGCCGCAGGAACCCTTATATAATCCGCCATCCCGCCATCCGTGTTCATCCCCAAATCGAAGCCCGTGACGATTACTTCTTCATTCACTGCAAATTCTTCGGTGCGACTAATCTCAACTACTCCGGCAGCGTCAATGCCCGGTGTGTGCGGGTAGTTCCTGGTTATTCCCTTATTGCCCGATGCGGACAAAGCATCCTTATAATTAAGTGAGGAATAATGCACCCTGATGAGGAGTTCTCCCGCAGGAAGATCTTCCAGGTTTAACAATTCAATATTTCTTTCAAATTGTCCTGCAGAAGTTTCTTTAATTCTTAGCGCCCTGAATGTCATGCCAGCCTTGTGTTTTTAATTTAGGATTCCTTAATGCGTATTTCGTATTTTTATTCCCTTTAAAGCTCATCCAAAAACGAAATTATGAAACGTACAGCAACGGCCGTCTGGAATGGTTCCGGAAAAGACGGAAAAGGAAATCTCTCAACACAAAGCAACACACTGAATAAAACACAGTACTCTTATAAATCAAGATTTGAAGAAGGCACCGGTACAAATCCGGAAGAACTAATTGCCGCTGCCCACGCCGGCTGTTTCACTATGAAATTAAGTTTCGTCCTGGGCGAAGGCGGCTTCGAACCCGAATCCATCGAAACAACTTCCGTAGTTGAACTGGACAATGGGGTGATCACCACTTCGCAACTTACCGTAAAGGCAAAGGTACCAGGCATCAGCCCCGAAAAGTTCAAGGAGGCGGCAGAAAACGCCAAGGCCAATTGCCCGGTAAGTAAAGTTCTGAATGCGAAGATCACCATGGAAGCATCTCTTGCCTGATCCGGCCCGGCTTCCTAAAATATCTGCGATGCAAAATGCCAATAACAGCGACGGGTCCAGGTTACCGCGAAGAAAATTTCTGAGAGATGCTTCATTGATTGCGACAGGAATTTCCATTATCCCCCGACACGTTATGGGAAGAGGATTCATCCCTCCCAGCGACAAACTGAATATTGCTGCCATCGGGGTAGGTGGCAAGGGGGAGGTCAATCTCAGGCTTGCTTATAACAAGGGGGCCGAAAATATCGTGGCTCTCTGTGATGTGGACGACCGCCAATCTGCGGCGGGAAGAAAACTCTACAACAAGGCGAAGTATTATCACGACTTCCGCGAGCTGCTTGACAAGGAAGTGAAAAATATTGACGCGGTGCTGATCAGTACACCCGACCACATGCATGCCGTGATGGCGCTTCCTTTTATGCAGGCGGGCAAACACGTTTACCTCGAAAAGCCACTCACGCATGATCTCGCAGAAGCGAGGCTGCTGACGCAGGCCGCCGCGAAATACAAGGTAGTTACCCAAATGGGCAACCAGGGCAGCAGCGGCGACGACACCCGGCAGGTTGAGGCCTGGGTGCAGGATGGCC
>Ga0193752_1000649_pt1 | contig 32046 bp, 34 predicted proteins | sample H1c1metaG_FD_144924 | JGI IMG/M metagenome (GOLD analysis project Ga0193752, IMG submission 144924) | Soil microbial communities from a riparian zone of the East river system, Colorado, United States - H1c1 | ecosystem: Environmental > Terrestrial > Soil > Riparian zone | place: USA: East River... | reverse complement strand
CAGGCCGTACTGCCGGTAGGCCTTGAGGATCAGCAGGTTCTCGGAGGTGAGGAGGGTGGCGAGGAAGATCGCATCGGGCTTCGCCTGGCGCATCTTCTGCATCAGCGGCTCGGCGGTGGTGGAGCCGCCCGGCAGCATCTCCTCGGCGACCAGCGCGATGCCGGCCTTCTCCAGCTCCGACTTGAACGCCTTGGCGGTGGCCTGGCTGATGGCCGAGTTGTCGTACGTCAGGCCGACGCGCTTGTACTTCTCCTGCTTGGCGTAGGACAGGAGCGTCGCGATCTGCGTCGAGGCGAGCGGTCCGGTCTGCCAGAAGTTGGCGTTGGGGAGCTGCGTGGTCAGCGTATCGACGGTGAGCGAGGGTGCGAGGTGCGGCGTTTTGGTCTCGACCGTGACGGTCTGCGCCTGGATCGCGGCCGGCGTGTGCGTGGTCGACAGGATGAAGGCCGCGCCCGCCTCCGACAGCTTGCGCGCCAGGCTGGCGGAAACCTCCGGCTTCGCCTGGTCGTCCTCGACCAGGAGCTCCACCTTGCGGCCGAGCAGGCCGCCTTTGTCGTTCAGCTCGCGCACGGCGTACGCGGCGCCCTGCAGGATCGGCTCGGACCAGGGCTTGGCGAAGCCGACGCGGTCGGTGATGATGCCGATCTTCACCGCGTCCTGGGCGAGCGCGGGCGCGGCGAGCGCGACGGAAAGTGCGAACCACAACGGCGATTTCATGGGAAGCCCTCCTCAAGCCCCAGCTTACGTCATGGCCATTTATTTGTGGATAGAATCTTCCGCATGGGCGACCTCGACATCTACAAGACGCAGAACTTCGGCAACCGCGTCGGCTTCGGCCGCCGCGCGGCGCTGCTCATCGTCGACTTCACCGTCGGCTTCAACGACCCCAGGCTGTTCGGCGGCGGCAACATCGACGCCGCCATCAAGCGCACGGTCGGCCTGCTGCAGTTCTTCCGCGAGAAGAAGCTGCCGGTCGCGTTCACGCGCATCGTCTACGCCGAGCACGGCGCCGACGCGGGCGTGTTCTGCATGAAGGCGCCCGGCCTGCGCGCGCTCACCGAGACGCACCCCGCCGGCCAGGTGGTGCCCGAGCTGGCGCCGCTCGCCGGCGAATACATGGTGCGCAAGACCCAGGCCTCGGCCTTCTTCGGCAGCGGCCTCGCGCCGTGGCTCGTGCAGCAGGGCGCCGACACGGTGGTGGTCACGGGCTGCACCACCTCGGGCTGCGTGCGCGCCACCGTGGTGGACGCGATGCAGAACAACTTCCGCCCCATCGTGGCGCGCGACTGCGTCGGCGACCGCGCGATCGGCCCGCACGAGGCAAACCTGTTCGACATGGGGCAGAAGTACGCCGACCTGATGGAGCGCGACGAGATCATCGGCGAGCTGTCCCGGCTCGCGCGCGCCGCCTAGCCCATGGCGGACTCCCTCGGCTACCGCATGAAGTTCGGCGTCGTCGCGCCCTCCACCAACACCTCGGTGCAGCCCGAGTACGACGCGCTGCGCCCGCACGGCGTCACCAACCATTTCTCGCGCTGCCTCATCCCCGACAGCCGCGTCACCGACGACAAGAGCTTCCTCGCGATGATGGACAACATCCGCGCCTCGATCGAGCCGGCGATCCGCTCCGTCATGACCTGCAGCCCCGACCACGTGATCCTCGGCATGTCCTCCGAGACCTTCTGGGACGGCATCGCCGGCCAGCGCGCCCTCGCCCGCCGCGTCGCCAAGGCCGCCGGCGGCCGCCCGGTGACCATGGGCTCCGACGCCTGCCGGGCCGCATTGCGCACCTACGGCCGCAACATCAAGCGCCTGGGCATCATCACCCCCTACATGCCGGTGGGCGACAAGCAGGTGTACCGCTTCTTTACCGACTGCGGCTTCGAGGTCGTCAACCTGCTCGGCCTGAAGTGCGACAGCCCGATGAAGATCGCGCATGTCTCGCGCGAGCAGCTGCGCGATGCGGTCAACAAGGTGAACCGCGGCAAGGTCGACGCCATCGTGCAGGTCGGCACCAATCTCGCGATGGCCGAAGTCGCCGCCATGGCCGAGTTCTGGCTAGGCAAGCCGGTGATGGCCATCAATACCGCTACCTACTGGTACGCGCTCCGCCAGAACGGCATCAAGGACCGCTTCGCCGGCTACGGCTCGCTTTTTTTGGAGCACTGAACTGCTCGCTTAGGCGCTTCACCGCCTCGGGCTCGCCGCGCACACGCAGGAAAGCGCCCGCCTCGTCCGTGCGCTCTTCCAGCACCTTGCAGTTCGCGAAAATTTCGCCGCGTCGGTTCTGCGCCGACCAGGGGAGGAACAGCTCGGCCTCGACCAGGCGCTTCTGGAAGAACGCCTCGATGGCCGCGCGCAGCTTCGCGACGTCGCCCTCGCGGCGCGCGCTCATCACCACGCAGCCCTTGTACTTCTTGCGCAGCGCCGCCTCGTCCCCGCCCATGTCGATCTTGTTGAAGACCAGCAGCCGCGGCACGTCCTTCGCGCCGATCTCGTCGAGCACCTCTTCGGTCACCGCGAGCTGCCGCAGGAATCCAGGATCGCTCGCGTCGACCACGTGGGCGAGCAGCGACGCCTCGAGCGCCTCGTCGAGCGTCGACTTGAACGAGGCCACCAGCCCGTGCGGCAGGTTCTTGATGAAGCCGACGGTGTCGCTGACCAGCACGCGCGGCACGGTCTCGGGATGCAGCGCGCGCACTGTCGTGTCGAGCGTCGCGAAAAGCTTGTTCGCCACCAGCACCTGGCTGCCCGTGAGGGCGCGCATCAGGGTGGATTTGCCGGCGTTCGTGTAGCCCACCAGCGCCACGCGCGCGAGCCCCTGGCGCTCCGTGCGCCGGGCGCGCTGCGTCTGGCGTCCGGCCGTCATCGAGTCGAGCTCCTTCTGCAGCTCGGCCATGCGGTCGCGGATCTTGCGCCGGTCGAGCTCGCCGTGCGACTCGCCGCCGCTCCTGCCGCCGGTGCCGCTGCGCGCCCGGTCCTTCGGGCCGGCCTGCTTGGCGGCCTCGCGCAGGCGCGGCGCCATGTAGCCCAGGCGGGCGATCTCGACCTGTGCGCGCGCGATGCGCGAGCTGGCGTGGCGATGGAAAATTTCGAGGATCACCATGGTGCGATCCATCACCGCACCGCCGGTCTCCTTCTCCAGGTTGAACGCCTGCGAGGGGGAGACCTCGTGGTCGAGGAGGATCACCTCGGCGGACTTTTCTTCCAGCAGCGCCTTCAGCTCCTCCACCTTGCCGGTTCCCAGGTACGCCGCCTTGTCGATCGCGGCGCGCTTCTGCGTAAACGTGTCGACCACCTCGAAGCCGAGCGTCTTGGCGAGCTGGCGCAGCTCGGCCAGCGAGGCATTGAACTCGAGGTCGGTCACGCTGGGGATCTGCACCGCCGCTACGATGGCGCGCTTAGGCTTCTGGTCGAGGTCGACTTCCTGCATCATGGGGGCGGAGCGTATCAGTTAATGACCGGACCGTTGTTGACGCAGAAAGTCCATTCGATCCTGCTCGCCGGCTCGGGCAGCGTCGAGTGCTCGCTCGACCTCGATCGCACGACGACGAGCGTGGATGTCGACGCCGGCGGCTGGACCTGGCAGGGCCAGCGTTATCCGTTTCTTGAAACCTGCAAGGACAGGACCGTCTACCTCTGGGACGGCGAGGGCTTCAAGCCGGTGGCGCGCTTCACGACCTCGCTGATCAAGCTGGTGCCGACCGAATGGGGGCCGCCGACCTTCGAGATCGACGGCATCAAGATGCTGCCCACGGCGCGCGTCTCGCCCTACGCGGATGCCGAGCGCAAGGTCGGCCTGATCCAGCCGCGCGGCAAGGTGATCCTCGATACCTGCGGCGGCCTGGGCTACTTCGCCGCCTGGTGCCTGGCGGGCCAGGCCAGCCGGGTGCAGTCCTACGAGAAGAACGCCGACGTGATCTGGCTGCGCAGCCTCAACCCCTGGTCGCCCGACGCTTCTTCCGAAGCGGACGGCGTATTGACCCTGACCCACGGCGACATCGCCCAGCAGATCGGCGCGCTGCCCAGCGGCTCGTTCGACGCGATCCTGCACGACCCGCCGCGCTTCGGCACCGCCGGCGAGCTCTACTCGCAGGCCTTCTATGACGAGCTGTCGCGGGTCCTCAAGCGCAACGGCAGGCTGTTCCACTACACCGGCACGCCGAACAAGCTCACCAGCGGCCGGGATGTTCCCAATGAAGTATCGAAGCGATTGCGGCAGGCCGGGTTTGTCACGCAGTTGAACGGCGACGGCGTGCTGGCCGTCAAGAAGTAGTCTTTGTCCGGTGCCGGACATACGGGCAATGCGCTTGGCGGTAGATTCGGCCGTAGCGCATGGAAGAAGACCAGCAAGAAACCGCCGAGGCGTTCCGGCTTCTGACCGAGGTCGAGTACTACCGGCTTTCGCCGGACGAGCGGTCGGCCTACACGCGCCGCGCGATAGGAGACTTCGGCCTGCTCGAGCGATTCAAGCCAGCGCCGGACTAGCCAGGAACACCCGGCCGTTTTCCACCTTGATCGGATACACCTTGAGGTCCACGGTGCACGGCGCCGTGAGCGCCTTGCCGGTTGCAATGTCGAATGTGCCTTGGTGCAGGGGACATTCGATCTTGCCCTCGAGGATGAAGCCGTCGCCGAGGCTCGCGTTCTCGTGGGTGCAGGTGTCGTGCGTCGCGTAGATGCGCCCGCCGAGGTTGTAGAGGCACACCGGCTGGCCGCCCATCACGACGACCAGCGTGCCGTCCTCCGGCACGTCGGCCGCCTTTGCCACATTCTCCCAGGCCACTATGGAACGATGATCGTCTTGACGTCGTACGTCTTGTCGATCATGCCCTGGCGCTTGTAGACCTCGAGCTGCTTCTGCAGGTCGGCCGGATCGAGCTTGGTGGTCCACTTGTCGAGCGTGATCCTCTGCAGCAGGTCGGGCTTGAGCGGCGTGAACTGCAGGATCGCCTTGGTCTTCTCCTCCGGGTTGCTCTCCAGGAGATCCATGGCCCGCTGCAGCACGCGGCGGAAGGCGAGCGCGGCCTTCGGGTTCTCCTTCGCCCACTTCGCGCTCGCCACCCAGCCGGCGATGTTCAGCCCGGGCTGCGACTCGGTGAAGATGTAGGAGAGGTTGTCGATCTTGCCGGTGCCCAGGCCGATGGTGGTGAAGGGCTCGGTGGTCGCCGCCGCGTCGGCGTGGCCGCCCAGCAGCGCGTCCACCATCTGCGGGAAGTTCACCTCGAGGAACTGCACCTTGGCCGGATCGCCGCCGGCCTTGAGGATGGCCTCGCGCGTGTAGGCCCAGTTCACGTTCTGCAGGTTGTTCACCGCCACGCGCTTGCCCTCGAGGTCCTTCGGCGTTTTGATGCCGGACTCCTTGCGCACCAGCAGGCCGGCGGCATCCTTGCCCTGGGCCTGCGCGTTGTTCTGGTTCGACAGGATGACGACGTCGAAGCCGCGGCTGTAGGCGCGCAGGCCGATGTCGAGCGAGGTGTAGATGACGTCGAGCTTGCCGCCGGCCATCGCCTGGATCGACACGGCGCCCGCGGCCACCGTCTCGATGCTGACGTCGAGGCCTTCCTCCTTGAACCAGCCGCGGCTCAGCGCCACGTCGACCGGCACGTAGGGCGCGATGGGGATCTTGTTGATGCGCACCTTGACCAGGGGCTGCGCCTGCGCCGCGAGCGAGGCGGCCAGGGCGAGGACGAGCATTGCGATGCGTTTCAGGACCATGTTCCCTCCGGGGGGTTGAGCGGGCAAGTCATTATCAGGCCACCTCGCGCCGGTTGGCGTCGATGTGCCAGCGCAGCACATGGCGCTCGAGCCAGACGAAGAGCGCGTTGAGCGCGTAGCCGAGCAGGCCGAGGGTGATCACCCCGGCGTACATGTCGGGCACGCGGAACGAGCGCTGCGCGTTGAGGATGAAGTAGCCGATGCCGTCGACCGAGGCCACCATCTCGCTGATCACCACCATGATGAGCGCGATGGCCAGGGCGATGCGCATGCCGGTGAAGATCTGCGGCAGCGCCGCCGGCAGGATCACCTTGCGCAGCGTGGCGCCGGCGCCCTTGCCGAAGGTGCGCGCGGTGTTGATCTGGATCACGTCGACCGCGCGCACGCCGCTGTAGGTGTTGAGCAGCACCGGGAAGAAGCAGGAAAAGGCGATGGTGAAGATCTTCATCTCGTTGCCCAGGCCGAGGAACAGGATCGCGATCGGCACGTAGGCGGGCGACGGGATCGGGCGCAGCAGCTCGGTGAGCGGCTCGAACAGCACGTACGCCTGCCGGAAGTAGCCCATCAGCACGCCGAGCGCCACGCCCAGCGCCACCGCGATCAGGTAGCCGGCAAAAAGGCGCGCCAGGCTGGGCAGCAGCAGCCCGGTCATCTGGCCGGTCGACACCAGCGTCCAGAACGCGTCGAAGACGCGGGTAAAGGACGGGAAGGCGACGGTGGCGACGACGCCCGAGCGCGCGAGGAGCTCCCAGCCCGCGAGCAGGAGCGCGATCAGGGCGAAGCCGCTCCACTTCGAGGCGAAGAAGCCGCTCACGCCGGCATCACCATCGAGTACAGGTCGCGCCGGTGCGCGAGGTAGGCCGGCGTCTCCTTGGTCTTCACCTGGTGGCGCGGATACGGCAGGTCGGTGGCCAGCACGGCGCGCACCCTGGCGGGGGCACGCGAGAGCACCAGCACCTTCTGCGAAACGTAGATCGCCTCGTCGATATCGTGGGTGACGAAGAGCACGGTGAGGCGGTACTCGCGCCACAGGCGCAGCACCAGGTCCTGCAGGTCGGCGCGCGTCTGCGCGTCGACCGAGCCGAACGGCTCGTCCATCAGCACCACGTCGGCGCCGAAGGCGAGCGCGCGCGCCACCGCGACGCGCTGCTGCATGCCGCCGGAGAGCTGGTGCGGGTAGTGCTCGGCGAAGCCCTTCAGCCCGACCAGCTCGATGTACTCCGCGCACTTGCGCTCGATCTCGACGCGGTCCAGGCCCGTGTCCTCCAGGCCGAAGGCGACGTTGCGCCGCACCGTGCGCCACGGAAAGAGCGAGCGGTTGTACTGCTGGAAGACGTAGATCATCTCGCGCCGCGGCCCGCTCACCGCGGCTCCGCCGAAGCGCACGCTGCCGCCGCTGGGCGCGAGCAGGCCGCCGATGATCTGCAGCAGCGTCGACTTGCCGCAGCCCGAGGGGCCGACGATGGCGAGGAACTCGCCGCGCTCCACTTCGAGCGACAGGCCCTCCAGGGCGGTGAAGGACCCGAAGGTCCGCGACACGCCCTGGAGCGAGAGGAAGCTCACGCCTCGACTTGGGGCACGGAGATGCGCGTCTCGAGCACCGCCCAGCAGGCCGGGCAGAAGGTTTCGCTGATGCGGTAGGCGGCGGTGCGCACCTGCTGGTCCTCGGTATAGGCCTCGGCCTCGTAGGCCGTGTCGCGCTCCGAAAGCTTGCCCAGCTGCTGGCCGCAGCGGCAGCGCATCGCCCCGGCGAGCGCCTGGCCGATGGCGTGCGCGGTGTCGTGCCGCGCCTTGCGCATGGCGGCGCGCCGCGCGCCGGTCGCCTTCTCGTCGCCCACCACCACGCCGTAGTACTTCTGGGCCGCCGCCTCCGACACCAGGCCGTTCTCCACGTCCCGCGCCACCGCGTGCGGCTCACGCTCGATCGGATCGCCGTAGCCGCCGCCTCCGCCGCCGGCGCATTCGAAGACGTCGCCCTTCCTCAGGCGCGTGTAGGTGAACGGCGGCGGCAGCTCGACCTTCTCGCCCTGGATCTCGGCGAGCTCCGCCGGCATCACGCCCTTGGCGAACAGCTCGGCGATGTTCGACTTCCTCTTGATGGCGAGGTGGTTGAGCACCGCGGGATAGCCGCCGGCGAGCCCGAGCGCCGAAGGCGAGCTCACGCCGTGCGTGTGGATCATCACGTTCGGGATCTCGTCGACGTCGTGCGGCGTGAACGCCATGCTCAGGCCGACGCCGCCGCGGAAGCGTCCCGGCCCGCCGCTGTCGCGGCGCTGGCGCCGGTGCAGGTACAGCACCGGGTAGCGGAACTCGTTGTTCTCGACGTTCGGGATGCTCACCTCGGGCTCGGTCACGCCGCCGGTGTCGATGCCGTCGGCCACCTGGCCCCCCGCGCTGCCCGCGGCGAGGCAGCATTCCTGCAGCACCGCGGCGAACGGCCCGCCGTACTGGTCGGTGCCCATCAGGTCGAGGATGGTGAGGTTGCCGCGCGACACGGCGACGGCGCGGTCGCGGTGCTTCTCGCTGCCCATCAGCATCTGGCTCAGGCAGTGCGTCGCCACCTGCCACACGCTCTGCGTCACCGAGGTGGTGCCCTTGCACACGCCGGCCGGCCAGGCGCAGTTGACGATGGTGCCTTCGGTCGCCTCGATGCGCACCACGCGCTGGATCGCCGCCGGGCAGTGCGTCACCGCGAAGCCGAACATGCCGAGCATGGCGCGCAGCAGGTAGCCCTCGGTGGCGGCGAAGGTGGCGTTCACCACCGCCGCGGCCTGCTTCGAGGACCTGGTGAAATCGAACACCAGGCCGTCGCCGGTCTTGGTCATGGTGAGGCGGCAGGCGTAGGCCTTGAGCCCGCCCTGCTCGTAGTAGTCGATGAAGTTCTCGCAGCTCCAGCGCCCGTCGGGCACCTCGCGCAGGATGCCGCGCAGCTTGAGCTCGGCGGTGGCGATGACGCGCTCGAGCGCCTCGCCCACCGTGTCCGCGCCGTAGCGCTGCGCCAGCTCCTGCACGCGGCGGCCCATGGCGTTGTGCGCGCCGACCATCGCCTTCAGGTCGACGCCGTTCTGCACGCGCGTGCGCGAGCGCGTGAGGAAGTCGTCCTCGATGTCGCGGCGCATGACGCCGCCCTCGACGATCTTCACCGGCGGCAGCGGGATCGCCTCGTCCCAGATGGAGCGCGCGCCGATCGACACCTGGCCCGGCGTGGTGCCGCCGACGTCGCCGAAATGGATGCCGGCGCCCGACCAGGCGACGATGCGGCTGCCGACGAAGATCGGCGCCACCATCACGCCGCAGGTCTGGTGCGGCGTGCCGATGTACGGGTGGTTGGTGAAGAACATGTCGCCGGGCCTGATGCCGGGATTCGTCTGGTATTCCTTCTGCACATACTTCGCGGTCTGGATGCACGACATCGCGTGGCTGGCGATGGTGCGGCCGATGACCACGCCCTCGCCGGCGGGGGTGAGCAGCGCCACGTTGCAGTCGTTCGACTGCGCCACGCTGGGCGAGCCCGACACGTTGCGCATCACCGCCGCGCCCTCGTCGACGATGGTCGCCAGGCGGTGGCGCAGCACCTCGAAGGTGATGGGGTCGATCATCGCGGCAGGTCCTTGAACTGGATCACCAGGTTGTGGAAGGCGTCGACGGCGAGCGCCTGGCCGGGGTGCAGCGGCAGGGTGGTGTTCATCCCCTCGACGATCGCCGGCCCCGAGACGCGGTTGCCGGGCCTGAGCTTGCGGTGCTCGTAGACCGGCGTATCGACGAAGCCGCCGTCGAAGTACACCGGGCGCGAGCCGGCGCGCGCCGCGCCCGGGTCGGCGCCCTCGAGCTTCGACTCGGTGAGGTTGAGCGGCACGCGATGCGTGGTGGCGACGACGTGGAAGGTGAGGATCTCCACGCCGGCCTCGGTCGCCGCGGTGCCCTTGCCGAAGGTCGCCTCGTAGAGGGAGATGAAGCGCTCCTGCACTTCGCGCAGCTCGCGCTCGCCGAGCTTGCCGCCGGGCGCCGGCACCTTCACCTGGTGCACCTGGTGGCGGAAGCGCATCTCGAGGGAGCGCGCGAGCGTGGTCTGGCTGCCGGTGGCGCCGCGCTTCTCGAGCTCCTGCGCGGCGCGCTCCTCGAGCTTGCCGAGCAGCGCGTTGATGCGCTCGGGCTCGAACGGCGAGCGCATCGGGCTCGACTGCGAGTACACGCGCACGATGTCGGCGGCGGCGATGCCCAGCGCCGAGAACACCGAGGCGTGCGGCGAGACGACCGCCTTCTGCATGCCGGCCTCCTTGGCGTAGGCACCGACGTGGGTCGGGCCCGCGCCGCCGTAGGAGAAGAGCGCGAAGTCGCGCGGGTCGACGCCGCGCTCGATGGTGAGCTTGCGGATGAGGTCGCCCATGCGGCTGTCGACGATCTCGAGGATGCCCTCGGCCGCGGCGTGCAGGTCGATGCCCAGCGGGCCGGCCACCTTCTCGCGGATCGCGTTCTCGGCGCCCGCCTTGTCGAGCAGCTTCCTGCCGTTGAAGAAGCGCTTCGGATCGATGCGCCCGAGCACCACGTCGGCGTCGGTGACGGTGGGCAGCGTGCCGCCGTGCCCGTAGCACACCGGGCCGGGCGTGGAGCCCGCGCTCTGCGGCCCGACCTGCAGCAGGCCGGTGATCTCGTCCACCCAGGCGATGCTGCCGCCGCCGGCGCCGATCGAGACCACCTCGACGTGCGGCAGCGCCATGCGCACGCGGCCGTGCACGGCGACGTCGGCCAGGATCGGCGCGCCGTCGGTGATCACGCCGACGTCGAAGCTGGTGCCGCCCATATCGGTGGCGATGATGTTGCGGTAGCCCATGCGCTGGCCGAGCTTGGCCGAGCCGATGATGCCGCCGGCCGGGCCGGAGGCGATGAGGTTGAGCGGCGCCGAGGCGACCTCCTCATCCCACATGCAGCCGCCGTTCGACTGCATGACGAGGAACGGCCGCGTCAGGCCGCGCGTGCCGAGGAGCTTGCGCGTCACGTCCATCTGCTGGCGCGCGATGGCGCCCAGGTGCGCGCTGAGCAGCGTCGAGTTGGTGCGCTCGAACTCGCCCAGCACCGGCGCGACGATGTGGCCGACCGACACGTACAGGCTCGGATGGTGCTTCTCGATGAGCGCGCGGATGCGCAGCTCGTGCTGCGGGTTGATGAACGCCCACAGCAGGCAGACCGCGACCGCCTCCACGCCCTCGTCCACCATCTCGCGCACGATGGCGAGCACTTCCTGGTCGTCGAGCGGCACCAGCACCGCGCCCTTGTAGTCGATGCGCTCGCTCACGCCGCGGATCAGGCGGCGGCTGACGATCGGCTCGGGCTTGCTCCAGAAGCGCACGTCGGATTTCTCGGCGTCGGACAGGCCGTCGCTCTTGGCGATGATGCGCCCGACCAGCACCGCGTCCTCGTGGCCGCGCGTGGTGAGCAGGCCCACCTTGGCGCCGCCGCGCGTGATCAGCTTGTTGGTCAGGCTGGTGGTGCCGATGGCCACGGCGCGCGAGTCGCCGAGCACGCTGTCCACTTTCAGGCTATGGCCCTGCGCCACGTTCTCCAGCGCGTTCACCATGCCCTCGCCCGGGTTGCCGGGCACGGTGAAGCTCTTGTCGGTCAGCACGCCGCCGCTCTCGTCCACCACCACGCAGTCGGTGAAGGTGCCGCCGACGTCGACGCCGACGACGTATCTCACGCGCGGCTTCCCCACGCCTCGTGCACCTGCGACGAGGCGATGGCGTACGGGCCGATGATCTTGAGCGCGCACTCGTGCAGCTCCGGCACGTAGCCCGAGCAGCAGTCGCGCGGCACGAAGTAGCGATAGCCGCAGTCGAGCAGGCCGAACACGGTGGCGATGATGCCGGCGTGCGTCGACACGCCGCCCAGGATCACCGTCTCGATGCCCTGGCAGCGCAGCACCTTGTCGGCGATGGAGTCGTGGAAGTCGTTGAACGAGGCCTTGTCGACAACGATGTCGCCCGGCTGGGGCTTGAGCGCGTCGACGATCTCGTGCCCCCAGGTGCCGCGGATGCAGGGGATGTCGTCGGGCCCGGTGGCGAGCTTGTTGGAGAGCAGATGGTGCAGGTGGGCGGCCGGGATGTCGGCCGCGTCGGGCAGGTGGTACTGCTTGAAGTAGACCACCTTGACGCCGGCCTTGCGCGCGGCGGCGGAGAGCTTCGCCAGCGCGCCGATGGCGGCGACGATGGTCTCGGGGTGCTTGGCCGCGCGGCGGTGGATCTTGCCGCCCTCGGAGCAGAAGTCGTTCTGCACGTCGTGCAGCACCAGGGCGGTGCGTTTCGGATTCACGGCCTCAGAAAAGCTAGTCATTGCCCCTCGATCGGATGGTCGGCTAAAGACATCATAGCCAGGATTATTTGCATTTTGCAAATAATTCGCTATGGTAGCGGCAGATGAGCAAGCGCCGCAGCCCGCACGACCCGAAAGCGCGCACCTTCTACCGCTTCGCGCTCAGCGCGGAGCACTACGCGCGCCGCCTGGCGGCGATGTACCGCCCCGCCTACGGCCTGACGCCGCCGGAGTGGAAGATGATGGCGGTGCTCGCGCTGCATGCACCGATGTCGGCCACGCAGGCGGGCCAGCGCACCAGCCTGATGCCCGACAAGGTGACGCGCGCGGTCGACGGCCTGGCGGCCAAGGGCCTGGTGGCGCGGCGCCTGGACCGCGCGGACAAGCGCCGCGTGGTGCTGTCGCTGTCGGCCAAGGGCGTGCGCGCCTTCGCCGCCATCGACCGGCGCCGCTACGCCATCGAGAGCGAGCTGCTCGCCTCGCTCGACCCGGCCGAGCGGCAGGTGCTGCACCGCGCGCTGGAAAAGATCGAAGCGCGCATGCGCGCGCTGTCAGCCAACGGACTGCATGTGCTCGAGGTGGGCGATGGCGCGGCCCAGGTCGGTGAAAAGTGACTCGATGCCCGCGCGCGGCAGCGCCGACCTGCGCTCGATGCACTGGCGCAGCAGGCCGGCGACGCTCTCGCCCTCCCGCCCGGCGAGCGCCGGATGGCTCTCGCGCAGCCATTGCATCACCGAACGCTCGACTTCTCCGATCGCCACGTTGCCCAGGCCGCCCGGACAGCAGGAGCAGCCGTCGGCGTGGCGCTGCGCGAGAAGGGTCCAGCGGCCCAGCAGTCTCGCTGCTTCGATGGACAGCGCGAGGGGAAAGTCGGGATGATGTTCCCGTTGCATGCGCGGATTGTACGTTTTCCGATGCCGGTGTCTGATGCCGAACTCTGAGTGAGGCGAACATGAAGCTCGAGAATCCCCAGGCGGTATTTCCCAGGAACGACTACACGCGCGTCCCCTACTGGCTCTATCACGACGCCGAGGTCTACGCGATGGAGCAGGAGCGCATCTTCAAGGGGCCGACCTGGTGCTACGCCGCGCTCGAGGCCGAGATCCCGAAGCCGGGCGACTTCCGCACCTGCTTCATCGGCGAGACGCCGATCATCGTGAACCGCGCTGAGGATGGCAGCGTGCACGCCATGGTCAACCGCTGCGCGCACCGCGGCGCGCAGGTGCGCCGCGAGACGCACGGCAACGCCAAAGAGCACATCTGCGTCTATCACAAGTGGTGCTACAGGCTCGACGGCAGCCTGCAGGGGCTGCCCTTCCGCCGCGGCCTCAAGGGCAAGGGCGGCATGCCGGCCGAGTTCAGGATCGAGGAGCACGGGCTGCAGCAGCTGCAGGTGCAGTCCTACAGCGGCGTCATCTTCGTCAGCTTCCGCCGCGACATCGAGCCGCTCGAGCAGTACCTCGGCCCGGTGTTCACCGGGCACCTGAAGCGCCTGTTCGGCAAGCCGATCCGCGTGCTCGGCTACCAGCGCCAGCGCATCCAGGGCAACTGGAAGCTGTATCTGGAGAACACGCGCGACACCTACCACGGCAGCCTGCTGCATGAGTTCCAGTCCACCTTCGGCCTGAGCCGCATCACGCAGACCGGCGGCGTGACGATGGACGAGCGCCACCGCCATAACCTCACCTGGTCCAAGCAGGGCACCGACGCCGACGCCGAGTTCAGCGCGCTCTACAAGGACAACAAGATCCACGACAGCCAGCTGCGCCTCACCGCGCCCGACATGGTCAAGTTCGACAACGAGTGGAACGACGGCATCAGCCTCGCCATCTGCAGCCTGTTCCCGAACTGCACCATGCACCAGATCTCGAACAGCCTCGCCGCGCGCCAGGTGCGCACCTTCGGGCCGAACGAGTTCGAGCTGGTGTTCACGCTGTTCGGCTACGTCGACGACTCGCCGCAGAAGCACGAGCACCGCCTGGCGCAGGCGAACTTCGTCGGCCCGGCCGGCCTCGTCTCCATGGAGGACGGCGAGGCGATCGAGATCACGCACCGCGCCTCGTCGCAGGAGCGCCAGGCCTGCTCGGTGATCGAGATGGGCGGCGGCGGGCCGATCCCGACGCGCCTGGAGCACCGCGTCAACGACACGCCCTGCCGAGGCTTCTGGTCGTACTACGCCGAGCTGATGGGCTTCGAGCCCGCCGGCGCGGAGCGATGAGCGCGCTCGCCGTGAAGGAAGCGCTGCGCGAGCTGCTCGACCTGTACGCCGAGTGCATCGACACGGAGCGCTACGACGACTGGCTCGCGCTGTTCACCGAGGACGCCGTCTACCAGGTGATCCCGCGCGAGAACCTCGACCAGGGCCTGCCCGCCGCGCTCATCTACTGCAGCAGCAAGAACGTGCTGCGCGACCGCATCACGTCGCTGCTCAACGCCAACGAGTACAACCCGCACTACGACCGGCACCTGATCAGCGGCGTGCGCATCACGGGCGGGCAGGACGGCGCCTGGGAGCTGAGCGCGAACTACGCCGTGTTCCAGACCAACCTGGAAGGCCAGTCGCGCCTGTTCAGCGTCGGGCGCTATGCCGACAAGGTGGTGAAGCAGGACGGCAAGCTGCTGTTCCGCGAGAAGCGCGTCGTGGTCGACACCTACTCGGTGCCCTCGATGCTCGCGACGCCGCTCTAGTCGAGCGTCACGCCGGCGCTCTGGATGACGGCGCGCCAGCGCGCGCGCTCCTCGGCGATGAGCGCCGCCGCCTCGGCCGGCGTCGAGCCCCACGGCCGGCCGCCCAGGTCCAGGTAGCGCTTCTGCACGTCGGGCAGCCTGATCGCCTCGGCCACGTCCTGCGCCAGCTTTCTCGCGATGGACTCGGGCAGCTTGTCCGGCCCCGCCATCACGTTCCAGCTCACCGAGCGGAAGCCGCGCAGCCCGGACTCGTCCAGGCTCGGCACCTCGGGCAGCGCCGCCAGGCGCTCGGCGCCCGCCACCGCGAGGATGCGGATCTTGCCCGCGCGGTGCTGCGCGAGCGAGGAGCTGACGTTGTCGAAGAAGAGGTCCACCTGGCCGCCCATCAGGTCGGTGAGCGCGGGTGCGGTCCCCTTGTAGGGCACGTGCAGGAGCTGCACGCCCGCCATCTGCTGGAACATCGCCGCGGTGAGGTGGCTGGTGGTGCCGTTGCCCTGCGAGGCGAAGGAAAGCTTGCCGGGCGCCTGCCTGGCGAGCGCGATCAGCTCCGGCACACCCGCCGCCGGCAGGCCGGGCCGCACGGCGAGCACGCTGACGTGCGTGGCCATGATGCTCACCGGCACGAAGCGCTCCGGGTCGTAGGCCAGCTTCTTATAGAGGTACTGGTTGACCGCGATCGGCGGCGGCGGCGTGACGAGCAGCGTATAGCCGTCCGGCGCGGCATTGGCCACCATCTCCGCGCCGATGTTGCCGCTCGCGCCGGGGCGGTTGTCGACGATCACCGGCTGGCCCCATTTCGCGCTCAGCTTCTCCGCCACGATGCGCGGCACGGCGTCGGCCGTGCCGCCGGGCGGGAACGGCACCACGATACGCACCGGTTTGCTCGGGTAATCCTGCGCGAGCGCCGGCGCACACAACAACACCCCTATCAGCAATAGATTCCGCATTTCCACCCGAGTCTACTGAAACCGGACGCTGGCAGCTGCTTTCAGGTAGTGCGGGGTGTTGGGCGTGATCATGCGTGTGCCGCTTTTCACGGCTTCCACGGCGCCCTGGACGTAAGCGTTTCTTTCTTCCGTGGAGAGCCTGGAAAACGCTTCGTTCTCCAGGAAAACCAGCACGTCGGAGCCGAATCTCGCGTCGTACGGCATGCCACGACCGCTGCAAGGCACGTACCTGATCAGGAGCCTGGCGAGCCTTTGCGAAACTCCGGCGGCACCACCGTGCCGCGCACATGCTTCTTCCCCCAGCGCGCGACCGCCGCCAGCACGTCGCCCAGATCGCGGCCCTTCGCCGTGAGGGAATACGTGTAGCGCACCGGGCGCTCCTGGTAGGGCTTCGCCTCGATCAGGCCAGCCGCCTCCATCTTCTTCAGCCGGTCGGCGAGGATGTTGGTCGGGATGCCTTCGTCCGAGGCGGCCAGCTTCCCATAGGTATCCCGGCCGCGCAGCAGGTCGCGCACGATGAGCAGCGTCCAGCGGTCGCCCGCGACATCGAGCGCGCAGGCGGCGGGACAGGTGGATCGTCTGGTCACTTGCATCCTGCAAGTATATAGGCTACCGTCCGTCACTTGCAAACTGCAAGTAAGTAATCATGGATTCAAAAAGCAGAAGCTATATGGCCGTCGCCATCGTCGCCGGCGCGATCTTCGCCCTCGGCCTGGGCGTGCGCCAGTCGCAGGCGCTGTTCATCGGCCCGATCAACTCCTCGACCGGCATCGGCTACGCCTCGATCAGCTTCGCCTTCGCCGTCGGCCAGCTGATGTGGGGCATCGCCATGCCGGTGGCCGGCGCGCTCGCCGACCGCTACAGCGCGCGCATCGTGATGGTGATCGGCGCCCTGCTCGTCTCCCTCGCCACCATGCTCACCCCGCTCGCGCACTCCACCGCCGCGCTCGTCGTGCTCATCGGTCTGTTCGCCGCGATCGGCGCCGGCGCCATGGGCCCCGGCCTCATCATGTCAGCCCTCGCGCGCTGGGTGCCGGAAGCAAAGCGGAGCGTCGCCACCGGCATCGTCAACGCCGGCGGCTCCTTCGGCCAGTTCACCGTCATCCCGCTCGCCGGACTGTTCATCGGCCTCACCGGCTGGCAGCCCGCCATGGTGATCATGGGCGTCATCAGCCTCGCCGCCATCCCCGCCATCCTCTGGGTGACCCAGAGCGCCCCCGTTTCCGCAGTCGCCCCCGCGAAAGCGGGGGCCCAGTCCTCCTTAAAGGACGCCGTCTCCACCGCCTTCCGCGACCCGAGCTTCCTCCTGCTGACCGCCGGCTTCTTCACCTGCGGCTTTCACGTCGCCTTCATCGCCACCCACCTCCCCGGCGTCGTGGCCCTCTGCGGGCTCCCCACGGCGGTCAGCGCCTGGTCCCTCGCCCTCATCGGTCTGTTCAACATCTTCGGCAGCCTGTGGGTCGGCAAATTCGTCACCGGCCGCCGCATGAAGACCACCCTCGCCGGCATCTACTTCGCGCGCGCGCTGATCATCCTCGTCTTCTTCTTCTCGCCGAAGACCACCCTGACCTTCCTGCTCTTCGCCGCCGCCATCGGCTTCAGCTACCTCTCTACCGTGCCGCCGACCATCGGCCTCGTAATCAAATTCTTCGGCCCGCGCTACGTCGCGACCCTCTTCGGCATGGTCATGCTCTCTCACCAGATCGGCGGCTTCCTCGGCGCTTACCTCGGCGGCAAGGCCTTCGAAGCGACCGGCAGCTACGACTGGATGTGGTTCGCCGACATCGCGCTCTGCCTTTTCGCCGCCGCGATCCACCTCCCGATCCGCGAGGCCAAGCCCGTCGCGCTCGCAGCGGCGGCTACCTAGGGCTGCGGCGCCTTAGGGGTGCCGTCCTTGGACGCGCCGCTCCAGCCGTGCGCGGAAATGTCGAACACCATGCCGAGCGGGTCGCGGTACTTGACCTCATAGAAGATCTCGCCCGACTCGGGCACTTCGCCCATCCAGTACTTGGCGCCGGCTCTCTCCACCCGTGAGCGTGCCTCCTTGGCGTCGTCGACCCAGAAACCGATGTGGTGCAGGCCGACGAAATCCTTGCCGCGCTCTTCGCCTGCCAGCTGATCGGTCTTGTATTTGAGCAGCGCGAGGTTGATCACGCCGTCGCTCAGGTACACGCCGTCCACGAGATGGGATTCGGTCTCCCCGACCTTCTGCATGCCGAACGCTTCCATGTAGAACTGCGCGGCGCCCCAGGGATCGGGCACCGATAACGCGATGTGACGCAGCTTGGCCAATGGATCCTCCTTGTGAATGCTGAATCGTACGCCCGCTCGGGCCTGGCACGATTCCTGATTACACGATCTCAGTGAAATTGTATTAGCGGCTAATTATCGACATCGGCCATCCGCGGTTGCACTGGGCTGGGGCACCGCGTCCGATGTCGGCACCGCTTGTGTGCAACGGCATCTGTCATCGAGGGGGATCGGCATGAATGATGTGAGCAGCGTCTGGCAGCGCAACGATTACTCGCGCGTTCCCTACCGGCTTTATCACGATCCGGACGTCTATCGGGAGGAGCAGGAGAGGATCTTTCGCGGCCCGACCTGGTCGGTGCTCGGCCTGGAGGCGGAAATTCCCCGGCCCGGCGATTACCGCGTCACCCATGTCGGCGACACGCAAGTCGTATTCAACCGCGACAAGGAAGGCACGGTCGGGGCGTTCGTAAACCGTTGCGCGCACCGCGGCGCGGAAATCGTGCGCGAGCCGTACGGCAACGTCGGCGACTTCACGTGCATCTACCACGCCTGGTGCTACAGCCAGAAGGGCGACCTGATCGGCGTGCCCTTCGTGAGGGGCGTGAATAAAAAAGGCGGGATGCCGGCGGACTTCGACATGCGCAAGCACGGCCTGAGCAAGCTGCGCGTGCAGGTCTGGAACGGCATCGTATTCGGCACCTTCAGAGAGGCGGTCGAGCCGCTGGAGAGCTACCTCGGGGCGCTGCTGGTCGAGAACATCGGCGAGATATTCGCCAGGCCGATCCGCCTGCTCGGCTACCAGCGCCAGCGCGTCAGCGCCAACTGGAAATCGTATCTGGAGAACACGCGCGACGCCTATCACGCCAGCCTGCTGCATGAATTCAACCGCACCTTCGCCCTCAGCCGCCTGACGCAGACCTCCGGCGGCTACATGGACGAGCGGCACCGCCACAGCATGGTGTTCCAGTTCAAGGGCTCGGACTCCGACAAGGACGCGCAAAAAGCCTACAGCGACGACCGCGTGCAGCGCGGCGAATACATGAAGCTGCAGGATCCCTCCCTGGTCGAGTACATCAAGGAGAACCGCACCGGGGTGAGCACCCGCATCATTTCCATCTTCCCCAACGCCGTGGTGCACCAGATCGCCAACAGCCTGGGCATCCGCCGCGTGCGCCCGCTGGGCGTGGGCGAGTTCGAAGTGGAATTCATTCTTTTCGGCTACCAGGACGACGACGAGGCGATGACCGCCCATCGCGTCAACCAGGCAAACATGGTGGGGCCCTCCGGCCTGATCTCGATGGAGGACGGCGAGGCGCTGGAGCTGGTGATGCGGGCGACGGCCGCCGATACCGAAGGAGCGGGCGTGGTCGAGATGGGCGGCACCGGCCCGATGGTCAACCTGGACTCCCGCGTGAACGAGATGCCGGTGCGCGGGTTCTGGTCCTTCTATAGCGAGTTGATGGGCATCGAGCCCAGGGGAGCGCAGCGCTGATGATCGCCGCCAACGAGGTAAAGGAGCGGGTCGAGCGCCTGATCGTCGACAGCGCAATGTTCATCGACCGGGACGAGCTGGAGGCGTGGCTCGACTGCTTCGAGGAGCAATCCCGCTACGTCGTCATGCCGCGCAACAACCGCGAGCTGGGCCTGCCGGTCGGCCTGATGCACTGCGACAGCAAGGACCGGATCAAGGATCGCGTCGTCTGCCTGAGGCACGCCAACAAGTTCAACCCGCATTTCGACCGCCACATCGTGGGGGCTTCGCGCATCAATTCGGTGGCGCAGGACATCGCCGCCGTGGAGACGAACTTCATGATCGTGCAGACCAACAAGGCGGGTGAATCGAAGCTGTTCTGCGCCGGCTGCTACGAAGACCGGATCCGGGTCGGCAAGGACGGCGCGAAGTTCGTCGAGCGCATCGCCCTGCTGGATACGTTCTCGATCCCCACCATGCTTGCCACCCCCGTCTAACAACCCTAGCGCTACAGCGAGGATCCATGTCACCGTCGATCAGATTAGTGGTAGCAGCCCTGGCATTTGCGTCCGCAGGCGCCTGGGCACAAGGCATCGCAGGAAAGCCGTACCGGTTGATCGTGCCTTTCGGCGCGGGCGGCGCGATGGACGTGGTCGCGCGGTCCTTCTCCACCGAGCTGGGCACCGAGCTCGGCGCGCCCGCCATCGTGGAGAACCGTCCCGGGGCCGGCGCCTCCATCGGGGCGACGGCGGTGGCGCGGGCGGCGCCCGACGGTTACACCCTGCTGGTCGCCTCGGCCAGCCACACCATCAACGGCGCGCTCTATCCCAATCTTCCCTATGACCCGGTGAAGGATTTCGCCGGCGCGGCGCACTTCGGCCATTCCACCTACGTCCTGCTGATCAACGCGGACATACCGGCGAAGACCGTCGGCGAGTTCATCCGCTACGCGAAGTCCCAGCCGGGAAGGTTGAACTTCTCGAGCGCCGGCGTCGGCACCATCGGCCACCTTTCCCTCGCGTATCTCGCCGGCCTGACCGGCCTGGAGATGGTGCACATTCCCTACAAGAGCTCGGGCGAAGCCGCCAACGAGGTGGCTGCCGGGCGGGTCCAGGCGACCGTCGCGGCGAGCATCGGCTCGCTGGCGAACGACGCCAGGGTGCGCCCGCTCGGCATCACTTCGCTCAAGCGCTCGAGGTTCTACCCGGAGCTGCCGACGCTCAGCGAAAGCGGCCTGCCCGGGTTCGAGCTCGACACCTGGTATGGACTGCTTGCACCGGCGGGAACGCCGCGCGAGGTCCTGCAGCGGATCAATGCGGCCATGGGCAAGGTGATGAAAGACCCGGCCGTGGCGGAGCGCTGGGCGCGCCTCGGCGTCGAGCCGCGCGTGCTGGCGGTCGAAGCATTCGAGCGGCTCCTGCAGGAAGAATCCGAGAAGATGGCGAAGGTGGTCAAGCTGGCAGGCGCAAGGGTCGACTGATATGAAGATGCGATCTGTAGAGAGCCCGCAGGTCAGGACCCCTCCGCCCAGCACCTGGTCGAACTGCAAGGTGTACGGCAACCAGGTATTTCTCTCGGGAATCACCGGACGGGACCTCGCGGGCAAAGTGGCCGGAGACGGCAGCATGTATGCCCAGTCGACCTGCATCCTGGAGAAGATCCGGCACCTGATCGAAGCGGCCGGCGGCAGGATGAACGACATCATCAAGCTGACCGTCTACGTCACCGACATCAAGCAGCGCGAGGAATTCTGGCGCGCGAGGAAGGAGTTCTTCACCGGGCAGTTCCCCTGCTCGACGCTGGTGGAGGTGCGCGCCCTCGACGCACCCGCGATCCTCATCGAGATCGAGGCGGTGGGCTTCATCGGCGCGGGCGAATAGCCGCTGCCGCCCGGCACTGTTGCTTCGCCCCCGTGTTGAGGGCGTCGCGAGCCTACGAGCCCCGGCAGGAGCTGGGCAGGAGGTTGAGCGAAACGGTGGTGCCGGTGCCGCCGCAATTCCAGCCGTGGAGCGAGGTGCCGAAATCGCTCACGGTGGCCGGCTGGGTCGCGGTCTTCATCGGGATCATCGTGATCCTGGTGCCGTCCACGCCCGTGCCGATGTTATGCAGCGTGACCTGGATGACACCGTCGGCCGTGGTGTTGAGGCTGAAGACGTACTTCGAGGTCGTGGTGTTCTCGCCGCAGCCCCAGCCGTTCATTCCGGGCGGAGTGATCGGGTTCGACTGGAACACTTCGGAAATCGTGGTGCGGCAGGCGCTCACGATCATGAGCGCTTCGGAGATCTTCGCGCGCCCGGAGTAACTGACCGCCGCGGGCAACGCCATCGAGGCCAGAATCCCGATGATCGCGATGACGATCATCAACTCGACCAACGTGAATCCGCGCGACGCTGTTCTCATGGCAAATCTTCGCCTGGCTATGAACTCTCCAGGGCAGTGTAGCAACACGCGCCGGCGCCAAGGGCAAGAATGTATGAGTCAAAAAGTGTATTCGTTCCTCCTCGATACTCCGCTTCGACCCTCTGACAAGGGGTCGCGAGTTTCACGAGGGGGGGGGTCTGCGGGACTCCGGCGCACCACCGTCCCCCGCAAGGCCTTCGAAGCCAGCGCGGAACACGGTGGTGGGCCCTGGGCGTTCGCGTTTTTCGGTAATCTCAGAGGATGGACGTAAGGCAACTGTATAAGAGCAACCAACAAAAGCGCCTACGTAAGGTAATTGCGCTAGCCGGCCCCCGATACACGCCCAAGTTGAACGTCGCAGTCAGCATCGCATCAGTATTTGATGGTCTTGGTAGGACTGTCGCCTTCCATAACGAATTGAAAAGGCCGGCAAATGAGATGCTCAAGCACTTCAGGAGCATCAATGACGACGAGGTAAAGAGTGTTGCCGCCAAGGAATTTGAGGAACTGCGAGACCACGCTTTTGAACTTGCCGATCTCGTATTGAGGATCCCGAACAGTGGGGTCGGCAAGATCCCTTTCAAACGCATAAGCGCACAAGCCACGAAAGCGCGCCGACTTGCCTCTCAATGCGTTCAATGCATACACACGGCTGAGGCGGAAACTAGGAAAAGCGATACAAGCACGATACCCAGCCGGAAAAGCAGAAGCCTCGAGTCCTACAACGAGAAATTTCGTAACGAGAAGCACTATCTCCATCAAATCAGTAGCAATTTGGGCTCTCTGATAACACTCGCAGAGAGCGATGCGGCGCTGGCCGCGAATAATCCACGGGTTCTGCTAAGCGGTATCGCCGGGTCAGGTAAGACACATTTTCTCTGTGACCTGGCGAAACACCGCATCGAACGAGGATTGCCGACTTTCGTTTTTCTGGGCGAAGAAATCGATAGTAAGGACCCCCTCGATTCTGTAAAGGCATTTCTAAATGTAAGTACGTCTCACAAAGGCTTTCTAGCTGAGCTGAACAGATACGCAGCGGCGAAACACACGAGAGCAATCATTGTTGTCGACGCAGTTAACGAAAGCCTTGCAAGACCGCTTTGGCAACGTTTCGCGCAAGTAAGCCGATATAAGAATTTAGGCATAGTTCTGAGCATTCGCTCGGGCTTTGAGCAGGGCGATTTGCCAACCCCAATCTTGGCTAACTACGTCCGCGTAGAGCATCAGGGTTTCGCCGAGCATGAATGGGAAGCCGTCACGAGATTCTTTACGGAATACAAAGTACCGCTCCCAGAAGTCCCGCTCCTATTCCCCGAGTTCCGTATTCCACTTTTCCTTCGTATTTTTTGCGAGTCGTTCGCTGGCGCGAAACAACCAATAAAGGGGCACTACGGCTTCACTCATATATTCGAGCAGTACGTGAAAAGGCAAGGCGTTGCGCTGTTGAAACGAATGGGCGAAACAGCCGATCTTGGACGAAGCAGGGCAAAGATCTGGGACGGGACCATTAAAGAACTTGCGTTGCACATGGGGGAAAACGGCACAGATAGAGTGCCAGAGCAACAGGCCGAATTAATTGCAGCTAAGCAGTTCCCTTCGCGCGCAAAAGTCGCGCTTGGTTTTCTTGAAAAAGCATGGCTAATAACGAAAGTGCCTCGGTACAAGGATTCCAAAGTCGTTGGCTTCGACTACCGATTTCCGTATCAAAAATTCAGCGACCATCTAATCGTCAGAAATCTGCTGCAGAAGCACCTCAATCCCCTAGCCCCTCGCGAGTCGTTCAGGCGAGGATCGAAATTGCACGACATCCTGAGTGCGCAATGGGGAAACCGCGGTTTGATTGAAGCGCTGGCAATTCAAGTTCCGGAGCGCCTTCGGGGACGAGAGTTGATTTACATAACCCCGCGGAGTTTTCGCCGGCAGGAGATTGCGAAGGAAACCTTCCTCGAAAGTCTTGTATGGCGAGATCTATCACTCAAGAACGGCAAACCGAAGTACATCAAAGCCCAGCCAGTTTTCAGCTACTTGAACAAGTACATCGCTCCGTACTACGGAGGGGATGAAAAGATACTTGAGACGATCCTCTCAGTTTGCGCTATCCCAGATCATCCTCTAAACGCTCGCCTTCTCCACCGTTTTCTCGGGAAGAAAAGAATGCCAGAACGAGATTCCTTCTGGCTGCCCTATATCAACGGTCGGTATAACGAAGATGATGCGATAAGTCGCCTCATTACCTGGGCGTGGGATGGAGGAGATAAGACACATATATCGTCCGAATCCCTTGAGCTGGCCGGGATGACACTGGTGTGGTTGCTAGCCAGCTCAAACAGGTTCCTGCGTGATCGAGCCACAAAAGCACTTGTATCGCTACTGGTAGGTCGACTACAGCTGGTATCCAACTTATTGGATGCCTTCAAAGACATTGATGATCCATATATCGCCGAACGGCTATACGCCGCGGCATACGGCTGCGCCCTGTGCACGGGGAATGACGGCAGTCACCTTTCTAATCTCGCGCACAGTGTCTACGACAGGATTTTTGCTGCCCGCAAAGCACCCGCGCACTTTTTACTACGCGACTATGCGAGAGGACTCATAGAGCTTGCACTCACACAAGCGCCGAAACTAGCGACGGAGATCGACGTAGAACGAATTAGGCCTCCGTACGGCAGTTCTCTACCATCTCGCATCCCAACATTGCGTTCTCTCAGACGGAAGTACAACCCGAAGCGAAAGTCGTACGCGCACAAGCAAAGAGACTATTGGCAGATTTGGAGTTCGCTTATGTACAACAACGAAGGAGGCCTCGGCGACTTTGGGAACTACATAGTCAATAGCACCCTCAACCATTGGTGTAACTTGAAGCTTGGTGCGGACGGGAGTCGGCCAAAGACCGCAAAAGAACTTGCAGCAGAGTTTGAGATGAAGTTAAGTAGTGCCGAAAAGGATATCTGGAGGGACATCGAAGGCAAGCGAAGATCGCTAAGCATGAGAAAGATGTTCTCGTCTTTACCTTTTAGAGAAGAGGTACAGAAGAAACCGGAAGCTACCGTCGTACAAGATATCTCCAAACTGGAGCGCCTAAATCAAAGGCTCGAATCTACCTTCATTAAGAGTCTGAAGACGTCGCTACAGCAGCTGTACCGAGATGGAGTACTTTCATGTCGAACCAACCCAAAAGGTTCTGCTGATCTCGACAATGCAGCAATCCAGCGGTTGATCTTCAAAAGGATAGTAGAACTAGGCTGGACGCCAGAACTGTTTGGCAAATATGACTTGGGCCTACGAGAAACAGGAAGAGATGCGCGCAAAATCGAGCGTATAGGCAAGAAGTACCAATGGATCGCTTTCCACGAAATGCTCGGGAGAATCGCTGACAACTACGTATACCGAGGTTCCTGGGGAGACTCTTTCCCTGCGTTCGAAGGTCCATGGCAGATGGGAGAGCGAAATATCGACCCGTCATGCTTGTTGCGTCGCACTCCGATAAATCCGGATTCCGGCAGTCCATGGTGGTGTCGTAGTAAGTACACCGGATGGAAACCAAGCGTCACACACACTCGATGGACACAAATACGCAATGACCTGCCGGATCAAAGACGACTTCTCGAATCGAAATCACGTGGCGGGTGGTTGGTTCTTGAAGGGTATTTTCGCTGGGAGCAACCACCCAGCCCTGGCCAAGAGAAATTCGAGAAAATCAGACGCGATGTTTGGTACATCACGCGTAGCTATGTCGTCAAACAGCAGGATGGGGACGCGGTAATAAGTTGGGCGAAAGAACAGGATTTTATGGGCAGGTGGATGCCTGACCCCCTGGGATTGCGAGGCATATTTCTAAAGGAGATACCCGGGTCGCTCGCCTATCGGACGGAGTATGAGAAGCATGAGCGAGGTCCTTGGGTCTCGCTTGATGACAAACAGCGCAAAAACACCGGATTTAGTGTGCTGCCTACAACCGAGGAGTACATTTGGGAAGGTAGCGGCTTTGACTGCTCGGTCGATGATGGAATAACTCTACGAATTCCAGCGAGAGAGATCGTCCGCCTGATGGAACTAACACAAAGCGGAGGAGCAGGTAACTTTAGAGATAAGAACGGCGAAATCGTTGCCATGGACCCTTCTGCACAGGAGAACGGCCCTCCCGTCCTCTTGGTCAAAAAGAAAGCCTTCATGGAGTTTCTGAAAAAGAACGCCTATGAGCTACTTTGGACCGTTATGGGTGAAAAACTGCTCATTGGAGGAGATTCCTCAGACTTCCTAGGCAGGCTCGAAATGGGTGGCGCCTTTAGAATGAAACAAGACGGTAAGCTTGAAGGCTCCACATATACAAAGGTCTTGCCTCCTCGGCCCAGCTAACTCACTGCAGAGGTCTTCGCTTTCGCCGGGCAGTTCTTCGAGGAAGAAGTAGCGGCTCGAGACCTTGAGCCTCACTCACCCTCTTCGCCGTCAGAGGTCCAGCTTCAGTCGCCCGGACCTCGCGCGCGAGACGCAGATCATCATGAATTCGCCCTGCGCCTCGGGATCGAGGACGAAGTCCTGGTGATCGACTTCTCCCTCGAGCACGCGGGTCTGGCAGGTGCCGCACGTGCCTGCCTCGCAGGAGCTCACCACATCGACGCCGTGCTCCCGCAGCGCGGAGAGAACCGACTGGCCGCGCGCGACCGGGATGAGGCGGCCGGTGGAGGCGAGCTCAACCTCGAATTCCGGCGCGCTCACTGGAGCGGCCCGCCGAAGAACGGCTCGGCGAGGCCGGCGACGCCGGGCTCGAAGGCGAACAGGCCGCCGGCGAGCGGCTGCTTGCGCAGGGCGCTCTCGGGGAGCGGAAAGGTGGCGGTGGTGACGTAGAGCGTTTTCAGGTCGGGGCCGCCGAAGGCGCACATGGTCGGGCGCTGCACCGGGATGCCGATGACGCGGTCGATCATGCCGTCGGGTGTGTAGCGCGCGAGGTGCCAGCCGCCGACGTGGCAGATCCAGTAGCCGCCCTCCGCGTCCACGGCGGCGCCGTCGGGGCGGCCTTCCTGGATGTCCATGGCGAGGAAGATGCGCTGGTTCGCGATCGCGCCGCTCGCCGCGTCGAAGTCCCAGGCGAAGACGTAATCCTGGCGGCTGTCGGAGTGGTACATCGTCCGCCCATCCGGGCTGAAGGCCATGCCGTTGGGGGTGATGAGGTTGTCGACCATCTTCTTGACGCTCAGGTCGTGATCGACGCGGTACAGCGCGCCCACCCGGCGGTCCATGCTCTCGAGCATGGTGCCGGCCCAGAAGCGGCCGCCCGGGTCGCAGCGGCCGTCGTTGAAGCGCGATTCGGGGTTGTGCGGCTCGAACGGGAACACCGGGCGCAGGCGCACCTCGTCGTCGATGTCGACGAGATAGATCCCCGATTGCATGCCCGCGATGAAGCCGCCGTCGCGGCGAAAGGCGAAGCAGCCCATGCGCTCCGGCAGCGCCCACTTGCGGTTGCGGCCGGTGGCGGGGTCGAAGCGGTTGAGCGAGGGCTCGTAGATGTCCACCCAGTAGAGCGCCTTCTCCTCCGGATGCCAGCGCGGGCACTCGCCGACCCGGGCCTTCGCCTCCAGCACGCACTTCATCGCGGCTGGCGCTTCCTGGCCACCAGGTCGATCTCGATGTCGCAGCCCGCGGCGAGCGCGGTCACGCCGACGCAGGTGCGCGCCGGGTATTTGCCGTCGGGAAAGAAGCCCGCGTACACCTTGTTCATGCGCTCGTAGTGACGCTCGAAGTGCACGAGGAACACGCGCACCGAGATGATGTCGGCCTCCGCAAATCCCGCGCGCGCCTTGACCGCCGCGAGGTTCTGCCAGACGGCGCGGGTCTGCGCCTCGATGCCTTCCGGCACCGAGCCGTCGGGAAGGAACGGCATCTGGCCGGTCAGGAACAGGAACTCGCCTGCCTCGACCGCGTGGCTGTAGGGCGCGACGGATTTCGGGCCGTCGGCGAAGTGGTGATAGATCGCCTCCGGCACCTCAGGCCTCCACCTTGTCCCGCACGCTTTCGTAGAAAGCACCGGCCGCCTGCCATTCGCGCAGCCTGGCTTCGAACTGCGCCTGGCGCTCGCCGACCGGCAGGTGCGCCGAGTCGAGCGCGAGCTGGCAGATGCGGTGGCCGAAATCGCGCAGCACCGCCTGGTCGTCGCCGTCCACCGGCGGCACGCGCAGGATGGTTTCGTTGTTGTAGGTCGGCACGATGGTGTCGCCGTAGCGCTTGGGCGCCTGGAGCGCGCGTCCCTGCTGCAGGTCCTTGATGCCCGTGCGCAGCTGCCGGCGAAGGATGGCGACCCCCTTGTCGGTCGAGCTCAGGTGCTCGTTGGCGCGCACCGCGATCGGGCCCTGGCCGACGATGGCGTCGTAGTCGCCGGGGGATTTCTGCCGCTCGGAGTACGGCCGCTCGTCGGTCTGCCCCATCAGGTCGATCTTGCCCAGGCCGATGTCCTCCTCGCGGCCGAGATGATCCCCGTCCATCACGTCGTTGAAATGACGCACGCCGATGACCAGGCAGTTGGTGTCGTCCACCGGCGTGATCCAGCGCGTGAACGCGGCGCACAGCGCGATCTTCTCCTTGGTGCCGTTGACGTAGCCGGTGCCGAACTGCGCGACGTTCGGCAGGATCACGTCGCTCGCGCGGATCCACAGGTTGTCGCCGCAGCGCCGGGTCGCGATGCACAGGAGCCCGACCGGCGTCTCCATGAACTCGAGCACCGGCAGCGCGCCGAACGCCGGTGTGAACTGCACCCCGCTCACGATGGTGTGCAGGTACGCGGTATGGATCGGGTCGGCGGCGTTCTCGTGCATCTGCAGCCAGTTGCACGGCGTTGGCAGCTTGTAGGCGACCAGCTTGTTGGGTTGCGGCCAGGTGAGCGCGTCGTACACCGGGAACTCCGGCACCGCGTCCGGCGGCCCCATGTAGGCGAAGATCAGGCCGGCGTGCTCGTGCGTGCGGTAGGCGCCGTGGCAGAGCGAGTGCTTGAGGCGGCTGCCCGCGGGCTCGCTCGGCGTATCGAGCACGGTACCGTCCACGCCGTACTGCCAGCCGTGGTAGGCGCAGCGGATGCCCTGCTCGCTGATGATGCCGTACTCGAGCGAAGTGCCGCGATGGCTGCAGTGCCGGTGCACGAGGCCCAGGCGCCCGCTGCCGTCGCGGAACAGGATCAGCTTCTCGCCCAGGATCTTGAGCGGCAGCGGCTTCTCGGTCAGCTCCGAGGCCATGGCCACCGGATGCCAGAAGCGGCGCAGGTACTCGCCGCCGGGGGTGCGCGGGCCGACCGCGGTGAGGTCGCGCTCGGTGTCGTCCGACCCGGGACTCAGATAGCCGCCGAACGGCACCACGGGAATCCGGTTCATCATGAATTCTCCTCCTTGTCTGGGATCAGTGGGTGGCGGTAGCGGTGCGCCGCGCGGCCTGCCACGGCACGAGCACGCGCTCCAGGAAGCCGACGGCATAGAACAGAGCCAGGCCGAGGACCGAAAGCACGATCACGGCCGCGAACATGCGCACCACGTCGAACTGTCCCTGGCCCATGAGGATCAGGTAGCCGAGGCCGCGCTTCGCGGCGACGAACTCGCCGACGATCGCGCCGATCAGCGCCAGGGAAATCGCCACCTTCATGCCGGCGAAGATCGACGGCAGCGCGTGCGGGAAGCGGATGCGCCAGAGGAGCGCCATGCGCGAGCCGCGCACCGAGCGTCCGAGCTCGATCATCTCCGGATCGACCGAGCGCAGGCCGTGCACGGTGTCGATGACGATCGCGAAGATGGCGATCATGCCGGCGATGGCGATCTTCGGCTCCATGCCCGTGCCCATCCAGACGATGAACAGCGGCGCGATCGCCACCTTGGGCACGCTGTTCAGCGAGACGAGCAGCGGGTAGAGCGTGTCCTCGACGAACCTGAACTGCACGATGAGCATCGCCAGCCCGACCCCGAGCACCACCGCGAGCACGAACCCGGCAAGCGTGGCCTCGAGCGTGTAGACCGCGTGGTAGGCGAAAAGCGGCAGGTCCGCCGCGATCGCGCGGGCGATATCGGAAGGCATCGGCAGGAGGAACGCCGGCACCAGCTTCGCCCGCGTGACCGCCTCCCAGGCGAGCGCCACGACCAGCAGGCTGCCGAGCGCGCGCCGCAGCCGCCATAGCGCCTGGACGACATTGCGGGCGCTCATACGCCTTTGCGCACGATGCCGAGGTCTTCGAAGGTACGGCGCACGACCTGCCCGTACGCCGCGAACTGGGGCGTCTCGCGCACCGACAGCGGGCGGGGCCGCGGCAGGTCGATGTCCACAACGGCCGCGATGCGGCCCGGGCGCCGGTCCATCACCACCACCTTGTCGGCGAGGAAGATCGCCTCGGCGATGTTGTGCGTGATGAAGACGGTGGTGCAGCGCGTCTTGAGGCCGATCTTCTGCAGCTCGAGGTTGAGATCATCGCGCGTGAAAGCATCGAGCGCGGCGAACGGCTCGTCCATCAGCAGGAGCTCCGGGGCGCCGAGCAGCGCCCGGCAGATCGCCACGCGCATGCGCATGCCGCCCGAGAGCTCCCAGGGAAAGCGGTTGTGGAAGCCCTCCAGGCCGAGAAGGTCGAGCAGCTCCTTCGCGCGCATGGTCCAGTCCCGGCGCGGCAAGCCGCGGAAATCGGCGGTGAACAGCACGTTCTCCAGCACGGTGCGCCAGTCGAGCAGCAGGTCGCGCTGGAAAACCATGCCCATGTTGAGCGGCGGCGTGGCGATCGGCGCTCCATTGAGCTCCAGCCCGCCGCTGGAGGGCTGGTCCAGGCCGGCGATGCAGCGCAGCAGCGTGCTCTTGCCGCAGCCGCTCGGCCCGACGATGCTGGTGAACTCGCCGGGCCGGATCTGCAGCGACACGTCGCGCAGCGCCTCGACCGTGCCGCGCGCCGAATGGAACACCTTGCAGACGCTGCGCGCCTCGATGTAGGGCTGCGCGGTGCGCGCAGCCGCCTCCACCGAGCTGCGCTCGAGCTCGAGCGAGTTCAACGCCCGGCCGGGACCAGGTCGTTGGTGTAGTAGTCCGCCGGCTTGCTTCCGGGCGCAACCAGCTTCGCCGCTTCGAGCGCGGCGATGGTCGACTTCCAGTCGGCCTCGGCCTGAAAGCCCAGCGGCGTGTTGCTGGTATTGGCCGTGCGGAAGTACTTGATGTGCTCCCGGATCGAGCTCATCGACTGCTCGCGCACCAGCTTCGCGTCGGGCCGGCGCTTCGCCAGAATGTCGGCCGCCTCGGCGATGGCCGGCTCGCCGCCGTCGACGATCGCCTGCCACGACTGGAAGAACACGCCGACCAGCTTCTGCAGCGCGGCGCGGCGCTTCTTCAGCGTGTCCTCGTGGACCATCAGCCCGTAGGACGGCAGCGCCAGGCCGTAGTCGCCGAAGGAGATGAAGTCCGACGGCCGGCCCTTCTCGATATAGGGGGCGCCGAACGGGATCGACGTGACCATGCCCGCGCCGCGACCGGCAACGTAGGTCGAGATCTTGGACGCGGCATCGACGCTGACCATGTTGACCTTCTCGCGGCTGGTTCCGCCGTTCTTGAGGAACGGGTCGATGAACGGGCCCTCGAAGGAGGTCGCGGTGTAGATGACTTCCTTGCCCTCCAGGTCCTTCGGCGTCTTGATGCCGGAGCCCTTCGGCACGAACACGCCGAGCGAGGTCTTCTGGATCAGCCCGCCCACCGAGACGAGCGGCACGCCCTTGCCCTTCGCCACCGCCATCACCGAGAGGTCGCCGTAGCCGACGTCGTATTTCCCGGCCCCGACCAGCTGCGCGGTGGTCGTCGACCCGTTGCCGTCGTCGTGCACCACTTCGATGCCCTGCTTGGCGAAGAGCCCCTTCTCGATTCCCCAGTGCCATCCCGCGTGCAGGCCGCTCGGCGTCCAGCTGTCGCGGACGGTGAACTTTTCTTGTGCATGCACCACCGCGGGGAGCGCAACCAGTGCGGCGGCCACCCACGCGGCGTTGATGATCGAGCGCATCATGCTTCTCCCTGTTCGTTCGTTGTTACAAACCACGGTGCATTTGCACAGACCGTGCCAACGATCGTTCACAGGGATAAGGCCGCGCGAGCTCCGCAATGGCGCACGCTTTTGATGCGCCGGCGCCCGGCGCGCACCGCGAACTAGCTTGCCCGAGCTGCCCGCCTATTTCAGAACGCCGGATTCTCTCGATGGACTTCGCCGAGTCCGCTCCTCACCGCCGGCCTCTTCACCTGCGGCTTCCACGTCGCCTTCATCGCCGCCACCTT
>Ga0193752_1000648_pt1 | contig 32058 bp, 22 predicted proteins | sample H1c1metaG_FD_144924 | JGI IMG/M metagenome (GOLD analysis project Ga0193752, IMG submission 144924) | Soil microbial communities from a riparian zone of the East river system, Colorado, United States - H1c1 | ecosystem: Environmental > Terrestrial > Soil > Riparian zone | place: USA: East River... | reverse complement strand
AACGTGCAGGATGGGCCTGAGGTTGGTTTGATTGCCACCTTCGATTCCTGCCCGGAGTTACCGCAGCCGATCAGGGCCCAACAGCAACCAGCACTACAAGCATACCTAAAAAAGCCGATCAGGGAACTAAAAGCCGATCGGAGACAACAGCAGAGAGCGGCATAACGAAAGGTATTAACCAGGAATCACAGTGGCAAATCAAACCAACCGAAAGGCCCATCCGGCGAAGGGAAGAACCGAGTGAACGCCATGAACATGTAAAATCAACAATTCACAATCACATAGCAGATGAAAAATGTATCACGGAGCAGTAAAAAGAGTTCATACCCGCTTAAACAACTGCTCGAGATAATCCTTCTTAAACTCAATATAAGTCGGCTGACCCGAAGCATTGACATTAGGCTGAGCCGAATTGAAAAGCTGGCCGATCAGCGTAGACATCTCCTGGTGATTTAACGATTTGCCTGGTTTAATAGAATGCTGACATGAAAGCGTGCGTATCAGCTTTTCACGTTTTGAAAACCGGATATCAGTTGCGAAATGTTTGAACTGTTCAAGTACATTTTCGATAGCCGCCTTTTCATTCCCCTGTTCAAGATCCGCAGGTGTGCCCTGAATAACATAAGTATCTTTACCGAATGGTTCTATCAGGTAACCAAGCTGGTTAAGATCCGGTATCAGTTCCTGGAGCAATACATTGTCCTGTGCTGAAAGTTGGATGGTGACCGGGAACAAACTTCTTTGTGAAGCAATCGAATTGCCATTTGATGAAGCAGCATAGCGGTCATAAAGAATCCGTTCGTGAGCTGTTTGCTGGTTAATCAGTATGAAACCCCTGGTGGTGGAACAAACAATATAGGAATGCATTAACTGGTATGGCATAACCGTTTCCAGCACCCGCATCTCCACGCGATTTGGCAGCAATGATGTAAGTGAATTTGTTTCCGAAGCTGCTTTTTCTTCCGATTTTAACTGGTCAATAAGCGAAACAAATTTTTTCTCTGAAGGCTGGCTTTGGTTCCAATGCTTAAGTTCAGATTTATTTTCTGAATCAATAGAATGTGCCTGGTTTTTTTGTGTGAAGTTTTTGTAGATGTCTGAACTGGTGGCCTGCGCCTGTTTATCGGCAGTAAATGGTTGGGTTATAGCCTCCAGACTTTGAATACCCGGATCAAGATCAAACTCCAAAGTTGGCGTGATGCTGTATTGCGCCAGTGAATGTTTTACAGCAGACTGAATAAAAGCATAGATGATCCTTTCATCTTCAAATTTGATTTCCTGTTTTGTTGGATGAACGTTTATATCAACCTGCGAAGGATCAAGATCTATAAACAATACATATAAAGGGAAGCTTTCAGGACCGATCATCTGCTGGTAAGCGCTCATTACCGCATGACTTAAATAGGGGCTGCGGATAAAACGGTTGTTCACAAAAAAATACTGGTCACCCCTGGTTTTTTTTGCAGTTTCAGGTTTGCCTACAAAACCATAAATGTTCATATAATCGGTTTGTTCCTGCACCGTTACAAGTTTCGCATTGTAATTATTCCCGAGAATCTGGACGATGCGTTGTTTCAGTGAACCTTTTTCAAGGTGAAACACCTGTTGATTGTTTGCTGTAAGTGAAAACAATAGTTCCGGGAACGCGAGTGCCACACGGATAAATTCATCAACTATGTGCCTCATCTCGGAGGCATTTGTTTTCAGAAAGTTCCTGCGGGCCGGAACATTAAAAAACAGGTTCTTCATGGCTATGCTGGTGCCCGTGTTCCAGGCAACAGGTTCCTGCACCACAACCATCGAGTTTTCTATTTCGATATAAGTACCTGTTTCGTCTTCCTCTCTTTTGGTTTTTAGTTCTACCTGTGCAACAGCAGCAATCGAAGCCAATGCTTCTCCACGGAATCCCATGGTACGGATCCGGAATAGGTCATCAATATTTTTGATTTTGGAAGTAGCATGTCTTTCAAAACACATCCTTGCATCCGTTTCGCTCATGCCGCGACCATTGTCTATCACCTGGATCAGCGATTTGCCTGCGTCGTTAATGATTAGTTTGATTTCGGTTGCGCCGGCATCAACGGCATTTTCCAGTAGTTCTTTTACTGCACTCGAGGGCCTCTGGATTACTTCTCCTGCAGCAATCTGGTTAGCGATGTTATCCGATAGAAGTTGAATGATATCTGTCATTGTATTACACGAAACCGGGCCTCGATACGTTCTGAAGAAAAGGTTCTTATTTACACAAACGAGCATCAAATTTAAACCTTTACTTTGACAATCAATCTGTCAAACTAAAATCCGCTATTCTTCTTAATTTGTAAAAATTTCTCAAAAAAACATATGAACAAATTGTTTTTAGTGATCGGCCTGGTGATAAGTAGCCCGGGTTTCGCGCAGGTGGCGGCCGATAAATGGGTGGATAGTGTATTTCAATCGCTCGATAAGGATCAGAAGATAGCCCAGTTGATGGTTGTGAGAATGTCTTCGGTAAGCGGTTCTGGAGCGACCCGAAGGGTAACATTTTATGAAAAAGAAGTAGAAGATGCCGTTAAGAAATACAATGTGGGAGGTATCTGTTTATTCCAGGGTGGCCCAATGAAGCAGGCGGCCCTTATCAATCAATACCAGCGTATTGCAAAAACCCCCATTCTGATTGCCATTGATGGCGAAAATGGCCTGGGAATGCGATTCGACAGCGTGGCCGGTCTCCCCCGCCAGATGATGCTTGGTGCAGTGCAGGACCCGGAACTGATTTACCAGTATGGCAAACTGGTAGGTGAGCAATGTAAACGAATCGGTATCCATGTAAACTATGCGCCGGTAGTTGATATCAACAACAATCCGGCTAATCCCGTTATCAACGACAGATCATTTGGAGAAGATAAGTACCGTGTTTCAGAATGGGCACTTCAATACATGAAGGGTATGCAGGATGTTGGCGTGATGGCCTGCGCCAAACATTTTCCCGGTCATGGCGATGTTTCTGTTGATTCACATTATGATCTCCCGGTAATTACAAAAAGCCGCGCTGAACTTGATTCCCTGGAACTTTACCCGTTCCGGCAGCTGTTCAGCGCAGGGGTCGGATCAGTGATGGTTGCACATTTATCGATACCGGCTATTGATACAACTTCAAACAGGGCTACTTCCATTTCTTACAATAACGTCACAAAATTACTCAGGTCTGAATTGAAATATGAGGGCCTTACTTTTACCGATGCGCTGGAAATGAAAGGTGTAACAAAATATTTTCCGGATGGTGATGCTTCGGTTCAATCGCTGATTGCAGGTAATGATATGTTATGCCTGCCAGGTGATGTACCAATGGCGATCGACAAGATTCGTGAAGCGATCAGGAAAGATCAGCTCAGCTGGGACAAGATCGATTATCATGTGAAAAGAGTGCTCAAAGCAAAATATCTCTATGGTTTGAATAATATTCAGCCGGTTAATCTGCATCATCTGACTGAGGACCTGAATGCCGGCATCGACAAGATGCGAAAACTGGTAGCTGAAAACGCGATTACTTTATTGCGTAATGATGATTCAGCCAGCTTTCCGCTTCGTACCGGAAAAAAAGTGGCATATCTCGGTATCGGCTTAAACGCTGATAACGAATTTGCCTTACAACTTCGGAAAGACTACAATGCAAATGCGTTTTATTTTGACTATAAAATGGATTCGGTTCAGGCCGATGCTATGCTCTCATTGTTGCAGAATCGTTACGATGTAGTTGTAATCGGTCTTCACAATTTAAATCGTTTCCCGGCAAACAATTTTGGTGTCAGCCGTGCTGCGGCATACCTGGTGAACAAGGTACAGACGACAAACAAAACCGTTACCATGTTATTCGGTAACCCTTATGCAGTGAAGCAGGTTTGTGATGCCCCTGTATTGGTTGTTTGTTATGAAGATGATGCTGCAACTCATCAGAAAGCGGCTGATCTTTTATATGGACGATATTTCGCAAAAGGAAAATTACCGGTAACAGTTTGTGATCCCTTCAATTATGGTTATGGTATTACTGAAAACAGGATGCTGCGAAAAGTACAGCCGGCGGAAGTGGGATTGAATAAGGAAAAGCTGATGGAGATCGATTCGATTGTTGAAGATGCAATCCGTCAGCAAGCTATTCCCGGGGCAGTAATACTTGTTGCAAAGGATGGAAAGATCGCTTATGAAAAAGCATTTGGATATCTTGGATACGACAGCACCGAACAGGTATATCCCCAAACCTTATATGACCTCGCTTCTGTGACCAAGGTAATGGCAACGACTGTTTCATTAATGAAGTTGTACGATGAGGGTAAACTGAAGCTTAATAAAAAATTAGGTGATTATCTTCCATGGGTTAAAGGCAGTAATAAACAGGATCTTACCGTAAAGGATATCATGCTTCACCAGGCCGGATTAAAATCCTTTATCCCTTTTTATCGTGAAACAATAGATCTTAATCCTGAAGGACTGCCTAAGTATTCAGTCTATGTTCCAAAGCTGGATTCATTGCATATGATGCGCGTTGCTGCAAATATGTATATGCGTGATGACTGGATGGATACCATTTACCGTCGCATATTGCAAAGCGAAGTTGTTGGGAAAGGTAAATACGTGTACAGTGATAATGATTTTATCTTTCTTGGTAAAATAGTGGAAGCGATCTCGGGCATGACCCTTGATCAATATGTGAAAAAAGAGTTTTATGATAAGCTGAATATGTCTACAACGGGATTTAAGCCACTGAACCGTTTTTCAATAAACCGTATTGCACCGACCGAGGATGACCTTTTGTTCAGGAAACAGTTAATCCAGGGAGATGTACATGATCCGGGGGCGGCCATGTTTGGTGGTGTTGCAGGACATGCCGGTTTGTTCAGTGATGCTTATGACCTGGCTGTTTTGTCACAGGTGATGTTGAACAACGGGGCTTATAATGGACACCAGTTTTTCAAAAAAGAAACAATCAAATTGTTTACAGCTTATCAGAGTGCTATCAGCCGCAGGGGATATGGGTTTGATAAACCGGAAAAAGATAACGCAACCAGAAAGGAACCTTATCCAACCTTGTCTGCCTCACCGGATACCTATGGACATACAGGGTTTACCGGGACTTGTTTCTGGATAGATCCGAAATATAATCTGACATATATATTCCTATCAAACCGGGTTAACAGCCCAGATCCCAATAAATTCGGGAAAATCAATGTAAGGCCTAAGGTTCATGAAGTTATATATCATGCAATGATAAAAAAGTAGATCAAAAGCGAGTATTGACCTTTCGAAATCCGGAGAACTTTGTAAAACTGAGTTATCCCAGGTGGACCCTTTCATGCGGTTCCCTTAACTTATATTAATTTTGCGCGACATAAAGCAAGTAATGAGCAGCAAAGAAGAAGTTCTCCAGGAGGTTATTATAAAGTTTGCCGGCGATTCGGGTGATGGAATGCAGTTGACCGGAAGCCAGTTTACCAACAATACAGCGATGCTTGGGATTGACCTGGCTACCTTCCCGGATTTCCCTGCAGAAATCCGTGCCCCGCAGGGTACCTTACCAGGTGTGAGCGGTTACCAGTTGAGATTTTCAAGCGATCGGATCTTTACCCCTGGAGATGAATACGACGTGCTGGTTGCTATGAATGCCGCCGCACTGAAGGCCAACCTGAAGGCGCTCAAAAAAGGCGGCCGGATCATAGTGAATACAGACGGTTTCGATGCAAAAAATCTACGTCTTGCAAACTATCCGGATGGTATAAATCCACTCGAAGATGATAGCCTTACCAATTACCAGGTCACAAAAATCGATGTGACACGTCTTACGAGAGAGGCCCTCAAGGATATTACCATGGGGACCAAGGAGAAAGATCGGGCAAAAAATATGTTTGTGCTCGGTTATCTCTACTGGATGTATAACCGCGACATGGAAAACACGATCGGATTCCTCAGGGAGAAATTCGGGAAAAAACTAGAGATCCTGGATAGCAATGTGAAGTCACTCCAGGCAGGATACAATTATGGCGATACGATAGAAACTTTTACCAGTCGCTTTCGTGTTGAAAAAGCCAAAATGGATCCGGGTGTATACCGATCGATTATGGGAAACCAGGCCCTGTCCTACGGGTTGATCGCGGCTTCCCAGAAAAGCGGTCTGCCGATTTTCCTTGGCACATATCCAATTACCCCGGCTTCAGATATTTTGCATGAACTGAGCCGGCATAAAGCTTTCGGCGTACGGACCTTCCAGGCCGAAGATGAAATTGCCGGCATTACTGCTGCGATTGGGGCTGCTTATGGCGGTTCACTGGGAATTACAACGACTTCAGGACCGGGTATGGCACTTAAGGGCGAAGCCATGGGGCTTGCAGTTATGCTTGAAATTCCATTACTTATCATAAATGTGCAGAGAGGCGGACCATCTACGGGACTTCCCACAAAAACTGAGCAAAGCGATTTGCTGCAGGCTTATTATGGCCGTAATGGCGAATGCCCGATGCCAATTATTTCCGCTTCTACACCGAGCGACTGTTTTGCGGCCGCTTACGAAGCTGTCAGGATTGCCGTGCAACATATGACACCGGTAATCCTTCTCAGTGATGGATATATTGCAAATGGTGCCGAACCCTGGAAGTTTCCAAAAAGTGATGATCTGAAACCGATCGAAGTTAAGTTCAAAACAGAATTGGGTCATGGCGAAGAAAAGTTTCAGCCTTATCTGAGAGATGAAAAACTGGTAAGACCCTGGGCCATCCCCGGTACTCCGGGACTTGAACACCGGATCGGGGGACTCGAAAAACAGAATATTACCGGTAATGTAAATTACGAACCGGAGAACCACCAATTGATGGTCAAAATCCGCCAGGAAAAAGTTGACAAGATCGCTCAATATATACCTGACCAACAGTTGGACAGTGGACCTGAAAAGGGAAAATTACTTGTACTTGGCTGGGGATCAACATATGGATCCATTAAAAGCGCGGTAACCCAACTGCAGGCTGAAGGACATGAAGTGGCGCATGCCCATCTCCGTTACGTGAGACCATTTCCAAAAAACCTCGGCACAATTCTCAAAAATTATGAGCAGGTACTCATTCCGGAAATAAATAACGGTCAGCTTATCAAGATCATACGTGATCAGTACCTGGTCGATGCAAAAGGCTATAATAAAATCATGGGTGTTCCAATCACAAAAACTGAACTGGTTCAGAAATTAAGGGAAACACTGCAGGAAGGGGATCATCTTTAGTAACAGTTAGTAACAGTTTAGAATTCGAATCCCGCATTCGAAACCTGCATTCGAATGCAGGGCGGTATCCGCATTATTCGAATTCCTGGTTGTATATACTATTCGGATGTCCCATTCAGTTTACACGATGTGCAAATCGGTGTATTCGGATTTTTCAGGATTCGGAAATGACGAACGCAATGCCAAATGCAATAATGGCAACTATCAACCCGAACATAAATATGTTATAAGATATCCTTAGATATTTATATTTTCTCGCCAGCACCACCCCGAGGAAATAAATATCTTTAATCATACTGCTGTTAAGATATTCACGATCGCTCATCATCTCCTTCATTGCCCAATCATAATCCTGCAGACCCATGTTATAAAAGTTGCCGAAAAATAAGAGGTTCACTTTTTTGTTTATGATGTCTTCTTTTGTAAATGTGCCGCTGCTAACATTGGGTCTTGTTGCAAGAATGGCAAAGACCACAGCCGACAGGCAAACACCGAGGAGGATGATGGTTGGCAATATATATTCAGGATAGAATTGAAGCTTACCCAGGAGTACTGAAACTAAGATAGACATGACAATGGTATTAACCGATATCATGATGTTTGCCTTGCTATCCGCCATCTGGCTAAGGCTCACATGGTTGTCGGATATGATTCTGAACATAGTGGCAATGCTGCGTTCTACCTTGCTATCCTTTTTTATCTTTTCAGAATCCAGCTTTAAATTTTCAGACTTCAGGGTTTCTGTATCACGTTTTGCCCGCTCAATTTCACGTTTTACATTTTCTCTATCCTGCTTGTTTTCTTTATCCTGCTTGTTCTTTTCGGGTGCTGCTACCGGCGACAAACCTGCTGAAAGCTGTACCGGGGGAACAGTGTTAGCAGGCCCAACGGTGCGGGGCAAATTAATGTCAATTTTCACAATCTCATCTTTTTCTTCAACTGCAATTTTAGCTTCAATTTCCCTGATGAACTTCTGCTTGATCGGTTCGAGTTTTTCTTTTCCATAGCTTGTAAAATACTGGTGTTGCTGCAGAAATTGCAGGTTCATTTTATGCCACTCTTTTTTGCTGATTTTAATATCGCTGAGCTTATTTATTTCTTTGCGGAGCAGTTTGTTTCTTTCATCAAAACTTTCGGTGCCGAGGTGAAAAAGATCGGCATCGCACATAATCATTTCAATCTGACTGCCAGGTGATTGCGGAACGCGGGTGCTATCTATGCAGTGGTTTACCTTAGCGATAAAATCCTCATTAGCTTTACCTTCCAAAAACTCCTTTGCAATTTTCTGACTTACGTATTCATGGCCCTTTGCCATCCCATTAATATATCCTGTATCATGGAACCAGGCTGCTACGATTAATGGAAGCCTGTCTTCGTCGCCTATTTTGTAAAAATCAGCAAGCAGTTCGGAGGATTTGACGACATCTTTTGTATGGTCGAGATTGTGAAAGATAAACGCAGGGTTCAATTTCGAGTGGAGGAGATTGACAACATATTGCCGGACCTGTACCAATAATTGTTGAGCGGCTTCCGTCATGCTTTGTTAACTTTGAACTTTGAAATTAAGCATTATTAAATTCGGATTTCCGTTAGATTTTATAAAAAGCAAATCTATGGTTGGTAATTCGGGCATCGCATATAAACTGCTATACCGGATACTGATGTATATATTTGTGCCTCTTACTCTCGTATCCTGCAGTGGTAAAAACGGTAAATCATTTTTGCCGGAGGTTCCGGGCTACGACAGTAAAAACAGGCAGGTATTTATTTTACATAAACAGCTGCTCGAGATTTCCGGTATAACTTATATCAATAACCGGACTTTGTCGGCTATAAATGATGAAGATGGAAAAATCTTCAGGGTAGATTTCGGAGATGGAAAACCTTCCGCTATAAATTTTGGCGGAGAAAAAGACTACGAGGATATTGCAGTTATTGACTCGAGCTACTATGTGATGGAAAGCAATGGAAATATCAATGTAGTTCCGGTAAACGATCCATCAAACTCCAGGAAAATTACCTTTAAGAAAAAATCGAAAATTGAATTTGAAAGCCTGTATTATGATAAAACAACTGGAAAACTAGTACTGCTTTCAAAGGAGCAGAGAATGATTCAGGAAGCAATCGTTGCCTATAGTTTTGACCCGCTAAGCGAAAAATTTTCTTCCGAACCCGTCTATATTATTTCGTTGAGGGCAGTCAAAAAGCTGATGAAAGATTATTCCGCTGAATGTAAACCATCAGGCGCATCCGTTCATCCAGTGTTGAATAAGCTTTTTGTAATCGCCTCAATTGGAAAAGTATTGATGATTTGTTCACTTAAAGGTGAAGTTGAAAAGGTATATTCATTGAATCCTGATATATTTTCACAGCCTGAAGGAATTTGCTTTTCGCCTGAAGGAGATATGTTTATTTCAAATGAAGGTTTACAGGGTAAGGCAACGATTATTAAGTTTTCATATCAACCTGATAGCAAGCCCGGCAATTAAACTTATTTGTTCTACGATGGGCATGTTCACCAAATCTAACAGCATGCGTAATTTCTGGTCAATAATAATTCTTCTTTTTTGCAGCCTGTCAACCCTGGCACAGGAGGATTCAATTGTGCAGAGGCTGATCATGATTGGCGATGCAGGTCAACTAAAAAATGGCCGGCATCCTGAGCTTGAACTGATCGCCCGTATTTTTTCTCTTAAAGACACGAATACGGCTGTTGTATACCTGGGTGATAATATCTACCCAATTGGTATGCCCGAACCCGGCTCCCCAAATTACGGGGAAAAGAAAAAAATACTTGATCTGCAGATTGATCTGGTAAATGGCAAAGGTGCAAAAGGCATCATGATGCCTGGTAATCATGATTGGATGAAGGGAGGGCCCCATGGTTTGGATCAACTCGGGTACGAGGAATCGTATGTCAAAGGAAGGCAACTGCCAAATATGATGTTCACGCCGGAAAGCGGTTGTCCGGGACCGGTAGAAATTCCATTGAATGAATCTGTAGTCATGATAGTCGTGGATAGCCAGTGGTGGTTGCAAAGACAAAACCGTCCTGGTGAAACTTCTGATTGCGAGTGTAAAACCGAGGACGAAGTGGTTATTCAATTGAAAGACATGCTTTATCGTAACCGCAACAAGCTGGTCATTTATGCGGCACATCACCCTTTCAAATCATACGGTGAGCATGGCGGCTATTTCACCTGGAAGCAACATCTTTTTCCGCTAACGGAACTGGGTGAAAATCTATATATCCCTTTACCCATATTGGGTTCTATATATGCCTTTGGGCGTGGCGGATTTGGCAATATCCAGGATCTAAAAAATCCGGAGTATAGAGACTATACAAAGCGTATAGATGAAGTTTTGTCTGGTCATCCTTACTGCATCCGAATTGCGGGTCATGAACATGCACTCCAGCTTATAGAACAAAATGGCCAGCAGTATATAGTGAGTGGCGCCGGTTCAAAAAATACGCAGGTCCGAAAAGGCCCGGGAACTGTATTTGCTGATGAGGGAACAGGCTTTGGTGTGCTGGAATTAATGAAAACAGGAGAGGTACGATTAAAGTTCTTTTCTTCAAAATCACCTTCGCCGGAGCAACCGGTTTTTACGGGGGAACTAAGAGGGTTTACTACTTCCCTGGCCGAAACTGAGGCCGACAAACCTGGATTGTTTCCTGATTCAATGCAAATGATTCCGGCACCTTATTATAAAGCAGGGGGTTTTAAAAAATGGTTGCTCGGATCGAACTACCGGGAGGAGTGGACCACCCCCCTCAAAGTAAGAACCTTTAATATCCAAAAAGAAAAAGGAGGACTGGTACCGGTGAAAAGGGGAGGCGGGTTTCAATCCAAATCACTGAGACTCGAGGACTCAAAAGGAAATCAGTATGTGTTAAGAAGCATTGAAAAGTTTCCTGACAGAACTTTGCCCGAAGAGTTCAGGCAAACCTTTGTTAAAGAAGCAGTAGTTGATGGAGTGTCGGCTTCATATCCTTATGCGGCTTTATCGGTCCCTGCCCTTGCGGCGGCAACCGGGATACCACATGCAAACCCCGAAGTTGTATATGTTCCCGATGATCCTGCTCTTAAACAATACAGATCCGACTTTAGAAACGGACTTTATCTTTTTGAGGAACGGGAACCCGCGGAGCTAAAAAAAACATATAGCTCAACGGATATTTTTGAAAAGCTCCAGGAAGATAATGACAATAGCATAAACCAGGAGGCTGTGTTATGGGCAAGGTTACTTGACATGTTCATAATGGATTTTGATCGGCACGAGGATCAATGGCGTTGGGGTAATTCGGAAGATAAGAAGTCTGAAGAAAAACGTTTTTTTCCCATACCAAGAGACAGGGATCAACCATTTTTTATAAATAACGGTGTTATTCCCAAGGCAATAAGCCGTCCATGGATATTACCGAAGTTCCAGGGGTTCAGGGCAAAGGCCCGGAACATAAAAACTTTCAACTTTAATGCGAGGTATATTGATCGTTCTTTTCTGAATGGCCTGAATGAGGAAACATGGATTAAGGCTATTGACTCATTCATACCCCTGATGACTGACAAACTCATAGATTCAGCAATTTCAAAACAGCCGGTTGAAGTACAAAATTTTCGGGCAAAATGGATCGCAAGCACGCTTAAACAAAGAAGAACATTCTTAAAAGATGAGGTGCTTGAATATTTTCATTTTCTTGAAAAAGAAGTTGATGTTGTAGGGACAGATAAAAGGGAGTTTTTTGATGTGCTCAGAAACGGGGATGGCTCTGTAAGAGTCAGAATGTTTAAGATTAATAAGGAAGGTAAACTTTCTTCCGAGTTGTATAACAGGACTTTTTATCGGGGTAAAACTAAAGAAATACGACTTTGGGGACAGGGTGCAGGAGATAGTATTTTGATTACAGGCAATGCGTCCCGCACTATCAAATTACGTGTTATAGGCGGGAGTGGTCCTGATAAGTTGATCAATAATGGTATAGCCCAGGGGTCAAAGACAATTTACTACGATTTTAAGCCTGATACGAATAGCTTAAGCGGCACAGGACATGTAGTTAACCGGTTATCGGGTGATCCGGAGATAAACCGATATAATCGTAAAGCCTATAATTACAATATTGTAGCTCCTTTAATATCTGCCGCCTTCAATCCGGATGATGGTGTATTTCTTGGTTTATCTGTTAAAATCACAACTCATGGTTTCAGGAAAGAACCTCATAAACTCATTCATCAATTCAGGGCTAACAAAGCGCTCGCAACAGGGGCTTATAATTTCCGTTATAAAATAGATGCGGTTGATGTGTTTGGGAAAACTGATATCGTGGCAGAAGCAGATATTAAAGCCCCGGATAATGTTCAAAACTTTTTTGGTATCGGCAATGAAACAGAATTCGTAAACGAAGGGGACAAGAAAATTTCGTATTACCGTTCCCGTTATAATCTTATACAGGGTTTTGGTATGATGAGAACAGATGCTGGTGAGAGTCTAACTTTACTTACTGGACCTGTGTTTCAGCGTTATTGGATAGAACCTGAAGAAAACATTGGAAGATTTATTTCTCAACCAGATCTTAAAGGGATAGACACGGCTCTTTTAAACAAACCGAAAGGCTTCCTGGGCTGGCAGTTCCAGGCGAATATTGATAATCGGGACAACGAAATGATACCTACCCGCGGGGTATTCTGGAAAAACACAGCAAGGGTTGTGAAAGGCGTGAATGAATATGCAAATGATTTTGCCCAGCTTGTTACAGACCTATCCTTATACCTCAGTTTTAATGTTCCTGCAGACCTGGTGGTTGCTGCACGTGTGGGCGCTGGAATCAATTACGGTAAGTATGAATTTTTCCAGGCACAGTACCTGAGTGGCCTGGAGAACCTTCGCGGTTTCAGAAAGTACCGTTTTGCGGGCGACAAAATGTTTTATAATAACATTGACCTCCGTATCAGGATTGCCGACTTCAGGAGTTATCTTTTACCAGGTTCAATCGGTATCCTGGCTTTCCATGATTTAGGCCGCGTATGGGTGAAGGATGAAAAGTCCGGCAGATGGCACAACGGTTATGGAGGTGGATTATGGCTTGCTCCCGGCAAACGTTATGTTATAGCCGCTTGTTATGGATTTTCTTCTGATGGCGGTCTGCCCTTCGTTACCCTGGGTTTTCAGTTTTGACAAACAGCCTGGATCCGTTCACTTGATTTTACCGCCATTCATTAATTGCGTATATTGTTAATATGTATGAGCATGTATGAACGAAATATATGAGCATGTATGAACGAAAATAAATCATACCAGGGTAACCAGGGACTTGTTGAATGGAGTAAGTGGATCAGCGGTATCAGCCTGTTTTCCGCTTCGGGCTGTGTTGGTGTACTTGTTTCCAAAGGTGTTGGAGAAAAAAACATCATCAATATCAAACTTGCAATTGTTTTCTTCCTGGTTTCAATCGTTGTTGCCTGGCTGATTCAACTGGCAATTGCAATGCAGGAACAAAATTCATCTTTTGGGGATGGCCGCAAACCCCCGTCACAGCTATTGTTGAAATCGCTTATTGCTCTTGAGATACTGATGTTTTTATTATCCTGCTTTTACCTTGCAAGATGGGTATGGAAGTTTCCTGCTGCGAAACCTGCGCAGGAGATAATGTCACCTGACACCACGAAACCAGATTCCGCCGGACTGAATTCAGGTAAACCTGATTCCATCAAACGTGATTCCATCAAACGTGATTTGGTAAAAAATAATTTGCTGAAACGTGAAGCAACCAGGCGTGAAGCAGCCAGGCGCAATATTACCCGGCTGAATAAACCGAAACCCGATTCTGATACAGTTAAGCCGGTCAAAACAGATACCGGGAGATCTTATTAGAGACCTTGTTAATTGATCAGGCTACCCGCGGTTTTTGACTGCTGGTTTTCAGCAATATCTTCATTGAAGTTGATCCCAACTCTTAGTCCACGCATACCGCTGACTCCCTGTAAATCTTCCAGGTCGAACTTCTCAACTTCGCCGGTCAGTAAACCCTGGTTTTGAAGAAAATCTATATACTCTAGATATTCATTGGCTTCATGGGTCTGTGAGTAAACAATAGCCAGCATACCGGGCTGAGTCAACCTTTCATTTGTATCCTTGATATGAACCTTATCTATCCGCTTTTTGATGATCTCGTATCTTATATTGTAAGCGCCATCCACATCAAATTTCCTTTCGGCTGTTCTGAAGCTTATAGAAATAGGCTGACTATGTGCAAGGATCAGCTGTGATGTTTGCAAACGCACTTTCAGTTTCTTCTCTAATTTATTTGTTAGTATCGCGGCTTTAGCCAGTGTATTCAATTGCCAGATCTTCAGATTTTTCAGGTAGAAAAAATCGAATTTTTTATCAGGGGTTATTGATTGCCCGATATAAATATTGAAATCAACTCCGTCTGTTACAAAACGTTCGAAGTAATGTGGAAATATCTTTTGTGCTGCCTTCTGTTCTTCATCTATAAACCTGGCTACTTCATTATTAATGGTGGTTATGCTCTCTTCATATGACTTACGGTGATTGTAAAGCATTTCAACCGGTGAGTCAATAGCAGCAAGATAAACTTTGACTTCACTATCCAATGAAGGTATGATTGACTGAATATGAGTAAACATATTTACAATCTCTGTTTTCAAAAAATGATGAATAGCGATTTCTTCATCTGCGAAAAGTATGTTGTTAACAGCATGTATATACTTCTTCAGCTTAAATAATATTTCGTCAAGAAGTGGAAACGATGTTTGTTGTTTTGCAAGCTTGATGATATTTTGTGCGAGCTTCAGTTGTTCAAGCATATCCTGCTGGATTGAGAGATTTCTTTCAACAGAAGAATTACGGATATCAATTGCACCATATAATGGATATACATGATTGAATGTGATTGGGTCAATCTTGGTCTGTTCGCCCCGGTGTTTACTGATAAGATAATTTAGTGCTGTTTCTGTAAATCTCCATTCAACAGCATCCTGAACTGCGGTGAATTGGTCTTTTATCACCCTGTCAACCTGGTGATCCAGGTCCTGCTGGGTTTTTTCAAGCGCAAGTTTGAATAAAGGAATCGCCGGCTCAAGTTTGGCTACATGTTTCCAGGTGAATTGGTTTTCTTTCTCAGACATAATCATAACCATCCCTATCATCACCTTTGATGAGGTAAACAAGGGGCACATGATAGCACTTTTGTAGCCCATCTTCACCACTGAATCCAGGAAAGGATACTTATTTATAAGAGCCTGGGTGATAAATGGAATTACTCTCGGACCCTGGGCGTCTTTGAATGCATCCACGACAACATTGTATAGCTCATTTACTTTCTCCGGGGCAGGCATTACTTCCTTAGGTACAGTTGTATTAGAATACAATTCGGAAATTACCAGGTGATCATTTACCCGGTAAAACGGCTTGATGGCGGTTTGAGCACCGGGTACACTAACCAGGTTCTGGATCTGCCGCTGGAGTTCACTAAAAATGGTCGCATCTGAAAAATTATCGATCTGGAGAAGCCTGTTCCGGATAATATTATACACTTCACGTTCCGTAACATCTTTCAGGTTAAAGATCACCATTCCTTCAAACTCGAAGTTTTCAAGCGTAAAGGCCTGCTGGATACCTGGAATATCCGGGATCTCGTAGCCATTCATCCATCCGTTCAGGCACTCTGCCGACAACGGAGGAAGGTCACCTTTATAGGTAACGTTCACAAACCTGGTATCAATCTCAAGTTCCATGTACCTGTCTAATGTGGTGTTAGGACAACTGTAAGAGTGAACAGTTGTCATAATATCAGGTATAGGAACATTATACAGCCGGGAAAGGATCAGTTGATATGCTCCTATCAGTTTCTCCTTTTCCAAAGAATTCGGATTGTGGATATCAGGCATAATGATCCGGTTATCCGCACTGCCCAGGAAAAGTTTCCTGAATCTTTCAGAACCGTAGATCACCTTAAGCTTAAAAGGGATGAGTGTACCATATACGTCCTCCTTGTCAGATAAGGTAACAGGAAAAATGGTCGCCATCATCTGCTCTATGAGATTCCGGTTTTTTTCGATAACACTCTCGTCTGTTATCGGCAGCAAAAGCTCCGGAACCCGGCTGACTTTCTCAAGCAGCTCGCTGTAAAGTTGTCTCGAACCTTCCCTTCCATTTTGAGCAAGCTCTGTCCAGGTGTTTATAAGAGGTCGAAAAGAAAAGACTGAATTAAAGTTTGTACAATTACATTCCATCACATGCCGGTTTTTATAAATGATTGACGGCTCACCGTTCCAAATATTCTACAAAATTAAAAAATGATCAGAGATTTTAATATACCCTATGATGGGCGGTTGGTTACTTTTTTCGGGGGCCTTGATTTGAGTCCCGGTAATAGGATGAGCGATAGTAGATCGACCTAAAAAGCCGATCTGGCGCTGATAACAACCCGGCGGTAATAAACGCAAATATTCCGCAGGCCGCATTCTCCGCATTTAGGATTGCGGGCCAGGCAGACGTACCGGCCATGGAGAATTAGCCAGTGATGGGCTTTATGGATTAATTCTTTCGGGAGATTACTGACTAACTGTTTTTCGGCGGCAAGCGGGGTTTTTGCGCCAACAGTCAGACCAAGTCTTGCGGAAACCCTGAAAACATGGGTGTCAACAGCCATATTTGGTTGTTGATCAATAACCGAAGTGATAACATTGGCCGTTTTTCTGCCGACACCGGGGAGCTTTACAAGTTCCTCCACCGAAAGGGGCACCTCGCCGTTGAACTGGTCCATAAGCATCCGGGCCATTCCGATCAGGTGTTTGGTCTTGTTATTTGGATATGAGATGCTCCTGATAAGCGGAAATAGTTCCTCTATCGTAGCCTTTGAGAGTGCATCAGGGTCTGGATATCGCTCGAATATTGCAGGAGTAGTCAGGTTTACGCGTTTGTCTGTGCACTGGGCTGATAAAATAACCGCCACCAGTAACTGGTAAGGACTATCATAGATCAGTTCAGTCTCTGCGTCGGGCGCATGCTGCTGGAAAAAGTCTATTACGACTTTGTAACGTTCTTTTCGTGTCATCAATAAATGACTGCGAAAATACAGGAAGATGAGCCTAAATCAATGTTCAGGGAACCGAATTCACTTCAGTATTTCGGGCGTAGTTCATAATATTCATTATTACTTCTGCCCTTGGTGATTCGAGAATGGTTTCTAATTTCTGAGTAGATGCTTTTAAAACTTCCAGCTTTTCGCGAAGGGTCCAGTCTTCACGCAGTGCTGCTTCTATAGCAATAGTTTTTTCCTGAGAGGTTTCTTTATACAGATACTGTATAAGTTCCTCTGGTGTAAAGAGTAAATACATGTGCAAATCCATTTATGTCCAAAAAAATCCGAAATAGTCAGTTTCGGGTGTCCGTCCGTATACAAAAACGATTAAAGAAGTCGCTTATTGCATGGGATTCAGATTTCTCTGATTTTCAATGGGATTAGGGATTGGGGGAATCGGTCTGTAATGGGCGCCGGCAGGTAAGATAACAAATGATTGCCGGAAGGGGAATAGGAATGTTACTAATGACTGGAAATTTATTCCGCTATGATAAAGAGATCTTCATCGTCTTTTTTCATCCGGTACTTTTCCCTGGCATACTTTTCAAGGGTAGCCGGGTCTGACTTAAGTTTTTCCAGTTCGGCAGAAGTGGTGCGGATTTCTTCGAGGTAGTAGTTGCGGCTCTGTTCAAGCTGGTTTAACTCGCGGTTATGCCTGAACTGGGTTACAATATCCCTGTCATCAAAAAATAGCAACCAGGCCGCGAAAACCACTACGGTAAGGAAGTACTTATTTCTCAGCCAGGCGGGAAGTTGTTGAATCAGTTTCATGGCACAATTTAAAAAGTTACTGATCAGTGGCCGCGGCTGGTGCGCTAACACCGATCAGTAACCGATTATTAAAATAATATTGATTTTACTTGCCGAACTTAATTTTTCCGGCAGGGTAAATTCCGTTGTTGCCCAGGGACTCTTCAATGCGGATCAATTGATTATATTTTGCAATACGATCAGTTCTTGAAGCAGATCCGGTTTTAATCTGGCCACAGTTTAATGCTACTGCCAGATCAGCAATGGTTGTATCTTCTGTTTCACCGCTGCGATGACTCATGATGGTGTTATATCCATTAGTTTGAGCAAGTGTTACTGCATTGATCGTTTCTGTGATAGTTCCGATCTGATTAACTTTAACAAGTAATGCATTCGCAATATCACGGTCAAGCCCTTGTTGCAGACGGGTTACGTTTGTAACAAATAAATCGTCACCAACAAGCTGGCATTTTTTTCCGACTGTTTCGGTCAGTAATTTCCATCCATCCCAATCATCCTCAGCCATACCATCTTCAATAGAACAGATTGGATATTTATTCACCCAGCTTTCCCAATATTTTACCAGTTCTTCACTTGTCAATTCCTTGCCATCACTTTTATGGAAAACGTATTTTTTCTTTTTGCTATCCCAAAGTTCAGAGTTTGCTGCATCCATCGCAATCATGATTTGTGAACCTGCTTCAAAACCGGCAGCAGTAATAGCAGTTAAAACTATTTCGATTGCTTCTTCGTTACTTTGGATATTTGGTGCAAATCCACCTTCATCTCCCACATTTGTACTGAATCCTTTTTTCTTCAACACTGTTTTCAATGCATGAAAGATTTCTACACCCCAACGTAAACCTTCGCTGAAGCTGGTAGCTCCGACCGGCATAACCATAAATTCCTGGAAATCTATTTTATTATCAGCATGAGCGCCACCGTTCAGGATGTTCATCATTGGTATTGGCAAAGTCCTTGAATTGGTGCCGCCTATATAACGGAACAATGGTAAGCCTGATTCTGCAGCAGCAGCTTTTGCAACAGCCATACTTACGGCCAAAGTTGCATTTGCTCCGAGATGAGATTTGTTCTCCGTTCCATCAAGATCAATCAGCGCCTGGTCAAGCCCTGCCTGGTCTGCCACATCAAAACCTAGCAGTTTTTCTGCAATAAGGGTATTTACATTTTTAACTGCTTTCAATACACCTTTACCAACATAAACCTTTTTGTCGCCATCACGCAATTCAACCGCTTCATGAATACCAGTACTTGCACCGCTTGGCACTGCTGCGCGTCCAAGCGCACCTTCATCTGTAAGGATATCAACTTCGATCGTTGGATTTCCACGGCTGTCTAAAATTTGTCTCGCATGAATCTCGGAAATGTAACTCATTGTATTACTTGTTTATATTTGTCTGATTGTTGTGTTCCTGTTTGTGTCTGTTTTCGTTATTTCTTTTATTACTTCGTTAGTTCTCTGAATAATTCCTCGAGACTCTGCTCACCGCTCTGCAAAGAAACTATATTCAGATTTTCTTTCAAAGATAGTTCCATCAATTGTTTGCGGAGGTTGTCCGGTGAACTGGTTTGAAGTTCCCAATTGTATTCATCAATTGAACGGACACCGGTAGCTGATGGCAATCCGTTTAGCAAGCCGGCATTGATTTTTTCCTGGAAAGTTACTCTTATATGTTTGGCTTGTTCCATATTTCCACGCAGGGCAGATATGGTATCGTTCGCAACAAGTTTGCCTTTGTTGATAATCACTACACGATCACAAACCGCTTCAACTTCCTGTAGTATATGCGAAGAAAATAAAACTGTTTTGTGTTGCCCGAGTTTCCTGATCACTTCACGGATCTCAAGAATCTGGTTTGGATCGAGACCGGTGGTAGGTTCATCGAGAATCAGGACTTCGGGGTCATGGATCAGCGCCGCTGCAAGACCCACACGTTGTTTATACCCTTTCGAAAGTTGCCCAAGTTTCTTTTTACTCTCTACGCTTAATCCAACCATTAAAATCACTTCTTCAATCCGTTGTTTTTTATTGTCAACCTGGTGGATGTCTGCTATAAAATCCAGGTATTCCCGCACATACATTTCGTAATAAAGTGGATTCGCCTCGGGCAGGTATCCAATCCGGCTTTTTGTTTCAAGCGGTTTGTCTTTTACATTCAATCCACAAACTATTGCGTCACCGCCATCCTGTTTCAGGAAGCCGGTGATGATCTTCATCGTCGTTGATTTGCCAGCACCATTCGGTCCAAGAAAGCCGACGATCTCACCCTTGTCTACACGAAAAGAGATTGCGTCGACCGCTTTCTGTCCGCCATACAATTTGGAAAGATTGGTTACTTCAATAGACATCTGACAAAACTAGTGATTAATGATCAATACTGTAGCGCATCGGGTGATGGTATCATGAATGATCTTCGATAACATCAAATTCGCCTTTCCAGGCATACCATCCGAAGATTGACAGCCCGATAGCAATCGGGGTGAATATGGCAATCACTATTATCCAGGGAATGGGTTTATTGATATCACCTGTGCCGCCGGAGCTGATATTAAAAACAGCAGCTTTGATAAGGACGATGATAATGACCGGTCCGAGCAGGATCCATAAAATTCCCAGGTATCGTTTCAGTAGTTTCATTTTCAGTTTTTTAATCAGTTACATTTTTATCTATCCGGTTGGTCAGGTATAATGCGCCGATAATAAAACTTAGTATCGCAACCCCGACCGGGTACCAAAGACCCGAAAGATGATTGCTTCCCGGGATGGTTGTAATGAGTGTAGCAATAAAAGGCACTAATCCACCGAATACGCCATTGCCAATGTGGTAGGGCAGGGACATGGAAGTATACCTGATGCGGGTTGGAAAGAGCTCTACAAGAAAGGCAGCAATGGGTCCGTAAACCATAGTAACAAAAATCACCATAAGAGCGATCCACCCAATCATTTTCCACTTCGCAGATTCACCCAGAACTATTTCCTGTTTAGGTGGCGGCAGCTTTATCGCGCTATGGGTGCTCAGCCTGCTCGAGGTTCTCATCAGTGAACCGTCGGTATAATATTGCGTCACCGTTTTCAATTGGATATATTCTTTGCCGGCACTGAGGGATCTTGAATTCTGTACCAGCTCCTTTTCAGGCTGAACAGTTTTGGCCCTTACATCAGCAATATTGTACAGTTCCTGGAAGATGTAATGGTAGGATATAATGCCAAGCAACATACCGGTAAGAATGATATGCTTGCGACCGATCTTGTCAGACAAGGAACCAAATAAAACAAAAAACGGGGTTGAGATCAGAAGTGCAATGAGTATAATTGAATTTGCCTGTTCGTATTCAACAAGGCATTTGGTGAGGATGAAATTTTGTGCATAAAACTGGCTGGTATACCAGATTACACCCTGACCCATAGTCGCACCAAACAAGGCCAGCAGCACCATTTTGAAGTTCGTCTTATTACCAAAACTTTCTTTCAGCGGGTTAGACGAAGTTTTGCCGGCTTTTTTGAGTTTACTGAACAAGGGCGACTCGTTCATCCGAAGGCGGATAAATATGGAAACAATTACCAGTATGATGGATAGCAGGAACGGGTATCTCCAGCCGTTTCCATTTGTAAATTCTTCCACCCCTACCAGTCTTCTGATTGAGAGGATAACCCCGAGGGATATGAAAAGGCCGAGAGTGGCTGTAGTTTGTATCCAGCTGGTATAAAAGCCGCGTCTGTTGACTGGTGCGTGTTCCGCCACATAGGTAGCTGCGCCTCCATATTCCCCTCCTAATGCAAGCCCCTGCAATAACCTTAATAAAAGCACCAATATAGGCGCAAGCGCTCCGATACTTGCATAGGTTGGCACACAACCTATCAGGAATGTAGACCCACCCATCAACACAAGTGTTAGCAGGAAGGTATATTTTCTTCCAATGATATCACCCAGCCGGCCAAAAAATAATGCACCAAACGGACGAACAATAAATCCTGCCGCAAAGGTTGCCAGGGTTGATAAAAGTGCGGCAGTCGGGTTGGTGTCAGGAAAAAATTTTTGTGCGATGATCGTTGAGAGACTGCCAAATATGTAAAAATCGTACCATTCGATCAGAGTTCCAACCGATGAAGCAGTAATAACTTTCCAAATCCCCTGGGTTGGTGAATTCATAAGCAGCCTTGCGTTTTTATAGCACCGAATATAAGTAAAGTTTTTACCGGGTGCTGCTCCCATAAAATTTTCATGAACTCAGGGCTGCCGTAACATATGATAAATAACCGGATCATCTGAATAAATAAAAAAGCCCCTGCCCGGAAGGTACCGGTTACAGGAGCTTTTCATAGTAAATAGATGTTATGGCAAAAAGCCAAATAGTTCAGGCTAAACGATCACATATTTCTCATCTACTTTAGGGGGTGCAATATGTAATATTTTGTTTAGGATGCCATCTTTCAATCCATAACACCAGCCGTGAATATTCACGCGATGTCCGGATTCCCAGGCTCGTTTTATAGTATCTGTTTTTGACAAATTGATCACCTGTTGCTTTACATTGAATTCAGTTAGCAGATCTGCGCGCTCTTCCTGCGTCGGCAAAGAATTGACCTCTTCGAAATGTTGCTGGTAAACCCTTTTGATATTCACCAGCCATTTGTCAAGGATGCCCAAGCTTTGATCACCCATTGCAGCCTTGATACCACCGCATCCATAGTGGCCACATACAATTACATGTTCAACTTTCAGGTGAGTAACGGCATACTCAACTACAGAGAGAACATTGAGGTCATCTTCAACAACCAGGTTGGCAATATTACGATGAACGAAGATTTCACCGGGATCAGTCCCGGTTACCTCGTTTGCAGGAACACGGCTGTCGCTGCAACCTATCCATAAAAATTCAGGTGTCTGTATATGCGCAAGCCTTTCAAAAAACTTTGGGTCTTCTTCTACTTTTTCGGCTGCCCATGCTTTGTTTTCAAGTAGTAATTTCTCAAAAGATTTCATCTGTTCATTTTTTAAGTTTATCGCCTCAGTACAACTTTGGCAGAAGGATTCGATCAACGACTAAATCGGGCTTGTTATAGCAATCAATGTTTCGATGAGGCCGAAGCGAATTTCGGATCTCCGAAACCCTGTTCTTTATGAGCACTTTTTTTAAGTTCCACTTTAATGTTTTTCAGGTGGGCACGCTTCATAAAATCTTCTATCACCTCAATTACATCTTTGTCTATAAAATCTGCCCTTGCAGCATCAATTAAAACGAAAGACTCCTCGGGAACCTGTTCGAGTTTGTTTTTAATAATTGGTTTATTAAGAAAAGACACATCTTTCCTCAATCGGAAAAGATAATTTTTGTTGTCATTAACCACAAAGACTGCTGATTTGAAATTGCTTCTCATAACAAAAAATAATCCGACGCAACAACCTATCAGAATTCCTATCAGCAGATCTGTAAACAGGATAGCAAGTACAGTAACCACAAATGGTACAAACTGATCCCAGCCTCTCCTGAAATATTCAGCATACAATGTAACCTTTGTGAGTTTATATCCGGTGTAAATCAGGATAGCTGCAAGCGAAGAATACGGGATCCGGTTTAATAAAGCGGGGATTAACGCCACGCATAACAATAATAACAAACCATGCATGATGGTAGATGACTTTGTTTTTGCGCCGGCATTAACATTGGCTGAGGTTCTTACAATCACTGAAGTGATGGGTAATCCACCAATCAAACCGGAAATAATGTTTCCCACTCCCTGCGCTTTTAATTCCCTGTTTGTTGGAGTAACACGTTGAAGCGGATCAAGCTCATCAGATGCTTCCACGTTCAACAGTGTTTCAAGACTGGCAACAATGGCAAGAGTAAGCGCCGTTGTCCAGATTGTAAAATTTCCAAGATGACTAAAATCAGGGAAGGTAAAAAACGAAAAAAACTCTTTCGGCGACTCGGCCATCGGAATATTTACCAGGTGCGCGGCAGTAAGAGCAATCTCCGGCTTTGATACTTTCAGATACTCGTTGATCAGCGTTCCGGCAATAACTACGATCAGGGGAGATGGAACCTGCTTCAGAAATTTTAATTTTTTTACAAGTAACTTATCCCACAATATCTGTATCCCCAGGCAGACGACACCTATAATAAGCGCCACAGGCAAAAGGTTTTTGATTGAAAAGTAGAGTTCAGAAAAAGTATTCTTTCCGTCTTTCTGTTCAAAAGATTCATCGCCCTGAAAATCTGATTCGTAACCTACAAAATGCGGGATCTGTTTCAATATGAGGATCAAACCAATAGCAGCCAGCATCCCTTTGATTACGTTTGAGGGGATATAATCTCCTAATATACCCGCCTTCAGAAAGCCAAGCAGCAATTGAATGATACCACCGATTACTACAGCAAGCAGGAAGACTTCGTAAGCTTCAAGTTTTATTATTGCTATAGCCACGATGGCGGTGAGCCCGGCGGCCGGTCCACTTACGCTTAACTGAGAGCCACTTAATGACCCTACTACTATCCCACCCACAATACCGGCTATTAGACCGGAAAATAATGGTGCGCCTGAGCCCAGCGCAATTCCAAGGCATAAAGGCAGTGCTACAAGAAACACTACTACGGAAGCCGGGAAATCGGATCCAAATGAACGTAAATAATTTTTTGCTTGGTTAGACATAGCGTAAGAGAGTTATGAATTATGAGTTATGAATTATGAAATGGTAATAATAACCCTGCGGGTTTAAGGTTTGCTTAAAGCTTATGCAATGTGATCACTATGTGCAATTGTAAAATAGTCATTCAATGTGCTCAATGTATGGGCACACAAATCCTTAATAGAGAACTAACATTCGGGAGGAGGAGAAAGTAACTCGAAATGGATAAGTTCAATTTTTTCTGATGCTGTGATCAGGTGTTTGAACAATCGGTTACTGAGTAAAAAATCACTGATTTCAAGATGACCGTGGATGTATTCTTCTGAAAACGAAACTGGTCCGCCCGGTGCTTTTTCGTCTGGCCCTGATGGTGAACAAGGAAACGCCTCGGATTCATCATCCTGGTTGGACATAAGGGAATATGACGATTTCGAATCTACTGAGAAGAAGAAAAAATTAGCTGTCGTCAGAAAAAGTAACAGAAATATCATCACCACAGCAAGAAGCGACCTGCCTAATGAATTATTCTGATATTTATTTTTCTGTGATATCATCGCTGCAAATATAGTCTTCAAAGAACGGAAAAGGAATCCGTTAACATTTTTTTAATAATTTTTCAATAAAAACGCTTATCATCTTCAAAGCTATCAATTACACACCCCCAGACTAAGACGTCATTTACTCTTAATACCTGTCACATTTTTTCTCAATACCTGTCACATTTTTGCTGATATTTTTTATTGGGCTAATTTACCGCCTGATGTTACTCCTTGTGGAGTAGGGCTTTAATATGAAAATCTGAAACCAGTTATGTCTTATTCTTATCAGTTAAAAACTCCGGAAGACTACCAAAACGCCTACGAAAAAAGTGTAAACGATCCGGAAGGGTTCTGGGGTGAGATCGCTTCAACCTTTAAATGGCGCAAACCATGGGATAAAGTCCTCCAATGGAACTTTACAACTCCCGATATCAAATGGTTCGCAGGGGGTAAACTAAATATCACTGAAAATTGCCTTGACCGTCATCTGGCCGAAAAAGCAGATACTCCTGCAATCCTTTGGGAGCCTAATGATCCGGCAGAACATTACCGGATGCTGACCTACCGCGAGCTTTTTAATAAAGTAGTCCAGTTTTCAAATGTTTTAAAAAATATCGGCGCAAAAAAAGGCGACCGTGTTTGTATTTATATGGGAATGGTTCCGGAGCTCGCGATAGCCGTTCTTGCCTGTGCCAGGATTGGCGCGGTCCATTCAGTGATTTTTGGCGGTTTTAGTGCCCAGAGTATTGCAGACAGATTGCAGGATGCCCAGGCTGAATTCGTAATAACCTGCGATGGTGCATTCAGGGGCAATAAAGAGATCCCCCTGAAAGGCGTAATAGACGATGCCCTGGTTCAATGCAAATTTGTTAAAAAAGTGATTGTTCTCACCCGAACACGAACACCGGTCAGCATGATCAAAGGACGTGATGTTTGGTGGGAAGATGAAATCAGAAAAGTTGAAACACAGGGCAATCCCGATTGTCCTGCCGAGGAGATGGATGCCGAGGATATGTTGTTTATTTTATATACCTCTGGCTCTACCGGCAAACCGAAAGGCGTTGTTCATACCTGCGGAGGTTTCATGGTTTATACCAACTACACTTTTGTAAACGTGTTCCAGTACAAACCCGGGGATATTCATTTCTGTACAGCGGATATTGGGTGGATCACCGGTCATAGTTATATCGTTTATGGACCGCTGAGTGCCGGCGCTACTTCTTTGATGTTCGAAGGGATCCCAACCTGGCCCGATGCAGGCCGGTTCTGGCAGATCATCGATAAATTCAAGGTGAATATCCTATACACTGCTCCAACCGCTATCCGGTCACTGATGGGCTTCGGACTTGAACCCCTCAAAGGTCATGATCTCAGTTCACTAAAAGTATTGGGAACAGTTGGAGAACCCATCAATGAAGAAGCCTGGCATTGGTACGATGAAAACATTGGTAAAAAACAAAGTCCGATTGTAGATACCTGGTGGCAGACTGAAACTGCCGGGATACTGATCTCAAATATCGCTGGTGTAACCCCGGCGAAACCGACATTTGCAACCTTGCCATTACCAGGTATTCAGCCAGTCCTGGTAGATGAGAATGGGAAAGTGCTGGAAGGAAATAATGTAAGCGGCAATCTTTGCATCCGCTTCCCATGGCCAGGTATATTGCGAACAACCTATGGAGATCATGAAAGATGCCGTTTGAATTATTTCTCATCTTATGAGAACCTCTATTTCACCGGAGATGGTTGCCTTCGGGATGAAAATGGTTTTTACCGGATAACAGGCCGTGTAGATGATGTTTTGAACGTGAGTGGCCACCGTATTGGTACAGCCGAAGTTGAAAATGCTATTAATATGCACGCCGGGGTTGTTGAAAGCGCAGTAGTCGGTTACCCTCATAACGTTAAAGGGCAGGGTATTTACGCATTTGTTATTTTCAACGACCTGCACAATGATGCGGAACTCACAAAAAAAGATATCTCCCTCACAGTCACCAGGATAATCGGACCTATCGCCAGGCCAGACAAAATTCAGTTTGTAACCGGCCTGCCAAAAACAAGAAGCGGTAAAATAATGCGAAGGATACTGAGGAAGATTGCCGAAGGAGAAACAGAAAACCTGGGTGATACTTCCACCCTGCTTGATCCGGGAGTTGTAAAAGTAATTGCAGAAGGTAAATTATGATTTCTAATATCACCCATAGTTTATAGGGAGCTATGTACTTTTTGACAAGAGAAAAATAACCGGGCAGAGCGAGAAATTATTGATACAAACAATATTAAAACAGTTTGCTGATGACTCTTATCGGTATTAAGTCTAAGATCGTTATAGTCCTGAAAGCCGGTCCTTCCTTCCCCATAATCAAGTGGACGGGTATTACCCTGGTTGGCGCAGTTGGTTTTGCTTACTGCAATAATCCGAATTCACAAGTGCCGGTAAGTAAAGCTCCGCGCAGCAATATGAACTACAAAGCGGCTTATTTTGAGGATAAGGCTAGGTTAGAAAAACTTAAAAATGCATATCCTGCAGCGGACAGTATGCTAACAAAATTTATTGAAGAAAATCATATACCAGGATTGGCTTATGGCATTGTTGTAGATGGAAAATTGGTTCATACCGCAAATTTTGGTTTTTCGGATATCAGCAAAAAGATACCGGTCACCTCATCCACCATGTTCCGGGTAGCTTCGATGAGTAAAAGTGTAACGGCAATGGCTATCCTGAAACTGCGCGATGAAGGGAAGCTATCGCTGGAAGATAAGGCTGCAAAATATGTCCCGGCCCTGGACCTTCAACAATATGCTACAGCTGATGCGCCTGAAATCACGATCCGGCATTTGCTCACCCATAGCGCCGGTTTCCCCGAAGACAACCCTTGGGGTGACCGGCAGCTAGCCGATACTGATAAGGATTTGACTGATCTCATGAACAAAAAAATTACATTTTCGAACCCACCCGGAGTGAGTTATGAGTACAGTAATCTCGGTTTTGCATTACTCGGCAAGATTGTGTCAGTGGTTTCGGGCAGGCCTTACCAGCAATATATTCATGATGAGATTTTTGTGCCGCTGGGAATGAAAAACTCGGGTTATGAATATGCCAATATTCCGCCCCCGCAACTAGCGCATGGTTACCGTTGGCTAAATGAAAAATGGAATGAAGAAGAGTTGCTACATGATCAGCCTGACGGATCCTGGGGGGCTATGGGTGCGCTGATCAGTTCGGTTGATGAGTTTTCCAAATACCTGGCTGTTCACCTGGAAGCCTGGCCAGCCTCAAATCTCCCGGAATCAGGGATCATGAGAAGAAGTTCTCTGCGCGAGATGCATCATCCCTGGAGATTTGACGCCATGAATTTGCAATACCGTTACGCAGATGGCCGGAATTGCCCTGTTGTCACAGCTTATTGTTATGGACTTAGATGGATGCAGGACTGCGAAGGCAAAACGGTAATCAGCCATAGCGGCGGTCTTCCGGGTTTTGGCTCTCATTGGGGAATAATGCCTGATTATGGAATCGGCATCATTACCCTGGCTAACCGGACCTATGCAGGCGCAGCACGAATCAATCCTCATATTCTCGACACATTAGTAAAAAGGGCTGGGCTTCAGCGACGTATTTTGCCCGCTTCCGACATCCTGGAACAACGAAAAAATGAACTGGTAGCGCTTTTCCCGGATTGGCAAAACGCAGCTGCAAGCGGCATCTTCGCGGAAAATTTTTTTCCTGATAACCCGGTAGATTCGCTGCTTAAATACAGCCGGCTCGCTTATAAGGCTGCGGGAAAAATTACTTCGGTTAGTCCTGTACGTGCCGGGAACCAACTAAGAGGGCAGTTTATCATTAACGCTGAAAATGGTACGATCCCGGTGTATTTTACCTTGTCACCCGAGAACCCGGCATTAATCCAGGAGTTTAGAATGGGAGCTTTATCGCCATTATCGAAATAGCTATTATACATGAAAAATAAAGCTATAAAACAAAGCTATAAAACAAAGCTATAATACATGAAAAACCCCACTGGCTGGAATTTGTGGGGTTTTCATAGAGAGACGGTGCATTGCCGTTTTCAATTACAATGCAGTATGGTTTTATTTGTCTCCGGATTAATAGGGCCGCTGAATTCAGCATCTAAACTTTCGTTCTGTTGAATTTTCGTTCCTTGGCCTGCCGGAAAGATACAATAAGTTAGCCCCCGGTGCAAGCGGGGGCCAAAGAGTTAACACTTACTGTATAGTATAAAATTCGGGGAATAAGACGTTGATCCTTAATCGCTTATCTTATCTTTGGATAGAAACCTGTGTGCCTACGGGCAGAAAACCTTCCAGCTCGTCAAGGTCGTCGTTTTTTAAAGCGATACAACCGTTTGTCCAGTTTGTAAAATCATCCACCACAATATTATCGTTGGGCCAGGTACCGTGAATAGCAATGCCCCCACCAATTTTTGAGCCTTTTGGTATCATGCCTTTCGCCTTACGTTCATTGAATTTTGCCCAGCTGTCTTTATTAGGATAATCAAGCATCAGCATTTTATGCCATTTCTCATGTCTTCTTTTAGAGATGATTTTGAAATTGCCTTCGGGGGTTTTACGATCACCTTCCATCATCTTATCGGCAGGGTTCTTATTTCCAAATACAACGGGGTAAGTTGCGTACCAACCTTCGTCATCATATACTTTCAGTTCATAGTCCGTCTTGTCTACAACAAGGTATACCGTACCCGTCGGTCCGTTCCGAAAAAGTCTTTTCTTAATTAAACGTTGTTCAACAGATCTGAAGGCACCCAAAGAAATCCCCACAATGACCGGGATGGCGAAAAGAAGTTTGCGTTTCATAATAACCATGGTTTAAGTAAAGACCAGGCGATAGTTTAAAAATTTAGTGATAGATTATTATTTAACACGGCTTATCGAATTTTGTGGGTTAAAGAAGAAACGTTTCTATGGTTTCTTTATTTTTAAAGGGGATAAGTTTTAACAGACTCTTCAAAAATAAAAAAGCACGTCAACAGACGCACTTTTTTTTGTGATTTCTTTATTTAATTATGATTTTCTTCTGTTTTGGGAGTTGAGCTATTTGAAATCTCAATTATTTTTCTACATTCTTCATACAGGCGCTCATATTTATTCAGAATCCTGTTCAGCATTTTATTCTGAATTTATTCTGATGTTTAATGCCAGCTGGAAAGCCTGAGTCCGAAGTTATATGGTGTTTGATCCAGGCCTTTTTCAAACATACTTTCGCTTGCCAGGGAACCATAAAGAGTTACTGGTCCGAGTTGCAATTCCCCGATATAAGAAATTTTCCATTTGCGAAGATCGAAATCGTTACGAAGCTTTTCCTTGCCTTCTAAATCTGTGATGGTTTTTTGACGACTTGAGTACAGGTATCCTGCGCTTGCACCCACACTTAAACCAAAGCCGCGACGTTTGTTTGGTGTGAAGTTGAAGTTTAACATCATTGGAATGGTAACATAGTCTGCTGCGAGTTTATTCTTCGAATAGTTTGTGCTGTTGTCGATCACGATTTGTGTCGGACTTGTTTCAAAAAGCACAGGTTCACTATAACGATAGTTGTTCAATTCAAGTCCGAGACCATATTTCAGATTCACAACATTTTTTACCATGTTTAATCTTTGCATGAATAGCCAGATATTAACGTTGACGGATTTACCAGTGCGAAGTTTCAATTGATCTTTACCTACACCGGCGCCTGTAAACCCGCTGGCAAAAGAAGCGGCATAATCAGTTTTATCATCGTAGTTGGCAAAGCCGAGATCAAGTACCAGCCAGTTTGTGCTGACCGCAGAAGGCTTATATTCTTTCCTGTGATAGATCCGGGTTTTTTCTTTATCGCCGGGTTCGTCCCCAGGTGTTTTCACAATGATCATTGTGCCAATCTTAATGGTATCAGGCGTTTTCGTAGTGGAATCGGTCTGAGCTATGCCTGATATACCCATAGTTATCCCGGTCAGGAGTATAATTATCCTTTTCATGTTTGTCTTTTTACTATGTTTTTTGAATTTATTTGAGACCGATGGAAAAGCTTGCTATGCGAACATCTCGTCTGTTTTCTGAGGGTTCCCTGTTCGTAGCTTTGTCGAAGACGCGGGTTACTTTTCTAAAAATACCACGCATTTTATTTTTCTTATTTGATTGTTCGAATTCTTCGTCGTTTTCATTAGCCATTCTTGTAAACACATTATCTGATTTCAGTTCTACAGGTCCAATGGCCACCTTGTTTTTTGAATTATTATTTTCCGGTTCAACCATCGCCATCACTTCATCTTTATTTGGTTTTTCCGGAACAATGATTGAATTATTTCCCTTGTCAATGTTTTTATTCAATCCATCAGCTTTGTCAGAACCATCTTTTTTAGGACCATTGTTCTTATTCGTGCTCTCATTTTTCAAACCTTCAATCTTCGAGCCCGCGTTCTCTTGTGTTACGTTTGGAATGCTGATAATGTTACTTTTGCTGTTATCTTTTTTTGATGGTGTCTGGGCGAATGCTTTTTCGGTTGACTGACCACTATTTTCGACCAGCTTTTTCAACTCAGCATCATTTAACTTTGCTGGTTTTGATGCGTCTTTCTTATCATGGCCATTAGTGGAAGCTAAATCCGGGGATTTATTGATCCGGCTTTCTGTTGAAATGGTGGCCGGTAAAACTTCCTTCCTTTCTTTTGCATTATTGTCGGTTAGCGTTGACTGTTGTTCGGTAGGTTTCTTTACACTATCAATAACGGTAGGTTTCAAAGGCAATTGAAAGGA
>Ga0193752_1000647_pt1 | contig 32078 bp, 30 predicted proteins | sample H1c1metaG_FD_144924 | JGI IMG/M metagenome (GOLD analysis project Ga0193752, IMG submission 144924) | Soil microbial communities from a riparian zone of the East river system, Colorado, United States - H1c1 | ecosystem: Environmental > Terrestrial > Soil > Riparian zone | place: USA: East River... | reverse complement strand
CAGCTTCTGCGCGATGGGAATCATGTCAGGCTCGTGCAACGACTTACCAACGGGATACCCAAGCGCGGCGATGAAAGTATTCGCGATGCCGCCGCCGACCACCAGCATGTTCACTTTACTCAGCAATGTCTCTAAGACAGTGAGCTTCGTCGACACCTTCGAACCCGCCACGATCGCAACCAGGGGTCGCTTCGGGCTCTTGAGCGCCTGCTCCAGCGCCACCAGCTCACTGGTCAACAAGGGGCCGGCGCAAGCGATGGGCGCGAAGCGAGCAACACCATGCGTGCTTGCTTCGGCACGATGCGCAGTGCCGAACGCGTCCATCACGTAGACATCGCACAGCGCGGCCATCTTTTTCGCGAGATCTTCGTTGTCTTTCTTTTCGCCCTTGTTGAATCGCACATTCTCGAGCAGAACAACCTCACCGGGCGCGCATTGCACACCGTCGAGCCAGTTCTTTTCGAAGCGCACTTTAGAGCCCAACAGCTCCGACACGCGCTTCGCCACCGGTGCGAGCGAAAACTCCTCCGCGTACACGCCCTCTTCGGGACGACCAAGGTGCGACATGACAAGCACTGCCGCGCCGGCTTTTTTTGCGGCCTCGATCGTCGGCAATGATGCGCGAATTCGCGCATCGGACGTGACAACCCCACCGTGCACCGGCACGTTCAAGTCTTCGCGAATCAATACGCGCTTGCCGCGAAGATCCAGATCGGTCATGCGCAAAATGGTCATGCAATATCCTTGTCAGTGACGAGTTACTTGGCAATGACGCGAGCCATTTCCAATACCTTGCTCGAGTAACCCCATTCGTTGTCGTACCACGACACGATCTTGACGAAGGTACCATCGAGCGCAATGCCGGCTTCCGAGTCGAAAATCGACGTGCGGGCATCGCCACGGAAATCCGTGGAGACCACCTTTTCTTCGGTGTAGCCGAGGACACCTTTCATTGCGCCTTCGGAAGCAGCCTTCATGGCGGCGCAAATCTGCTCGTACGTAGTCTCTTTCTTCAACTCCACGGTGAGGTCCACCACGGACACGTCCGAGGTCGGCACACGGAACGACATGCCGGTCAACTTCTTGTTCAACTCGGGAATCACGACGCCTACGGCCTTAGCTGCGCCTGTGGATGAAGGAATAATGTTTTCCAGAATACCGCGACCGCCGCGCCAATCCTTGTTCGAAGGACCATCGACAGTCTTCTGTGTTGCAGTGGTGGCGTGCACTGTGGTCATCAAGCCGCGCTTGATGCCGAAGTTATCGTTCAACACTTTGGCGATTGGCGCCAAGCAGTTCGTGGTGCACGATGCGTTAGAGATGATCGTCTGGCCCGCGTAGGTCTTGTCGTTTACGCCGAATACGAACATCGGCGTATCGTCTTTGGACGGCGCGGACAGGATGACTTTCTTCGCGCCGGCATCGATGTGCTTCTGCGCGGTTTCCTTGGTCAGGAACAAGCCAGTGGCTTCGACGACGATATCGGCGCCGATTTCGCCCCATTTCAACTCGGCCGGATCTTTCACGGCGGTGAGTCGAATTTTTTTGCCGTTCACGATGAGCGTATTGCCTTCGACCGAAACGGTGCCTTTGAAAGGACCATGCACGGAGTCGTGCTTCAACATGTAAGCTAGGTAATCAGGCTCGAGCAAATCGTTGATACCTACGATCTCGATGTCCGGAAAGTTTTGCGTTGCCGCGCGAAACACCATGCGTCCGATACGACCGAACCCGTTGATACCGACTTTGATGGTCATGCTTCGCTCCTTAAGAAAAAAAGGCTATAGGCTGTAGGCCGTAGGCTGTAGCCAGAAGTCGGAAACTTCGTTCGCTACGGTCTGCGGCATATCGCTCAAAGGATCGATTGAACTGTTTTGACGACATTTTCAACCGTAAAACCGAAATGTTTGAACAGATCTTTCGCTGGTGCGGAAGCACCGAAAGATGTCATGCCGACAACCGTCCCTTGCGTGCCGACGTATTGCCACCAGCCATCGCGCACGCCCGCTTCGATCGCAACGCGCTTGACCACAGTTTTCGGCAATACCGATTCGCGATACGACGCGTCTTGCGCATCGAATACGTTTGCGCACGGCATCGACACGACACGAATGCGGCGACCTTGCTCTGTCAATAGCTTCGCGGCGTCGACCGCCAAGGCAACTTCGGAACCGGTCGCGATCAAGATGGACTCCGGCACGCCACTGCAGTCGCTCAGTATGTAGCCCCCGCGACGGATCGCACTCAGAACCTCGGCATCACGCGGCTGCAGCGGCAGTGCTTGGCGCGTCAGGATCAACGAGGTAGGCCCTGTGCGACGTTCGATCGCGTCCGTCCACGCGGCGCCCGTCTCGGCCGTATCGCAGGGACGCCACACCGTCATGTTGGGAATAATGCGCAAGCTCGCAACATGTTCCACCGGCTGATGCGTCGGTCCGTCTTCGCCCAATCCGATCGAATCGTGTGTCAGCACATGAATGACGCGCTGTTTCATCAGCGCCGCCATACGCAACGCGTTGCGCGAGTAGTCGGAGAACACCAGGAACGTGCCGCCATACGGGATGAATCCGCCGTGTAGCGCCAGGCCATTCATGATGGCTGCCATGCCGAACTCGCGTACGCCGTACGAAAAGTAATTTCCCGACGCATCGTCCGCTGTCACGATCTTCGAATCCTTGCGATTCGTGTTGTTCGAGCCGGTGAGATCGGCGGACCCGCCGAACAATTCGGGCAAGCTCGGCCCGAAAGCATTCAGCGCTTGCTGCGACGACTGGCGGGTAGCGAAACTCGTCGTGTTCTGAGCCGCTTGCGCGACAAAGGCATTCGCCGTGCCCGTGAAACTGGCCGGCAGATCGCCGCGCATGCGTCGCTCGAATTCAGCGGCGAGTTCTGGGAATTGTTTGCGATACGAAGAAAATATTTCCTGCCACTGCGCTTCGCGCTTGGAACCGGCGGCTTTCGCATCCCATCCTTGCGCAACACTCGCGGGCACGAAGAAAGGAACATGCGCCCACTCGAGCTGCTTGCGACAGGCGGCCACTTCATCGACGCCCAATGCGGCGCCGTGCGTCGCTTCGGTGCCCTGCTTATTTGGCGCGCCATAGCCGATGATGGTCTTGCAGCAGATGAGCGTGGGCTGATCGCCAACCGCTTTGGCGGCAACAATCGCGCGCTCGACCGCAGCTGCATCATGACCGTCGACGTTCGGCATCACATGCCAGCCGTAGGCTTCGAAGCGTTTCGGCGTGTCGTCGGTGAACCAGCCATGCACCTCGCCATCGATCGAGATTCCGTTGTCGTCGTAGAACGCGACCAACTTGCCGAGCTTGTGCGTCCCGGCCAAGGCGCAAGCTTCATGCGAGATGCCTTCCATCAAACAGCCGTCGCCTAAGAACACATAAGTGTTGTGATCGACGATCGTATGGCCCGGCTTGTTGAACGTGGCGGCCAACATCTTCTCGGCCAGCGCCATCCCCACAGCGTTCGCAATGCCTTGACCCAGCGGTCCCGTCGTCGTCTCGATGCCGAGTGTCGGCTCGACCTCAGGATGACCTGCCGTGTGCGAGCCGAACTGGCGGAAGCGCTTGAGGTCATCGATGGAGAGCGGGTATCCCGTCAGGTGCAGCAATGCATACAACAACATGGACCCATGGCCGTTCGACAGCACGAATCGATCGCGGTCCGGCCACTGCGGGTTGACGGGGTTGTGCTTTAAGTGATCGGACCAAAGCACCTGGGCGATGTCTGCCATGCCCATTGGCATGCCCGGATGGCCCGAATTGGCTTGTTGGACCGCATCCATCGCAAGGAAGCGGATGGCGTTGGCTAGTTCTCGACGGCTCGGTTGCGAAGTAGACATTGTCAGTTTTTGGTTTTTTGGGCGAAAGGAGGAAAAGGGCCGCCGGAAAAGGCGCGCATTTTGGACGATTGGGCGGCCAGCGGCAATGCAAAAAAGCCGAGCGGGTCGGGAAGTTAGCGCTCTTGCGACAACCGTGAGGGCAGCAATCGGATCAGGGCGGCGGCTGCGCGCCGTCGCACACTTTCGGTGGTAGGAAATTCAGCTTCCCGTCGGCGACGCAAATATCCCGTAACCCCACGGCAGGCATCCAATTTCCCGATGGCAGAGGGCGACGCCAGACGGCTGTGACGCCCAACGGACCGTCTCCCTGAAAGTAGGACAACGCGTATCTATGGCGGCCGGCAGCAAGGTGCACAGCGCCGATCGAGGGCCGATACGGACGCGTCGGCTGGTGTGACGCGATGATTTGACCGTCGATGCTCAACTCGAAGCCATCATCCGATGCCACGACAAACTCGTATTCTTCCGCCTCGCGGACATCCAAGCAGGTCTCGAAGCGAATCGCGAAGTATTCGGCCGGCTCGAACAACGAAATCTCGCCCTGTTGCTCATGCCGCAACGTCCTACCTTCCGGAAAGCGCAGGGTATCGACCGCGAAATGCCCCTCAGGCGGCGGCAGCGGATAATTCCACCCCGCATTGGCCACCCTATCGATGCGATACCACTGAGCTTCGATGAGCGTCGGAACAGTTCGGACTTGCGCGATCGCGCGCGCGCCGGCACCCAACGCCAACACACTAAGCCCCGCCCCAAACGCGAGCGCGACTCGGCGCACCGACGACCAGCGCCTGTAGAGCTCGAGCGCAATCCAGGCATTGAGGCCCAGCAATAGCCCAAAGATCGGATAGACATATCGATGCTCGGCGTTGAACGCATATTGGGTCGCAAACACCATCAATACGATGCCGTATAGCAAGGCGGCAGCCGAGGTACGGCGCGACTTGAAGCAGACCAATCCCAACGGCAATAAGAGCGTCAACCCGAGTACCAACCAACGATACGGCGTCAACAAAGTTGGAAACCCCCAGGCCGTGTTCACGTGCGGCAATAGCGGACCAAAAAAAACGTCGTCGAATTTTGCGAGATTGCGCCACCCAAGACCGGGCTGCGCACGCACGCACTGCCAACCCAGCTCGGTATAGAACGCTTGCTGGTGAAACGGCACAGTGAAGACGACAGTCCCATTCTCCGCGTGCGTGACGGTCGATGGCGGAATGATGTGATACGAATAGATCGAATGTGTGCTGACGACTTCATACGTATGGCATTGCGCGAAATAGAAGTTCACGCCGCCATTGGCCGACAAGCCTCTCACTTGGCCGTTGGAAATCCGGCCGACTTCGGCCACCACTAAACCTAGAATTAGAAAAAAGAAACAGGTGAACGCCGCCGCGCGACCGATGCTAAAGCGCGCGAACTGTCCCGCGAACAGCACATAGAGACCGCAGGGTAGCGCGCACAGACCGAACGCAGGCCGCATGCCCACGGCCACTGCCAGCAACACGCCGGCTGCGGACACATAGCCTATGTGGCCTGGATAACGCAGCAGCAACCACACCGCTCCCAACAACGCCGCGGTAGCGGGATGCTCGGACATGACGAATGCGTTGAAGTAAAGAAGCGGAAACGCAAAGGCATAAAGCACGGCAACCACGAACGCCGCGCGGCTCGACGAGCACAGTCGCAGCGTGATGCCGTAGACAAGCGCGACACAAAGGGTCGACAAGCCGACATTCGCGACCAGCAAAGCCTCGAGTCGATGCTCGCTCAACCCCGCGAGGTCGATGACGCGAAAAAAGAAGGTCAACAGAATGTGCGGCAATGGCGGCCAAATCGCCCATTGATCGTAGTCTGTGTCGTGACCGCGCAATCGTTCGAGCGCCCGATTCCAATAGCCGCCGAAGTCGCTAAACAGATAATTGGAATAGTCGGTGAGACAGAACACGTACAGCAGTTTGACCACGCAACTGATGGCCAGCAGCCAGTACAACCGACGTCGAGTGGTGTCAGTCACCGTGCGGATGGACGCTGATGCCGTGACTTTGCGCGACTACGTATAAAGGCCGCTGCTTAACCTCGTTGTAGATGCGGCCAACATACTCGCCGATGAATCCGATTGCCGTCAGCTGTACCCCGCCGAGAAAGAGGATGGTCACCATGATGGAAGCGTAGCCCGGCCAGTCGCGGCCATACACCAACGTCTTGACGACAATCCACGCGGCAAATGCGAACGCGGCGACTGAAATCGCGAGTCCGAGATACATCGCCAAGCGGAGCGGCACGACACTGAAGCTGGTCATGCCTTCGAGCGCGAAGTTCCACATCCGCCAAAATCCGTATTTGGTCTTGCCGACATGGCGTGCCGCTCGCACGAAGGGCACGCTCGCCTGCCGAAAGCCAACCCAGGTGTACAAACCCCGCATGAATCGGTTGCGTTCGCGCAAGGTCTTCAATACATCGACCACGCGGCGATCCAGCAGACGAAAGTCACCGCTATTCTCGGGAATTCGCAGCGGCGAAATCCAGCGCATCACTCGATAGAAACCGGCGGCGGTGAGCTTCTTGGTCGAGCTATCGCCCTCGCGGCGCACGCGCGTCGCATAGACGACATCGACGCCTTCGCGCCAAAGGGACACCATGTCGGCGATCAAGGCGGGCGGATCCTGCAGATCCACATCCATGGGAATGACGGCGTCGCCTTGCGCATGATCGATGCCCGCAGTCAGGGCAAGTTCCTTTCCGAAGTTACGCGACAACGACAGGTAGGCGATCTGCGGATGCGTTGCCGCCAAGTTCTGCAGCACCGGCAGGGTCCGGTCGCTACTGCCATCGTCGACGAATATGATTTGCCACTGCGGCGCAACCGCTTCTAGAACAGGCACCAATTCGGCCAAGAACGCATCGACGGACTCGGCTTCGTTGAGCACCGGCACGACGACCGACAGTGAAAACTCCGCGTTGCGCATGTAAGGCTCCTAGGGACGCACCCAGCCAGCCCGAAGGCTCCCCCTGCAATCGGATGGAACCGATTGCAAGACCATGCTGAGTGACGCTAACCATTTCATCGTTGGATCTTGAGCAACGACTAGTTCAATAAGATATACGAAGCCGGCTGCGACCGCAGACCCGGCCTCGTTATCGTATTGACGTACTGCGCCTCTTAGACAATAACCCGGTCTGTTGACCGGCGCCATCGATCGGAGCGGTTCAAAGGCCTGCTCAAAACCGAACTAAAGCCCAAGATTCCAAAAAGTAACGAATCCATCCCGGATTGCTTTGGATACGCCGAAATGAGATGGGTATACTGCGCGGCCTTTGCCGAATCCAGGTCGGCGGGCTCCATGAGCGCCTTTTTAAGGTGGCGCCAACAAGCCGTAAATCTCGTTGCAAACGTTTAACGACTGCGACGACTTGCGAAAATCAGTTACAAAATAGAAGCGATCAGGAACCAGTATGTCGGGCAGCTATTTGTTTACGTCGGAGTCTGTCTCGGAAGGACATCCGGATAAGATCGCGGATCAAATGTCGGATGCGGTTTTGGATGCGATCATCGTTCAGGACCCACGCGCGCGCGTCGCCTGCGAATCGCTTGTGAAGACGGGCGTCGCGATCCTCGCCGGCGAAATCACCACCAACGCGGTCGTGGATTTCGAGCCGCTCATTCGCGACACGATTTGCAACATCGGCTACAACTCGTCCGACATTGGCTTCGACGACAAGACGTGCGCCGTCGTCAATATCCTCGGCAAGCAATCGCCGGACATCGCGCAAGGCGTCGATCGCAAGAAGCCTGAAGAACAGGGTGCCGGCGACCAAGGCTTGATGTTCGGCTACGCCAGTAACGAAACCAAAGCGCTGATGCCAGCGCCCATTCACTACGCGCACAAGCTGGTCGAACAGCAGGCAAAAATTCGCAAAGCCGCCAAGGGTGGCTTGCCATGGCTGCGCCCCGACGCGAAGAGTCAGCTGACGTTTCGGTACGACAACGATCGGCCGATGAGCATCGAGGCTGTCGTCCTGTCGACGCAGCATGATCCTGGCGTAAAGCACAAGGATCTGCGTGAAGCGGTGATGGAACTGGTGATCAAGCCCGTTCTGCCCACGAAGTGGATCACCCCCAAAACCAAATTCCATATTAATCCCACCGGCAAGTTCGAGATCGGTGGACCCGTCGGCGATTGTGGCCTAACCGGCCGCAAGATCATCGTCGATAGCTATGGCGGCATGGCTCGCCACGGCGGCGGCGCGTTCTCCGGCAAGGACCCGTCTAAGGTCGATCGGTCGGCAGCCTATGCTGCTCGATATGTTGCCAAGAACGTTGTGGCGGCCGGTTTGGCTAATCGCTGCGAAATCCAAGTGTCCTACGCGATCGGCGTGGCGGAACCCACTTCGATCACGATTGAAACGTTCGGCACTGCGAAAATCGCCGAAGACAAGCTGGAAAAGATCGTCCGCAAGACCTTCGATCTGCGCCCCTACGGCATCATCAAGATGCTGGATCTGATTCACCCGATCTATCAGCCCACCGCGGCTTACGGCCATTTCGGCCGCGACCCGTACGAGCTGACCTATCACTGGACGGAGCGCAACTCGAAAGGACTATTGGTCGAGAAATCGGACACCTTCACGGCTTTCCCTTGGGAAAAAACCGACAAGGCCGAAGAACTGCGTAAGGCCGGCGGGTTGCGATAGCGCTCATTTAGCGGCGGCCTGCGTCATCCTTCAGGCTGACGCGGGCCCTGACGTAGTTCCGTAACTGGGACTTGTGCCCGGCTGGTTTTTTATTCGAATCCGGCTAGAATCGCGCCCGGTTCATCCCCCTCTTCGAGGAGCGCTGCAGCAGGTTCTCTGCCAGGCTCGAAGAGCGGTTCTGTAGACAACGGCGCTCTCCCATTTGACCTTTGATTGGAGAGCACATGAACGCCGTTGTATCGAAAGAAATACCCAAAGACTTTACTGACTACTACGTCAAAGATATTTCCCAAGCCGCTTTCGGTCGCAAGGAAATGTCCATTGCCGAGTCCGAAATGCCGGGCCTGATGGCCCTCCGCAAGGAATTCGGCGCATCGCAGCCGCTCAAGGGCGCGCGCATTACCGGCTCATTGCACATGACGATTCAAACCGCCATGTTGATCGACACGCTCAAAGCACTGGGCGCCGAGATCCGTTGGGCATCCTGCAACATCTATTCGACGCAAGATCACGCGGCCGCTGCGATCGCCGCATCCGGTATCCCTGTGTTTGCCTACAAGGGCGAAACGCTCGACGAATACTGGGAATTCACGCACAAGATTTTCGAATGGCCCGGCGAGCAGGCCAACATGATCCTGGATGACGGCGGCGACGCAACGTTGTTGCTGATTCTCGGCACGAAAGCCGAGAAAGATCCGTCGGTCATCGCGAATGCGACCAACGAAGAAGAAGTGTCGCTGTACGCGTCGATCAAGAAGCGTCTCGCTTCGCAGCCGGGCTGGTACAGCAAGCGCCTCGCAGCAATCAAAGGCGTCAGCGAAGAAACGACGACGGGCGTGAAGCGCTTATACGACATGGCGAAGGCCGGCGGTTTGCCCTTCCCTGCCATCAACGTGAACGACTCCGTCACCAAGTCGAAGTTCGACAACTTGTACGGCTGCCGTGAGTCGCTGGTCGATTCGATCAAACGCGCGACCGATGTCATGCTCGCGGGCAAAGTCGCTGTCGTCGCAGGCTATGGCGATGTCGGCAAGGGCTCCGCGGAGAGCTTGCGTTCGTTGTCGGCGCAGGTGTGGGTCACCGAGATCGATCCGATCTGCGCGCTTCAAGCGGCGATGGACGGCTATCGCGTCGTCACGATGGATGAAGCTGCAAGTCAAGCCGATATCTTCGTGACTGCTACGGGCAATCTGAGCGTGCTCACGCACGAGCACATGAAGCGCATGAAGAACGAAGCCATCGTGTGTAACATCGGTCACTTCGACAGCGAAATCGAAATCGCGGCGCTACGTCAGTACAAGTGGGAGAACATCAAGCCGCAGGTAGACCATGTGATCTTCCCCGACGGCAAGCGCATCATCGTCCTGGCCGAAGGCCGACTGGTGAACTTAGGCTGCGGCACAGGCCACCCTTCGTTCGTCATGTCGAACTCGTTCACGAACCAAGTGCTCGCGCAGATCGAACTCTTCAAGTACGGCAGCAAGTACAAGAACGACGTGTACGTGTTGCCGAAAATTCTCGATGAGAAAGTGGCGCACCTGCATCTCGAGCGCATCGGCGTGAAGCTCACGAAGTTGACCGATCAACAAGCCAAGTACATCAATGTGCCGGTGAATGGCCCGTTCAAGCCGGATCACTATCGGTACTAGCAAGAGAGCCGCTAGGCCCTAGGTGCTAGGCCCTAGGTGCTAGGCTCTAGGTGCTAGGCTGCTCTAGGGCGGTCTGAAAGCGACAAAAGTCGCCCCATGGCAACATGCGGGCGACTTTTTTTTCGTCGACACGCCCGCACATTCGCAAAGAGCAGTAGCCGCTGGCTAGGACCTGGCGCCTAGTGACTAGCGCCTCGTTGCTCCTCTTGTGAACCACCCCATACTTTTGCGGGGAACCGTTTATTCGGGAGTCTTCATAAGACTTCGGTCACCTTTTTTCACGGGGTGGCGCTGCTATCCTCTTTCGAATCGCGGGTACATACCGCATTAAGTCGCATGGTCAGTTCACAGTTTCATGAAATCCGTCCGCCTCATCCAATTTACCGATCCGCACCTGCTGGGCGATCCTGCGGGCGAACTGCGTGGCATCAATCCGATGCACAGTTTGCAGCAGACGATTGCCCATGCGGCTGCGCGCTTCGATGCGGCCGATGCAGTCTTGCTGTCGGGCGATTTGGTGCATGACGACGCAGCCGGCTACGACAATATCGTCACGGCGTTCGGCTCCATGTCCGTTCCCGTTTATTGCGTACCGGGTAACCACGATTTGCCAGAACAAATGCGCGTCGCGTTGGCGCGTCCGCCGTTTCAAGTGGGCGGCAGCGCAGTACTCGGCAACTGGGTCATTGTGCTGCTCGATAGCTTTCAACCCAATAGCGCCGGCGGCAAGCTTGGCGCGGACCAGATTCAACAGTTGCAACGCACGTTGACGGCATACGCGGACAAGCATGTGCTCGTGTGCCTGCATCACCATCCGATCAAGATGCGTAGCGAATGGCTCGACACTGTGGGCTTAAGTGACGCGGCCGAATTCCGCGCCGTGGTCGCTCGACACAGCAACGTTCGCGGCATCTCCTGGGGTCATGTGCACCAGGCGCTCGACTTATTTTCGAACGGCGTCCGCTACATGGCGACGCCCGCTACCTGCGCCCAATTCAAGCCGCGCAGCGCTGATTTCGCGATGGACGATAAACCGCCCGGCTATCGGGTTCTAGAATTGATGGCGGACGGTTCGATTGCAACCGAAGTGGTGTGGGTCGAAAGCCTTGCCGCCTGCAGCCCACGCACGGCCGCCCGCTACGGCAGTTAAAGCGCCGGCCGCAAACTCCGACGATTTCGTCGTCTATCGATTGGCTAGCCAATAGCCAATGAACACCGCGACCAAACACGCAATGACCGAGAGCACAACATTTGCTCCGGCCTGCCACCCTTGTCCAGCTCGCATCAACACCAGCGTTTGCATGCTGAACGCGGAAAACGTCGTGAAGCCGCCCAATACGCCGACCATGAAAAAATAGTTGAGATAGGTGCGTGCTGTGTCGGACAACGCCCAGCGGCTACCCGGCTCCATCAACCCCAGCGCCGCGCCGATCAAACAAGAACCGACGACGTTCACGGTCAAGGTGCCCCAAGGAAAGACGCCGCCGACTGCAGCCATCACGCGCGTCGAGCACCAGAAACGCGCAACGCCGCCTAAGGCGCTGCCGATTGCGACGAGTAGGTAGTTCATGGCGGGAGAAGTCGTTAGCCGTTAGTCGTTAGGGGTTAGCCAGATAGGACCACTGCATTCTAGAAGAAGCCGTTTGGAGGAGCCGCCATGTGTTGGCCAGACCGGACCACAGCATTCGTCGTGGTTGATGGCTAGCCATTCTCTCGTCTGGCTAACGACTAACACCTAGCGACTAACGACTTCTCAATTAGATCTCCACCATCTCAAAATCTTCCTTGCCCGCACCGCAATCGGGGCATCGCCACGACAACGGCACGTCCGACCACTGAGTTCCTGGAGCAAGGCCGGCATTGGCATCGCCTTTCTCTTCCTCGTACACATAGCCGCAAATCACACACATGTAGGCTTTCATCGTCGCACTCAATTATCCGGCGAGGGCAGGCCGCGATTAGAGCGGGAAAGCGACCGTACGGCAAGGTGCTTACCTGCCCTCTTTTCACCTGTCGCGTGCGGCATCAAGCCGGTAAACTGCAGCTCTTCTTGAGGAGCACCGCTTTGTCTTTATTCACCGAAGCTTGCCGATTCATTCCGGGCGGCGTCAATTCGCCGGTACGCGCGTTTCGCGGAGTCGGCGGCGATCCTGTCTTTTTCGAACGCGCATCCGGTGCGTATGCGTACAGCGCCGAGGGCCAGCGTTACATCGACTATGTCGGCTCTTGGGGTCCGATGGTTCTGGGACACGCCCACCCTGACGTCATTCGCGCCGTGCAGGAACGCGCTGCGCTCGGACTTTCTTTCGGCGCACCCACGCAGCTCGAAACTCATTTGGCCGAACTCGTCTGCCAATTGATGCCGTCGATCGAACTCGTCCGGTTTGTAAGCTCGGGCACCGAAGCGACGATGAGCGCTATCCGCTTAGCGCGGGGCTATACCGGCCGCGACAAGATCGTCAAATTCGAGGGCTGCTATCACGGCCATTCCGATTCGTTGCTCATTAAAGCAGGATCCGGCGCGCTGACATTGGGAATCCCCACCTCTCCCGGCGTTCCCGCCGCGTTGGCCGCGTACACGATCACGTTGAATTTCAATGACAGCAAACAGGTGGAACAGGTTTTCAGCGAAATCGGCGATCAAATCGCTTGCGTCATCGTCGAACCGGTGGCGGGCAATATGAACTGCGTACCGCCCGCACCTGGATTTCTGGAAACGCTGCGGCGGGTGTGCGACGCCTCCGGCACCGTTTTGATCTTCGATGAAGTCATGACCGGCTTTCGCGTCGCGCTCGGCGGCGCTCAGCAGCTGTACGGCATCAAGCCGGATCTCACTACGCTCGGCAAAATCATCGGCGGCGGCATGCCGGTCGGCGCCTTTGGCGGCAAGCGCGCAATCATGGAACGCATTGCACCGCTCGGTCCGATCTACCAGGCGGGCACGCTATCGGGTAATCCCGTTGCGATGGCCGCGGGCATCGCCACACTGCGCGGTATTTCGACACCTGGCTTTCACGAGCATTTGGCCGAGAAGACCACTTACTTGATGCAAGGACTATCGGAAGCCGCGCGCTCGGCTAGCATCCCTTTTGTCACCAATCACGTTTGCGGAATGTTCGGTTTGTTCTTCTCGAATGGCCTCGTCGGCTCCTACGCCGACGTCATGCGCTGTGACGTCGAACGATTCAAGAAATTCTTCCATGGCATGTTGGCGGCAGGCATCTACCTGGCACCGTCCGCTTTCGAGGCGGGTTTCTTGTCGGCCGCACACAGCGATGCGGATTTGAATGCGACGATTGCAGCGGCAAGAAGCGTTTTCGCAAAATTATAGAGTGCCAATGCGTCGCGAAATCAGCATCGACTTCGCCGATTTCTGGCACCCGAATACGATCGAGGCCAAAAAGAATAATTTTCTCTACACGCTGCTATCGAAGCGTTTCGATCTGAAATTTGAAGCCAAGCCCGAGTTTCTCCTCTACTCCTGCTTCGGCGTAAGCTTCATCCGGCACAGCGGAACGCGCATCTATTACACGGGCGAGAACACCCGTCCCAACTTCGGGCATTGCGACTGGGCGTTCAGCTTCGACTACAACGAGCACCATCGACACATGCGGTTGCCGTATTACTTTTTCGTGAATCCGAACATATTAATCGGCCCAAAAGATATCGGTGCAGCGCTTGAAGCCAAGACCAAGTTCTGCGCTTTCGTTTATTCCAACGTCAAAGCCCGCACGCGCATCAAGTTTCTCGAAAAGCTCTCGCGATACAAGCAAGTGGACTGCGGCGGCGGTGTGCGCAACAACTTAGGCTATCGTGTCGGCGATAAGATCGCGTTCCTGCAGGCATACAAGTTCAACATCGCGTTCGAGAACGAAAGTTACCCGGGATACACCACGGAAAAGATCGCGCAGACTTTCATGGGCAACTGCGTTCCCATTTATTGGGGCAACCCGCTCATCGATCGGGACTTCAATCGCGAAGCGTTCGTGAACTGTCACGACTTCCGCAATCTGGATCAGGTGGTGGACTTTGTCGTCGAACTCGACCGCAACGACGCGCTATACAGACGGTGCCTGGAAGCACCGGCGTTCGTCGACGACCGCCTGACCCCGTTCGTGGACGAAGATCTTATTCTCGATCGCTTCGAGGAAATTTTCACAACACCGATTGCTAGGCCCGCCGCCCAAACGGTGCGCGGCCGTATCGCCAACTGGGTACGTGAGCCGAAGCAGATTCGACGCGAGCGGCGCGCAAGGCAAACGCTCGACTGAGCGGCTCGACGGTGCACGTCGCTAGAAGGTTGCAGCAGGAGTCATTGCGACCCGATAGAATGCGAGGCGGCATCCAAGCCCATCGGCCATGCCCATTGGTTTGACGGTTCGTCATCGTCCTTCGAAGCGATCGCTCAGGTTCAACATGTCACTCAGCAAAGTGTTTTCGCGGCTGCGTAAGCCGCGACTTGCGGCGGAGCAACCGGACCCGCTGGCTCCCGAATTGAATACGTTTGATCGCGAAACTGTCGCGACGGCGCAAAAATCGTCGATGACGTCGCCCCAACGCCTGCAGGCATTGATTCTTGCGGCGCGCCACATATCGAGACGCAAAGTACCGGGCGCGATCGTCGAATGCGGCGTGTGGCGCGGCGGGAGCATGCTGGCTGTCGCGCGCACTTTGTTGGATTGCAATGATGCCGGGCGGCATCTCCATCTGTTCGATACGTATGCAGGCATGCCGCCACCGGACTCGCGCGATGTGCGACATGTGGACGGCGTGGCGGCTTCAACCTTGATGGAGGATCCGCGTGACGATCATATGCGGGGATTCGCAAGCCTAGACGTTGTCAAGGAAACGATGGCCTCATCGAAATATCCGGCCGAGCTCATCCACTACATCGTCGGCAAAGTCGAAGACACTATTCCCGCGAACAACCCGACGTCGATCGCGATCCTGCGCTTGGATACGGATTGGTATGCGTCGACCAAGCACGAACTCGAACATCTCCTGCCGCTGTTGTCACCCGGCGGCGTTCTCATCATTGACGACTATGGATGGTGGGAAGGAGCGCGGCGAGCCGTGGACGAGCACTTCGCGACGCATCCCCGCCCGATTCTGCTGAACGTCATCGACAACACAGGCCGTATCGGCGTTCGCGACTAAAGCCGATCGCTTTGCCGGCCATTTTATTCGACGACATCGAGATAGGCGCGCGACGAGGAGGGACCTTAGGTGTGCTTTTGATCGCCGCTTCGATTGCGTCGCCAAAGAGCGGGACCATCCAGCGTTCAACGGGTCCTCGTACTTTGTACTTCTTGCACTGTGGAAGCTACGGGCTATCCTAGTGTTTGTCGGCAACGCCGGGCATTGTTGTGAGGGCCCTGTCAGCTCGCTTGCGGATGCGGCAGTTTACAGAATCAATTGCGCGGACGCATCAGCAGGCATGATTACTACGTAAAGGAAATGTCAGGGAAATCGAGCGCCAATGAAAATAACTTGTACGTTGTGCGGATCTGCGACGACGGCAGTTCTTGAGACGATCGCAGGCCGGAAAATCGAGAGCGCATATGCCGAACGGCTGAAAATAGTCGTTCAAGCACCGCCGGAATCGATTGAGTACCGTCTATGCGGCACGTGTGACTTACGGTTTTACTGGCCGCAATACGTGGGCGATGCGAGTTTTTACGAGCATTTGCAGAAGCTTCCCGGCTACTACATGGACGAAAAAGGCGAGTATGCAATCGCGAACAGGCATATCCCGCGCCGGGGCGACGCATCGCCGCTCCGGATTCTTGAGATCGGAGCGGGCCGCGGGCAATTTCGTCGCTACGTTCCCGGCGATGCGTACGTTGGGTTGGAGTTCAATCCAGGCGGGATTGCAGCTGCCGCTCGGGACGGGATCGATTTAAGGTGCGAGTACATCGAGCAGCATGCGCAGAGCAACGCGGAGTCATACGATGTCGTGTGTTCGTTTCAAGTCCTCGAGCACGTTCCCAACCCGCAGACATTCATTGAGTCCGCATTAAAGTGTCTCAAGCCCGACGGAACCCTGGTGCTGTCGGTACCGGCGGAAGATTCATTTCTAGCAGGCAGCATCTGGGACCTGCTCAATATGCCGCCTCACCATCAGACCCGATGGTCCGATGCGGCATTGACGCAGTTATCCGTGCAGTTCCATATGGAACCCATTGCACTGGTGCACGATCGACTTGCGCCCGGAGATGTGCCGTCATACGCAAACGTTGTTGCCCAGATCGGACTTGCGAAACGTAGAGGCATGAAGCTGATGCATTTGGATGCGCGTGTGAATGGTTTTTGGTTTCGACGCCGCGTCAAGCAGGTCACTCGTGTGGTTGGGGCCGCAGTTCAGGAAGGCTTTTTACGGCCGCGAGGGCACACCGTCGTCAGCGTGTTCCGAAAGAAGTCGCCGTAAAGTGGTTCATCGCCTGAGGCGAATTAATTAGCGGTTTGTCTTGCGCGTCGATCGCGCCGCCGCCGCTGCTTTGGTTCGCGAATCCAATTGGCTACGATACCGCGCATGGTTCGGGCTGCCGGCGTGGCAATCGGAGTCGTGAACCTTCTTCGAATCGATCGAGGATGAGAGCCTCGGGGATGAAAGTGTAGGCGAGTTGTTCGCAAAGGTCGGCGCACTCAACTATTGGCGGTACAGCGTGTCGTTACGATCAAGTTCGATGACGAATTCGACGACTTGATCCAAACTACGGGGCTCGCGAATGCAGCAAGACGAAAATAAATGGGATAGCCCGCAGCTTCCACAGCGCAAGAAGTACGAAGTACTCGGGCCAATCGAACGATGGATGGTCCCGCTTTTGGGTGACGCCATTGAGGCGGCGATCACAAACCATGCTCAGCGGTCGTCGTCGCGCACCTGCTTGGATGTCGGTTGCGGTTCCCAACCTTGGCGCAGCCTGCTCGAAGAGCTCGGCTTCGCGTATGAAGGCATGGATTTCAATCAGAACTTTGAGGGCACCGTGCAGCATCTTGCCGCCATAGACGTGTCGCTGCCCGCCAGCCTGCAAGGCCGTCAATTCGACTTCGTGCTCTGCACGGAAGTCCTCGAGCACGTGCCGCGCTGGCCAGAAGCTTTTGGAAACCTTTCGACTCTGCTGGCGCCGGGCGGCAAGCTACTGATCACCGCGCCGCATATTTGGCTGCCGCACGAGGAGCCGGCCGATTTTTTCCGACCGACATCGCTTGGGATTCAATATCACGCACAATCCGTAGGACTGCGCACGGTGGAATTGACGAGACTGGGCTCGGGTTACGACGTCCTATCGACTGCCCTTGCCGCCGTCACGATGCGACTGAAACCATCGCCACTCGCGCGTCCGATTCGCATGCTACCGCGTTTTTTTGCGCGTCAGTTGCTGAAACTGCTGCAGACCAATGCCATGCGTCGCCATGTAGAGCTGCAAACCGATCTCTACCTGAGCACTTTGGCCGTTTTCGAGAAGCCACGGCAGCCGACTATCGGACGGCAAGAACAATAAGAAAATGAAGTTAGCCTTTATCACGACGATGAGCACCGCATCGTGGGGCGGGAGCGAGGCGCTGTGGGCCGCGACCGTGCACCGAGCGCTCGCAGCCGGCCACGACGTACTCGTTAGTGCATACGGCTGGCCGCAAGACGCATCGGCACTCGTCGAAATGGAAAAAGCCGGCGCAAAAATCGATCGGCGCCGCATCGACCGCACCTGGCGTCGATCGGCGCTGCGCAATGCCCTCATCGATCCTTTTCGCAAACTGAAAGAATTCTCGCCGCAGGCTGTACTTGTGAATCAAGGGGGGACCTACGACATTTCGCTTGGCGCGGAAATGAAGGTACTGAAGAAGGCGCTCGTCGCATCGCAAGGCTGGCCGTATGTCATGCTTTGTCACTGCGAACAGGCGTTGCCGCAGCGACCGCGTACTCAGCAGCGCGCCCGGGAAGCCTTCGAGCGCGCCGCCGTCCTTGGCATGCTATCAAATAATTTGCGGGAGAAATCCGAACGTGAACTCGGCGTCCGCTTGCCGAACACTCGTCTGTTTCAGAACCCACTCAACATTCGCGAGTCTGCGATCGTGCCTTGGCCCGATGACTCGCTGCTGAGAATGGCTTTCGTGGGCCGCCTCGAGCCGATCAAGGGCATGCATACGCTGCTCGATGCACTGGGCGATGGCGCATGGCCGAAACGAGAATGGCGGCTAAGTGTTTTTGGCGATGGCCCCCAGCGACAGGCGCTCGAAGCACAGGCTTGCGGTCTCGGCATTGCGGACAAGATCGTTTTTCGAGGCTTCGTCAACGGCATCGAAGCCGTGTGGCGCGAGCATCACGTCTTCGTGCTGCCTTCCACACAGGAAGGCGTACCCAATGCGATGCTGGAAGCAATGTTGAGCGGGCGCCCGGTATTGGTCACGCAAGTAGGCGGCATCCGCGAATGGGTCGATGACGAAATCAACGGATTCGTTGCCGCCCGCAGCGACCGTCACGAATTAGGCCTCGCGCTCGAAAGAATGTGGTCGCGGCGCGAACAACTAAAAGCAGTAGGCATAAAAGCGTTCGACTCGACATCCGAACATCGCGACGCCGATCCGCCGCGGACGGTTTTGCGATGGCTCGAAGAAATCGCCATCCGTCGCTGACCCTCGTGTCCATCCAGCTCTGCTTCGTTTCCTACTCGCCCGCATCGCGCCAGCACAGACGTCGCGCGATCTATCGCCAACATATCAATTACGCGATACTGCAGCGATGAAGTTCGCGTTCGTATCCATCATGAGCAGTGCGTCGTGGGCGGCCTGTGAGGAACTGTGGTCGGCCGCCGCGCGGCAAGCCTTATTGGACGGTCATCAAGTATTGGTGAGCGTTTACGATCACACTGCGCATACTCCGCAGATCGCCGGTTTAGTGAAGCTGGGGGCCCAGCTCGAAGCGCGGCCCGCCAGAAAACTCGTGCGGGATTCGTCATTGCTATCGTTTTTTCTGGGCGCATATCGTGCCGTCGGCACATTCGAACCCGATGCCATCTGCGTGAGTCAAGGCGGTACCTACGATGTGGGCCGCACCGGCAATCTCAGCGTCTTGCGCCGATTGCTGCAAAAAACACGCATCCCCTATGTCGTGCTGTGCCACTGCGAACAACCTCGGCCGCAACGGCTCCGATGGCGGCGCGCCCGCGAGGTTTTGAGAGGCGCGCGCATTCTCGGCATGCTGTCAGTCAATTTACGCCAGTTGTCCGAGCGGCATCTCGATACATCGCTCGAAAACGTTCGGGTATTTCAGAACCCCCTAAAATTTCAGCGCGACCAGCCGTTGCCATGGCCAAGCCTGCCGGCGCTGAAGCTTGCGTTCGTCGGCCGTCTCGAAGGCGTCAAAGGCTTGGATGTCTTAATAGAGGTTTTAGCCGCCGACTCGTGGCGCGCACGCGAGTGGTCGCTCACGGTGTGCGGCGAAGGGCCCGATCGCACACAACTCGAGCAGTTGACCCGGGAACGCGGTCTTGCGGATCGGATTCAGTTCGCTGGATTCGTTACCGACATCACGACCGTCTGGGCCGCTCATCACATACTCGTCATGCCTTCTCGAATGGAAGGCATCCCGATCGCGCTGACCGAGGCGATGCTGTGCGGGCGGCCCGCCGTCGCGACCCCCGTCGGTGGTATCCCAGACACGATCAACAATGGCATCACGGGTTACTTGGCGGCTTCGTCTAACGCCGACGACTTTGCGCTCGCATTGGAACGGATGTGGACCGACAGAGAAGCGCTCGCCATCCGGGGCGACGCCGCGTTCGCTGCGGCAAGCCAGTCGCGCGATGCGCATCCCGCCGGCACGCTGGTGCGTTGGTTGACCGAGTGTGGGAATCGCGATCAAATCGCATGACTTTCCGCCGACGCACCTTTGCCTTAGCTCTCGCGAGCCGACGTGACTAAACTCTCCGCCGTCATCATTTCCTACAACGAAGCCGATCGCATCGGTGAGTGCGTCCGTCGAGCATCGTTTTGCGACGAGGTGCTGGTCGTGGATTCGCACTCCAGCGACGGCACGCGCGAAATAGCGGCGGCGGCCGGTGCGCGCGTGATCGATCGCGATTGGCCTGGCTTTCGCTCACAAAAGGAATTCGCCTTACGAGCGGCAAAGCACGACTGGGTATTGTCGCTCGATGCGGACGAATTCGTCTCGCCTGCGCTGCGCAACGAAATCGAAACGTTGCGCGCCGACGGGTTCCCGATGTTCGCTGGCTGGAACATGCCGCGACAACTCGAATACTTCGGCAAGTACTTGCGGTACGGGCTCACGTATCCCGACCGGCATCTGCGCCTCGTTGATCGACGCCGCGGTGGTTGGCGCGGGCGTGAAGTGCACGAATATCTCGATGTAGAGGGCAACATCGGCCGCCTTCGCTGCGATCTGCATCATCACGCGTATCGCGGTCTGTCGCACCAAGTCTCAAAGCTCGAACGCTACGCGGAACTCATGGCGAAGGAATTACACGGCGCCGGTAAATCGGCGGGGATGGGCAAGATCCTCTTGCGTCCGCTGTGGCGCTTCGTGTCCGGGTATATCTTCCGATTAGGCTTTCTCGACGGTTGGCGCGGTCTTGTATTGTCATTGATCGAAGCCAATTATGTGCGTCAGAAATACCTCAAGCTTTTCCTGCTCAAGCGGGGACAGCCGCTGTGACTAGGGCCTTTTCTACCGATGAAAATCAGTCTCATCATCACGACGTATAACTGGAAGGAAGCGCTGGATCTCGCCTTCAAGAGCATCGCGCGTCAGACGGTCCTGCCAGACGAGATAATCGTCGCCGACGACGGCTCACGCCCGGACACAGAGGAGTTGGTTGCAAAATGGGCGCAGCGACTGGCCATGCCCGTGCGGCACCTCTGGCAAGAAGACATCGGTTTTCGTGCTTCACGCGCACGCAACCGCGCCATCGCTGCCGCGATCGGTGACTACATCATTGCCGTCGACGGCGACATGGTGCTCAACGCGCACTTCGTCGAAGACCACAGGCGTATGGCGCGCCGGGGTTTCTTTGTGCAAGGTGCTCGGTTGTTGACCGGCCCTACCGCAGCTAAGTCTATGCTCGATCAAGAGCGCTTCGAACTCGGTTTTTTCGAAGCCGACATTAAGCGCCGTCGGCACACAATCCGAAATCTTTGGTTGAGTGCGCTGGTGTTTCTGCGATCGCACACGAATCAAAAAGCCATTCGCAGCTGCAACCAAGCGTATTGGCGCGAAGATCTGCTCAAGGTGAACGGCTTCGACGAGCAGATGATCGGCTGGGGGCGCGAAGACAACGATTTGGCCGAGCGGCTCTACAACATCGGTGTGCGCCGCAAGAACCTTAAGTTCGCAGGCTTAGCCACGCATCTGCACCATAAATCGCGGCAGCCTCAAGGCGAAAACCCGAATGACAAATACCTGAGCGCAACGATTCAAAACAAATCTCGGCGCTGCGAATTAGGGATAGATCAACACAGCGCGGAGTTCGCAGCACAGACTAAGGTAGCCAGCCGATGGTATCCTGCGCCGCGCGATGAATCATAGCCGGCGTCATGCAATAATTTTCGCGACGCTTGCGCATCGCTCTCGCGTAGATTTTTGTGCTCGTACTTGATCAATTGCGGGCGCAGTCGCTTGAAGTCGATCATGCGCAGCACCTCCGCATCGTAGCCTTCGACGTCGATTTGCAACAAGTTGGCGTCCGTAAAGCCGTGCTCTTCGAGCAAAGCCATCAGCGGCTTGCAGATCACCCGCGTGCTCCTGATCGCGTGCTCTGGAATACCGTGTTTGACGAGATGATTGCGATCGAACGACGCGAGCCCTCGTGCCCAGGGCGGCAATGCAGCCAGCGCGCCTGGCATCACGCGATAGAGCTCGATGGATTCTGCGCTGGCGTGCACGGCAACATTCACGGGCACGACACGCGGATAGTCGGCGTAATTGTGTCGCAGGCGTTCGAAGACGTCCGGCAGCGGCTCGACCGCCAACCCGGCGCATCGCTGTTGCGTTACGGTGGCGTATAGATCATCGAATTGAACGCCGTCGTGCGCGCCGATCTGAACGAACTTCAGCTCGGCGGGCAATGCCAGCAAAGCCGCCAAGCGCTCTGCAAAGACGTCGACCCGGCGCAGCTCGTAGCCCAACGGCCGCAGCGCTTGATTGAGCAGTTTGCGCATGAACACTCGAGTTCGAAATGTAGGACATGATAACCGGCGTCAGCGCCCCTTAAGTCGATATCGTCGCAATGTGCGTCGCGTGACTACGACACAGCGCTGGGCCCACGAGTGTGTAACAATTCGCGTCCTTTTCGCCTCATTGGCTTGGCATGCGACACGTACTCTATATCGCGGGATTGATGACATGTTTGATGGCTGCGCGCGTCGAAGCTCGAGGTGTCAGCCCTTACCTGCCCTTACACCTGTCGCCTGAAATCGAACGCGACATCGAGCGCGTACTCACTCTCGGCGATGCGGCTACGTTGACGCGGCCCATTCCGGCTGCGCGAGTTCTCGAAGCGCTGCCTGCCGCCTGTGCCATCGACCGCCGACTCTGCGATCGGGTACGCAAGTTTCTGTCCCGTTACATGCGAGGCAGCGGCGCAGCGCATGCCAGCGTCGAAGTAGCGGCCGCTACTGACCTGAATCGCTCGCTCCCGAATAGGCGCGGGGTTTCGCTCGACAGTCCGTGGAATATCGCAACATCGGGATATTTCCAGATGGGCGACTATTTCATGGTCAACGGCGGTGTTGTCGCCCACGACGACGATGTGACGCTTACCGGAACGATGCTTAGCATGGGGTTCGAATATGCGCAGTTAGACATCGGTTTTCGCGACCACTGGCTTTCACCGTTTACGGATTCGAGCATGTCGATCGGCAGCAACGCCGCGACGATGCCTTCCATCACGCTCTCCAATTACTCACCCATTTCACCCCTCGGTCTGCGATACGAATTGTTTCTGGCGGAGATGTCGACATCCAACAACATCGCGTTTCAAGGGCGGACCACCAGCGGTGAACCGCGATTGGGCGGAATTCATTTAAGCGTTGAACCCGCTACGGGCTGGTCATTGGAAATCTACCGCTTAGTGCAATTCGGCGGCGGCGAACGCGGCGGCAATTCAGCGGGAGATTTCTTTCGCGCGCTCTTTAAGCCGCATGAATACGACAACACCAGTTCGACGTTGAATAACGATCAGGAGTTTGGCAACCAGGTCGCCGCTTGGACCAGCCGAATGGTGTTGCCGGGGCGCGTACCGTTCGCGGTCTATTTCGAGTACGCGGGCGAGGACTCCTCTTATAGCGGCAACTATCGACTGGGAAACTCCGCGCTTTCCATCGGTGTCGACTTGCCGCGACTTTGGCAGACCTTCAATTTCACATATGAAGTATCCGAATGGCAAAACGGTTGGTACGTGCACAGCGTGTATGGCGACGGCCTTACGAATGAGGGACGGAGTATCGGCCATTGGTTTGGCGATCAGCGCCGACTCCGGGACGGCGTTGGCGGACAAAGCCATATGGCGCGAATCGGCTGGGATGCGCCGTGGGGCGGTGTCGCCGATCTTCGGTACCGAACGTTGGCCAACGACAGCTACACCGGCGGCAACTACGTGCGCGCACATGACCTGACGCTGCGCTATTCACATCCGTGGCGCAGTTTGCTGGTCGGTGCGGAGGCGACGGTCGGGCGTGACGTATTCGACGAAAATTATTCGCGGATTGCCGCTTTCGCGCGCTTCGGCACCGATTACACGCCGAGCGGCGGCCGCGGCGCAGACGACGAAAGCACCGATGACCGAACGGAGTACTTCGTAGACGCTGGTGGCAGCGCAACTCGCGTCCGCATCGAACTCGCGGACGGTTCACCGAAGTACGTCACGCCATTTGGCTACGCTCCGCACCTTGCAGTAGGCGCACGCCGCGCCGTGTCGGAGAACAGCGATTTGGGTGCGCGCATCGAATTCGACACCATCGAAGACGCGGGGCTCATCGCCGTGCGTGCGCTCGACTATCGCTATCGCTTCAAGCGTCACCTCGCCGCATCGTTTTTTGCCGGTGCCGCTCGCTACGATCAAGCGACGCCCGCCTTCGGCTATTACGGTGGCATCGGGATGCAATGGCGCGACATTGCCAAGCATTTGGATGCGGGTGTCGATGTCCGTTATGGCGACAAACTGGCACGCGATAAACTGCTGCCTACCGATCCTGCCACCACTCCCCGACCGGATCTGTTTTACGATTTATTCGGCGCCACGCTGTACATTTCGTACAAGCGTTAGGGCTAGTTGCCATCCGGCAGATATTGCCGGCACAACTGCTCGAACAGTGAGTGCGATGGGAATTGCCCGTTCTTGTCGAAGCCGGGATGGCGACGCATCATTTCATTCCACAGGTGCAGCGCCCGACTCTCACTGAGCTGCGCCGCGGTTCGCTCCATCGAGCCGTCGAACACGGTGCGCCAAGATTGATAATGCACCGGGTAGAAGTGCGCCGCCGGCAACGCATTGCCCGCATAGCCCAAGTGGCGCGCTGCGCTCGTGAACCCGCTGGGGCCGTACTCGCCCCACTTTACGTTGGCGCGTCGATTGCCTTGCAACCAACGGCGCCGCCACTTGCGTCGCCGCGTGCGCCCATCATCATAAGGCAGCACGTTGTTGGGACTCTCACACTCGCCATCCACGCGGCCAACGGATGACCCGCCGCCAAACCTAGGATCGCGTTGTTGATCTTGTGTTCGTCCTCCCACGCATAGATCTCTGTCTGGCCATAGACCAAGGGCCGCAGGCAAACGACGTCGGTGTCCGACCAAATCCCGCCCTTTGCGAGCAGGACGCGATAGCGAAACCAATCGGCGAACATCGCCAGTGATCCTGTCTTCGCATGCCTGAACACGTCCTGCTCGGGAAGGATCGTGCTTGCGTCAACAAGCCGAACCCCTTCGGGCACGCGCTGCAACGGTTGGTACGCATGGAGATGGACCGGATGGCCGTGGGCCGCGAACGACGCCATCGCCAACCGCTCGACGCGAGTGAGCGCCGCTCCATGCCAGAACATTTGAATGATCGGCAGGCCGTCGTTCGCCGGGGTTGCGGCCTGTGCGGCTTGCACTGAGGGCGGCACTGTCACGTCCCCGCGCCCACAAAGTGTTCGACGCAACGATAGAAAAGGAGGTCGATGTGGCGCTCGGTTAGCATGGTCCCTGAATTTAGCCTCGCGCTCCGATGCGCGACAAAAGCCTATCGATGCACGGACCTCGGCGTCAAATAAGAATTGGCGCTCCTCGTCCTCGTGCGCCTCTTCGAGGTCCATTCCGATGAGGCGCATGAATCCACGGCCCTTGGTCTGCTATCGATGGCCTGTTAGCTCTGGGCGTTGCCGTTCTGCGGCGTCCCACCGCCCTCCTGTGGACGATTCCAGCGAGTTGCGTTCGAAGGCTCGAGACGGCCGTGCTTTTCAAGACGCGCACGAACACCGTTTTGCGTGCGGCCATGCGCACGAGCAATTTCAGCAATCGGCTGTGAGGCATCGAAACGTGCAAGTAACTGACGATCCTCTTCATCATTCCATGGCTTGCCGGCATTAGTGCTGGCCCCACTCCGCGGTGCCCGCGCACTCTGGCCCTCTCGCGAGCTTTGGCCCTCTCGCGCTTGCGCATCGCGCGATCCGTTGCCCTGATCATTGCCCGGGCCATTGCCCTGGTTGCCACCGAGATCGGTCCCTTTGAAACGCGATTCCAACGCCAATTTCGCGACAAATAAAGCCCTGACAATCACAGGCGACTGATAGGGACTGTCGTCTGCAAACAGCTCACCCGTGACCGGATGCACGCCATTGGCGAGTGAATTCACGATCGTCATTGCCTGTTGTTCATCCATGACTACTTCTCCTTTGGGGTGCGGCATAATGCGATTCGGCGTCGGAACAACGACAGCTGAATATCTGGTGCGATTGCACAGATTTGCCGATGGCTTTCGGACTTAGCTCTACCGCATGCGCACATTCTTAACGTTCCTGGCATTGTTCGCAGCGGCCGCATTGATCAGCGGACTGCTGACCTATCCCGCTTGGGTCGGCATCCAATCGATTGCCGACGTCCCTATTCATCGCGTCTTGAATCGAATCGGCATGCTGGTGCTGGCGATTGCCACGGTGCTATTTCTGCGCAGGCTCGGCTTGGCCAATAAGGAGACGTTGGGCTATGGCATGTCGCGTGCGCAGTTCATCAGGCAACTGCTGTGGGGATTCGCAGCCGGTGCGCTGCTCATGCTGCCGCTCACTGCATTGTTTTTCGGCCTTGACTTCCTTACCTTATCGCCGAGGTTTCTCGACGACCCTGAACAACTGAAGTTCGTCAGCAAGTTGGTCCTATTAGGAATGCTCTCCGCTTTCACGGTCGCCTTTCTGGAAGAAACCTTTTGTCGTGGCGCGATGTTTAGCACCATCCGGCGCGAGTCAGGTCTAGCCGCGGCCATTATTCTTCCCAGCCTCCTCTATGCAGCCACGCATTTTCTGGATGGCAAGTTGCGAATACCGTCCGATCAAGTGACCTACGCGTCCGGACTACATGCAGTGAGCGCTTTGTTCTCTCGCTTCGCAGCACCTCTGCAAATAGTCGACGCCTTTGCTGCGCTTGCAATGTTGGGCATTTTGCTTGCGCTTGTAAGGCTTCGTACCGGCGCAATTGCCGGCAGCGTCGGTCTCCACGCAGGCGGTGCAGCTGCCATCTGGATATTGAGCGGACTGACTGTATCGAATCCGGACGCGTCGCTCGCGTGGTTGTCCGGCAGTTACCGAGGCGTGATCGGCTGGCTGGCGTTCGTTTGGTTTGGTCTTATCGCGTCCGCATACTGGTGGTGGAGCGGCCGCGCAACGGCGTCGTCCGTCATCGCGCAAGGCATCCCCTCACCCCAACCCTCTCCCGCAACCGGGAGAGGGAGCGGAATCGACAACGCGAAGCGTTGACTACGAAGTCTGCGGCCCTTGCTCGATCAGCGGCACGAGCGCTTGCCAGCGCTCCGTTGGGTCCACGATCTCCAATAGCTGCTGCTTGACCGGCAACGGCAGCGGCAGCACTTCAACGACTCGGCCCGACACCCAGTCGGCGTCTTCGTAGCCTGGCTCCAAGTGCTTGAAGTAGTCGCCCATCTGCGGCAACGCATCTTTCAACATTTCTGCGAACATCGAAAACTCCCGCGGCAGCGGCAGCACTTGCGCGGAGGGCAGCGATTCAATCGTCGCCGTGTTCAACCCATCGGCTTCGCGGCGTCGCTGCAAGATTCGAAAGCGCTCGGTGCCACGGGTGGTAATGCCCAGCAATCCATCGGGCATCTGATCGAAGTCGACCACCTGCGCCAACGTGCCGATGTCGAACGTATCCACGGGACCGCCCGCTTCAACTCCGGAGCGAATCAACACCACGCCAAATTTAGATCCTTCACGCATGCACCGCCCGATCATGTCGACGTAGCGCGGTTCGAACACCCGCAATGGCAGCACGCCGCCGGGAAAGAGCACGGTGTTCAGCGGAAATAATGGAATCTCAATTGTCGACATGCCCTACTCGGAATCGATGTTCGCAACGTGTTGCAACGCGGCTGATGATTGCGAGGCTTGAATTTAACTATCTGTTCAACTGACTGTTCAACTAATGGGCGTTCGGTGCGCGGAATGCATCCAACAACTTCCCATGTACGCCGCCGAACCCGCCATTCGACATGATGAGCACATGATCGCCGGAGCGAGCCTCGAGTCGAATCGAATCGATCAGCGTCTCAAGCGACGTGGCAACGCTTGCGCGCGCCCCCAAGCTCATCACTGAGCTGCTCACATCCCACTTCACTTCGGGGCCTTGATACATCCACACGCGGTCTGCGGCCGACAACGCTTGCGCCAGTGCGGCGCTATGCGTGCCGAGCTTCATCGTATTCGAGCGTGGCTCGAGGACGGCGATGATGCGCGCTTTGCCGACTTTGCGACGCAATCCCTCCACGGTCGTAGCGACTGCTGTTGGATGGTGCGCGAAATCGTCGTATACCGTAATCCCGTTCACGACTCCGCGAACTTCCATGCGTCGACGCACGCCTTTGAATGCGTTGAGTGCATCGATCGCAGCGCCTGCGGCCACGCCAGCGTGACGAGCCGCGGCAATGGCCGCGATAGCGTTTTCTACGTTATGACGGCCCAACAAGGACCAATCGACCGTACCCACAGACTTACCGCGATAGATCACCTCGAAGCGCGATCCATCGGCGTCACGTCGCGGCAACTTGGCGTGCCACTCGATATCTTCGCCGGCTTCCGAAGAAAATCGCTCGATGGGCGTCCAACAACCCATCTTTAAAGTGTGTTCGACATTGGCGTCGCCGCCATTGCTGATGACGCAGCCGTTCCGCGGCACCATGCGCAACAGCTGATGAAACTGCCATTGAATCGACGCAACGTCAGGATAAATGTCCGCGTGATCGTGCTCAAGGTTATTGAGAATGGCCGTGCGCGGACGATAGTGAACGAACTTGGCGCGTTTATCGAAGAACGCGGTGTCGTATTCGTCCGCCTCGACGACGAAGTGCATGCCTTCGCCCAAGCGGGCCGTGGCATCGAAATTTGCGGGTACGCCACCGACTAAGAATCCAGGCTTACAGCCAGCGTGTTCGAGAATCCACATCAGCATGCTGGTAGTGGTGGTCTTGCCATGCGTGCCGGCTACCGCCAGCACCCAGCGATTCTGCAAGACATGGCGCGCCAACCATTCCGGACCTGATGTGTAGGGAATCGCGCTATCGAGCAGCGCTTCGATCAGCGGGTTGCCGCGACTCATGACATTACCGACGACCACGATGTCGGGATTGAGCTTCAATTGCTCGGGGTCATACCCTTGAATCAGCTCAATGCCGAGCGCCTGCAATTGATCGGACATCGGCGGGTACACATTTTTGTCGCAGCCGGTCACTCGATGACCGGCTGCGCGCGCCAGCGCGGCAATGCCGCCCATGAACGTACCGGCGATCCCTAAGATGTGAATATGCATTGCTTGAAACTACTTTGCGGCGGCTTGCGGCGCAATCTCGACGAACACCGATGATACCGACTCGCTGGCGACCAGAATCGCAAACGCCAGAGCCATGCCCATCCCCAAGCCCGATTCCAATGCCTGCTGCAGGATTCGCCCGAAGAGGAGCAGCACCAGCACAACTGTCAACAACTGCCAGCTCGACAACAGAATCGAAATGCCGGGCATCGACAAGACGAACATCATTGCCAAATCGGCGATGCTCAGCAAAGCACCGACGCCTGTCAGGGCAATCATGGTCTGCAACCAGCGCGTCGACTTTCCGGCAATCGCCAAGAAAATCGCGACCATTGCGCTGACAACGCCGACGTGCAATGCGACTTGGAGGAGGGAGTTTGCGGCGTCGACTTTGAGTTGCAGCAGCTGGGCGAAGGAGATCAACGCATAACTTGCGGCGGTGATCGCCAGCACGCTTGCCGACGCCGGTACGTCTTGCGGCCCCTTGCGCCAGAAAGCGATGTCGAAGAACAACTGTAAAAATGCGGGCATGGACTGGGACGAGCAGAAATAACTGAACGATGACTCTCGATGCGAACGCCTTATAATGAGCAACCGCCGTCGCTGGCGATGCAACAAGATGCACGGCATTGTACACATCCACTCCCGCCTTCGTCGGCACCCAAGCCGAACTCACCGCGACGCTCAATGAGCTGCGGCGCAGCGATTTCGTCGCCGTCGATACGGAGTTCCTGCGCGAGCGCACGTACTTCCCAAAGCTCTGTTTGGTGCAACTAGCGACCGAGCACCATTGCGCGCTGCTCGATGTGCTCGCACTGCAGGACTTATCGGAGTTGTGGGAGTTTCTCTGCGATCGGTCGCGCACCAAAGTCTTCCACGCCGCGCGCCAAGATCTCGAAGTGCTGGCGTTGGCTCGCGGTGCGCAAATGAAGGTTGTTGTCGCTCCAATCGCGGGTCCCATCTTCGATACGCAGGTCGCGGCCGGATTCTTGAATCTGCCGGCGCAGATCGGGTACGCCGACCTAGTGCAGAAGCGCTTGGGCAACACGTTGGACAAGGGTCAAACGCGGACCGATTGGTCGCAACGCCCTTTGTCGACGGCACAGCTTCGTTATGCAGCGGACGACGTCATTTACCTCGTCGATCTCTATCGCAACCTCAAAGAAGCACTGCATGCTTTGCCGCAGATGCAGTGGATTGCCGAAGATGCCGCCGGTCTCGAGAATCCAAAACTCTTTAGCACCGATCCGCTCGACGCCTGGCAACGGCTGCGTGGCCTCGAGCAGCTGCAGCCCGAACAGCGAGCGGCCGCGAAGGCATTGGCGGAATGGCGTGAACAGCGCGCCATTCAGAAGGATCTGCCTCGTAGTTGGGTGCTATCCGACGATGTCCTGCGTTTGCTCGCCGAACGACTGCCGGCGACGCCCGAGCAATTACAGTCGATTCACGGTCTCGCGCCTGGATTGGCGGCAAAGCGTGGCGGCGAATTACTCGAACTCATTGCGGCGGCACGAACGAACGCAGCTTCGGAGCCGGAAGCAAAGGCTGCGTTCAAACCGACCCGCGCACAGATGAAGAGAGTCACGCGACTAATGGAAGCCGTGCGTGCGATGGGCACGGAGTTGGAAATCAGTCCGGAGTTATTAGTAACACGTCGCGAGGTGGAGCGCCTCGTCTACACGGGTCAACCGGGCAGCTTCATGCAAGGCTGGCGCGCCGATGTTGTCGGCACTCGTCTGATGGCATTGGCGCAGGAAATCCGCGAAGACGATTAACGCATTCGCGAATTTGGCGCTACTTCTTGCGCGCCGGTTTTTTCTTGGCGCCCGGCTTTGCCTTCGACTTTGAATTCGAAGGTTTCTTCGCGGCCTTCGCGACCGGTTTCTTGACGCCGGACTTCTTCACCGCCGCCTTCTTGGCGGCCGGCTTTGCCGCCGCGGCTTTCATCGGTGGAGGCGCTTTCTTCGCAGCGGGCTTGGGCGGCGGCGCGCTCACTTCGAGCTTCGCTACGGCGACTTTCGGAGCTGACTTCGGCGCTTTTGTTTTCTTCGGCTTCGGCGCGAGTTGTTTGCCTAGCGCAGCCGCTTCCATTCGCGCGAAGACTTTATCCAGTTCGCCTTCGCCCGCGATCGTGCGCAGCAGCCCGAGCTTCGAATAGTGCTCGATTAGCGGACGCGTTTGCGCTTCATAAACTTCCAATCGCTTGCCGATGACTGCTTCCTTGTCGTCGGGACGCTGAAACAATTCCGGCTTGTCTTCGTGACGGTCGCAATAATCTTGGCCCGGCGGCAACGACTGCACGTTGTAAACCGTCCCGCACTGAGGGCAGACGCGACGACCGGCGAGCCGCCCGACTAGCGTCGCGCGCTTCACATCCAGCAGCAACACGGAATCGATCGGCTGGCCGAGATCGGCGAGCAATACATTGAGGGCATTCGCTTGATCGCTGTTGCGCGGATAGCCGTCGAGAATAAATCCATTCGCCGCATCGGGGCGGCCCAATCGCTCGCGGATCAAGCCGAGCACGACATCGTCGGACACGAGCTGCCCCGATTCCATCGTCGCTCGAGCTTTGAGGCCCAGTTCGGTGCCGCGCGCGACAGCATCGCGCAACAAATCTCCGGACGAGACTTGGGGCACGCCGTATTTGGCTTGCAGTCTTTGCGCCTGGGTGCCTTTGCCGGAGCCCGGCGCGCCCAGTAATACGATACGCATCATTGTCTTCAGTCCTCTGTCCGACCATTGCGGTCAGTCTATGGCGATGGAAAACGTTGGCTCTTTATTGGCCCATGTCGACAGCCAATTCGATAGGAGTGGGCGGCCTATTCCAACGGGGCGCACAGTGTAC
>Ga0193752_1000646_pt1 | contig 32109 bp, 24 predicted proteins | sample H1c1metaG_FD_144924 | JGI IMG/M metagenome (GOLD analysis project Ga0193752, IMG submission 144924) | Soil microbial communities from a riparian zone of the East river system, Colorado, United States - H1c1 | ecosystem: Environmental > Terrestrial > Soil > Riparian zone | place: USA: East River... | reverse complement strand
CGGAAGTCGTCCTTGCCGGCGGCTTTCTGATCCGCGCAAAACGTGCAGTGATCCGTGGCGGTGGTTTGCAGGTTGCCGGACTGCAGGCCGCGCCACAGCGCGGTCTGATGTTCGGGCGCGCGAAACGGCGGGCTCATCACGTGGGCCGCGGCGCGGGTAAAGTCGGGGTCACGGTACACGGAATCGTCCAGCAACAAGTGTCCCGCCAGCACTTCGCCGAACACGCGCTGTCCTTCGTTACGCGCGCGCGCGATCGCCTCGAGTGCCTGGCGCGAAGAGACGTGCACGAGGTAGATAGGCACCTTGAGGACTTCGGCGATGCGGATGGCGCGATTGGCGGCTTCGCCCTCGACTTCCGGAGGGCGCGACAGCGGATGGCCCTCGGGCCCGGTGATACCTTTCTTATAGATGTCGTCCTGGAGGCGGAAGACCAGCTCGCCGTTCTCCGCGTGCACGGTGACGATGGCGCCGAGGGTGAGCGCCGTGGAGAAGCTGTTCACGAGCGTCTCGTCGTCGCACATGATGGCGTTCTTGTACGCCATGAAATGCTTGAAGCTGTTGACGCCGTGCTCGCGCACCAGCGTCGCCATGTCCGCGCGTACGCTTTCGTCCCACCAGGTGATGGCAACATGGAAGGAATAGTCCGCCACGGACTTCCCGGCCCATTCGCGCCACTGCCGGTGCGCATCGAGAATGCGCTGCTTCGGATTCGGGATCACGAAGTCGATGATCATCGTGGTGCCGCCGGCGAGGCCGGCCGCGGTGCCCGAGTAAAAGTCGTCGCTGGCCACCGTGCCCATGAAGGGCAGCTGCATGTGCGTGTGCGGGTCGATGCCGCCCGGCATCACGTACTGGCCGCCGGCATCGACGACTTCGCAGCGCGCTGGCGTCGCGATGCCTGCTCCGATCTCGACGATCTTGCCATCCGCGCACAACACGTCAGCCCGGAAGCTCTGATCGGCCGTGACGATGGTGCCGCCCTTGATGAGAACCGACATGCGACTACCTCAAGTTTGCCCGCTACGGCCGACTCTGCATGGCCCTGCGGCTGCCAATGTAATAGATGAGTCCGCCGAGGATCGAGCCCGTGAACCAGCCGTAAGTGTAGAACCACTTGAGCGCGCCCGTGGTAATCGCGATGAGCGTCAACGCCACGGGAATGAGCAATGCCACGAAGCCCGAAAGGTTCCACGCGGGGTAGGGGCCCGTGTCCAGATAGAGTCCGGGCAGATCGAAGTGCTGTTTTCGCACCACGAAATAGTCCACGACCATGATGCCGGCGATCGGGCCGAGCAGGCTCGAGTAGCCGATGAGCCAGTTCGAATACAGGCTGTCGAGACTGACGTTCGATTCGAGCCAGCCCATCCGCTTGAGCAGTTCCCAGCTCATCAGCACGATGCCGATGAGGCCGGTCAGCAGCACGCCCTTCTTTCGGTCGATAAATTTTGGCGCCACGTTCTGAAAATCGTTCGTGGGCGAGACGACGTTCGCTGCCGTATTGGTCGCCATGGTCGCAAGGATGATGATGATCATCGAGAGGATCACCCACATCGGGCTGTCGATGCGGCCGATCAAGGTGATCGGATCGGAAATCGTCTCGCCGACCAGCTGCGCGGAGGCGGACGTCATGACGACCCCTAAGCCTGCGAACATGAGCATCGTGAACGGCAGGCCGATGACCTGGCCGACGATCTGGCTCTTCTGTGACTTGGCGAAGCGACTGAAGTCCGGAATGTTGAGCGACAACGTCGCCCAGAAGCCCACCATCGCGGTCAGACCCGCGAGGAAATAGGCGAAGAACGACGCATCCGCTGGACGCTTGGGTGGCCGCGCGAGCAATTCGCTGATGGAAGCCTGCGGCCATGCCCAGATCAGCAGTCCCGCGCCGACTAACAACAGCAGCGGCGCCGCAAAGGCCTCGAGTCGCTTGATCGACTCCGAGCCGCGGATCACCACGCTGACGTTCGCGATCCAGAAGATGAAGAAGCCCAGGACTTCGCCGATGCCGCCGAGTGCTTTCCAGGAGTCGAACAGCGCCGACAGCAGCAGGTGCACGGCGATCCCGCCGAACAGCGTCTGAATGCCGAACCATCCGCAGGCCACCAGCGCGCGAATCATCGCCGGGACGTTGGAACCGACGATCCCGAACGACGCGCGCAGCATCACCGGAAACGGAATGCCGAACTTCGTGCCGCCGAACGCATTGAGAATGAGAGGGACGAGCACGATGACATTGGCGATGAACACCGCCCACAGCGCCTCGCCGACCGAAAGCCCGAAGTATGTCGTCAGCACGCCGCCTAAGGTGTAGGTCGGCACGCACACCGACATGCCCACCCACAGTGCGGCGATGTGCCAGGTGTTCCAGGTGCGCTGCGCTACTTTCGTCGGGGCAATGTCATCGTTGAAGCGCGAACTGGCAGCGACGTCCGCGCCCACCTCGAGCTCGTAGAATTCGCCGACCTGTACCGCGCGGCTTTGCGTGGACTGATTGGCCATCAGCCCTGCACCAGCGAGCCGTACGCATCCGGCCGGCGATCGCGGAAGAACTGCCACGTGTCGCGCACCTGCCGGATCATGTCGAGGTCGATCTCGTGCACGAGCAACTCGTCCTGGTCATAGCTCGCCTGGGCTTCGATCTGCCCGCGCGGATTGACGATGTAGCTAGACCCGTAGAACTCGCCCATCCTGGCGGCCCAGGGTTCTTCCTTGCCGACGCGATTGATCGCACCGATGAACACGCCGTTCGCGGCGGCCGAGGCCGGTTGCTCGAGCTCCCACAGATACTTGCTCAGGCCCGCGACCGTCGCGGAGGGATTGACGATGTATTCGGCGCCGTTCAGCGCGAGCGCGCGCCAGCCTTCCGGGAAATGGCGGTCGTAGCAGATGTAGACGCCGAGTTTCACGTAGGCGGTCTGGAACACCGGATACCCCAGGTCGCCCGGCTTGAAGAAGAACTTCTCATAGAACCCCGGATCGACCTGCGGAATGTGCGTCTTCCGGTATTTGCCGAGGTACTTCCCGTCCGCATCGATGACGGCCGCAGTGTTGTAATACACGCCGGTCATGGCTTCCTCGTAAACCGGGACGACCATGACCATGCGATATTTCTTTGCGTATTCCTGCATGAGCTTTACGGTGTAGCCATCGGGAACCGCTTCGGCCGCCGCGTACCATTTGCGGTCCTGGCTGGGGCAGAAATAGGGCTGCGTGAAGATCTCCTGGAAGCACAGCACCTGTACCCCGCTGGCGCCGGCCTTGTCGATGAGCGGCAGGTGCGCCTCGATCATCCGGTCCCGGATTTTTTCGGGGCCCAGGGACACGTCCCCCTTCAACCCCATCTGGATCAACCCACACTTGAGCTTTGCCATTCCCGACTCCCGAGCGCCTTGAACTGTTCCGGTTATAGGAACACGAAGCGGTATCTTACGGAAATCGACAGTAGTTGGTCTGCGGTTGCATCTGCAGATTGATCCACATACCTTCGCCGCAGGAAGAGCCGCAGTCACAACGGCTTAATGGGGGATACGATGAACAATCTTGCGCTTGCCGGTGCCATGGCGACTGCTCCTTCGACGGCCTTCGCGGAATTACGCGAACGTCCGCGTTTCTGGTTTCCGCTGCTGTTGTTGACCCTGGCCACCGCCGCCATCGTCTATTGGTATTACAGCATCGTGGACATCGACTGGCTGAAGGACATCATGGCCAGTAACGATTCGAAGATGCAGAAAATGCCCGAGGCCGAGCGCGCCGCGGCGATGGGCATGATGAGTCGCGGTCTGCTGCTGTGGGGATCGGTGATCGGCACTCTCATCTTCCTGCCGGTCGTTTTTCTGGTGACGGCGTTGTATTTCCTGATAGCCGCCAAGGTCACGAAGCTCCCCCAAGGATTCAAACACTGGTTGGCACTGGCCTGTTGGGGGTCGCTGCCCATGCTGCTGGGTATCGTCGTGTCGGCAATCTTCCTTGCCACGAGTGACACGTCGCAATTGAGCCCGGGCGTGTTGCAGCCGCTCTCGCTCAACGAATTGCTGATCCACCGGCCGACGGGGAGCCCCGGACAGGCATTCCTCGATGCTGTGAATATCCCGGGCTTTCTGGCCTGGGCGCTGATGATCATCGGCGTGCGCACCTGGAGCCAGCGCTCCTGGGCCTTCAGCGCGATCCTGGTCCTGATCCCGGCCGTGCTGATCTTCGGCATCTGGGCCTTCATTGCTTTCAAGTAGGCGCGTGCGATGACCCGAAAACAATGGATCGTGGTCGGCGTCATCGTTGCGCTGATCGTGATCCCGGTGGTGCTGAAGCTCTCGCGTGACGACACTAACAAGGTTGTCGACCTCGAACGCGTCACCACGCGCGCGCTGACGCCCACGGTGCTCGCATCCGGCTCCCTGACCTACGAGAGCCAGGTGACGCTGGCGCCGGAAGTGACCGGGCGCGTCAAGGAAATACTGGTGAAGGAGGGCGACCAGGTCACCCGCGATCAACTGCTGATGCGGCTCGACCCGGCCGCGCCGCGCGCGGCCATCGAACAAAGCAAGGCGCAGGTTCGCCAGTCACGGCTCAGAATCGAGCGCAGCCAGGTGGACTTCGATGCGCAAGGCATCGAAGTGAAGCGTTACGAGTCGCTACAGGCGAAAGGCATGGTCGACGTCAACAGCCTCGCAGAGCTCGTTTCCGCGCGTAATCTCGCGGAGGTGGACCTGCGCACCAGCCGCGAACAACTCTCGCAGGCGCAGGCGCAATTGAGCCAGGCCGAGGAACAACTCGCGAAGACCGAGATTCGCTCGCCGCTCAATGGCAAGGTGACGGCTATCTACGTGAAGGTGGGCCAGACCGCGGTACCGAGCTTCTCCGGAATCGCGGGCTCGACCCTGGTCGACGTCGCCGACACGACCAGCATCGATGCCGAGATCAACGTCGATGAAACCGACATCGCGCGCGTGAAAGTGGGCCTGGAAGCGCGCGTGGTGCCGGCGGCTTTTCCCGACAAGGTCCTGATGGGAAAGGTGGACCAGGTGGCCATCGCACCGCGCTTCGTAGTCGGGCAGAACAAGAACTACCCGGTCCGAATACGCCTGACGAACACCGCAGGAGTGACCTTTCATCCCGGCATGAGTTGTCGCGCCGAGGTACTCACGGGTTCCGACAGCGACGCCAAGGTTTTGGCGGTGCCGGTGCAATCGCTGCGCTACGAAGACAACCCCGACAAAGCCCCACGGGCGGAGAAATCGCTGGCGAGCGTGTTCGTCTTCGATGCGGGCCGCGCCAAGAAGCGCGTCGTCACCACGGGCACCGCCGATGACAGCTACATCGCCGTCACCACCGGCCTGAAAGAAGGCGAGCAGGTCGTCGTCGGGCCGGCGAAGACGCTGCTGTTCCTGCTCGACGGCGAGAAGGTGGGTATCAATGCCAGCGCCAAGCCCGCGTTGGCCGCGAAGTAGGATCGCTTGATCGAGCTGCGCGGCATCGGCAAGACGTACCAGATGGGCAGCACCGAGCTCATCGCGCTCGCCGACATCAACCTGCACATCGCGCGCAATGAATACGTGGCGCTCGTCGGTCCGTCGGGATCCGGCAAGTCGACCATGATGAATGTACTCGGCTGCCTGGACCTGCCAACCACCGGCACGTACACGCTCGACGGCGAAGCGGTCGCCGGCCTCTCCGAAGACCAGCTCGCGCGCGTGCGCAACCGCAAGATCGGCTTCATCTTCCAGAGCTACTATCTGATGCCGCGCACGACCATCGCCGACAATGTCGCGCAGCCGTTGATCTATCGCGGCGTCGCGCCCGCCATTCGACGCGAGCGCGCGAACGCGGCGTTGGCGCGCGTCGGTCTCGAAGCGCGCACTCTTCATATGCCCAACGAACTCTCCGGGGGCCAGCGGCAACGCGTGGCGATCGCCAGGGCGCTCGTCGGCCGGCCGGAAGTGCTGCTCGCCGATGAGCCGACGGGCAATCTCGACAGCAAGACGGCGCGCGAGATCATGGGCGTCTTCGGCGACCTGCACGCGGATGGCATGACCATCATCATCGTGACCCACGATGCGGCGGTCGCCGAGTACTGCCGGCGTGTAGTGCGATTGCACGACGGCCGCATCGTGGAAGATCGTGCGCAGACAGGCCCGGCGGTTGCGGCGAGTGCCTGACGTGAACAGCCCCACACGCGAAGTCGCGCCGATCGATGAAGGGAATCGGCTGCAGGCATTTTTCTACGCTTTGCAGGAGTGTGTGCGCTCGGCGCTCGCCAGTATCCGCTCTCACCGCATGCGCAGTTTTCTCACCATGCTGGGCGTCATCATCGGGGTGGCTTCGGTCATCTGCATCGTGTCGCTGCTGCAGGGCCTGACGCGCTCGGTGATGAACGAGTTCCAGGGGTTCGGCGGCAATGCATTGCAGATCAGGTCGGAGACCTCGCGCGAAGACTGGTTGATCGGAAAATGGAACCGGCTGCGGCCGGCCGATCTCGAGCTGGTGAAGTATCGCGTCGCGGGCATCAGCAACGTGACGCCCATGTCCGGGCTCAATCTTCCCGGCGGCGTGCGTTACGGCAGCAACACCACGGGCGCACAGGTCTTCGCCACCACGAGCTGGTTTCAGCTCGCCAACCAGTCCTATCCACATATCGGACGATTCATCACCGACAGCGACAACGACACACGGCGCCGCGTCGTCGTCCTCGGCGACAAGGCGCGCACCGATCTGAAGCTGCCAGAAGATCCCATCGGCACTTTCATCCAGGTGGGCGGTGAGTGGTTCAAGATCGTGGGTGTGATGGAGGCGCGCGGCGACCTCTTCGGGCAGAGCCTCGACAACTACGTCGTGATTCCTTTCGAGACCGGCCGCGCGCTCGCGGGCCCGGAGCGCGAGCCGGACATGGCCATCCTGCTCACCGTCGAAAACCTGGATGCGGTCAACGATGTCACCAGTCGAATCACGGCGCTGCTGCGCCGAGCGCACAACATCGGCCCGAAAGACACCGACGACTTCAAGGTCGAGACATCGCAGTCGATCACGCAGACCATCGAGCGGGTGTCGAGCACCATCACCGTGGTCATCTCCGCCGTTGTGGGGATCTCGCTGCTGGTGGGCGGCGTCGGCATCATGAACATCATGCTGGTGTCGGTCACGGAACGAACGCGCGAGATCGGCATCGCCAAGGCGCTCGGCGCGCCGCGCAGTTTCATCCTCATGCAGTTCCTGATCGAAGCGATGGTGCTCGCAGTGATCGGCGGCATCATCGGCATAGGATTCGGATGGTTGCTGGGTGTCCTCGCCGCGAAAATGATTCCGCACTTTCCACCGCCGGCGGTGCCGTGGTGGGCGGTCGTGGGCGCGACGGGTTTCTCAGCGCTGGTCGGAATGCTGTTCGGAATCCTGCCGGCGCGCCGCGCCGCCAACCTCGCGCCCATCGACGCGTTGCGCCACGAGTAACCCTGGGCGTCATCCGTGCGGAAACGCACCGACACTTCACCGGAGGGCGTGAGACAGTATGCGTATGAACGCCACGCTCCGGACCGAATTCGACGAGTTTCTCCACGCTCCGGTCGCCGCCGACGCCAGCGGCATGCCGCTGACGCTGCTCTCCGTGCTGGCGCGGCTGGGTTTCGATCCCTGGGATGAGGCCGCGAGCATTGCGAGCCTGTCCCACGAGTCGGCGCTGCAGAAGCTTGGCACACTGCTGGCGTCGGTGCCGAATGGGCCTGCGCCAGGCGCTGACACTACGACGATCGCAACGCGCCTGCTGGCTCTGCTGCACCGGTCGCCGAAGCGCCAGGCCGGATCGCCGGGAAAGATTTCTTCAGCCACCACCCCGATGCCGCCGAAGGGCGCCAGGCGCGCGCTCTACTACATTGCGGCGCTGCTGCTCTTCCTGATCGCCGGCCAGTGGGCGGTGTTGATCTGGCACGAGCAGTCTGCGGCGGACACGAGCTCGATGCCCATCTCCAGGTAGTTAGTCGATGACGGGTGGGCCGGCGCAACCTGATGCGGGTTCCGCGCGCGAAGTGTTCGGCGCGTTCCTGAACCTCGGGTTGATGTCATTCGGCGGGCCGATTGCCCACCTTGGATATTTCCATCGTGAATTCATCGAGCGGCGGCGCTGGCTCGACGAGGCGCAATACGGGCACCTCGTCGCGCTGTGCCAGGTGCTGCCAGGTCCTGCGAGCAGCCAGCTCGGTTTCGCGCTGGGGCTGATCCGCGCCGGGTGGTCAGGCGGCGTTGCGGCATTCCTCGGCTTCACCCTGCCATCCGCAGTGCTGTTGTTGGCGTTTGCACGACTCCTGCCGATGCTGGGCACGACCGCAGGCCAGGCGGCCATTCACGGATTGAAGCTCGTCGCGGTGGCGGTGGTTGCCCAGGGCCTGATGCTGATGGCGCGGCGGCTCACGCCGGACATTCCGCGACTGCTGATTGCGGCGGCCGCCGGCGCTCTCGTTGTCGTTGGTGCGTCCGCCGGCGCGCAGTTGTGCGCGGTCGGAATGGGCGCAGTACTCGGCATGTTGTTCTGTCGCCAGGCACCAGGCGCCGTGACCGCGGCATTCCCACTTCGCTATGGGACGCGTGCCGGATTCGCGTTCGTGATTCTGTTCGCGGTGTTGCTGGCGCTGACATTCGCCGCGGATCACGCCCAGGCACCATTGACGAAAGCTGCCGGCGCGTTCTATCGCGTCGGCGCGCTGGTGTTCGGCGGCGGCCATGTCGTACTGCCCTTGCTGCAGGAAGCAGTCGTTGCTCCGGGCTGGATCTCGACCAACGATTTCCTCGCTGGATACGGTGCGGCGCAGGCGGTGCCCGGACCCATGTTCAGCGTGGCCGCCTATCTTGGCGCTCGACTCGAGGGCGGGGCGGCCGGCCTCGCGGGCGCCGCCGTCTCGTTGCTGGCGATTTTCCTGCCAGGCCTGTTGCTGCTGGCGGGGACACTGCCGCTGTGGCAGGCGATTTCGCGCCGCGCAGCGGCGCTGAGTGCTTCCGCCGGAATCAATGCGGCGGTGGTCGGGTTGTTAGCTGCGGCGCTCTACGATCCGGTGTGGACCGGCGCGGTGCATGCGACCGTGGACTTTGTCATCGTGCTGGTCGGATTCACGCTGTTGGCAGCGACGCGGACTTCGGTGCTGGTCGTTATCGCCTGGTGTGTGTTCGCATCGGCGGCGCGCGCCGCGTGGTCGACTTAGCCCTCGATTCGGACGGGCTGTTTTTACATGCGAACCATTCTCAAAGACATGCCACTCTTATTAATAGCCGAACAAGCCAGCCAGCCCCCGCCGTCGCAGGTCGTTTGACCGCAACCGGGCATGGCAACGACCGCTCGCTGCGCGGCTATCATTCAAGCAACCATTTCTTCGGCAGAGCACCCCATGGACACCACCCGCCGCGATTTCGTCATCGGCACCGGCGCCGCGCTGGCCGCGAGCAAGCTGTCTTCAGTGTCCGCCGCCGCTGACACAGATGCCGCTGCAGAAACCCTGCTCTCGGCCTTCACCGAAGAGTTGCTGGTCGACTATCCCGAGAGTGCGACGATGCTGGGCATCGACAACGGCGCGCGTGCCGCGCTGAAATCGAAACTGTCGGACCGTTCCGCGGCGGGACAAGAGATGCTCGCGCAACGCGTGGCGCAGCGGATCGAGCGCATGAAGTCCATCGACATCACCGCGCTCGGTGACGCGGCGCGCATCGATGTCGATGTCATGCGCACCGCGCATGAATTCGCGATCGAGGGATTTGCGTTTCCGTACGGCGACGTCGCGCTGCTCAATTCACAATGGTCGTGGCGCAACGCGCCGTACGTAGTGGCGCAGAACACGGGCGCGTTTCTCGAGATCCCCGGCATGCTCGACGAGCAGCATACGGTCACGACGGCCCAGGAGGCGGACGCCTACCTCGCGCGTCTCGAGGCGTATGCGGGTCACCTCGATGGCGAAACCGGGCGTTTGAAAAGCGCGGCGGCGCAGAGCGTGATCGCGCCGGATTTCCTGCTGGACAAGACCTTGAGTCAGATCAAGCTCGCCCGCAGCGGCCACATCGCGGACTGGTCGCTCGTCACCTCGCTCGCAAAGCGCACGAAAGGGATGCCCGGCGACTTCGGCACGCGCGCCGCGAAGATCGCGACTGACAAGGTCGCGCCGGCGCTCGATCGGCAGATTGCCGAGCTCGAGGCGCATCGCCGCCGCGCGACCGGCGACGCCGGCGTATGGAAGCTGCCGCGCGGCGACGAGTACTACGCCTGGACGCTGCGCGCGGGCACGACCACTCGCATGACGCCGGATGAGATCCATCAACGCGGCCAGGAAGAACTGCGCGCGCTGCAGTCGGAGATGGATGGAATTCTCAAAGGCCAGGGCTTGAGCGCCGGCACGGTCGGCGACCGCATGACCGCGCTCGGCAAACAGAAGCGCTTCCGTTTCGAGGAGAGCGATGCGGGGCGTGCGAAGCTCATGAGTTTTCTCAACGCGCGCGTCGCCGACATGCGCACGCGCCTGCCGCGTGCATTTGCGACGCTTGTGCCGGGCAATTTCGAGATCAAGCGCATGGCGCCGGAAGTCGAGCCGGGCGCACCGGGCGCATACGGCGGACCGGGCACCATCGACGGCAAGGTGCCCGGCAAGTTCTGGATCAACATGCACACGATGAGCGTGTTCACCACGTACAACACGCCGACGCTCACGTATCACGAATCCATCCCCGGGCACGTCTGGCAGGGCGAATACACCTTCAAACTACCGCTGTCGCGCTCGCTGCTGGCGTTCAATGCCTATTCGGAAGGCTGGGCGCTGTACGCCGAGCAGCTGGCCAACGAGCTGGGCGTCTACGATATCGATCCGTTCGGGCGGCTCGGCTATCTGCAATCGATTGCGTTCCGCGCCTGCCGGCTGGTGGTCGATACCGGTTTGCACGCCAAACGCTGGACCCGGCAGAAGGCCATCGAGTGGTTCGCGAGCACCAACGGCTCGAGCGTCCCGGAGGTCACCGGCGAAGTGGATCGCTACTGCGCCTGGCCGGGGCAGGCGTGCGGGTACAAGGTGGGTCACAGCGAGATCAACCGCTTGCGAACCAAAGCGCAAACCGCGCTGGGCGCGAAATTCGATTTGCGTCAGTTCAACGACACGGTCGTGAAGGGCGGTGGTGTGCCGATGCTCACGCTGGCGCGCACGATCGATGCGTTCATTGCCCGCTGAGCCAAACTAGTTCGCGAACACGTAGCGCGGGTAAGTTCGCGCCGCTGCCCGGACCGCAGCGGTGTCGATCTCGATCGTGTGGAAGGGCGCGTCCTGCGAAGTCATCGCGAGCACGTCGCCGTCTGGACTGATGATCCAGCCGCGACCGCCACACGAGCCGTCCGGATGCACTCGATTCGACGACAGGCAGTAGGCGCCTGAACGGACGGCGGCCACGATTCCGGCGGACAGCCAGGTTCCAAACGTGCCGGAGCTCGTGGCGCGCGGGCAGATGACCGCATCGAGCCCCAGGGCCGCATACGCAGCATAGGTCTCGAGCGCCCACAGTTCCGTGCAGATATTCAAGGCGAAGGAAATACCGCCGGCGGTGAAACTCGGGAATTCCCGGTCTCCCCGGGCAAACCAGCGCGTCTCCCAGCCGCCCGTTTCATCGGGCAGGAAGTACTTGCGGCGCAGGGGCGCAGTCCCCGAACCGCGCGTCCAGATGAAGCCCTCGTTGAAGCATCTTCTGCCGGCCGCGGACGGGCGCGTGCTGACTACATGCGCCGCGCGCAGTTCATCGAGTCGCGCGGTCCAGACATTGGCGAGGGCGACGCCGTCCTCCCACTGTCGCGCGTCAAATCGATCGCGCTCCCACAGCGGCTCGATGAAGGCGAACTCCGGCAACAGCACGAAATCCGAACCGTGCGCCGTGGTGTGTTCGCACAGCCTTGCCCATGCATCGGCGAGGGGCCGGGCTTCGTGCGGCAATTCGCAGACGGTGACTTTCACGGCAACCAGATGCGCACCCGTGCCTCGGGTGCGAGATACAAACGCTGTCCGGGTTCAACGTCGAACGCGTCGTACCAGGCGTCCATATTGCGCACCGTCGCGACGCGAAAGATCTCGGGCGCGTGATCGGTGCCCGATTGCGAGCGCAGACCCTCGTCGGTGAACTTCACGCGCCAGGCGCGCGCAAATCCGAGGAAGAACTGCCGATCCTGCTCGCGCAGATAGGCCCGGTCCGTCGCACGGCTGCCGAGCACGCGGCGATGCGCCTCGAAGGCCGCGGCGAGGCCGGCCTGATCGGCCACGTTTTCAACCAGTGAAAGTCTGCCGTTGACCGATACGTCGGTAAACGGGTGATAGGCGGAAAACTGCTCAGCCAATGCGCGGCTCGCGGCGTCGTACCGCGATTTGTCCGCCTCGCTCCACCAGTGTGCATAGGCCCCGTGCGCGTCATAGTCGGCGCCCAGGGTGTCGACGAAGTGGCTGATCTCGTGGCCCATGATTGCGCCGATGGCGCCGTAGTTAGCCGCCGCGGAGGCGGCCGGATCGAACTTCGGCGGTTGCAGCAGGGCGGCGGAGAAGTTGTAGGTGTTCTGCAGGAAATTCAGCGACCCCATGGCGGACTGGGGCGTAATTGCCCATTCGTGCCGGTCGACCGGGCGATCGAGTCGTGCGAGGGCATTGCGATAGTTCCATTCCGCAATCCGCCGCAGGTTGCCGCTGGCATCGTGCGGGTCGATGCGCAGGCCCGAATCATCGGGCCACTTGTCCGGGTAGCCGACGCCAAAGTAGAGCGTGTTCAGCTTCGCCAGCGCCACAGTCCTGCTGGCGGGTGTCATCCACGCGGCAGCCTCGACGCGGCGCCGGAACGCGTCGAGCACATTCGCGAGAATCGCCTGCACGCTTGCCCTGGCGTCGACGGGAAAATACTTGTCGACGTAGAGTTTGCCGACCGCGAAGGGCATGAGCCGGTTGGTCGCATCGATGGCGCGCTGCGCGCGCGCAACGGTCTGCGGCGCATCGCTGGCGCGAAATGCCAGCGCTGCCTCGGCAAAGCGGCGCGGCAGTACCTCGGCGTAGCGCTCGATGAGGCGCATCCGTAGATAGTCCTGCCACACCGCGAGCGGCTCCGAGCCAATCAGTGCGGCGGCACCCTGGATGGCGGCCGGTTGCCAGGCCACAAAGTCGTCCTGCTGCGCGAGGCGCGCCGCGGCGAAAAATGCCGGCCAGTCCATGCCGGGTGCCAGGCGCGCAAAATCCTGGCGCGCCCAGTGTTGATCGGCATTGCGTTCGTTCGCGGATGCCTCGGGCGAGGCGTGACTGCGCGCAATCGCCGTCTCCAGCGCAAGGATTGCCGCGGCGCGTTCCGTCGCGCGCTCGAAGCCGGCGAGTTCGAGCATGCGCGAGATATAGCGCTGATAACGGTTGCGCAGCTCGCGCATCGACGCCGCATCGTCCAGGTACTGTGCGCGCGGGAGACCCAGTCCGCCCTGCAGAAGATAGGCGAAGTGCTTCGTCTCGCCATGGATCCCGTATTCCACGGCCAGTCCGAACAGGTGGCTGGAGGAGTACACGCCGAGATTCAGCGGAGCGACATCGGCCGGCAGGTTGGCACCGAGCCATCTCGCCAGCGCGGTCTTGTCATTTACCTGGTCGACGCCCTTCAACATCCGTGCAATGGGTATGAGGCCGCGCGTCTCGATGGTGGCCTCATCGAGAAATGCAGAATAGAAGTCCGCAACCTTGCGCCCGGATTCGTCCGCACGTTGCGTCACGGCCCCGGCAATGAGCGCGGCGACCTGCCGCTTCGTCGCCTCGTTGATCTCATCGCGTGCGCCCCAACGGGCCCGGCCGTCCGGAATGCGGGTTGCGGCGAGCCAGTCGCCATTGGCGTAGGCGAAGAAATCTTCGCCCGGTGCGATGCCGGTGTTCACACCCGGCTCAGGTGCCGCGGCCGCCGATAGCGCCAATCCCAGCGCCACCAGCAGACTTCTTTTGCCAGTCATGTCGAGAATGCTCCTGGAGGATGCCTGCTGCGTTGCGCACCCGAACGAGGGGATGGTAGGGGGTTCGGGCCCCGGCACCGCGCCGCGCGCCGACAGGTTTGGATCAAAATCGGACCTGGGCGTACTCTCGCGAACACGCAGCATTCGTTTCTGCTGCATGCTCCCGCCCGCCCCCTATGCCCAAGACCCATACACGCAATACGCCGATCGATCTGCTGTTCGTCATCGTGCCGCACGCGTTGCTGCTCGACATCGCCGGGCCCGCGGAGGCCTTCCGCCTGGCAAATCTGCGTTACACGGAGCGCAACCTGCCACCGCGATTTCGACTGCGTTTTGCAGGCACCAGCGCGAATCCGGTCACCTCGGTCGGGCTCACGCTGGGTGAGCTCGAGCCCTTGCCGCGCGCGTTGCCGTCACCGACCTGGGTCGTGCTCGCGGGCCAACCGAGCGTGCACGTGGAGCGCGTGACGCGGGCCATCGTCGACACCGCGGAATGGCTGAGCCGCACTTTGCGCGTGCCCCTCAATGCCACCGGATCCCCGCATCGACTGATCACAATCTGCTCAGGGACGTTGCTTGCCGCGCGCGCCGGTCTTGCCGACCACCGCCAGTGCACCACGCATCACGACTTGCTCGGCGCGCTGCGCGAGCTGGCGCCGCGCGCCAAGGTGGTGGACAACCGCGTGTTCATGGTTGACGGGCCGCTCGCCTCGAGCGCGGGGATCACCGCGGGAATCGACCTGGCGCTGCACCTGATCGCCGGCGAATGCGGCGAGGCATTGGCCGCAGGCGTCGCCCAGGACATGGTCGTGTACCTGCGGCGTTCGTCGCGCGATCCGGAGTTGTCACCGTTTCTCGCGCATCGGCGTCATCTGCATGCGGCCGTGCACCGCGTGCAGGATGCACTGAGCGCAAAGCCGGAGCGCGACTGGGACATGGCTGCGATGGCGTCCGTCGGTCACGTCACGCAGCGGCATTTGCTGCGGCTCTTTCTGCGCCACGCAGGCGTGTCGCCGCTGCAGTACCTGCGGGCGATACGCCTGGTGCACGCCCGCCAGTCGCTCGAGCACGGCGCGAGCGTCACGCGCGCCGCCGAGGTGGCCGGCTTCAACTCCGGGCTGCAGCTGCGCCGTGCGTGGAGCCGGCTATGGGGCGGTTCGCCGCGCGATGTGGAGCGGGCCGCGCCCTGACCACGTCCGCAGCCTGCTAAGGTTGCGGCGGAATTCCCGCGACCCTCAAGATAGCCGCGGCGATCGGGCCGGCCAGGCCGCCGAAGTGATGCCCGTCGCCGATCTGGCGCACGGTCACGCCCAACTTCTCGAGCTGTGGGCAGGTGCTGTCGTCTTCGCCCGCGCCTTCGATGCACAGTCGCGGCACGGCCGGCATGCGCGCAATCTCGGGCACCACGGGATCGCCTTTCTGGTCTGCGCCCGGCAGCCATTCACCTACGGTCACTTCATAGGTGGCGCCGGTCCCCAGGCCCAGCATGCTCACCGATGCGACGCGCCCACGAGTGGCGGCCGGCAGCCGATTGAAAACGAACGGCATCACATCGGCGCCGAACGAATACCCGACCAGCAATACGCGCTGCTTGCGCCAGCGCGCGGCGTACTGCTCGACGATGCGCGTGACGTCGGCGGCGGTCGAATCGGCGTTGCGCGCGTGCCAGAAATATTTGAGCGAGTTCAGACCGACGACGGGAACACCATGCGCCGCGAGTTCTGCTGAAACGCTCTGATCGAGGCCGGCCCAGCCGCCGTCGCCGGAGATCATGACGGCGAAGGTGTCACCTTCCTGCGCGGTCGCGGGCACCTCAGTGAGTGGCAGATCGCTGAGCGAGTCCGGGTCGACCGTGGTCGGAGCGTCGGGCGCGTCGGCGGTGTCGGCGACCAGCATGGCGCGGTAGTCCTGCCGCACGCGCGGCCACCAGCCGTCCGTCGGCGTCAGGTCGTGCGTTGCCTTCGGCAACGCGATGAGTCTGGCGTGCGGAATCGCACCCGCGAAGCTGCGCGTCTGGGCGGCCGTGCAGATGGTGTCGCGGTCGCCATGCACGATGGTCCAGGGAAACGCGAGCTGCGGATCCGGCTGCAAGGTGACCTCGGTCGATTTCGCGATGGGCAGGTAGCGCAGCCCCGCGCCGGGACAGAGCGCCGCGCCGGCGGAATCCATCTGCGCGCAGAAGCTCAAAGACACGCCGCCGGCGAAAGTGCCGCGCGGCGCCTGCGCGAGCGTCGCATAGACGATCGAAGCGCCGGCCGAATATCCGAACAATGCCGGGCGCAGATAGTTAGGCAACTTCTGCGCCCATTGCAGGTGCTGGCTCAGGGCCTCGACGTCGCCCGCCATGAAGACACAGTGTGGCGCGTGCCGCGGTCCCTTGGGCTTTCTGGGCGCGATCGACTCGATATAAACGGTGCTGTCGACGCCAGCGACGAGGAAACCTTCACCCGCGAGACGCCGCGCGAAATCGGCAACGCCGCCTTTCCAGCCGCCGTCGCCCGAGAACAGCAGCGCAACATTGGTGGGCGCGGTCTTCGGACGGAACACGTAAACGACTCCGAAACGACCGCCGTCGAGAGTGGACTCCACCACCGACAGCAGTGGTTCCGCCGCGCGCGCTGGCGCGCCGGGAAGCATCGTGAGCAGGGCGCTCGCCGCCAGCAGGCGCAGTGGATTCATCCAGGACTCCTTAACGCATGAAGACCCGGCGTGTTCCGCCGGCGATCAAAGTTGTGACTTCCATCAGCACGCGGGGCAACGCCAGCCCGCCGGGGCAGGCGAGATAGCGTGGGCGCCACTCGGGTTCGAACTTCTCCTTGTAGCGGCGCAGCCCGTTGAAATTGTAGAAATGCTCGCCGTGACGATAGAGAAACGCCGCCATGCGGTTCCACACCGGCGCGAATTCGCGGTCCTGCATGCCCGACAGCGGCGCCATCCCGAGATTGAACCAGCGAAACCCGCGCTCCTTGCCCCACAACATCGTCGAGATGAACAGGTAGTCCATGAGATTGCGCGACACCGAGCTCGCATGGCGCATCAGGTCCACCGACAACTCGCTGCCGCTGCCGGTCGCCCATAGATTCGCGAAGGCGACGATCCGGCCGTCGATCCGGACCACGGCGCAGGGAAAGTTCGCCAGGTACGTGGCGTCGAAACAGCCGAGCGAAAAGCCCTTCTCGGCGATCGCCTTTGCCGCCAGCCATTCGTCCGAGATTGCGCGCAGCTCGTCCATGCGTGTGCGCACCTCCTCGGCCGGCAAAACCTCGAACGTGCAGCCTTCACGCAGCGCGCGCCGGTGGGTCTGGCGCAGATCGGCACGCTTCGGGCCATCCAGACTGAACGCGCTTAAGGCCACGCGCGCTTCCTCGCCGAGCTTCGACAGCGAAAAACCGCTGTCGAGATACAGCGGCAGGTTCTCGGTATTCACCTGGTAGAACACCGGCCACGCGGCGAAGCGGTCGCAGGCATTGCGGAATTCCCACACCAGCAGCTCGCGCACGGCCGGAGGACCGACCGGATCGCCCATGGCGACCCAGCATTTCCCCACCGGCTGGAACATGACGAACCCGGCATCGCCACCCGCAAACAACAGCTTCTTGTCGCCGAGCAGCGCGAGATTGGCGTTCGTATCGTCGGCCTGTGCAATCGCGGCGCGCGCACGGTCAAGCGTGGCGGCGTCGGGCAAGGGCAACTCGGGTGGCGCGGGGCGGATCAGCTTCCAGGTGGCGAAGGCGCCGGCCAGCACGATGACGAGCACGCTGGCGCGGAAGACGCGCGGCGTATTGGCGTGGAACGCAAACTGCCACCACAACTGCTGGGAATATTCGCTGTTGCGCGCCGAGAAAAGCGCCAGCGAGACCGACGCGACCAGCGCCAGCGTGATCGCCAGGGTCCACGGCAGCGAGAAGGACTCTTCGAGCAACGCGGCGCGGCGCGTGAAGCGGCCCCTTGCGGCGCGTAGCGCGATGAGGATGGCGCCGAGCAGCAGCGCCTCTTCGTAGTCGAAGCCCTTGAACAAGGAGGCAACGATGCCCGCGATCAGCAGCACCACCGCAACGTGCCAGGCCGCATCCATGCGCCGCTGCAGTCCGCGCGCCAGCAGCAGCAACGCGACGCCGGCGGCGCTGCCGACCAGATGTGACAGCTCGAGCAGCGATAGCGGCACGAGATGCCGCAGCACGTGCAGCCGGGCATCGGCCGCGGGTGTTGCGCCGGAGAACAGCAGCACCACGCCGCACAGGAACACGGCCGCGGCCAGTGCCTGTGGCGTCACGGCGCGCGCCCAGGCGCGCAGCCACGTCGTGGCGCTCATGAGGGCGGTGCGCTGCAGCCACGCCTCGCGCAGCGCGACGACGGCGAGCGCCAGCGCGAATGGCAGTAGATAGTAGATGGCGCGATAGGCCAGCAGCGCCGAGAGCGCCAGGTGCGGCGGCACCCCCGGCAACAGCAGCAGCAGCACCGACTCGAATACGCCGAGTCCGCCCGGCACGTTGCTCACGACGCCGGCTGCGAGCGCGATCAGGTACAGCCCGAGAAAGATGCCGAAATTGGGCGTCGCGTCGGGGGGCAGCAGCACGTAGAGCACGGCCGCAGTAACGGCGAGATCGACGCTCGCGACGACGATTTGTCCTGCGGCGAGGCGCGCGCCGGGCAGCCGCAGCTGCCAGCGCAGGATGGGCACGGGCGCGCGACGCGCCAGGTTGAGGATCAACCAGGCCACCACGAGACCCGCTGCCAGCGCGCCGACAGCGAGTACCGCGGACTCGCTCATGTGCAGCACCGCCGCGGCGCGCGGCGCTTCGAACAGCAGCGACCCGCCTAACAACAGGCTCGTGCCGAGCGCGAACGTCAGCGTGCAGAACGCGATGATCTGCGCGATCTGTCCGGTGCTCAACTTCGCGCCCGCATACATCCGGAAGCGGATCGAGCCGCCGGAGAGCGCCGTAAGACCGACGCTGTGACCTACGGCATTGGCCGCGAACGAGGCCGCGGCCGTGGTCGTCCAGAGCACCTTGGCGCCGACGTACTGCAGCGCGAGCACGTCGTAGAAAATGAGCAGCAGGTAGCTGACGATCGTCAACACCAGCGCGGCGAGCAAGGCCTCGAGCGGAATGGCTGTCATGCTCGCGAGCACGTCGTTCCAGGCGTATTCGCCGAGCACGTGCTGAATCATCCACACCGCCGCCACGAACAGCACGACGCCCGCCGCCACCGCCGCGCCGTGGCGCAGTCGGCGATTCATGGTCGAGAGGGGTGCCGTGGGCTCCAAGAGCATTGCGCAGCGTAGCGCGCCGCGGGCCGCCAGCAAATTAATCGTCTGCAACGAATGCTGGGCTCGGGTTGCCTGGCCACGATCCTGTCCCTGGGCCAGATGCCCGCGGGTTGCGCGGCTGCGTGCCAAGGGGCATCGTGTCTTCATGGTTGGTGACGGAATCAGGAACGGCGCGATGTTCGTCAAGACATGATCGCGCTGCTCGAAGGCTATCGCGCCGGATTGCTCGGGCGCGCCCATTGGAGCAAAAACCTGGTCGCGGGCGTCGTCGTCGGCATCGTCGCAATGCCGCTCGCCATGGCGTTCGCCATCGCCTCGGGCGCCACCCCGGCGCAGGGTCTGTACACCGCGATCGTCGCGGGCCTGGCAACCTCTTTGTTAGGCGGCACGCGGGTGCAGATCTCCGGCCCGACAGGGGCGTTCATCGCGGTGCTGGCCGGAATCACCGCGCAGTACGGTATCGCGGGATTGCAAGTGGCCACGCTCATGGCGGGCGTCATCCTGCTGGGGATGGGTCTTGCGCGCCTCGGCAGCATCATCAAGTTCATCCCGAGTCCGGTGATCGTGGGCTTCACCGCGGGCATCGCCATCATCATCTGGGTGGGCCAGTGGAAGGACTTCTTCGGCCTCTCGCCAGCGGCGAGCGGCGTGCATTTTCACGAGAAGCTGCTGGCGTTGCTGGCGGCGTTCCCGACCCTGAACGTGGCTACGACGGCGATCGGCGCGCTGACACTCGCGACGCTCATCGTCGGCAGCCGCTGGCTGGCGCGTGTCCCCGGGCTGCGGCACGTGCCGGCGCCGCTGCTGGCCATGCTGCTGGCGATGGCCGTGCAGGCCTGGGGCGATTTCACCGGGGTCGCCACGATCGGCAGCGCGTTCGGTGGCATTCCGCGCGCGCTGCCGCAATTCGCGTGGCCGCAGTTGTCGCTGGCGAACGTGCTGCAGCTGGTCGGGCCGGCCTTCGCCATCGCCTTGTTAGGCGCGATCGAGTCGCTGCTCACCGCGGTGGTAGCCGACGGCATGACCGGCACGCGGCACGATTCCAACCAGGAACTCATCGGGCAGGGCGCGGCGAACATTCTCTCGCCGCTGTTCGGCGGTTTTGCGGCCACCGGAGCGATCGCGCGCACCGCCACCAACATCCGCAACGGCGCCACCAGCCCCATCGCCGGCACGGTGCACGCGGTGTTCCTGCTGCTGGTGATCCTGCTGCTGGCTCCCTGGGCCGCACACGTGCCACTCGCCGCGCTGGCGGCCATTCTCTTCTACGTCGCGTGGAACATGGCCGACCTGCCGCACTTGCGTCAGGTGCTGCGCACGGCGCCGCGCGCCGATCGCCTGCTGCTGGTGATCACGTTTGCGCTCACGGTGTTCGTGGACCTGGTCGTGGCGGTCAACGTCGGCGTGGTGCTTGCTTCGCTGCTGTTCATGCGCCGCATGGCGGAATCGGTGCGCGTGCGCGAGCAGCCGTTCGACGACGGCGCCGGTGAGGACGTCGTGCTGCCGCGCAGCGTGCTCGTGTATCGCATCGAAGGGCCGTTCTTCTTCGGCGCCGCGGAAAAGCTCGAGAGTACTCTCGAGCGCGTGCAGCTCGGCGTCGAAACCATGGTCATTCGCCTGGGGAGCGTCCCTTTCATGGACGCCACCGGCCTGCACACGCTGGAGGAGATCGTGCGGCGTTTTCAGCGCCGCCACGTGCGCGTGATGCTGTGCGGAATTCACGACTCGTTGCGCGAAGCGCTCGACGATTCGGGAATCCGCGCGCTTGTGGGCGATGACAACATCTGCGCGAGCATGGTCGAGGTCGCCGCGAAAGTGCGTAGTTAGGCATGTGCGGGAAATCGGTCCCGACTCGCGGATTCCGGGGCGCCGCATTGCTCGTCGCCATCACCGGGTTCATCGCCCTGCGCGTCACGGCCGCGCCGGTGGATGGTCCGTATGTGCTGCGCGGTGCCGACGGACAACTCGCAGCGTGGACGCTGGAGTGGACCCACGACAGTGTCGCCAAACACGTGCAACCGCTCGTGCCGGGAGCGAAGTTTGCGGTGCCTGCAGTCGGTAGTTTGCCGGCATTCCAGGTAACACTGCGCATGCCGGCTGACAACGCGCCGAACTCCGTCCCGCTCGCGGTTTCCGTGCCACTGTTCGTCGTCGCGGACACGCACGGCGAATACGAAATCCTGGTCGACATGCTGCGCGCGCATCGGGTCGTGAACGCCAGGCTCGGCTGGGGTTTCGGCCGCGGCCGGCTGGTCGTGCTCGGCGATGTGTTCGATCGTGGCGCGAATCAGCTCGAGATCCTGTGGCTGTTGTACGAGCTCGAAGCGCAGGCGCGCAAGGCCGGCGGCGGCGTGCAGTTGGTGCTCGGCAATCACGAGCTCATGGTGATGCGCGGCGATCTGCGCTACATGAACCCGAAGTACGCGAAAACTGCCGCGGCGCTCGGTGTGCCGTCGTACTCGCTATTGTTCGATGCCGGCAGCGTGCTCGGACAGTGGCTGCGCACGCGGCCTGCAATGCTGAAGGTCAACGACATGTTGTTCCTGCATGGCGGAATTTCATCTGCGCTCGTCGAGCGCAAGCTGTCACTCGTCGAGATCAACGATGGCGTGCGCGCCGCGTTGAATGACCGGCCGCCATTCAGTCCGGCGGAGCGCGCACGGGTCGAATTCCTGATCGGCTCGGATGGTCCACTCTGGTATCGCGGCTATTTTGCGGAGCGTGGCAACGCCGCCACGGCGACGATGGCCGATGTCGATGCGTCGCTGGCGTACTTTGGTGTACGGCGCATTCTCGTCGGTCACACCATCGTGCCGACGATCACGCGGCTCTATGACGGCAAAGTCATCGCGGTGCAGGTCTATCCCGGGCATGACGACGCCGGTCGCGAACACTTCGAAGCGCTGAGCATCAGGAACGGGAAACTGATGCGCGCGTTGCCCGACGGCAGCACGCAGCCGCTGACGACGCCCTAGCGTTTGTCTTCTTCGTCTTCGGTCTCGGCGCTGCCGCCGATTCGGAGGCCAATCCCCATTCCGGCGCCGGCGCCCGCCGCCGCGCCTCCGCCCATCCCGCCGCCTTGTTTACCGCCGGCCTCGCGTTCACCGCCTTCACCTTTTCCACCACTACTGCGTATCGCGCCCGGACGCGCGGGACCCTGTTTCGGAATCGATACGTCGGCGGGCATCGGATCCAGGTCGAGCACTCCGCGGATGAAATTGCGCAGCGAGACCACCAGATCCGCAGTGTGAACCGCGCGACCGGCGGCAAGCTCGGTCGCCGCCGCGGCCGCCAGCCGCACCTGTTCTTCGGTGCCTAACAAGATGATGTCCGACAGCGCTGCCTCGACGGCGTCGCGAATTCGCCGCGACCGGTCGGAACCTTGCAGCTCGCTCTCCGCGGCGACGATCTCCGGCGCGTTCATCGCATCGGTATCGGGCCTGTGCCGCAGATCGCGCAGGTGAGTGGGGTCGACGGCAAGATTGCCGGTGAACGACCCGCCCAGCGTTTTGTAGGCGGCGATCAGTGTGCGCAGCCGTTCGTTGATCTGCCGGTTTTCGCGTTCGCGCCGCTGTTGCATGGTCTGCATCACGAGCAGGCGGATACCGACTCCCAGCAGGGTGATGACCGCGAGCCCGAGGAGGGTCGACAACAGACCCTGCCAGGAACTGAAATCCAGATTGCGCATGACGCAGACCATAACTCATCGCTGCTGCTGCTGCCCCGCTGGAAGCACTCGTTGATACGTCACAGGTGGTTAGGTCGGCTGACGCTGGTAAGGCACCCGGCCGCTGTCGATCCACGGCTGACTCCTACAAAGGCGCGCGTGTTTACCTTGTAACGGGGAACGCACACGTTCCCTAACGTCGTTCGCAACGCTGCAAACAAATTGCGAGTGTTCCCATGAGAATCAGTCGATACATTTTCGCGCTGCCCGTGTTAATGCTGTTGTCGCTCAACGCCTGCAAGGTCGGCCCGACGGATCGCGGCCCGGCCGCTTCTCCCGCCTCCAGCATGGGACCGAATCCCACGCTGCCGGAGCCCAACAAGAAACTGATTCCCGTCGTGCAGGTGGCGGAGGCCAAGGGCTGGCCGCCCGGCATGAAGCCGACGCCCGCGGCCGGGCTTGTTGTCAACGCCTTCGCGAGCGGTCTGGCGCATCCGCGCTGGCTGTACACGCTGCCCAATGGCGATGTGCTGGTCGCCGAGTCCAACGCGCCCGAACGGCCCGACGAGGGCAAGGGCGTGAAGGGCAAGGTCATGAAGAATATGCAGGGGAAAGCCGGCGCCGGCGTGCCTTCGGCAAATCGCATTACGCTGCTGCGCGACGCCGACGGCGATGGCAGTGCGGAGCTCAAGACCGTACTTCTCGACCAGCTGCATTCGCCGTTCGGCATGGCGCTGATCGGTGGCGACCTGTACGTAGCCAACACGGACTCGGTGATAAGGTTTGCGTATCGCGCGGGGGAGACGAGGATCCTGACGCCGGGAACGAAGTTGACCGACCTTCCGGGCGGAACGCGCAATCATCACTGGACCAAGAACATCATCGCCAACAAGGAAGGCACGAAGCTGTATGCGACGGTCGGTTCCAACAGCAACGTCGCCGAGAACGGCATGGAAGTGGAAGAAGGGCGCGCGGCGATCTGGGAGATCGATGTCGCGACGGGCGAGAAGCGGTTGTTTGCCACGGGCCTGCGCAATCCGAATGGCATGGCCTGGGAACCCGAGTCGGGTGAATTGTGGACCGTCGCCAATGAGCGCGACGAGCTCGGCAACGACCTGGTGCCGGACTATCTGACCTCGGTGAAGCAGGGCGCGTTTTATGGCTGGCCGTACAGCTATTACGGCCAGCATGTGGATGCGCGCGTCGATCCGCCGCGTCCGGACCTGGTGTCGAAGGCCGTGCCGCCCGACTACGCGCTCGGTGCGCACGTCGCGGCGCTGGGGCTGGCTTATGCCGGCGATGGTGCGCTGCCCGCGCGCCTGACCAATGGCATGTACATCGGCGAGCATGGTTCCTGGAATCGCGAGGTGCCGGCCGGATACAAGGTGGTCTTCGTGCCCTTCAAGGGCGGCAAGCCCGCGGGGTTGCCGGTCGATGTGCTGACGGGTTTCGTCAGCCAGAAGGGTGAGGGGTTCGGCCGCCCGGTCGGTGTTGCGATCGACAAGCAGGGTGCGCTGCTGGTGGCCGACGACGTCGGCAACGCCATCTGGCGCGCGGTGTCGCAGTAGAGGGGACACTCCTGGTTTTTGTTGTCAGGAAGCCACGCCAATACTGATCGCTGACTGTTAGTACCCCGGCGTGGCTTCCTGACAACAAAAACCAGGAGTGTCCCCTCTAACTACTTCTGCGCCAGCGCCTCGTCGAGCATCTTCACCAGCGCATCGCGGTCGTAGCTGTACGGGTGACGCTCATTGAGCTGGACCAGCTGCTCGACCTGCTTGCGGATGGTGACCTGCGCCTCGTTCTGATCCGGCGTCACCAGGTAGCGGCGCTTGGGCGTCGTTTCGAACAGCGCCAGCATGATCGCGTCGGACACCTCATCGGGTTTCTTGTACTTGCTGCGATCGGTGAACGTGGTGGTCACGCCGGTGCGCTTGGTCGCGCTGGCACCGATCGCGGAATCGAAATTGCCGGGCTCGACGATGTTCACGATCACACCTTGCGGCGCAAGTTCGACGGCGAGCGAATCGGTGTATGCCTCCATCCCGTGCTTGGTGATCGAATACGCGTTCAACCGCAGCGGCGCGAGAATTCCCGAGATCGACCCGATGTTCGTGATGCGTCCCTTCGAAGCTAACAACAAGGGCCGGAACGCCTGCACCATGCGGAACGGGCCATACACGTTCACCTGCATCATGAGATCGAACTCCGCCATGCTGAGGTCGGCGGTCGGCCCCGGTGTTGCGACACCGGCGTTGTTCACCAGGCCATAGAGCCCGCGCCCCGCCTTGGTGACCGTTTCCACCGCCGCATCGACATCGGCTTGCCTGGTCACGTCCAGTTTGATGGCCTGGACGTTCTTGATCTTGTTGAGCGCCTCGAGATCGGCATCCTTGCGCGCGCCGGCGTAGACGAAGTAGCCCGCCGCCGCCAGCTTCTCGGTGACGTTGCGGCCGATACCCGTGCTGGCGCCGGTCACGAGCACTGCCTTGGCTGGCGGCGTGTCGGCGGCCCGCGCCGGCGCAACGAGCAGTGGAGTTACGACTGCGAGCAGGGCAAAAGCGGTGAAACGCATGGACAGCCCCTTTTGTTAGAAGGGGCATGGTACATCCGCGTGGCGCTAGTTGGCCCCCCGCGCCGGCAGGAACTTGCTGTTTCGCAGCAGTCCCGCCGAGATCAGCGAGATGAGCACTCCGACCGGGAACATCTCGACGAAAGTGATCGGCATGCGCACCAGCGGGTTGGCATACATCTTCGCGAAGCTCTGCGCATCGGTGACGGCCTGCTGGATTTCCGCGGGAGAGGCATTCTTGGCTTTCGCGGCTTCGATCATCGCGTTCGTGTAGAAGCGGGCGAAATCGAAGTCGCTGAACGCCAGCGAGATCTCCCAGGCGGCGACGTAGAACAAACAGGCCACAGTGCTGATCCCGAGCCCGACGCCCAGGGCCGGCAGGAAGCGGATGACGCCGCCCAGCTTCTTGTCGCGGTACTGCTTGACCCCGAGGAACACCGCGGTCAGCGCCACGATCATGATGGCGTATCCGAGCAGCAGGCTTTCTGCGAGCTCGCCGCGGACCAGCATCTGCCAGAGCATGGGAATGGCGACGATGAGGCCGGCGATGATTCCGTAGCGGACGATCGATGAAGTCATGGAGCACCTTGTGGTTCTGAACGTGGGCGCATGAAACGCGTCGCCCCAGCTCTCGGGCAATCGCCCGAAGGGGTGATTTGGCCAGAATCGTCCGAAAAGGGCACGCTTCAGCGAATCATTCCGAGCTCACGCGCCCGCAGGATCGCCTCGGTGCGGCGCGCCGCCTCGAGCTTGGTGAACAGATTCGCGACGTGCGACTTCACCGTGTTCGGCGAGACCGCGAGCTTGTTTGCAATCTGTTTGTTGGAGTTTCCCGCCGCGAGCAGCCTGAGCACCTCGAACTCGCGCTCGCTTATCCCCAGGCTTCGCTGCGCCTGGACGTTGGGTGTGAAGGGCTCCTGGGGAGCCGAACGGAACAGGCGCCGGCCCACCCAGACCCCGAGCCCGAGGAACAACACCGCGACCAGGGCCGCATAGGTTTCCACGGCGTGGCTGCGCACCAGGAACTGGAATTCCAGCCAGCGCAAACCGAAAGCTCCGGCCGCCAGCAGCGCGCCGTACACGAGGACCGTCCGCCACATGGCGCGACTGTAGCAAACGAAAAAGGCCGACCTACATCGGCATTGGGATGAGGGGCTGCGGGGGCACCACGCGGACACCGCGCGACGTGGCCGACACGCGCTTCGAAAAACCCGGTGGCTTCACCACGAGCACATCGCAAGGCAGGGAATTGAGCACGCGCTCTGCGGTGTTGCCGATGAATACGCGCTTCAGTCCCGAGCGCGAAACGGCGCCCATCACGACGACGCCCGCTTTCACGGCGCGCGCGGCTTTCGGAATGGCGTCTACCGGATCGCCCGACATGAGATGACGGCGCGCGTTGGAAATCGCCGCGTTCCTGGCGAAGCCGCTGAAGTCCTTGCGATTCTGTTCCTTTTGTTGTTCGTACGAAGCCGCTAGCAAAGCGGCATCCATCGCCGGGTCGCCCAAGGTCAGGCCGACGAAGGACGGGTAGTTTGCATGCATCAGGTGCAGTGCGGAGCGCGTTGCCTCGGCCAGGCGGCCGGCCTGTGCAATCACTTCGCGATCGAGGCCCGAAGGTTTGGAGTGGGCGTGTGAAGGATCAACCGCCGCGAGCACCGGGGCGCGGCCCCAGGCCTTCGTGTTCTTGAGCAGCAACACCGGGACGCGACTCGTACGCAGCAGCTCCCAATCGGTGAGATGAATCAGCCAGGGGACCGTTCTGCGACCCTGGTGACATTCGGCAATGATGAGGTCCGCGCGAAACCGCGTGGCGGCGCGCACGATGGCTTCGTGCGGCGGAAAATCCCATTCCGCGGCGCGGGTGGCGACGACTCCTTCCCGGGCCGCGCTCGCCACGAGTTTGTCGAGCCGCTGCCTGGCAAGTGTGCTTGCCTCGCGTTTGATCTCGCCCAGGGATGTACCGGTGAGCGGCTGCACGTCGAGCAGCACTGGAGTCGAGAGCGCATGAAACAACTCGATCGAGGCGTCGAGCGTGCGCGCAATGCGTATCGCCTTTTCGACTCCGGGCTGGCGGCGCGCGTGCGGATCCTTGACGGCGACGAGAATCCTGTGAATCGCTTGCATGGTTTCTCTCCTCGGGCTCGTCATCCTGCGGCCGTTTCGATCCATCGCCACTCCCGAATCTCCGGCATGTCCTCGCCGAACTGGCAGATGTGCCGCTTGTGCGCGCGCAGCTTCTCGCGCAGCTGCTCCTGGACCTCGATGCCGCGGTCGCCGGTGCGCGGCAGCCGGTCGATCGCGCGGATGACGAGGTGAAAGCGGTCGAGTTCGTTGAGCACGGTCATGTCGAACGGCGTCGTGATGGTGCCTTCTTCCATGTAGCCGTGGACGTGGATGTTGTCGTGATTGTTGCGCCGGTAAGTGAGGCGGTGGATCAGGGCCGGATATCCATGGAATGCGAATATCACCGGAGTGGCGGTCGTGAAGAGCGAGTCGAACTCGAGGTCGCTGAGGCCGTGCGGATGCGCGGAGTGTGGCTGCAGCTTCATGAGGTCGACCACGTTGACGACGCGCACTTTCACCTCGGGCAGGTGCTCGCGCAGGAGGGCGACCGCTGCGAGCGTCTCGAGCGTGGGCACATCGCCGCAGCAGGCCATCACCACATCGGGCGTCATGCCGTGGTCGCTGCTGGCCCACTTCCAGACACCAATGCCCGCGGTGCAATGCAGTTCGGCGGCCGCCATCGGCAGCCACTGCGGCGCGGGATGCTTGCCGGCGATGACCACGTTGACGTAGTGCCGGCTGCGCAGGCAATGGTCCATAACTGACAGCAGGCAATTCGCATCCGGCGGCAGATAGACGCGTACCACGTCCGCCTTCTTGTTGACGACGTGATCGATGAATCCCGGATCCTGGTGCGAGAAGCCATTGTGGTCCTGGCGCCAGACGTGCGAAGCGAGCAGATAGTTGAGCGAGGCGAGCTTGCGACGCCACGGCAATCCGGCGGTGACCTTCAGCCACTTGGCATGCTGGTTGAACATCGAATCCACGACATGGATGAAGGCCTCGTAGCAGTTGAACAGGCCGTGTCGTCCGGTCAGTAGATAGCCCTCGAGCCAGCCCTCGCATTGATGCTCGCTCAACATCGAGTCGAGTACGCGCCCCGTGCGCGCCAGATGATCGTCGCCCGAGCCAGCTTCCGCGTCCCATTGGCGATCGGTCATCTCGAACATCGCGCCGAGGCCATTGGAAGCGGTTTCGTCCGGGCCAAATACGCGGAAGTTTCGCAGCTCCTGGTTGAGCGCCGCGACGTCGCGCAGAAAGGGCCCGAGGGCGTGCGTGTCGCCGGGGCCGGGTGTTCCGGGCGCATCCACCGCGATGGCGTAGTCGCGGAAATCGGGCAGGTGAAGGTCATGCAGCAGCAGGCCACCGTTGGCGTGCGGATTCGAACCCATGCGCCGCGCGCCGCGCGGTGACAATTCCGCGATCTCCGTGCGTAGCCGGCCTTGCTCGTCGAACAGCTCATCCGGCCGGTAGCTCTTCAGCCAGTCTTCGAGCAATCGCAAATGCGCCGCATGCTTGCGCGGTTGCAGGGGTACCTGGTGCGCACGAAACGTGCCTTCCACCTGCTTGCCATCGACCAGTTTCGGCCCGGTCCAGCCCTTGGGCGATTCCAGCACGATCATCGGCCAGCGCGGGCGCAAGGTATTTTCCCGCTTGCGCGCTTCACGCTGGATGCTGCGAATCTGTTCGATAGCCGTGTCGAGAGTCGCGGCCATGGTCTCGTGCATCAGTGCGGGCTCGTGACCGCTCACGAAATAGGGCGTCCAGCCATAGCCGCGCAACAACTGTTCGAGCTCTTCGCGAGAGATGCGGGCTAACAAGGTGGGATTGGCGATCTTGTAGCCGTTCAGATGCAGGATTGGCAGCACCGCCCCGTCGGTTACGGGATCGAGAAACTTGTTGGAATGCCAGGCCGTCGCCAGCGGCCCGGTTTCCGCCTCGCCGTCGCCGACCACGCAACCTACGATGAGATCTGGATTGTCGAACGCCGCGCCGAAGGCGTGGCTCAGCGAATAACCGAGTTCGCCGCCTTCGTGAATAGATCCGGGGCATTCCGGTGAAACATGGCTCGGGATTCCGCCGGGAAACGAGAATTGCAGGAACAGTTTCTGCAGTCCCGCTTCGTCCTGGCTGATTTTTGGATAGACCTCGCTGTAAGTGCCTTCGAGGTAGGTGTTGGCGACCAGTCCGGGGCCGCCGTGTCCGGGGCCGGAGATATAAAACATGTCGAGATCGTATTTCACGATGACGCGATTGAGATGCGCGTAGATGAAATTCTGGCCGGGCGTCGTGCCCCAGTGTCCGAGCAGCATGCGCTTCACGTCGCCCGCCGCGAGCGGCCGCTTGAGCAGCGGGTTGTCGAACAGGAAGATCTGTCCCACCGAGAGGTAGTTCGCCGCGCGCCACCAGGCATCGATGCGGCGCAACTCGTCCGGCGAAAGCGTTGCCGTCTTCATGGTCGTCACTCTCGATGCCTCATTTTCTCTCGCTCCGTTGCGCCATTGACCCACGTATCCGGTGGCATCCTGGCGCCACGCGTCGTGACATTGATATAGGCAGGCACCGCCTTCTCTTCCAGTCGCGGCGTTTCCCTAGGCGCGCTGGCCGCGCGTCGGCTTCAGCAGCTCGGCATAGTCGCCCGCCTTCACCTCGGCCGCATTCGCTTCATCGGTATCGAGGTGCAGCTCGAGCGTGAACTGCGGTGAGACGCGCACGCTCACGTCGCCGAACGTCAGGTCGCGTCCCTGGCTATCTATTCGAACCGAGACGGTGTCGCAGTCGGCAATGCCGAACAACTCGGCATCGCGCGGGTTCATGTGGATGTGGCGCCGCGCGCAGATCACGCCGCCGGATAGGGTGACGCGCCCCTGCGGGCCCTCGAGCGTTGCGCCCGGTGTGTTGGCGAGATCGCCCGAAATGCGCACCGGCGCGTCGATCCCGAGCGTGAACTCATCGCTGCGGGAGATTTCGACCTGGTCATGCGCACGCGGCGGCCCCATGAGCCGCACATGGGGAAGCTCGCCGCGCGGTCCTATGACACGCACCGTCTCCTGCGCGGAAAATTGCCCGGTCTGCGACAAGGCAGTCTTCGGCTGCAGGCGATGGCCGGCGCCAAACAACTGCTCGATCGTCGCCTGGGTGAGGTGCGCATGCCGAGCCGAAACAGCGATGGGAATGCGTGGGTTCGCGACGGGCCGATCCGGCGAAGCGAGCAGTTTCGCGGCATCGCGGGCCATCGCGAACTCCTCGTCGCCAAGCAACACCAGGATGCGCACGCGCGACTCGTTCGTCGATATCTCGACAACCGGAAGTTCGGCGCTGACGCGCGCATCGCGATTGCGATCTTCGTCGAGGGTGGCGCCGAGAAATCCGAGTCGTTGCAGGCAACGATGGCGGACCAGCGCGCTGTGTTCACCCACGCCGCCGGTGAAAGCGATCGCGTCCACGCCGCCCATGACGGTGGCGTAGGCGCCGAGATACTTGCGGATGCGGTGGGTATAGAGGCTGATGGCGAGCCGGCAGTGTTCGTCGCCGTCCGCGGCGCGCCGCTCGATCTCGCGCAGGTCGCCAGTGCCGGTGAGGCCGGTGAGCCCGGCGCGCTTGTTCAGCAATTGTTCCAGTGCCGCGGGCTGCAGTTCGCGCGCCAGCTCGAGCAGCACGCCCGGATCGAGGTCTCCGGCGCGGGTCGCCATGACGAGACCTTCGAGCGGTGTCATTCCCATGCTGGTTTCGACGCTGCGCCCGTATTCGATGGCGGCGACGCTGGCGCCACTGCCCAGGTGACAGGAAATCACGCGCAGATCCTGCGGACTTTTCGCAAGGTGCGTGGCGACGCGCGCAGCGACATCGGCATGACTGATGCCGTGGAAACCATAGCGGCGGATTCCGAAGCGTGCGCGTATGTCCTCGGGCAGCGCGTACTCACGCGCGCGCCGCGGCAGCGTCGCATGAAATGCCGTGTCGAAGATTGCCACGTGCGGAATCCCCGCAAACAGCTCGCGCGCGCCGCGAATTGCTTGAACTGCAGGCGGATTGTGCAGCGGTGCCAGCCGCTCGAGCGCGGCGAGTTGCTCCACGACATCTGCCTGGATCAGCGTCGGCGCCGTGAAGCGCTCGCCGCCGTGCACGACGCGATGAACTGCCGCGTCGATCTTGCCGAGTCGCGCCGAGCGGTTGCGCAGCTCCGCCAGCACGGTGTCGATGGCCGCGGCCACGCCGCTCTGCGCGGCAAGCGGGCGCCGTGCCTCACCGACGATGAGCTGGGGTTCAGCCTGGCCGATATTCTCGACGCGCAGCTCGAAGCTGCGCGTGCCGGAATCGCTGTCCACCGTCGCGCACTTGATCGATGAGCTGCCGCAATTGAAGGCGAGGATCCGCACTCTATCTACCGTCCAAGGCTGCACCAGGCACGAAACTCATCGCAGCTCACTCGCCCGTCGCGGTTCGAATCGATTGCATCGAATTGAACGCGCAGCGCGCTATCGGATCTGGTGTGGTCCATCTCGAGCATGAGGGCCACGAATTCCCCGAATTCGATGCTGCGGTTGCCATTCTCGTCGATGCGCTCGAAACTTTCCTCG